>ERZ824480.431-NODE-431-length-56079-cov-14.613791_pt1 | contig 56079 bp, 54 predicted proteins | sample MGYA00519861_ERZ824480 | MGnify/ENA primary metagenome ERZ824480 (study PRJEB31778, sample SAMEA3449152) | human gut metagenome | biome: human gut; feature: human-associated habitat; material: faeces | place: United Kingdom | collected 2010/2012 ... | reverse complement strand
TTAAATAATCAATTAAATTATAGTTTTGAAAAACTAACGATATGTTATTTTTTCTATGATTACTATAGCCATCTTTCTCTATATCATTTCCTTTAAATAAGATTTGACCTTTTTGTGGTTTATCTAAGCCTGCTAATAGTGAAAGTAATGTTGACTTTCCTGCCCCTGATTTTCCTATTATTGCATAAAATTTTCCAATTTCAAATTTTTGATTTACTGAAGATAATACTAACTCACTTGAATTTGAATAATTATATGTTACATTTTTTATTTCTAATATATCCATTTTTAATCTCCTAACTTATTTTTGACAATATTTCTTTTGGTTTTTTAATTAATATCATTAAACTTGCAATAATAACTGATAGAACAATAATCCCAATTAATATTCCGTAACTTTGTAGAAATGTTATAATATTTGAAATTAAATTATTGTTTTTAAGTAAGCTATCAACCATTATTGTTGAATCATCAGAATTCATAAATCCACCGACTATAATATTTAATATTACATTTCCTATAAACAATGATAATACCAAAGATGGTAGTGATATAAATAATAATTCAAGTATAAATTGAGTTACAATTTTTATTTTACTTATACCAATTGATAATAATATTCCTATTTCATGTATTCTTTCTCTTAACCATAATATTAATATTAATGACAATACTGTTATTCCACCTATCATAATTGAATATGTCATGATTTTAATAATATGTTTTATTCCATCTATAGACTCTAGTGTTTCTTCAAATACATGGTTATCACTTGAAACACCATATTGTGACCAATCAATTTTAATTTTTTTAATTTTATTTAGTGCAACCTTTGTATTTTCTGAACTGTCTGAAAATATTGCAAGTTTATTAACAATTTTGTTATTTTCAGGTTTATTTAATGCTTTTTGACTTGATTCATAATCAACAAATACCATGTTTTCACTAAAGTCTGATGATAAGCCAGTATATTTTTCTTGTTTTTTACCTGTGAATATTCCAATTATCTCAAATTCATATTCTAATTTCTTTTCACTATTATTAAAATCAATTAATTCAAGTTTGATTTTATCATTAAGTTTTAGGTTATTTTTTTCAGCAAGTTCCTTATGAATAAGAATTTTTCCTCTATCATTATTATTAATATGTCTGCCTTTTATAATAGTGAAAATACCACTACTAAATAAATTATCCTTTTCACTATTATTAGTAGCTTCTACTGAAAGCATATTTTTGAACTCATCTGATAAATCATCACGTTCTACTAATTGTGTTCCATCTACAACTTTGATGTTTGTAGTTCTAGCAAGTCCCTCATACGTAGTTATAATTTCTTTTATTTCTTTTATATTATCTAATTCTTTAAACTGATTAGTTTCAAAAGTATCACCATTATTTTTAATTATTGATAATGATGTATTTGAAATCTTGTATAAGTTTTTTTCTAAATTATTTGTTGATTTTGTTATATTCAAACATGAATACAAACAAGAGAGAACTACTGTTAAAATAATAAATACTATAATTGTTCTATTTCTTTTTCTTAAAATATATGCTATAGCATTTTTTAGCATTTTATCAACCTCCTATCTTCAGATTTTTCGCTTAAAAAAAGATATGACAAAGCTTTATTTATAATATCAGCCATATCTTTTATTTTTTGCTTAAAAATGTAGACAGCCCATGTAATTATATTATTTTTTTTGATTTTTGTCAATTAATCCAGCAAATTTTTCTACCGAAATCGGCAAAAACACTATTGTTTTCAGAAAATATATAATATAACTATAATTGTAAGATCAAGGTAGAAGATAATACGTAATTCATAAAGTATATTATTATAGAAAAAGTGATTTTAAAACACTATATACTACACTGACCACCATTGAATTCCCTGCTTGATGGTATAAATATGTTTCAGCACACACTCTATATGCTCTTTCATATTCTTCATCTGAAAACCCCATTAATCTCCAAGCTTCTTTTGATGTGATTTTTCTAATTCTCATTCTAATCCTCCTCCACTAATATTTTAAAATTATCCGATGTATTATTTGCTGTTAATGTTGGTGCATACCCATTTTGTGAAAATACTCTTGACGATTGAGCAAACTTGCATTTTTTGTCTTTTCCACATACACCACCTATTTTATATTTATTTAAATCAATTTCATATTCTCTTGTTGCATCATTTTTCTTAGTAAATATCATTTTATTTTCAGCTATTTTTTTGAAATCACCTGTAGTTAAATAGTCTTTTTCATCAACATTTTTATCTAAAAAATCTATTAATTTTTTTCTGCAACCATTTCCTTCAGCAAAAGTAAAAACTTTTTTATTATCCAAAATAGCAACAAGAAAATATCTTTTTCTTGTTTGAGGCATGTCATATTTAGTTGCGTCTAAAACTTTATCATACAAAATATAACCTAAATTAATTAAATCTTGTTTAAATAACGATAGTGTTTCTCTAAAAGTTTTACTTGTAATGTTTTCTACATTTTCAAAAATAACATACTTTGGCTTGTTTTTTACTTCTCTTAAAAGTCTTATCATTTCCCACCCCAAACTGGATCTAGTTGCACTTTTTAAATCAAATTCTTTCATTTTGCCTGCACAGCTAATATCTTGACATGGAAAACCTCCTATCCATATATCGCAATAAGGTAATTCATTTCCTTTAATTTCAGTGATACTACCTAAATTTAATGATTCATCAACATTGTGAACTGCACAATAACTTTTAATAGCATTTTTATCTATTTCAGAAAAGAACTCTATTTTATAATCTTTAATTATTTTCTCTTCTTTTAATTTTTGAAAAGCTTTTTCTGGTGCTCCAATACCACTAAAAAAAGTACCTACTCTTATGGTACTCTCACTATAATTTTTATTTGTCATTTATAATTCCCCCTTTTTTAATTTTGACAATAAAAAAAATAGATTTTATTCAAATCTATTTTACCTAAATCTTATAAATCTCTAGGATAATTCTGTTTATATTTAACATCATTAAATCCATAAACCTTTTTACATTCTTCGCAAATTAATGCTATAGTGTCATCACCATATATTTTGTAACCATCACCTTTTTGTAAAACTATATCATTAGAATTACATATTGGGCAGTGAGGGTTATTACTATCTAACCATACTTCTTTTTTACTAAAAGCATCTCTGATTATTTCATAATTATTATATCCTAACTTTGGAACAAATTCTCCTGTAATAAAATCCTTAATTCTGCCAAACATAAATTCTATTTTATCTATTTGTTTTTCTGTATGAAAATGCCCACAATACCATTTTTAATAATTTAATTTTTTTTCAACTTCATCTAAAAATTTTTCTGTACTATAATCAACTTTTGACTGATCTACTCCAGGCATAAATACCTCTCGAGGCATATATTTATATGGACAAGTGTGGCTCAATACAATGTCAATATCATTATTATTATTTTTAATTACTTCAAACACTCTTTTTTTTATATAATCATCTGGTTGTTCAGTTTCATACCAGCAATACCCATATTTTATTCTATATTCTTTATCCACAGAATAAGCTCCACCTATTACTAATACACTTTTGTTATTTAAATTATATATCTCTCCGTCTTTAGCAAATAATATATTCGGATATTCTTCTTCATAATATACTATACCATTATGAAATTCTTTCGTTTTATATGTTTTTATTTTTTCAGGTCGCTCTTCATGATTTCCATAAACACAAAAAAACGTTATGTTGCACTAAGATAATTCTTTTTTTAACTTATGATCTCTTAAATCACTAAAATAATTTATTCCTGCGTCACCTAATATTATCATTAAATCGGATATATTTGTTTTTTCTTTTTTACAGAAACAACATACCTCATAAAAATCAGCATTTTATATTAAAACATTAAATAAAATTGAAAATTTATTTTAAAAAAAAAGATTTACCAAAATCAGTAAAGCCCTTATTTTGTAAGTATTTTTGAAGGTATGTCTTTTGCTGTCCTAAAGGTTCATTCTCATCTCTATATGCATGTATAGTTTCAAATTGGGAATGAGAAATTGCTAGATTTATAAATATGGAATCAATATATGCATTATTCATATATTCAAATAAATTTTCTAATAGAATAGGAACATCTTCTGGTACTGGTGGAATAAAAATAGCTTCCTCCATAGTGCATCCTTTAGGTCCTATCCAATTTTGTATATTTCTAATTTTGCCTGGTTCTTTTTCATTACCTCTAACACTATCAAGTAATATTTTATGAATATTATTTAAAAATTTAATATCTATTTTATCATTTTCCTTTAAATAATTTTTAGAATATTCAATAACTTTTTTTAAATTTTGTATTTCTAAATTATCATCTGTTTTAGGTATATATTTTAAATAATACATATCATTCTGAGATATTTGTGTTCCTTCAATTTGTGTTGACTTTAAGCTTTCACTTAAAATAATAGAATCTAAAAAAAATCTTGAATCAAACTGACTATTTTTTAAATTTGACTTGTATTCTCCATATTTTAAATTAGCTTCTGAAATTAAACTTATTAATTCTTTATCAATTGTATATTGAATTGGTAATTTATCTACTTCAAATGGTTTCATATTATTTCACCGCAATGAAATTTTATCATATTTCATAGCAAAAGCAAACGAAAATGCACAATATATTAAAAATGTTGTGCATTTCTACGTTTTTTAGACATTTTTTGCACAGTTATAGTGCATTTTGGTATATAAATCCGAAAAGTTCGAACTATCAATCAATCTGGTGCGAGTGGTTAAGTTATTTCAAACTTTGACTCACAAATTAGAAATTTTATAGTTTTATATCAATTTCTAATAATATTTTACCAAAGAATAGAAAAAGTAACAATAATTTTTATGCTACTTTGTTTAGCTTCCAAATCCAAACAAATTGTTACTTTCATATTTCTTCAATGATTTATAAAAGAACATAATTGATAATATAAACCAAAATATAGTTAATAATATTATCATAATCAGATTAGAAATTGATAAATTCTTTACTATCTCAACTGGTATTGCTCCTAACAATAAAGATGGCATTACAAATGTAAATATTACCCTTAATAATCCTGTAAATGCTCCACCATGATATAAAGAGTTACTTAAAAACATTCCATATAAACCTTGTGAAACATTATGACCATCCATTAAATAAAATGATATACTCATACATATTAATGAAAATGAATAAAAAATTATAGAAGCAATTATTATTAATAAAATTGATAATAATAATTGAATTAATGTTAATTTACTCCAAAAAGCAAATATAATAAAGCAAACAACCCCGAATAATAAATCGCCAAAAGCACTTGTTGATATTTTAGATGTTGATACTTTTAAAAGTATATTCTTTGGTGTTAATAAATACTTGTCAAAATTACCGCTACTTATATAATTTGGAATATCAAACATTCCAGAGAACAATGATGCAACAATACCATAAGAAGTAGTCCCAAAACCATATAAACCAAAAATGTCCATTGGTTTCCATCCATTTAATTCTCCTATTGTTTTACCAAAATAATACCATAATATTAGGAATGCTATATTATTTATTGCCATACCTACAACTGAAATAATGAAGGAACTTTTCAATTCTTTTTCGTTTCTAAAGTTTTTCTTTATATTCAATAAAGCTAATTTAACACTTCCCATAATTAACCTCCATTTATCATTGCCTTTTCTTTTGATTTTTCATATACATAGTGCATTAATATACCAAAAATACCTATCCATAACAATTGTAATGCAATTCTCATAATAAACTCATTATTCCAAGAATCATACACGGTACTTGAAGCAAAATTAATTGCACCAAATGGACTTACATAAGCAATTATTTTCATAAAATTTGGAAACATTGATATTGGTAAATAACTTCCACCAAGTATCATTACAAATTTATCTACTATCCAATGTATTGGTCGTATATCCTGTATAAAAAATGCCATAAGCCCTATTATTCCATATATTAATAAACCTAATATTTGACCTAAAAATAATGTAATTATAAATGTAGGTATAAAAACTGATAAATTTAAGTTAGGAATACCTACAGATAACGCCATAATTATAGCTCCTAAGATACTTATGAATAAGAATGAAAATATACCTTGACCAATTACTTTCATAAAACTAATTGTTAAATAATTAGTAGGTTTATTCATAAACATTTCAACATTCCCACTTTTAACTTCTGTCATTATAACATTATCTAATCTTCTAATATTTAAAATCATAATGCAAAAATAAATAAACATACTCCACATTGTTGTTTTGTAATCTACTCCATTAATACTTCCACCTTGCAACTTAAATATATAAGCATATAATAAGAATACAATCAAGCACCTTGATACCATATTGAAAACATCTAATATTAAGTTTGTTCTATCTTGCATTTGATTTTTCATGAATATTTTTATGACAGTAAAAGCAAACTTAATTTTTTTCATAAATACTCCTTATAATATTTTCAAGTGATTCATTATCTATATTAACATCATCAATATCAAAAACTTTAATTAATTCTTGTAAGGCTTTTTGAGTATGTATTTTTTCAGTATCAACTAAAACTGTTACTTGATTCTTACTTTTTTTAATATATGTCATACCAGCTGATAATTCTGGAAATTCTATAAACTCTACATTTGGAGTTATAATTATATTTTTATTTTTAACATAATCACTTATTAATTGTTTTGTCGAAGTATCAATAATTATTTTTCCGTGATTTATGATTACACATCTATCACAAATACTTTGAATATCTTCAGTATCATGACTTGTTAAAAAAATTGTAACTTTTTCTTCTTTATTAATCTTTAATAATAAATCCCTCAAACTTTTTTTAGAAACAACATCAAGTCCAATAGTTGGCTCATCCAAAAATATAATTTTAGGACTATGTATTAAAGATGTTGCAATTTCAGCTCGCATTCTTTGACCTAAAGAAAGTTTTCTAACTGGTTGCTTAATAAATTCTTTCAAATCAAATAATTCTGATAATTCATTTATTCTTTTTTTTATTGCAACTTTATCCATATCATACATTGCACCAAACATTTCCATACTTTCTGTTAATGGTAAATTTGGTAATAATTGACTTCTTTGTCCAAATACAGTACCAATCTTAAAAGCAAGTTTATTTCTATCTTTAATTGGAGTTAAACCGCATATTTTGATATCACCTTTTGTTGGGTATAAAATACCTGTTAACATTTTTATAGTAGTTGATTTACCAGCACCATTTGGTCCAATAAATGCAACTGTTTCTCCTTCTTCAACATTAAAGGAAATATTATTAACGGCTTTTACAACTTTTTCTTGTTCATTAAATAAATTATATAAAAAACCTTTTTCTTCATTTCTAACTTTATATTTATAATCTTTTGAAAGATTTTTTACTTCAATAATATTCAATTCAATCACTTCCTATCTTTCGATTTAATTATATCATATTTTTCTATTTTCTTATCAACAATATAAAAAGCACAATACTTTTTATATTAAGTTATTGTGCTTTATTCTAATTTAATTGTCCTTTTCTTTGCTTTACTAATATAGGTCCTTTTTTCTTTGCCCATTTATAAGGACTACCTACACCATAATGTCTTGGATTACTATCATAACCTTTTGTATCAGTAAATCCATAAAGATAAGCCATACCATTACTATATCTAATCATTCCATTTTGTTTTAAATAATCAAATAATTCTTCATCTATATCATAATTACCAATTAATTCTAATGGATTTTTATATTTTTCTTTTGACTTAACAACATAAGTATAACTTTTAAAATCATAAAAATTACCATCTTCATCTACTTTATGTCCGTGTAATTTAAATCTTGGTTTCAGTTCAATATAATTATAATCTTGTAAGCCTAAAGTAGGACAATCTATTGTATTATCATCAAACACAATAAACTCAAAAGCGATATCACTTCTAGCAAAAGTTCCACCACCATATTTTCCAGATTTAGAAATAATACCAATAGCATTTGTTTCTCTAATCCATTTTTGAGGGGACATAGTAAATGCATGTCTTCCTGCTTCATTTTTAAACTGGTCGAATTCGACCACTTTAAAATTTTCGTTATTTAATTCTTCCCATACACCTAGAAAAGAAATTGTTTCTTTATTTCTTAGCCAATTTTTAACTACATCTGCTGGTGCTTCATCATTTTGTGTTTTTGCTAAATCTGTTAATGATATATAATTCGTATCCATCAATTCTAACTACATTAATTTTACTACCTCTAACATCCATTTCTGATTGAATTACACTATTTTTCATAAGTTTTTCCTTTCTGAATTAGTTAATCGTGTCTGACTAATTTATTAATTTTTCTCATCTAATATAATTTTATCATAAAATTATCGTTCTAAATCATCATCTTTACTACCAAATTCGTTTTGTATAACTTCTAGAGCATCATGTTTTCTTAAATTATGTTTATCAGCTTTTGATAATGCCCATTGATTTTGTATGGCGTTATTAAATAGAGAAGTAGTTCATGTTTCAGTATTCTTTGCACTTCTGCTTGCTTTTTTTTATTTATTTTTATCATTACTTAAATGTAGTGAATCTGATAATTCTTCCATGTATAATTGTACTTCATTTCGTAATAATGCATAAAGCATTAAACCTACATAAGACTTTGATAAAATAGAAAGCACTGTTTTTTATTTTATCTATGTAAATTATTCTAAATAATTGCATTACTATCATTTATCGAACGATAAAAGAAAAATATTGCCGAAAACATGATTAACATAGTTAAATCCGAAAACTTTTGGGAGTTTTTTAGGAGTTTTTTAATATGATATATCAAAAAAGCCTTTATTTATAAGGCTTTTTACTTTATAATTGGTGCTTGTGGAGGGAATCGAACCCTCACAACATAAGTTACACGATTTTGAGTCGTGCGCGTCTACCAGTTCCGCCACACAAGCAACACAATTTAATTATAACATAGTTTTAATAATTTTGTTACATTAAATTGTAAAAGTTTTATATTAATTTATGAAATACATTATTTAAACTGACATTTAGTTAAATCAACTTCATCAATCATTTTTTGCAATAAATCGATTTTTTCCATAAAATACCTAATTTATAAATTTACAAACTTCATCAAAACTTTTTCTTGGTCTTTTTGGTGGTTGTTCATTTTTTACACCTAACGCTATAGCAGAAATCAATTCATAATTACAATCAACTAAGTTATTTATATATTCTTCTATTTTTTTTACATATCCTATCCATAAACTTCCAATATCATTACTTTCAGCTTCTAATAACATATTTTCAATACTTGAACCAATTGACATATGAGAATAATAATCATCTAAAGTATTATAAACCAAAATCAAAACTGGTGCTTCTTTAATTACGTCTGATGTTTTGTTCTTTCCCATAACATTTTCTAATTCTAAAGATATTTTATTTTTAATTTCTTCATTTACAACAATATAATACCAAGGTTGTTTATTTTTAGCTGAAGGCGATAAAATACCACTTTCAATAATCTTAACAATCAAATCTTTACTTATTTTTTCATTTTTAAAGTTTCTTATACTTCGTCTATTTTCTATTTCTTTCATTTTATTCACCACCATAATTATACTATAAATTTAATCTTTTGTGTAATAATTGTAGGTTGTTATTATAATAATTGTTAAAGGAAGAGCTAATAATATGCCCATAAATCCAAATAAAACACTTCCTAATAATAAAGTTATTATAATAATTAAAGGGTGTAATTTATTAGTTTTTCCATATACTAAAGGATTAATTACATAACCATCTAAAATAGATAATACAAATACAGCTATAATTGTTTTTACAAACATTACTTTACCTAATGTAAGTGAAGTAAGTAAAGCTAATATGTGAACTATTAAACCACCAAATTGTGGAATTAAATTAGCTATACTTGCAAACATTCCTAGTAATAAAAACTGTGGATGTTTAATTATTAAATAAATGATATTATATTCAAAAAATGTTATAAACATAATAATTAATAAACCTTTAAAATAATTGTTAATATTGAATTCTATTTTATAAAATAATTCTTTATTTTTTATTTTTTTTAATAGCCATGATTTAATTTGTTCCATATCTTTTAAAAAATAAACAATTGCTCCTAATGTTAAAATTATATTACTAATCAAATTATAAGAAAAGGTTATTCCAGATGATATATAAAGCCATATATTATCACTTATATTAGAAAGTAAAACATTTAATTGATTAGAATTAAATAAACCATTTAAATTTTTTACAATACTTAATAATTGAAATATCAATGTAGGAATCATCTTTACTATAACAATTCCTACAAACAAAATCAAACTAAATATAATTAAAAAAATAGCTAATCCTTTAGGTACTTTCAATTTTACTAATTTATTCAAAATCGGAAGCAACGCCAAAGCAATGATTAAGCCTAAAAAAATAGGAGCAAAAAAAGCTAAGTTTTTAAATAAACCTAGCCATAAATTTTTAGTTTGTTCCACTAAAAAGAAAATAACCATTATAATTAATATATTAATTAGTCTAAAGTCAATTTTCGTTTTAATTTTTTGTCCCGCTTTCTAACCAAATTGTAACAGGACCATCGTTAGTAATAGAAACTTTCATGTCAGCCCCAAATTCACCTGTTTCAACATGAATTTGTTCTTTTAACTTTTTGTTAAATAGTTCATACATTTCAATCGCTTCATCTGACTTCATCGCTTTTATATAACTTGGTCTATTACCCTTACTAGCATCAGCATACAAAGTAAATTGTGATATACTTAATATACTTCCACCAGCATCTAATATACTCTTATTCATTATATTGTTTTCATCGTCAAATATTCTTAAGTTTAAAACTTTCTTGACTAAATATTCAATGTCAGATAAATCATCACCATCAGTAAATCCAACAAATAAAACTAAACCTTTATCAATACTTCCTATTACTTTACCATTAACTTCTACTTTTGAATTTAAACTTCTTTGCACTAATACTCTCATTTTATCAACCTTTCAACACTAAGCATATTTGGTATACTTTCCAAATCGTTTATAAATTTATTTAATTGTTCTAAATTATCAACTGATATAGTTAGTTCACAAGTATAACATTCATTATTTTTAATATTATTTATACTTTCAACTACAACATTACGATTAGTTGTTTTAGCAATAATATCAAATAACATATTTTTGCTATCTAATGATTTTAAAAGTAAGGTTGTTGGATATTTCTTACTTGTATTACTATTCCACCTTACAGAAATAAATCTTTCTTGTAATTCACTAACATTAGGACAATTTATTCTATGAATTGTTATTCCATATCCTTTAGTAATATAACCTATTATTTCATCATCTTTAATTGGTTTACAACAAGACGCAATATTTACTTTTATATCATCAATTCCTTCAACGATAATGTCATTTTTAGCTATTTCTCTACTTACTTCTTTATTTTGTGTTTTTTTAATAAGTAATTCTTCTTTTGTTGTATTTTCTCCAGTTATTAAATTAACTATTTGACTAGCGGTATATTTGTTATTACCAACATTAATATACAAATCGTTTAAATCACTGCATTTAAATTCTTGTAATATTTTATTAAGATTTTCATTAAAAACACTATTTGATAATTTTCTTTTTCTTAATTCTTTTGATATTAAATCTTCGCCTCTATTGACATAATCTTCTTTTTCATTTTTATTGAAAAAACTTCTTATTTTGTTTTTAGCATGAGTTGTTTTCGCTATATTTAACCATTCTCGACTAGGTCCAGGTGAATTTTTATTAGTATTTATTTTTACAATATCATCATCTTTTAACTTATAATCTAGAGGAACTATGTTATTGTTTACAATAGCGCCAACCATAGTATCGCCTACTCTTGTATGAACTCTATATGCAAAATCTATAGGAGTCGAACCATTTGGAAGTTCTAATACATCTCCTTGAGGAGTAAAAACATAAATAGTATCTTTTAAAACATCTTCTTTGACAGAATCAACGAATTCTTGGTCATTAGTTCCTTCATGTTTTAGTTCCATAATAAGTCTAAAAAATTGTAATTTTTGTTCCATCTCACTTTGTAAATTTGCTTTTTTCTTTTCTTTATATGACCAGTGAGAAGCAATTCCGTTTTCAGCTATTTTATCCATTTCATAAGTTCTTATTTGAATTTCAAATATTTCACCATTATTACCAAAAACACTTGTATGTAATGATTGATACATATTAGTTTTAGGCATAGCAATATAATCTTTAAATCTTTTAGGGATTGGTTTAAATTTAGAATGAATTATTCCTAATACTTGATAACATTCTTCTTCAGTTTTTACAAAAACCCTTAACGCTAGAAAATCATATATATCATTAAAACTTCTCCCAGTATCTAATTTTTTGTAAATACTATAAATACTTTTTGAACGACCTTTAATTTCATGTTTAATGTTGTGACTATTTAATAATTTAGAAACCGTATTTTTCATCTCGTTAACGGCTTCATCTCTTTCACTTTTTTTCTTGTTTAATTTTTCGACAATTTGAAAATAAACATCCGGTTTAGAATATCTTAAACATAAATCTTCTAATTCACTTTTAATTGAGTTCATTCCAAGTCGGTGGGCAATTGGAATAAATATATCTAGTGTTTCTTTTGCATTTTCTTTTTGCTTTTTTTCAGGTAATGCCCATAGCGTTCGCATATTATGAAGTCTATCAGCTAATTTTAAGATAATAACTCTAACATCTTCAGTTAAACCAACTAATATCTTTCTTTGATTTGCAATTGTTGCTTCACTATCACAGCTGAAATTAAGTTTATTAATTTTGGTTAAACTTTCAACTAAATAAGCAACTTCTCCACCAAATAATTCTTCTATTTCTTCTTTAGTAACATCACAATCTTCAATTGTATCATGAAGTAATGCACTGCAAATAGTTTTATAATCAGCATTGATTCCCGCTAATATATAAGCAACATTTAAAGGGTGAATGATATAATCCTCACCACTTTTTCTTTTTTGACCGAAATGTTTTTCATAAGCATACATATATGCCTTTTTAATTAATTCTAATTCCTTTTTGTTTTTTATATATTTTTTTAACCTTGTTAATAATTCTTCAAAGGTTAAAATATCTTCTTTATACACATAAATCACTCTCCAAAGTATATTGTTCGCTTGCTTAAATTTAGTTTATGTTTTAAATAGTCGTCGATTACTTCATTAGGAACTTCTAATACATCACTTACCATATCATAAAGTGATAGATTAGTATCATTTTTCCATTTAACTTCTTTTAAATAATTCCATATATCTTCTAATTTAATATAATTATATCCGTTTCTTTTCATTTCACTTTGTTTACATCTTAATGCTGGCTTAATTCTTTCATATAATTCTTCTAAACTATTAAATTCCATTCAAAAACACCTTGTCTTTCACATACTATTATATAAGAAAACAAAATATTTTTAAAGGTGATTTATGAAAAAAAATAAATTTGTTACATCTACTATTATATTAATAATCGGTGGGTTAGTAACTAAAATACTTAGTATGTTTATAAGAATTATTATGACTAGATATGTTGGTAGTTATGGAATAGGTATTTATATGTTATTGGTACCAACTTTTTCTCTTTTAATATCACTTTGCACTTTAGGTATGCCAACTGCCATATCAAAACTTGTTTCTGAAGATAAGAAAAATAACAAAAAAATAGTATTAAATGCTTCGACATTAATTTTATTAATCGATATTATAATAATTACTTTAGTATATATAAGTTCTAATTTTATAGCAAATAACTTACTTCATGAACCTAAAACTTATTATGGAATTCTTGCAATGGGAATAGTATTACCTTTTATTAGTATTTCAAGTATTTTAAGAGGATATTTTTTTGGAAAACAAAGAATGCTTCCTCATGTTATAACAAATATTGTTGAAGATATTGTAAGACTTATTTCAATTGTTTTATTTGTTCCATTTTGTTTAAGTAAAGGAATTGAATTTGCTGTTGCTTTTTTAATTTTATCTAATGTATTTAGTGAATTATCTAGTATTATTATATTTTTAATTTTATTACCTAAAAAAATAAATAAAAACGATATAAAACCAAATAAAAGTTATATAAAAGATATACTAGATATATCTCTTCCCTCAACAGGTTCAAGACTAATTGGAAATATTGGTTCATTTTTTGAACCTATTATTTTAACTTTCGTTTTACTTAAAGTTGGCTATTCTAATGAATTTATAGTTAATGAATATGGTATTTTAAATGGATTTGTTATGCCGTTAATATTACTTCCTTCATTTTTTACGATGGCTATTTCACAAGCATTATTACCAGTTGTTAGTAAAGGTTATTCTAATAATAATAAAAGATATGTTTCTAAAAAGATAAGACAGGCTATATTTTTTAGTTTATTAATTGGTATTCCTTGCACTTTGATTTTTATCTTTATTCCAGATATTCCTTTAAAACTAATATATGATACTAATTTAGGTATTCCTTATATTAAAGTTTTATCAATAGTATGCCTACTTCACTACATTCAAGCACCTTTAACTAGTTCTCTTCAAGCAATGGGATTAGCACGTTGCGCTATGAGGGGAACATTAATTGGAATGATTTTACGAACTATAACTTTGTTTTTGCTTAGTTTTCTTAAAATTGGACTATGGGGATTAGTTATATCTACATCAATTAACATTATTTATGTTACAGTTCATCATATTATTGCAGTCAAAAAAACACTAAAAAATTCAAGAAATTAATCTTGAATTTTTAAAAATAATTCAATTTTTACTAAAATCCTGCTTCTACAACTATCGGATATGACTTACCACTAACTTTAAGACTATTCATCGTATGTCTTATCGTACATGTACCTCTATTACAAGCAACTCCCATATACCATGTTGGTCTAAGTTCATCAACCGTCAATGTAACGTTTTGACTATCCGCTGAAGCATTATTATCAATATCAGATAACCATATTGCAGTTCCACTACTATAACCAACATTATTAGTTCTTGTTAAAATATAATTCCTATCTTTTTCGTAGTAACCACTATCCCAATAAGAGCCATCAGTTATTAATGTATAAAAATCGTATTTCAAAGTACACATATAATTTTTATTAGTACTAGTAGATAATAGATAATTTGAACCTACCGTATATTTACAACCATATGTAGTATTACTATAATCATTGTCATAAGAACGATAATCACCATAAATACCAAAATAATGAGTTGGATTAGACCAATTAATATCAGATATGTCATAAATATCATAGTAACTTGCTACCACATAATATTTAACAACTTGATCAGGATAGATATAGGTATTAATTCCTATATTAGTCGTTGCTGTAACACTATCTTCTGTATACGATATATCGATTATATTTTTTTTATCATTTCTTTCGGGGTAAAGATAATTGAGGCCATAACCACCATCTCTTTTATTACCTCTAGAATCACTTTCTCTAGTCTCCATGCTTAAAGTATAGTTGGTTACTGCTCTAGTTGTACCATCCTTATATGTTGCTGTAACTACCATTCCTGTTTTATCAAATGCATCGCCTAATCTATATTCCATTTTATTAGGATTTTTGGTGACTGCTATGCTTACTAATGGATTTTTAACTATTATTGATGCTGATGCTGTCAATCCATTTCCTCCAGTTGCTGTACATTTTAGTGGATTGTTTACTCCTTTTATATTTGATGTTTTAGCTACATTACATTTAATACTTCCCCCACTCGTCGAATAATTAATTATAAACAAATCCGATACATTTACTTCACTTATGCTTCCTATTGTTACAGTTGAATATTTAGGAGTTATGGTAGGTGCGTTTTTATCTACTTTAAATGTGTATGTTTTTGCTGTACTATTTCCTGCTTTATCTTTTGTTGTCACTACCACATTTGTTCCTTTTGTATTTGTTGTTATGCTACTTATACTACTTGTTGTACTACCATGTCCACTTAATGCATCACTTCCATTTTTCACACTAAACACTACATTACTTGTGTACCAACCATTTGTGCCTAAAGTCCCACTTGCTACTACTAACTCCCCTACTATTGGATTGGTTTTATCGATTCTAATTGGAGTAGATGTTGTACTACAGTTTCCAGCATAATCACACACTTTGTTATAACCCGTTCTATTTCCTTCACCACTCCACGTATCTTTAAATGTTGTTGTACTTGTATTAGAATAGTTATGCCAATTAGTATTATCATCTGACCACGCTAATGATGATGGTACTATTCCTGATATATTATCAGAAAAATTACTTGTTATTTCTATATTTTTATTTGTCCAATTACCATTAGTTGGATTAACCATTTCTATTTTAGGTGCTGTTTTGTCCATTTTAATTATATATTCTTTAGTTGTAGTATTACCAGCATTATCTTTGGTTGTTAATATTACTTTCGTTCCTTTAGTATCTTTGGTTATACTTGTAATACTTGATGTAGTAGAAGCGTGTCCTGACATACTATCACTACCATCCTTAACACTAAATACTACATCACTTTTATACCAATCATTATTTCCTTTAGTTCCACTTATTGTTAGTGTTCCTAGTATTGGTTTGGTTTTATCTATTTTTACAGCATAACTAACACTACTTATGTTTCCAGCTTTATCTTTTGCAGTTAAAATATATGTTGTTCCTTTAGTATCTTTTGTTATTGATGTTTCACTTGGACTTAATATATTATTATCTATTCCACTTAAAGCATCAGTTGATTCTGTTACATTAACAGTTACGTCTGATACAAACCAATTATTTAAACCTTGTTTTCCACTAAATACAATACTCCCAATAACTGGTTTCGTTTTATCTAATTTATATTTTTCACAAATCGATTCTGTTTCTCCTGATTTATTCGTTCCGTAAGCACAAACGTATTTTATTCCTTCTTCATTAAATGCTATAGTCTTATTTACATCAGTTACCATTATATTTGGTTCACATTTTTTGTTATCTATACAATAATAATAGTTTTCTAAATATTCTCCACTTAGAGAAACATAAAAATCTTTGTTTCTCCATCCGTGTTCATTCTCACTGCTACTTGCGTTTAATGACAATAATTTTGGTACTATAAACTCTTCGCAATTTTCAACATAATTATATTCGTATTGTTTAATATTTTTTCTCCATGTTATGAAAATGCATCCTGTAAGTGGTTCGTTATTAATTGGATTAATCAATTCATTTTCTTCTATAAATCCGCTTCCAACTATATCATTTATTGGTAGAGCATAGGCGTTTTCTTTCAATTTGCCTTCATTTTCAATTAGCCAGTTAGAAGCAGCAACCTCTATTACATCTAATTGTTTTTCATATGCCTTTGTTTTATTATTTGCTAATAATTTGCCAATTGTAGGATATACTATTAAAGCTATTATCGCCAAAACTACCAACGTAGCAAGCAATTCAATTAACGTGAATCCCATCTTAAAATTAAAACCGCAAAAAAGGCATTTGTGGTTTTTTGAAATCATTTTATTATCTTTTGTATTAGAACTACCAAACATACCAAAACACACTCCCAACACATATTTACATAATTGTATAATATTTAACACAAATTTTCAATACCTAATCTCTTTTATTTCATAATAAAATATGTTTTTAGATATTACTAAACTTGTACAAGAAGTTTAACTTATTTTGCATGACAATTTTTATTACATTTCAATTTCATATTGATATGTTAATTCAGACATAATAAAAACCTCGTTTCTATTTTCAAGAAACGAGATTCATATTATTGTCCTGCATTTTCGGTTTTAGAAACACATGCATCATATGTGCTTTGGCCACTAGCAGATAATTCAGCACAATCTCCTCCTGACCAAACACCTCCGGCACTATTACAACAAGCTTGTTTACTTGTACTTGTCATCGCATTTCTTACAAGTGGAATAGCTATAGCTGCGATAACTCCAATTAGAATGATTGTAATAACTGTCATATTTGCTTCTCCAGCAGCTTCTTTCATCTAATCACCACCTTCTCGTATATCTTTATTATAACACAATTTTAACAATTTTTACATTTTTTTATTTTTTTTTGTAAAATCATTGTTAATAATTCATCATCATCATCATTGATAACAACATTAATAGTAGTATACCACCACCAGTTACAAATAACATAATCATGGTTTTCTTTTCCATTCTTTCAAGTCTTTCAGCGTATTTTTGTTCACGAGATTTGTTTTGTAAGTTAGATACAGTTCTTGAAAACATCATTAATTGTTCTTGTTTGTTTTCTTGACTTCCCAACCCTAGTCTGTATAACAATCTCATCATACGCATTGAATCCCTAACTGGATATTCTTTAGCAAAATCCATATATGGGTCAACCGTCGAATCTCCAGCTTCTATTCTGTCAACCAATTTTCTTAAGCCTGGTTTAAAAACATCAGGTGCTGTTTCAATTGAACGAGATAGTGCAACTGGAACAGTATAGTGTTGAACTAAAATTTCCAAACTTTTTAAATAGTAAGGTAACATTAAATTAATATTATATAAATTCTTTTTGTAATAAGATTTTAAACTTGTATATGAAGATTTAAATACAACATATCCTACTATTACAGAAACTAAAATATAGATAAATTTTAAATCTTTAATAAAGTAGAATAACATTAATACAATTACCAATAAACCGTTTCTAACTCTTATTCCAAATAATTTGTTAATATCAACTTTATCAATCCCACCATATTTTACACTAACTAAAAATTCATAATCACTTTCTTTAAGAAATCCAAATATAGGTTGAGTTTCTTTAATAAAGCCTTGAGTATCAATATAGTTATTATAAAACATTATAAACAATAAAATTATACCGATTGCTAAAAATAACATTACTCAGCCCCCACATTCTCATTATAGAATTTTTCTCCATTAAGGATAAAATATGTATTAATAATTATAATTCCGTGTAGTAATAATTGAACATACCAAATTTTAAGCATTTCAAGATATGTTTCAGTTCCAAGTAAGAACTGAACTAACATAATCATTAAATATAATACAACACCAAATTGTAAGAATTTTTTATGGAATGTTGCTCTATCGATTCTATCTCTATAAACGCCTTCAACTAACATATCAATATCAAGTGACATATTTTCTAACGAACCAGATGCATCTCTTGCACCTTCATTAGTAATTTGGGTAAATAGTTGGTGCATATTTCTAACTATGTAATAATCATATCTACTATTCATATAATCAACTGATTCAGTAATTGTACCATTTTTATATGCCAAATCAATCATCATCTTAACATCGCTTCTAACTGGGTCTTCTAATACACCAGATTCATAAACACCTTCTAAGGCTTTAACAAAACTTTGAGTTGTTGCAAATTCCATTATAGTGTTGGTAGTATAAACTTGAATTTGTTCAAATATAAATTCACTATATAATCTTTTACATCTTAAATAAGCTAAGTAAGGAATAATTGCTACCGCAACTGCTATATACACAATACACCAAACTAAGTTATAAAAGTATAAATATGATACAACTGCCGCACCTACGGAAAAGGCTATTATTTGAACTGCATATTGTCTAGGTGTATATTCTTGTCCTAGTTCTTTAACTTTTTCCCTTACCATTTTAAAAGAATAAGGAGCAAATTTTTCATATATAAGTCCTACATTTCTACTTATATACTTGTATACATTTTCACCACTATTTTTTCTATATACAATGATAAAAATTAGTATAAAGGCTATTGCTATAAAAATAAACTCATTCATTTTTTACTCCTCCTTAATCTTCTTTAATATCATAAGCTGGATTAATAAACCCTTCTGGTAGAGTAACACCTTGTCCTTCAATATAATCGATTAAATATTTTGTTGGATTATGTCTTATTACTTTACCAGTTGGCGCTTTTTGATAAATAACATTGTATCTTGAGTTATTGTCTTCATCGACATAAAACTCTGTAACTTCTCCTATTTCACGAACAAACCTTTTTGTTACTTTATCTTGATAACCTCTTACTAATACTCCTAATTGAACATATCTATGAATTGTTTTTAAGAATTGTTCAACATCTTGGCTAGTTTCAAGCAAACTATACATACGAGTAGGTATAGCGGATGCTTTGTCAGCATGGATTGTAGATAAAATATAGTGTCCTGATGAAATTGAGTTACGAACTGCCGTTACTGCTTCAGCGCTACGAACTTCGGATAATAATATCCATTTAGGGTTTTGACGCATACAAGTAACTAATACTTCTGAGTATGAAGCAACATTATTTGTTTTCATTGCAACAATATCTCTATGAGGAAATATTCTATCTAAATGGAGTTCCAAAGTATCTTCAATTGTAATTATTTTTTCATTTTCTTTTGTTTTAGATGCCAAATATTTAACAAACTCCGTTTTACCACTACCAGTCTCACCACAAACCATTATATTACAATGTCCTAAAACACATTGAACTAAAAAATCATGAACATCTAAAGTAATATACTTTTCAGCAATTATTTTTTCTTTTTCAAGTCTTATTTTAGCTGGTGTTTTACGGATAACACATGCAATACCATTTGTAGCAATTGATTCGTGAACGAAATTCATACGAAGTTCTGGACTTTCTGAATCCAAGAATGGTTGAGCCATATTAAATGTTTTCCCCATAACGTTTGAGCATTGGAAAGCAAGTTTTTCCATCATGGCATTATTTACTTCAGGATTTTCAACCCTAAAGATACCACGAGATAATGTTTTTAACCATATTTGACCATTGTTACTGTATGAAATATCAGTGACATCATCACTATTTAAATATGGTAATAGTGGTCCAAAATCAATTTGCGAAAATAATGTTTCGTGCATTATTGTGCTCCATTATTTTGTTGACTATTTTGATTTTCTTGTTGTTCTTGTTGATTTTTTTCAATTTCGTCTTGAACTTGATCTTGGAATTCATCTTCACTTATATAACCGATACTTAATGAATCGATTAATTCAACTAATTCTGCTCTATCAACTTTAGTATTACCTGTTAATTGTACATTACCACCATAAGGAACTGGGAATAATTCAACTCCTTTTGATTTTAAGTATTCAGCTCTTTTTAATAATACGTAAGTTTCATTATTAACACCAAATAATAGTGTTGATGGAGTTCTATTGGCTGTTGTATCTTCAAATACATTGTTACCTGCATTATCTTTAACAGCTAATACTTTAACATCCTCTAATAATCTACCTACAATAATTTGTCCATTTTCATCAGTTGCTTTCATATAAACATCGATAATGTTACCTGGAAAAATTGAATTTCCATAAGTTGATTGGCTAGTAACAGATAATGCATATGGTGTTTGTCCAACTGGAACTTCAACAAATGCTGAATCTGGTAAATCTTCTTTTTCAACTAATACATCTGAATAAAACATGCTTCCTTTTGGAATTACTGTATTAACAGCTGTATACTTGTCTACAATACTACCTGTACCCTTCAATACGTTATCTGATACCATTGACTTTGGCACACTTATAAATGTAACCATTTCATCTGTAATTAAAGTTCTTGGTTGAATTGTTTGTGTAGCAACTGGAATTCTAACTGGATTTGTTTGTTCTTTAATAGTTCTATTATAACCAAAATATAATAAACCTAATATTAATATTACTCCTAATACTGTAACGACATTTTTGTTTTTAAAAAATCTTTTAATTGAAACTAAAACATTATTCATAAAATCATCCCTTTCTTATTCTAATATGGTATTTCAAATATTGCATTTAATTTGTTTTCAATAGTGAATTCCATTTTTTCTCCAGTTAAACCAGTATCCTTTCCACTTTTAACTACCAAGGTAACTTTAGGTGGTTCTTCATTGACATCATAAATATCAATTTGATAATTATCAGATAAAGTTGCACTCTCAGCAAATCTTCTTAAGAAATTTTCAACAAATTTCTCTCTATCGATTCTAACTTCTCCTTTTTCTCTATATAAACCTAAATCTAATGCATCATGCATAGCAGCTTCGGTTGCTTCTTTTAACAAATGGTAGTTATGTTCATCAACATTAGTTACCGATTGAAAAAAGTATATAAAGAATATTGCTACAAGTCCAAGTCCTACGACCATAGCGCCCCAAAACGATTCTTTCATTGGTACCTCCTACTTATATATATTACTTTTCTTATTCTTAACAATTATTACTGTAACAATAATACCAACTATTAATATTATAAAAATATAATAATAACTTGTTAAAAACTCTATTACATTAGTCAAAAGAGAAATATGTTTTTTAGTTTCCTCTTTTATTTCATCTTCTTTTGGTTTTTCTAATGTTTTTTTATATTCGTTTACTTTTTCAATAAAAGTTGTTCTACTTAAACCATGATTACTCCACTTTTGACACAAATTATAATTTTGGACATCTTCGCAAACTTTTTCTTTGTAATAAGGATTATATATTGGTAGTGTTACTACATAAGTATATAACACTTTATCACAAAATTCAACATCTGAATAAAATTCAAATTTAACTTTTTGTCCACTTTTGTAACCCGTCAAATTTATTTCATTTTTTGTATAATTGTAAATCTTATCATTTGTTCTATCCATGAAATACAAATCCTTATTTAAATTAATTAAGTTAAAAGTAAAAGTTTTATTACTCTCATTGAAATCATAACTTATATTTACATTAGTAGCTAAGCTTTTTAATCTTGCTTGTTCTTGATAAGTACAATAGAAAGCATTAACTTTTGTATAAGGAAGACAAAGTAATACAAGTAATAATAATATTTTTTTCATATTTAACTCCCTTCAATTATAGCATATTTTTTTATTATTTTAAAGTATATTCATAAGTTTGATTTCTAATTTTAATAATTAAAGATATCTTTGAAGCATTTTGTAATTCTTTTAATACTTCTATATAGTATGTATCCATCTCTTTAGCTTTATTACTAGTAACTTCCTTAAATTTAACATTTTGAGTTTTAACTTCATTATTTAATTCATATTTTAAATAACCGAACTTATCAATTAAATCATAAATATCATATACACCTTCGATATTTACTTCATCACTCAAATTATAAGTTCCTTTTAATTTTAATAAAACTTTATCATAATTGCTTACTATACTAGGTTTTACATATTCATATGATTTAGTACATTCCTTTTTATAACAATAGTTATATTCTAATTTAAATGAAGGTTTAATTTCATAAGAATCAATTTTAATTTTATAATTTTTAAAAGGTAAGTCTTCAAAACTAATTTCTTCACCTAATTCATAAGTTTTTTTATCTTTTTCTTTATCTAAATCAATATATCTTATTTTAACTTCATCTTTAAAGAATTTTTCTTTTGAATTTACTTTATTAACATAATTAAACAATATTTCTTCATCAGTTAGTAAAGTAGGAATTTTATATATTAAAGTTTTATAAGTATATTCTTCACCTATATTTTCATTTTTATAAATATTACCAAAATCAAATAAATATTCTTCATAATTTAAAGTTGGCGTGTATGAATAAGAACCTATAACGATTTTTGATGTTGCAAATGGAAGAGTATTTTGATATTTACTTAAATTAAGTACTTTAATTTGTAAAACTAGAAAAGAAAAATCTTTTTCTATTTCTTGTCCTTTATAATCATATCTAGTTAAATAACTATTTTCAATTGATAAACTTAGACCATTTCCTCTAAATAATTCGCCTTGATTTAAAACCCTAGGTCTTGTACTTATATAATAATAAGTTAAACCTCCTGTTACTAATAATATAAATACTGTAACTACTATAAATGCTAATTTATTTTCTTTGAAAATATATTTTAACTTCCTAATTTGATATTTTAATTTTCTTTTTGTTTTATTTCTATCAACTGAAAAGTCAACTTCAAATTCTTCTCTATCACTTTCATCTATTTCTAAATCTTGTAAATCTTGTCCGAAATCAAATTTCTTAACATCAAAGCCTGTTCCTCTAATTCCAATAATAATAGAACTTATTATTTGCATTACAAAACTAACCAAAGTTAAATCTCTTACTATTCTGATTGCTCTTATATCTAACAAGGTTATTTGCATATCATATAGTGTAGATTGACATACTTGTGAAATAATTATTACATATATAAATATTAATATATTTATTATATAAAATGTAAATGGTTTTTCTTTTACAATCATTATAACCATTATTGTAATTGTTAATATAATTATTAAAATCGGTCCGAAAGTCATAAAACCAGTATATAATGAACCAACTAGGTCTTGTCCTATAACATTAACTGTTTTATAAATATAATCACTGAAAAAAGTATATAATTTATGTGTTTGTACTGTTGAATAAATACATAAAACTGCTAATATTAAGTGTATTAACTTAAAATGTTTTATAAAAAAGGCATACGGCTTTCTTAATACCATCTAAACCACTCCTTATTCTCATTTAATTATACAATAAATGTTTATTTTTAGCAATATTAAAACTGATAAAATATTTTATCAGTTTGTATTTGTTACTGATCCGACAGAACAGCGCGAGCAGAAATGTAGTCGCTGACACCACCGCTGCTGCCGTAGAAGTAGAACACACCTGCACCAGTACCACTGAAGCAGAAGCCCCCACGATGGAACCAAGAGCTGCTTGAGTACGGGAAGCTCGCGCTATCTCCGTACCATCCACCACTAGTGTTTCCAAAAGTAGTTAAAGTTTCTTTCGTTGCATCTCCTAATTTTCCTCTTGCATGACTTGTATAAGATGTGCCGTATTTATAACTATCATAATATTTTGCATCTGGAGCAGTTGTGAATCCAGCATTACTTGAATAGAATGCGTTACTTGAGTTATTCATGTTACCCATTACATATTCCCATGCACCACCACTCATATCATATACTCCATAGATATTTCCGGTTGTTGATTGAGCGACATTGGTTTTATATGCATCACTTTGTCCTCCACCAGTATAGAAGCGTGAATTATCATTAATCGCTATATCTGTTGTTCCAAGCCCATATTTACTTTGTTTTAAGTATGCTACTGCTCCCCATTCCATGTTTTTCATCATATGTCCATCTGCACCTGTCATCATTTGCATATTAGTATATTGAATCGATTCGAAGAACTGAGATACTGTTTTGCCTCTTAAACTTGGTACATTCGGTTTTATATTTATCAATGTATACCCATCCTGTTCATATGAACCACTTACTTCAAATTTTCCTACCCAGAATCCTGTTAATTCTGTATTTCCAAATTTAAATGCTGGATGTGTGTATGTACTTTTTCCATTCGTTACATTTCCATATACATTATCAGTACATGTTTCACTTCCATCTGCATTATCACTACATGTTACTGTTCCTGTTCTATTTGTTCCACTTTCAAATGTTACATCAATTAATTGTTCTTTTGCACTTCCATTGTTTCCGTTGAATATAGTGTATTTATATCTTGGAATCCATACATACCATTGTACAACTTCATCTTCGGTAATTTCATCACCTACATTTTTAGTAACTCCACCATTCAATACAACTGCATTTGCCCATTCTTTAGCGTCGTAATCATACCATTTTTCACTTGTGTTTGCTACAATCCATTTTTCGTATTCATATTTAATCGGTACCATATTATTAAATAATTTAGGCGTATTTGCACCACTATTGTCAGTGTAATAACTTTTAGGAGTACAAGTCTCAACTAATTCATAACTATAATCATTATTGTTAACTTTTACCTCTATTTGCTTACTTAAATCGATATCATTTCCAGATTCAGCATCTTTTAATGGAGTATTTAAATAATTTTTACTTACTAAATCTTTCAACCCTATACAATAAATATTTCCTTCTTTTAAAGTATAACTGTTAACATTATCATATATATATGACTTTGCTTGTCCATATATAAAATCTTTAGTTGAAGTACTTATATCTTTTTTTGAATTTTTAATTAAATTTAATAAATTAGGAAAAACTAATAAACTTAAAACAAGTAATATTACAATTGTTCCTATTAATTCTACTAATGTAAATCCGCGTTTATTCATCTTCACCAACTACCTTTTATATCATTATAAATTATTTTTAACCTTAAATCAATATTTTATAACTTCTAAATTATAAGTTTCTCCTAAATATTTTTCATCCGCATCTAAAATTGTTATTGTATCTTTATTTCCATCAGATACATATCTAGTGTCTTTTAATCTTTCAAAGTTCATTTCAATATCAAATTCTTTTCCATTATTATCATATGCTCTAATTCTTTTTAAAAACATTTTATTAAATGAAGAAGAATAAGGAGATTTTTCACTTTCCCAACCAACTCTTAATGCACTTTCTGTTTCATATTCATATCCATTATAGTTACCACTCATTATATGTTTAAAATTTTCATGACTAGTACTATATGGTGAGCCGAAAGGCATAGCAACAATTTTAACATATTTTCCTGGAATAATTTCATCAAGCATTTTATAAACACTTCCCACTTCTTTAATGCTTACCTCACCACTTATTTTAGTAAAATCTGGATGACTATACGCGTGGTTTCCAACATCATAACCATTATTAACTAGCCAATTAAGAATTTTTTCATTGTACTCTTTTTGATTAAATAATCCACCATTTACAAAAAATGTTGCAGTTACATTAAAATCCGGATATTTTTTCTTAAATTCTTCTAAAATTCCAACCGCACTATTAGGATCAATTATTATATTACCATCGCTATCTAACCCTGTCACTTTGATATTATTTTCTAATCCATCATCAAATGTTAAAACGATAGGACTTTTACCTAGTTCTACATCAACTATGCCATTTATATAATCGTTTAGTCTAATCATTCTATATCCTTCTTTATAATAGAATTCTAAATCATTTCTAAATGCTTCTGTTGTTCTTTGATACCCTGCATAATCGATATTCCCACCAGTATATTCTGTTTCGCTATTTTTTTTATCATGAATTCCATGATACATCATAATTGGGACAAATCCTAATTCATCAACTTTGTATTTGGCATAATCTGGTCCTATAGACACTACTATATCGACAACTTGTCCTTCAGTAAGTTTTGTATTTGGCAATACACTTTGTGATATTACATAATTTTTTAAAATGGTATCATCATTAGAAAAAGTTTTATTAATCGTTATTTTATTTTCATTTGCGTATTTTAAAACTTCTTCTAATGTCATACCTTTAAAATCAATTAATTTTTTAGGTTCCTCTTTTTTAAATATGAAAAATATAGCAAAAGAGACTACCAAAACCCCAATAATAAATACTACTATATTAAAAACTTTGTATTTTTTTTTCATAAAAAACCACCTATATATAGTATACACCCAATTCTTTTTTTTTAAAAGTCATAAAATAATATTAGGTGAGTATAATGTTTAAAAGATGGTCAAGAGGAACATGCTTAATGTGTTTAGTAATTTGTTGTGTTATATTTTTTTGGCAACTTATTATTACTTTGCTTATAGTTACAAGATTAAATATCTTTTTACTATTTATCTTATGGTTATTAATTGCTTGGCTCATTTTTCGTATAATATGGTGAGATGAGGCTTTCGGTCTTATACGACAAATCTAAAAATTTACCTATCTTTTTGGTTTGCTCATATAAAGTCCCATCAAATTCTATTTTATCTGGCAAAGCAATTAAAATGAAAAATAAAATTTTTTCATCTTCTTGCAATTTGTAAGAAGACTCATAATATTTCAAAATTTCCTCAAAATTGAAATCTAATCCATGGCGTTTATATAGAATATATAAGTCAAAAATTGGTATTCCTAATTTAGCTTTATCCCAACTAAGTAAATAATTTTTAGTATTACTTCTAAAATGGCTTAAATCTAAATTATCGTGTAGAACAACAACTCTTTGTTTTGTTTTATTCTCAACTAATTTATACCATTTTTCTAACTCTTGTTTACTAAAATTTAATGAACCAAATATTTTTGAAATGTTTCTCGCTAATAAATATTCACTTGGACTCATATAAACTTTAGTTTCAATAAGTGTTATAATGTCATTATAATAACTATATAAATACTCAATATTGTTTGATAAGGTTTCATATATTGTTTTGTAATCTGCAAAATCTACTTCCTTATAATGAGTTGTCTTATTGTGTAAAAGACTAACCAACTTTATTAAATCTAACATTTTTTGTTCATCTGGAATGTAATCATCATAAATATATTCACTTATTTCATAGGAATCATTAGAATCATTTAATATTTTAGGATAATAGTCAAAACTTCTATTTCTTAAATATTCAAAGATTTCTTGATTCCTTTGATTTTTTTTTATAACATATTTATTAACCTCATCGCTTACTATTATAACTTTCCCATTTTTTTCATAGCGATGAGGTTTTATATTATATTTTTTTAAAATTTCATTAATTTTTTGCATAAACAGCTGGAATAATTAATTTATCACCGATTTTTATTTCGCTTAGGTTATTATATTGTTCAAGAGTCTCCCTTGTAATATTGTATTTTAATAATATACTATCTATATTATCCCCTTCTTTTACAATACAAACTTTATAAGTAACATATGTTTCTTTTGATTCATCAAAATTAGTAAATATACTTCCTACTTCTTCTTGGCTAATTCTTTCTTCTGCTTCTTTAATTGGAAATGGTTTTACATCTTCAATTATATTTTCGGTAACAGTTTCAATTGGAACATCAACTGTATTTTCTACCTTTTCTTCCTTTATCACTTTTTCTTCTAAATTATCTAATGCAATAGCAACAGATACATTTAATGTACTATTATCTAATACTTCATAGAAGAAATCATCAATATCAATTTTTAAATTACTTATATCATAACGATTACTAATTTCAATATCAACAGGTATCTTAAAATCAAAATTTTCGACGTTTATGCTTGTATCATTTATTTTATATGTACCAGTAATTATAAGTTCACCTAAAACATGTTCGTTTTCTAAATTTAAATTGTGTTCTAATGAGATACTAGTTACCTCAGCCAAATTACTATTAAAATTCAATTCCTTTTTTAATGGTATTATTTTTTTCATAATTTTCCTCCCATTAAAATATATGAAAATAATTTAATATTATTCATTTATTAAAATATCCAAATTAACAATGTCATATCCTTTATGGTTTATATAATCAATTACAGCATCTAATTCATTTGATAAACTATTATTAACTTTTAGGCTTATAATAGCTCCATTACTTAAACTATTTTTAATATTTAATAAATAATTATCATTTAAAATAATAGGTTCAATTGTATAACTATCTTGTTTAAAACATTTTTCTAACATAACTTTTCTATAACAATAAGTATTATTTTGTTTAACTATTTTCTTTAAAATAGAATTTTGCCAACTTAAATTATTAATATTAGTGTCACTACTTCCAATTATATGACCTTGCTTATTTAAATCCATTATTATTTGGTTATTTTTTTCAAACCATTCGTTATTAACAAAAAAATTACCTTGAACACCTTTTTTATTTAATATACTTAAAATATCTTGTATGTTATCACTTGCATCAAATACTAAACTAACCATTCTTTTACTTGAACCTTTAATTATACATTTATCTTTATTGTCTTTAATTGAAATATTTGGTTTAATCGTTTTATATACCAATAAATTGTCATTAAAACTACCTAATTGTTTCATTTTTTTATAACTTTCATCTATATCAATTTCTCTGCCACTAACACCAGCTATGATCGTATCATTTTCAATATAAGCATCAATTGGTTTTATATAACTTTGTTCTTTTAGAGATTCTATTTGTTTTAATAAATCATCTTGAACCATAATTACCGTAGATATTTTATTAGTATAGAAAAAACTAAAACAAGCTAACGCTATAAAACCAATTATTTCAAAAAACTTCTTCATAAAATCACCTAATAAATTATATGAGCATATTTGTTTTTTTTAACATTTTTTTAAAGCCTACATAAGATAAAATGAAAGGAGTTTTTATATGAGACCAAATGGTTATTACCAACCTGTTAATTATGAACAGTTTAAACCTAACAATTATAAAGTTAATCCAAACGATGAAAGAGTTGGAGGCTTTGTTTTTCCATTTTTATTAGGAGGAGTTACAGGAGCAGCAATCGCACCTGCTTTCTATGGTGGATATAATAGACCATACTATCAACCATATCCATATTATCCATATCCACCTTACTATGGGCCATACTATAGATAAAAATTTAAATAAATTATAATTTATTTATAAAAATTAAAAATACGAAAAATCTTGATATAAACATCATTTTAGAATTATCAAATAAAAAAACTAGTTTAGAAAAAATCAAGGAAAGAGAACTAGGTTAGTTCATCTAAATCCTTGATTTTTTAAATCCATTTTGATTAGTTGAGATATTTTTTTAAAAATTGTCCTGTATAACTATTATCAACTTTACATATTTCTTCTGGAGTACCTGTAGCTATTATAGTCCCACCAAAATCTCCGCCTTCTGGGCCTAAATCTATTATATAATCTGCAACTTTAATAACATCTAAGTTATGTTCAATAATAAGAACTGTATCTCCATTGTCAACTATTCGATTTAAAATTGATAATAATTTTTTAATGTCATGAATGTGTAATCCTGTTGTTGGCTCATCTAAAATGAATAAACTTTTACCAGTTGGTTTTTTTTGTAACTCTTTAGCTAATTTTATTCTTCCTGCCTCACCACCTGATAGAGTTGGAGCACTTTGACCTAATTTTATATAATCTAATCCAACATCCATTAATACTTGTAGTTTGTTTTTAATTTTAGGTATATTTTGAAAAAATTCATATGCTTCTTCTACCCTCATTTCTAAGACATCATATATATTTTTATCTTTATACTTTATACTTAAAGTTTCATTGTTATATCTTGTTCCATGGCATACTTCACATGGAACATAAACATCTGGTAAGAAATGCATTTCAATTTTTTTAACACCGTCTCCAAAGCAGGCTTCACATCTTCCACCTTTTACGTTAAATGAAAATCTTCCTTTATCATAACCTTTTATTTTTGCTTCTTTAGTATCAGTAAAAACATCTCTAATATCATCAAATACACCTGTATAAGTTGCTGGATTACTTCTTGGCGTTCTACCAATTGGGCTTTGTGAAATATGAACGACTTTATCGATATTTTCTAAACCTTTTATTTTTTTAAATTCTCCTGGTTTTTCTTTCGTTTTATAAATATTATTTGCTAGTGCTTTATATATTATTTCGTTTACTAATGTACTTTTTCCACTACCACTAACACCAGTAATACATACAAACTTACCTAAAGGTATTTTAACATTTATATTTTTTAAATTATTTTCTTTTGCTCCTATTACCTCTAAATATTTTTTATTCCCTTTTCTTCTTGCTTTAGGTACTTCTATTTTATAAATTCCTTTTAGATATTTACCAGTTAAACTATCTTCATTATTCATAACTTCCAAAGGTGTTCCACAAGCAACAACACAACCACCATGAGTTCCTGCAAGTGGTCCTATATCAACTAGATAATCACTTGCTAACATTGTATCAGTATCGTGTTCAACAACTATTAAGGTATTACCTAAATCTCTCATTTCCAACATTGAATTAATTAGTTTTTCATTATCTCTTTGGTGCAAGCCTATACTTGGTTCATCTAAAACATATAAAACACCTGTTAATCTTGAACCTATTTGAGTTGCTAATCTAATTCTACTTGCTTCTCCTCCTGATAGTGTTCCTGCTACTCTATCTAAGGTTAAATATTCTAAGCCTACATTTAATAAGAAATTTAATCTATTTAATATTTCTTTAAGTAATAGTTCAGCAATTTTTTCCTGTTCTTTAGAAAGAGTCAAATTTTCTAAAAAATCTCTTAATTTTTTAATACTCATTTTAGTTAATTCATAAATATTTTTTTTGTTTATTAAAACAGCTAAAACTGAATCGTTTAATCTTGAACCATGACAGGTTGGACATGGAAGTTCAGTCATAAAGTTTTCAATCCAATCTCTTATCCAACCACTTTTAGTTTCTATATATCTTCTCTCTAAATTAGTAATAACTCCTTCAAAATAATCTTTGGAAGTTCTAGTATTACCATTTTTAGACGTGTAGTTAAATTCTAATATATCTTTTGAACCGTATAATATTAAATCTAATTCTTCTTTTTTTAAATCCTTAATTGGTTTATCAAGTGATATATTATAATATTTAGACAAAGTATTTATTTGCGTTGAATAAATATTACCATCCTCTAAATTTAGAGATACAATTCCCCCCTCATTTATACTTAAATCTTTATTAGGAATGATTAAGTCTTCATCTATTTTTAGTTTTACACCAAGTCCTTTGCAATCATCACAAGCACCATATGGTGCATTGAAACTAAACATTCTAGGTTCTAACTCTGGTATCGAAAAATCACAAAATGGACATGCATAGTGTTCGCTCATTAGTATTTCTTTAGAACCTATTACATCAATAATTACCTTACCTTTTCCTAATTTTGATGCTGTTTCAATTGATTCGTATAACCTACTTCTAATTCCTTCTTTTATAATTAATCTGTCAACAACAACTTTAATTGTATGTTTTTTATTTTTTTCTAATATAATTTCTTCTTCCAATTCGTATTCAATATCATCAACTATTACTCTAGCATAACCATCACTTCTCAATTTTTCAAATAAATCAGCATGAGTACCTTTTTCTCCATTAACAATCAATCCTAAAACTTTTATTTTAGTATTTTCTTCTAATTTCATAATTTGATTAGTCATTTCTTCAATACTTTGACTAGTAATTGGGATATTGTGAACAGGGCAATAAGGAATACCGATTCTTGCATATAAAAGCCTTAAATAATCGTATATTTCAGTTACTGTACCAACTGTACTTCTTGGATTTTTATTGGTTGTTTTTTGGTCAATACTAATAGCAGGTGATAGGCCTTCAATACTATCAACATCTGGTTTTTCAGTGCCCCCTAAAAATTGTCTAGCATAAGCACTTAGACTCTCAACATATCTTCTTTGACCTTCAGCATAAATAGTATCAAAAGCAAGACTACTTTTTCCACTACCACTTACACCAGTCATTACAATTAATTTATTTTTAGGTAATTCTAAATCAATATTTTTTAAATTGTTTTCTCTTGCACCTTTTATTACTATTTTATCCATAAATTTCTCCTAACTAAATACTATTATACCACTTTTTTTACATACTATAGCAAGTATAACATACAAACATATTTTTGTCACTAAAAATCTAAAGAAAGTTTAAAATATTAATTTTTAATTACAGCAACTTGACTTCATAATTCAATTTTTTATTATAAATAACTACTTTTAAAAATTAAAAAAAGAATGAAAGAATCATTCTTCAGCATAATTTGTAAAATATCTTTGAACTAATACAACAGGAGTTCCTTTATCACCAGAACCACTAGTCAAATCACATAGTGAACCCAAAAGGTCTGTTATTTGTCTTGGAGTTGTACCTAAAGTAATATTTTTGCCTTTTAAATCATTATCTTTGGCTTTTATTTCATTTCTAATAGCTAACTCTAGTTCCTCTCCTCTTAAATCAGCAAATTTATTATCAGAAACATATTTTAATTTAATTTCATTTGGAGTTCCTTTCAAACCATTAGTGTAAAAAGGACTTACAACTGGGTCAGCTAATTCCCATATTTTTCCTACTGGGTCTTTAAACGCTCCATCGCCATAAACCATAACTTCAACATTTTTACCTGTTTTTTCAAATATTTGTTTTTGAATATCTAATATTAATTTTTCTCCACCTTTTGGAAATAATTTTAGTCTTTCATCAGTTGATTTATTTGAACCTAATAGTCCATATTGTGGGTTATAACCACTTCCATCAATTGATTCAGTTAAAATGTCATCTAATCCTAAGCAATTTAATAATTGTTTAGTTCTAAATCTTGTATGAATATCACAAGCTAATACTTCATTGGTATAATTTAAAATTGTTTTAGGATTATTACTAAATATAATCTCTGCTTCACAATCTTCACTTTCGATTAATTCTTTATAATAATCTACATAATCAATTCCTGTAAATTCATGCACTATTCCTTTAAAATAACTTTTATATTCATCATAATTTAATGTTTTAGTATATGGGTCTATTCCTTTTTCAAATAGTAACTTTTCATCAAATAAATGATTTCCAACTTCATCAGCTGGATAACTTAAAAGTAAAGTTATTTTTTTATTTGCACGCGCTAATGCTTTTAAAATCATAGAAAAGCGATTTCGACTTAGAATCGGAAATACTACTCCCAAATGTCCAGTTTTAAATTTATTTTTAATATCTTCACAAATATTATCTACAGTTGCATAATTACCTTCTGAAATTCCAACAACTGCTTCAGTTACTGCAATTACATCCTTATCTAATAATTCAAATTTTTCAGTCTCACATGCTTTTAAAACTGAATCTACTACTATATTTGCTAAATTATCATTTTCTTTAATAATCGGCGTTCTAATACCTCTTACTATCGTTCCTACATTTCGCATTTATAATCCTCCTTTAAATCAATGTTTGCTCTAGCATTTAAGTTTAAATCGGCTATAATATTTTTTTTATAAGCATAATATGCGGCTGCTCCAATCATTGCGGCATTATCAGTACAATAAAGTGTTCTAGGAATTGTAAGTTCTATATTGTTTTCTTCACACATTTTAGTTATACTTTCTCTTAATCCCATGTTAGCAGCAACCCCACCAGCAATAATTAAATTTTTAACATTATATTCTTTTAATGCTTTTAATGCTTTTTTAGTTAAAATAGTTACTATTCTATTTTGAAATGAACAAGCAAGGTTTTCTTTATTAATTTCAAATCCTTTTTGTTTTTCATTGTGATTTAGGTTAATAACAGCTGATTTTATTCCACTGAAACTAAAATTATAACTTTCATCATTTAATGGCAGTGGTAGTTCATATGAATCTATTCCCTCATGAGCCAATTTATCAACTTTTGCTCCACCTGGATAAGCAAGTCCTAGTACTCTTGCTACTTTATCATAACATTCACCAACAGCATCATCTAAAGTACCACCAATTTTTTCAAATGAATAGTGTTCTTTCATATAAATTAATTCAGTATGTCCACCACTTACTACTAGTGCAATTAAAGGAAATTTCATTGGTTTTTCTAAATTATTAGCATATATATGTCCTTTAATATGATGAACTGGTATTAATGGTTTATTATAAATGTATGCTAATGTTTTAGCAGCAATTACTCCTACTAATAATGAGCCAATTAAGCCAGGACCATATGTTACAGCTATAGCATCAATATTATCCATAGTTAAGTTGTTTTTACTTAATGCTTCTTCAAGTACAATAGTTATACTTTCAACATGTTTTCTTGAAGCAATCTCAGGAACAACCCCACCATATAATTTATGGATATCAATTTGAGAAAGTATAACTGTTCCTAAATCTTTACAACCATCTTCTATAACTGCTACACTAGTTTCATCACAACTAGATTCTATCGCAAGTATTTTCATAAAACTTCATCTCCATTAGTATACCATCTAGACTACCATAGTAATTATGTCTTTTTGCTACTTCTTTAAAATTAAATTTTTTATATAATTTTATAGCACTTACATTATTGACATTTACTTCTAAAGTAATATTTTCTTTATCTAGATTGTTTTCTATTAAATTTTTCATTAATTTAGAAGCTATTTTTTTATTACGAAATTCTTCTTTTACAAAAATGTAATTGATTTCTATTTTTTCATAAATAATACTATAATCTAGAAAACCTATAATATTATCATTTTCTAAATAAATTAAACATTTTGAAAATGGATTTTCAGTAATTTTATAATCATTTAAATTAATTTCTTCATTAATTCTCTCTTTTATCATTTAGTTTTTCCTCAGCTTCAGTTAACTTTAAATAATTAGGTTTTATTTCATGAGGATTAACCGGAGAATCATTTTCATGTTTTTTAATAACTTTTATAATATCAGGTTTACCATTAGTTACAATTTCATAATTAGTAACTTTTTTTAATAATTCTTCTTTTAAAATGTGTTCATCTTTAATAATATTATTTAAGTTATTATCGTATACTCCACCATAAACATAACCTCTTCTAGCATCAATTATAGGAACAATTATATTATTATTGCTAATTGTACTTAATAATTCTAATTCACTTATAGGAATAAGTGGTATATTAAGTGCCCAAGACATAACTTTAGCTAGTGTTAAACCTACCCTGATTCCTGTAAATGAACCTGGCCCATTAACGATAAATATTTTATCTATATCATTTGGTTTTAAATTTGTTTTCTTAAATCCTTCATCTAAAACAGGCATTATTTTGCTTGAAGACTGGGTAATGTTTTCTTCAAAAAAGCAATAAATCATTTCCATGTTTTTAACTATAGAAATGATTAAGTTTTCTGATGATGTATCAATAAACAAATATGTCATATAACCGCCTCACATAGCTCTTCATATTTCTTTCCATGTGGGTATAAATGTAGTACTCTTCTATTTTCATCTAAAACTTTAAACTTAATATCTAATCTTTCTTCTGGTAGTATGTCTTTAATAGTATCTGCCCATTCGATTACAACAACACCACCTTTAGTAAAATATTCTTCTATACCAACACCTTCAGTATTTCCATCTAATCTATATACATCCATGTGGTAGAGTGGTAATTCACCATCATACTCTTTAATAATTGCAAATGTTGGAGAAGTTATTGTATCTTTAATACCTAATGCATCAGCAAGTCCTTTGGTAAATACAGTTTTTCCACTTCCTAATTCACCATTTAGGCAAATTATCATATTTGGAAACTTTTCGGATTCAAAATTTTGGGCTAATTCAATTGTTTCCATCTCATCTTTTGTTGTAATTTTGTATTCCATTCTATCACCATTATTATTATAGCAAAGAAAAAAGCAATATTACAATGTTTTTTTACTTTTTTATAATTATTTTTTTGAAACATTTATATTGAAATAAGTTATTATATATATATTAATAAAAAAAGGAATTAATCAATAATTCCTAAGAAGTATTTTTTCTTTCCTTTTCTAATTAAAACAATTTTTGAATCAATTGCTATTTCTTTAGTTACTTCTAAATTTTCATCAGTAACTTTTTCATTATTAAGAGAAATAGCGTTGCTAGATAACATTTCTCTTGCTTCTCTTTTTGATGAACAAATATTATTATCAACTAATAAATCAATTATTTTAGTATTTTCTTTTATTTTAACAGTTGGAATTGTTTTTAAATTGCTAATAATATCATCTGCACTTAACCCATGAACTTCTCCTCCAAATAATAATGTACTTATTTTTTCGGCTTTTTCGTATTCAGAAGCCCCGTGTAAATCTGTAATAATAGCTTTAGCTAATGCTTTGTGAGCAACTCTTAATTCTGGTTTTTCATTGTTTATTTTTTCCAATTCTTCGATTTCTTCTTTTGACAAGAATGTTAACATTTTTAAGTATTTAATAATCATTGAATCTTCAAGATTAACTAGATATTGGTACATCTCATAACTTGATGTTTTATTTTTATCTAACCATAAAGCATTTCCTTCGGTTTTTCCGAACTTTTTACCAGTTGAATCCGTTACTAATGGCATAACCATTCCATATGCTTCTTTTCCAGTCTTTTTTCTAATTAATTCAATTCCTGAAGTAATGTTACCCCATTGGTCAGAACCTGCTACTTGTAATTCGCAATTTCTAGTTTCAAACAACTCTAAAAAGTCTAACGCTTGCAAAATCATGTATGAAAATTCAGCGTAAGTAATTCCTGTTTCCATTCTTGATTTAACTTTGTCTTTAGCAATCATGTAGTTAACATTAAAGTATTTTCCATAATCCCTTAAAAAGTCAATTACATTTATATCTTTAGTCCAATCGTAATTATTAACAACTTCAAATCCAAATATTTTTTCAGCTTGACTTTTCAATCCTTGAACATTTTTTTCAACTTCTTCTTTTGTAATCATTGGTCTTTCTGTATCTGGTTTAGGATCTCCAATCATACCAGTTGCTCCACCTACTAAAAGAAGTGGTGTGTGTCCAGCTTGTTTTAATCTTCTACTAATTAAAAATGACGAATAATGACCAATGTGCATTGAATCTGCAGTTGGATCTGTTCCAATATAAAAAGTCATTCCTCCATTATTTAATTTTTCAATTAGGTCAGGACTAGATATCTCTTGAATAAGTCCTCTCCATACTAATTCATCATATATTTTCATAATTTTCCTCCTCCAATTTTTATTTTATCAATATTTTCATATTCTATTTCCATGTAACACTTCCTAACAAAAAATATTCACAAATTTAAGGACGAAAAACCGCGGTACCACCTTAATTTATGAATATCATCATACACTTTATCTCTTAACGCGAGTAACGATTTAACTCAGGAAAGGGTAATTCACTAATTTAATCTTGGTTAGTTTTCATCAACCACTAACTTTCTTATTACCAATTAAATTGCTACTAAAATTCCGTCAACATTAACATAATAAAACTATAACATAACATTTTTTGTTTGTCAAATAATATTTGTTATTTTTTTACAAATTGTTTATCTTTGACTTCAGCAGGAACTTGAAATTCGCTTGTTCTTTTAATGTTTTGTAGTATTTGTAATAAAATTCTTAAAATTTGTATTTTACCTTTGCTATCTAGTTCATATATATTAAGACCACTTAAACAATCAGTTAAAATAAAATTTAATTGTTCACTTGTTAATCTACTTGTTTTATAATGACTTATTACATATTTTATTATGCCATCAAATGTATCTACAGTTGGCATTTGTAATCTTAATAATGTATTAAAATCTTCATTTTCATATACAAAATGAAAATTATCAACAAGATTTATTCCTGATTTACTGATTTGATAAATTTCTGGAATTAGGTGATTTAAAAAAGTAATTTTACCTAATTCTTTAATGGAAGGATTTAAATTTAATTTATTCATCATTTCAGTGCCTGTTTGAACAACTTTATAAGAATCAAAAGCATAACGTTCAATTAATTCAATTCTTCTTTTTGCTTCTTCTGATGGTACTTGCTTCTTAGTTTTTAATTTTAAAATATCTGTATAAAAATCAAAATATCTTACTGCTCTATCATAATATATTTTTGCCATAAATAATCACCTTTCAAATTTTATTCTTTATTTTTTTAAATATGATAATAAAAGGATGTTATTTTAAAACATCCCTATTATTCTATTTACTTCTTCCATTAACTCATTTTTTATTTCTTCTAGTCTAGATTCTTTGTTTGCTTCAAATCTTAATGTTAGATTAGGTCCTGTGTTAGAACATCTAATAAGACCCCAACCATCATCAAATGTAACTCTTACTCCATCTAGAGCATTATATTTATATTGTTTTAAATCTAAATATTTTTTTAATTCTTCGATTATTTGAAATTTGTTTTCATCAGTTACCTGAATTTTTAATTCATCTGTTTTATAATATGTATTAAATCCTTTTGTTAATTCATACATTGTTTTGTCTTGATTTGATACTACTTCACACATTCTTAAACCTGCATATATACCATCATCAATACCTGGATATCTATCGTTAAAGAACAAGTGTCCAGAGTATTCACCACCAAAATCAACATTTGTTTCGGCTACTTTTCTATATTGATAAGAGTTTCCAGTTCTATTCATTATTTGTTTTAATCCTAATCTTTCAACTTCATCAATTAAACTTTTTGAACATTTAACATCATATAAAGCTGCTTTTGTTTTTAAATTAGGGTATAGATATCTATACATTATAGCCATATAAATATCAGTATCTATTATATTTCCTTTGTTATCAACTACTCTTACTCTATCGCCATCAGCGTCGATTGCAAATCCTAAATCATAGTTTAACTCTACTACTTTTTTTTGTAAATCAACTAAATTACTAGCAACTGCTGGGTCTGGGTGGTGGTGGGGAAAAGTTCCATCGCTTTCTTCAAATAATAACTCATATTCTAATGGTAGTTTATTTAATACATCTTTGATTATAATAGAACCTGTTCCATTACCTAAATCTACTACAACTTTTACCTTTTTATCAAATTTCAATGAATTTTTTACTAAATTAACATAATCATCTTTAATATCATATGTACTTAAAGTTCCTTTTCCATCTATAAATTCTCCTTTAAATGTAAAATCTCTAAAATCATATATTTCGCTTCCCACAGCGTTACCAATGTTAGTAAATGACATTTTAAATCCATTATCAGTTGCTGGATTGTGACTTGCTGTAATCATTATTCCTGACCAAATATCAAGTAATACCCTCCCATAATAGTACATTGGAGTTGTTACTAAACCTAGGTTCACAACATCAACACCTGTATCTAATATTCCATTGATTAAATTAGAAGCTAGGCTTGGAGATGATAATCTATTATCGTATCCAATCAAAGCTTTATTTTTATTCATTTTTTTTATATAACTTCCAAAACTTTTTCCTATTTTGTAAGCTACATCTTCATTAATATCAGTAGGATAATTTCCTCTTATATCGTACTCTCTAAATATTTTTGAGTTCATCTAATCACTCCTCATTTATTTCTTCAATTATTTTTTCTATTTTATTGCCATATTCAATTGATTCATCATAGACAAATTCTAGTTCTGGTATGTGTCTTATAATAACTCTCTTTGCTAATTCTTTTCTAATAAATCCTGATGCATCTTTAAGTGCTTTTAAAGTTGTTTCTTTTTTACTATCATCTAGAACAGTAAAATATATTTTAGCAAAGCTTAAGTCATTTGTTAAATGGCAATCAGTTACTGTTACAAATTTTATATCGCTATCTTTAACTTCTTGTGATAAGATATAACTTATTTCTTTGACAATATTACTTTCTAATCTTTTTATTTTTATACTCATTTTATCACTCTTTCATATTTTTTTACTACAATAACATTTTACATTAAAAAAAGGTATTTTTCAAGTACCTTTGTAAACATAAAATTATACAATTTATTCAGTATATAATTCTATTTCGTTATTTTTATAAGCATTTAATATATCTAACCACACATCATTTTCAACATTTCTATTCTTTTTAGGGTGAACTAAATATCTTATATATAGTTCTATATGATTATCTACTATTCTAGTATAAATTATAGGTTTTAATTTATTGTAGTAAATTCTATACTCTAGGCTCGCATCATCAACTTGGTCGCTCATTTTTTTAGGAATTCTTTTAACGATTTCATTTTTATTTATAATTTCATACAATTTTTCCTTTGTTTTTTCTATATCACAATCTATTGGTACTTTTACTAGAATTTCATTCCATATGTATTTAAATGCTTTATTATAGTTTTTGATTGGTTTAGAGAACACAAAAGAATTAGGTAAATGAACAATAATACCTGTGCTTTGTTCACCATATACTCTCTCTCCTACTTCAAGCATTTCAAAACTTAAATTGCTTATATTAATGACATCACCTTTTTTATGTCAACTTCAATTCTATCTTCTAACCTAAATGGTTTTTTTATTTTTATATATATTCCTGCAAACCAATTGGTAATAACTTCTCTTAAGGCAAGTGTTAAAGCTGCAGATACAAAAGAAATAATAGTAATTATATTTTTAATATAAGGGTTTATTATTAAAAATACAATAATTACAAAAATTAAACTTGAGAAAACATTTATTTTTTTATGATATAAATACTTTTTTCTTGAATCTTTAATTAAACTAGCACCAATTTTTGTTATTATAAATCTTATTATTCTTATAAACAAATACGAAATAATGATTTCGGTTATTACTATTATATAAACATTATCAATATGAGTTAGTTTTGATAAATTTTTACACAATTCAAATATTTTATTCATAATTCACCTCCTTTATCGGGTAATACACTATTATTTTATTGAATGTCAACTAATTTTTAGGAAGAAAAAAACTTAATTATTAAGTCTTTTCATAAAAATATACACTAATTTTTTAAATTTCCAATTGATACAACATATATTCCATCTTCTCTTTTGTATGAATAATTTGCACCTGTTAATACCATTAAAAATGATGGTTCTCCATATTGAGCAGTATTTACTTTTTCCTTAAATTTAGTTAGATTTGAAACGGCACTTGGAATTTCTCCAGCACCTAGTTTGATTTCGATAGCTCCCCACTTTCCACTTGAAGTTTCTAAAATACAATCTATCTCAAAATCATTTTTATCTCTATAGTAAGATAATCTTGAATCTATTGCATCTGCGTATATTTTTAAATCTCTTATACACATGTTTTCAAATATAAATCCTGTAAAATTTAAATCTTTTATTAGATCTTCTTTATTTAAATTCAACGTTGCAACTACAAGTGATGGATCAACCAATTCTAATTTAGGTGAAATTCTTAAAGGTGTTTTTGACCTTAAGTTTAAATTAGTAGCAGGAACATATTCTAATATATATAACTTTTCCAAAGTATTTAAATAATCATCTAGTGTTGGTCTTGATATTTCATTAATAAAATGAGATTTAACATCTTCTAAAATTGTTGCTTTACTTACACTTGTCGATACATTTCTTGAAATACTTTTTAAAACTGCACTCATTTTTTGTTGATTTCTTTCGATTCCATCAACTACTTTCACTTCTTCACTTAATAGACTTTTAATATAATCTTTAGAAATTTCATATTTATTGTTTCCTTTAATATTTAATGATTCTGGCCAACCGCCTCTCATCATAACATCAATTAAATCTTCGAACTCTAAAGTAGATACACCCTCTATATCATTGCCGTTTATTATATCGCTTAAAGAAACACAACCATTAGATTCTCCAGATTCATATAATGACATTGGCCTCATTAATAGTTTTGTTATTCTGCCTGTCCCTGTGTGCATAACGCTATCCTCTTTTGGTCTTGCCGAGCCTGTTAAAATATATTGTCCTTTTAATCTTGTATGGTCGACATTCATTCTAATAGAATCCCAAATAACTGGATACATTTGCCATTCGTCAAATAGTCTTGGTTTTTCCCCTTCTAAAAATAATGATGGTTTGGTTTGATTAATTTTATCGTATTGTATTTTTTTATCTGGATCTTGAAATTCAATGTAACTTTTTGCAAATTGCCTTGCTGTTGTTGTTTTTCCACACCATTTACATCCCTCAATCAAAACTGCTCCTATATATTCAAGTTTATTTTTTAGTAAACTATCTACAATTCTAGGTATGTATTTTTCCATTGTATCTCCTCCCATAATTTATTATACTACATATTTTGTATTTTGTTAATATAATTTTACATTTTGGCTGTGTTTTGGTTTTAATTTTGGCTATATTTTGATTTACATTTTAGCTTTAAAGTAACTGTAATTTATTATAAAATATCAATAAAATCAAAAATAAGAGTACAACTACTCTTATTTAACTTCAATCATTTCATATGCTTCAAAGACATCGCCTTCTTTAAGGTCATTGTAATTTTCAATTGTAATACCACATTCTAAACCTTTTTTAACTTCTTTAACAGTGTCTTTTTCTCTTTGAATTGAATTTATTTTTCCATCATATATTGTAACGCCATCTCTAATTACTCTTACATTAGAATCTCTTTTAATAACTCCATCTGTTACATATGAACCTGCAATTGTTCCAACTTTAGAAAACTTAAATAATTTTCTAATTTCAGCAGTTCCTGTTATTTTTTCTTCATAAACTGGGTCTAACATACCCTTCATAGCAGCTTCCATTTCTTCTACTGCTTTGTAAATTATATCGTAAAGTCTTATTTCAACGCCTTGTTCTTTAGCATAATCTCTAATAGAATTACTTGGTCTTACATTAAAACCAATTATAATAGCATCACTTGCTTTACCTAAAACGATATCACTTTCTTTAATTGCGCCTACACTACTTCTAATAACTTTAACTTTTACGCCTTCAACTTCGATTTTTTCTAAAGAGTTTTTAACTGCTTCACAACTTCCGTTTACATCTGCTTTAATAATTACTTTTATTTCTTTAGCACCATCTTGAATTTTGGCAAACAAATCATCTAAAGTTACTGCTGCTTTATTGCTGTTTTCTTTATTTTTAGCTTGGATTTTTCTTTCTTCACCAATACTTCTTGCTTGTTTTTCAGTTTCAAAAGCCATAAATCTATCTCCTGCTTCTGGAACTTCATTAATTCCTGTAATTTCTACTGGTTGTGATAGTGTAGCTTCGGTTATATCTTCTCCTTTATCATTTTTAAGTGTTCTTACTTTTCCATAAGCTGTTCCTACTACTATTGGGTCTCCTAATCTTAATGTTCCATTTTGAATTAAAACGGTTACAATTGGACCTAAGTGTTTATCTAGTCTTGATTCTACTACAGTTCCAACAGCATATCTATTTGGATTTGCTTTATAATCTTCCATTTCTGCAATTAATAAAATATTATCTAATAAGTCTTCTATGCCCGTTCCTTCTTTGGCAGAAATATAACTTACTAGTGTATCTCCGCCCCAACTTTCTGGAGTTAATCCGTGTTCGGCTAACTGAGTTAGAACTCTTTCCTTATTTGCATCTGGTTTATCGATTTTATTAATAGCTACAATAATTGGTACATTAGCAGCTTTTGCATGGTCTATTACTTCGATTGTTTGTGGCATAACACCATCATCAGCAGCAACAATTATAATTATGATATCAGTTATGCTTGCTCCTCTAGCACGCATTTCAGTAAATGCTGCATGTCCTGGAGTATCAATAAATGTTATATATTTGTCTTTTACTTTAACTTGATATGCACTAATAGCTTGTGTTATTCCACCAGCTTCTCCTCCTGCTACATTTGTTTTTCTAATTGTATCAAGTAAAGTCGTTTTACCATGGTCAACATGCCCCATGATTGTTACAACTGCTGGTCTTGTAACTAAATCTTTTTCATCATCAACAATTTCAAATTCTTCAAAATTTGTAACATCTAAAGTACTATCTTTTTTAAGTTCTTTATCATAATCAATTACTAATATTTCAGCATTTTCAAATGATATTGGCATATTAATAGTTGCCATAACACCTAAATTAAATAGTTTTTTTACTAATTCACCACTTGTTACATTTAATTCTTTTGCAAGTTCTCCAACTGTCATATTTTCTTTGTATAAAACAACTTTTTCACTAACACTTGCATTACTCATTAGTTTTTCTTTGTTTTTATACATTTCTTTTTTCTTGATTGCAAAATCTTTTTTACTATTTTGCTGTGTTTGTTTTTCACTTTTCTTTTTTAATTTTTGTTTAGAAACACCTTCATCTATTTTAATGTTTTTAGTTTCAATTATTTCATCAACAATTTCATCCATATCACTAAAATCAGCGTTATCTAAAATTGTAATGTCTTCATCAGATAATAGGTCATCTTCATTATTAACTTTAATATCTAATTCTTCACATTTTTTAAGTACTTCACTTACGGTCTTGTTTATATCTTGGGCATATTCTAATACACTCATCATATTAAACACCTCCTATTTTAATAATTGTAATAACTCTTCATATATATCGTCTTTTATATCTGTCTCTAACATCTTATTCAAGATTTTTGTTTTTTTTGCTTTATTTATAACATCCTTATCTTTTTTTAGATAAGCTCCTCTACCATTAGCTTTTAAGGTTAAATCTAATATAACATTTCCTTCAGGAGTTCTTAAAACTCTAACTAGTTCACTTTTTGGAAATTTTTCTTTAGTTACAACACAAGTTCTCATTGGTACTTTTTTATTTTTCATAAATTCTCCTAATCAACAAAGTTAATACCAATTTTACTTGCTTCACTCGTTGTTTTAATGTCTATTTTAAATTTAGTCAAACGTGACGCTAGTTTAACATTTAATCCTTTTCTTCCAATAGCAAGAGATAAATTATCATCGTCTACAACTACTAAAGCTTCATTTTTAGCTTCATCAGTAATTATTACATGAAGATTTTTAGCGGGAGCTAAGGCATTTTCAATAAATTTCGCTTTATCATCTACATATAAAACAATATCTATTTTTTCTGGACCTAGTTCTTTTAAAATATTTCCAATTCTAGTTCCTTTTTCTCCTATGCATGCTCCAATTGCATCAACATTTTTATTTTCAGAGTAAACTGCTATTTTACTTCTAACACCAGCTTCTCTAGCAACACTATATACAAATATGATTCCCTCGTTTATTTCTGGAATTTCTAATTCAAATAATCTTTTTACAAAACCATAATGACTTCTACTTAATAAAATAAGTGGTCCTTTACTATTATTTTCAACTTTAGTAATATACACTTTAATATTCGAACCCATTTTAATAGTTTCTCCTGGAATGATTTCTGTTTTTGGCAATATTCCTTGTGTTTTTCCTAAATCAATATAATAGTTTCTGACATCTTCCATAGCAACTAATCCTGTTACCATTTCATCTTGTTTGTCGCCAAATTCTTCACTTATCATATTTCTTTCTGCTTCTCTTATTTTTTGAATAACTACTTGTTTAGCCGTAGCAGCAGCAACTCTTCCAAAATCTCTTGGAGTAACCTCTTCCTCAATAGTTTCACCTAGTTTAATTTCTGGAACGATTTTTCTAGCATCTTCTAAAGTAATATGAATTCTTTCATCAAAAATATATGGTTTTTCTTCTTCAATTGTTTGACCTTCGTTTTCATCATCTTCTACTTCAATCATTATTGGATGGTCACTTTCATTTTCTTTATCTAAAACAACTGTTTTAAATGAATAAACATGAATTTCTCCTTTTTCTTTATTGATTTCAACTCTAACATTAGAAAGAGAATGATAATTCTTTTTATAAGCACTTGTTAAGGCTAACTCTAGTGCTTCATAAATATAATCTTCAGAAATACCTTTTTCTTTGTTTAAAACTTCTAGGGCTTTTTTAAATTCTTTAATATCCATTTTATTCACTTCCTTTCTCTTTTGAACAAACATCCAAAATATAACTTTCTTCAATTAAGTCTGCTTCATCCAAAATTGGATTGATTAATTCGTTAACTAAAACACAATCATTAATGTTGATATAACCTTCCTTATCAATGACAATTCTTAAAAAATTAGTGTTTCCTTCTTGTTCATAAATGACATTTGATAATATATATCCGTTATTTTTAAGTACACCATTTAATAAATCAAATATTTTTTCTTCCATAACTCCTCCAAATATAAAGAGTGGGATTGCCCACTCTCGTTGTCTTTATAATTATATCACATTTTTTTAAAAGTTAAACATTATTTTATTAATTTTTTTATATTTTTTTGTTATAATATTATAGTGAGGTGTTTATGAGAAAAGAAGAAATTAAAAGTTTATCAAAAGGTATTTTGGTTTTAGTACTTTATTTTTTATATTATACATGTAGTAGTTACTTATTAAATTTAATCGGATATAGTAATTTCAACTTAACTGGTAAAGTTATATGTAATATATCAATTGAAGTTATTTTAATTGCTATTGTATTAATTATTTATAAAACTCAAATTATAAATGATTTTAAAGATTATAAAAATAATTTTAAACCTTATATAAAAAAATATACTGAATATTGGGCTTTTGCAGTAGCTTTAATGATTATAGCCAATATAATTATAATAAATATTTACCCTAATTCACAGGCTACAAATCAACAAGCAATTAATGAATTATTTAAAGTTGCTCCTATTTATATAATAATTTCATCAGTTGTTTTAGCTCCTATTATTGAAGAGTTAGTGTTTAGATTAAGTTTTAGATGTATATTTAAAAATGATATTATATTTATAATATTATCTGGTATTACTTTTGGAGCAATGCATATTATAGGTTCTTATACTTGCCTTGCTGATTGGTTGTATATAATTCCTTATTCTATTCCAGGATTAGTCTTTGCTTATACATTAAAGAAATCTAACAATATATTTGTTCCAATGTCTTTACACTTTATGCACAATGGACTTATGATGGCAGTTCAAGTAATATTATTATTTTTAAGGTGATTTATGAAAAAGTGGTTAGTTGTTTTAATAGTATTTATAGTAGTTTTTTCTTCTACATTAATATATGCAAGATTAATAGGAACTAAAGGTTTAAAAGTTAAAGAGTATAAAATCGTTAATTCTAAAATTACTGATGAATATTATGGATTAAAAATTGCTCATTTATCAGATATTCATTTTGGTTCAAGTGTTAGTAAAAAAGATTTAGAAAATATAGTTAAAAAAGTCAATTTAACAAAACCAGACATAATTGTAATTACTGGTGACTTATTAACTGACGAATGGGAATACGATATTAATGATTTAGAAATTTTAAAGGATTTAAAAGCTAATTTGGGTAAGTATATAATTAGTGGTAATCATGATAATCTTGAAATTTATAATGAAATTATTGACAAAATTGGATTTACTAATTTAAATGATACTTATAAGTTAATTTATAACAATTCTAATGTACCAATTATCATTTCAGGAATTAGTAGTAATTTAGTTAATGATAATATAAAGGATAAAGTTAAAAGTTTTAATGATTATATAGAAACTTGTAACCAAATGCCTATATATTCTATTTTGTTAATGCATGAACCTGATTATGTTGATAATATTGATTTAAATAATTATGATTTAATATTAGCTGGACACTCGCATGGTGGGCAGGTAAGATTACCATTAATAGGAAGTATAATTACTCCTGTTGGTTCTAAAAAATATCATAACGAATATTACAATATTTCAGGAAAACCATTATATGTTTCTAGTGGTATTGGAACATCTTTGATGCGTTTAAGATTATTTGAACATCCATCGTTTAATTTTTATCGTTTATCAAATAAATAATCAAGTTTTATAGCTTGATTTTTTGTTTTTTATGTTATAATCAATATAGGAGATGATAATGATGGTACCTTTTAAAGCAGGTAATATTTTAATTCCTAAAAATGTCGATATGACAAAATGGAGTGTGGTTGCTTGTGACCAATATACAAGCGAACCAAAATACTGGGAAGAAGTTAGTGAAATTGTTGGAGATAATCCTTCTACTTTAAATCTTACTTTACCAGAAATTTATCTTGAAGATAATGATGTTAATGAAAGAATTAAAAACATTAACGAAAACATGGAAAAAGTCTTAAATGATGACTTATTTGTTGAATACCCTGATTCAATGATTTACCTTGAAAGAACACAAAGTGACGGCAAAGTACGAGAAGGATTAATGGGAATTGTTGACTTGGAGGCCTACTCTTATGAGGTTGGTTCTCAAACACCAATTAGAGCTACTGAAAAAACAGTAATTGAGCGTATACCGCCTCGCGTTAAAGTAAGGGAAAATGCTCTACTTGAACTTCCTCATATTATGATTTTAATCGATGATGAAAAGAAAGATATTATTGAAAATCTTAAAAACGAGGTAAATGAAGAGGATGTAGTATACGATTTTGATTTAATGCAAAATGGTGGCCACATAAAAGGATATAAATTAAGTAATAATGTTATAAATGAAGTTAATACTAAATTAGAAGCATTAGCAAATAAAGATTACTTTGAAAAGAAATATAATGTTAAAAATAAAGGCGTTTTATTATTTGCTATGGGCGATGGTAATCACTCGCTTGCAACAGCTAAAGCTTGCTACGAAAAATTAAAAGAAACTTTAAGTGAAGAAGAATATTTAAATCATCCTAGTAGATATGCATTAGTTGAATTAGTTAATCTACATAGTAGTGCTTTAGAGTTTGAAGCAATTAATAGAGTTGTATTTAATGTAGATTCAAATGATTTAATTAATAAACTAAAAGAATTTTATGAAATTTCTACTGATGGAAATGGAGAAGAGTTTGAAATTGTAACTAAAGATTTAGATGAGGTATGGTATATTAAGAATCCAAAATCAAATATTGCTGTTGGTTCAATTCAGATTTTCTTGGATGAATACTTAAAAAACAATAATGGTAAAGTTGATTACATCCATGGAGATGATGTAACTAAAGAATTAGCACGTGAAGGTAATGTTGGATTCATATTCAAACCTATGAAAAAAGAAGAATTATTCAAAACCGTTATTTTAGATGGTGCGTTACCTAGAAAAACATTCTCTATGGGTCATAGTTATGATAAAAGATATTATCTAGAAGCTAGAAAGATAAAATAAGTTTTTACTTATTTTTCTTTTGCTTATTATTTATAAAAATAGTATAATTAATATGGGTGAGAAAATGAAAATTAAAAAAATTATTTTTATATTAATATTAATTATTTCTGCTGTTGGTTTAACTATATCAGTTGTTAATGTTATTAAATTATCAAAACATTCAAGTGAAACGGTTACTAAAATTGAAGAAATTAATAACATAGTTAAAATTGAAGAAAAACCGGATGATGAAAATGTTGAAATCATTGAACAAGAAGAAAAACCAAAAAAAAATATTTATTGGGATTATATAAAATTAAATATGCTTAATGTTGATTTTAGTGAATTAAAAAAAATTAATAGTAGAGTTAAAGGATGGCTTCAAGTTAAAGGAACTAATGTAAATTATCCATTTGTTCAAGCAGATAATAATGATTTTTATATAAATCATTCTTTTGATAAAACATATAATGAGGCTGGTTGGATTTTTGCTGATTATCGCAATAAGTTAGATGGCACTGATAAACATATAATCATATATGGTCACGCTTTATTAAATAAAGCCATGTTTGGTTCTTTAAAATTGATTACTGAAAATGGTTGGTTAAAACAAGAAGAGAATTTTATAATTAAAATGTCTTCGGAAAAAGAAAATACCCTTTGGCAAGTATTTAGTGTATACCATATTCCAACAACTTCAGATTATCTTCAAACAAATTTTATCGATAATGATGACTTTATGAATTTTATAGAACTAATTAAAGAAAGAAGTGTATACGATTTTGAAACTAGTGTTAGTGAGAATGATAAAATATTAACTTTATCAACTTGCTATAATAAAAAAGAGCGAACTGTTATTCATGCCAAATTAATAAAAAAAGAAACGAGGTAATTCTCGTTTTATTTATAAATAACTATTTCTATATTTTTGCTATTATAATTTGCATTATTCATTGAATAGTTTTCATATAATTGATATTTTAAATTATTTTTGTTTAAAATGTCTTTTATTTTATCAATTTCATAAATAATAAATATATGTTTATCTTTATATACTTTATTATTTATTATATAAGTAATATTAGTAGTTTCTATTGATTTTTCAGCGTTAAAGGTCCATTCCATTATTCTTTTACACTGTTCATAATTACTTTCCTTTTTTCCACTTGTTCTTCCGTTATGTATATCAACTATAAGTATTCCATTTTCATTCAAATTATTATACCAATGTAATATTCCTTGTTCAAATTCATCATAATTTCTTAAATGATTAAATACAGCAAACATTGATATAATCGCGTCATATTTTTTATATGTTTTATAATTTAAGAGATTACCTTGCATTAATTTTCCAATCACTCTAGATTTGGCTATTTCAAGCATTTGATAACTTAAATCTAATCCATCAACTTTGTATTGATTTTCAAGTAAATTCATATGAATTCCAGTACCGCAGCCAACATCTAATATGGTTTTTCTATTGCCAATCAGATTTTTTAAAAAATCCACTTCTTTTTCATAGGATTTGTTTTTATAAAATAAATCATAATATTTTGCCATATTTTGATATTCAAACATATATACTCCTTATAATTAAATATTTAATTTGTTTTTTAAATTTTCTAATGCTTTTGCTCTAGCGCTTATTTTGTTTTTTTCTTCACTAGATAGTTCTGCTAAAGTTAATCCATTATCTAATTCAAATATTTCGTCAAATCCAAAACCATTATTTCCTCTTTTTTCTTTAGCAATTGAACCATTTAATACTCCTTCGCTAACTATAGTTTCAATTCCATCATAATAAACTATTACACAAATTACTTTTGCACTGCGAACTTCATATTTGTTTACTTCATTTATTAAATAATCATTTCTTTGTTCATCAGTTATATTTTCGCCTAAAAATCGATGTGTCATAACACCTGGATACCCATCAAGAGCATCTATACATAAACCAGAATCATCGGCAATTACTGGTTCATGACATATATTATATATTTCAATTGCTTTTTTTGTAGCATTTCCTTGAAAAGAATCAGCATCTTCTACAACATCAACATCAATATTTTTATCTTTCAATGAAAATACCTCTTTATTTAAAATTTTTCTTATTTCTTCTAATTTTCCTTTATTATTTGTAGCTATTACCATAATTATACTCCTTCTATACTTATTTTTAATTTTAATCCGAGATTATTTAATACTTCAATAATTGAATTAATCGATACATTTCCATCAGCTTGCTCTATTAACTTAATAGTTTGCAAAGGAATATTAATTAACTCAGATAATTGTTTTTGAGTTAAATTTTTCTTAATTCTAATTTCAACAATCGCTTTAGAAATATTTGTCATAAATTCCATTTGTTCAAAATATTCCTTAAATTCTTTATTGTTAAATTGTTTATTTTTAAAATCCTTATAATTCATAAAAACTCCTTCTATAGTCCATTTTAACACATTTTTAATAAATTATATTGCAATTAAATTCATGTGAATTATGCCAATATTTATTAACTGAAATATTAATTTTATCAATCTGATTTTGATATTTTATCAAAAATTCATCATTTGAAATTCTATCTATTATAATATCATAATAATTACTTTCAACATAATTTTTTTCATTTATATCGAAAATATAAAAATTAATATTTAGTTCTTCACATCTAATTTTTTTAAATATTACATCATTAATTTTAGCATTTTCTTTTTGAAGATATGGATAAACCCTAGGGTACATTTCTATATCATATAATTGATAACTATTCTTTATATTATCTAAAAATGTGTAAGCTAAAACTGCACTTTCATCTTTCATTAAATTAAAATATGTCCTATAATCATTTTTATATATTTCATATAATTTAGATAATATTTTTTCTTTTTCTTCAATTTTAAAAATTTTAGATAAAAAATTATATTTATTTAATGTTTCATTTGAAATTCTCTGTTCTATTAACTCACTAGTTTTAATGTTTAGTAGTTCCATATCACTACATATTTTTCCAATTCTAAATATTCCATCAATTTTATAAAAATTATATTTGTTATCATACTCTTTTAATAAAATACTCCATTTTTTATTAAATTCTTCTTCATTTTTCACTTCGCCAAATGAATCTAATAAATTATAAAATAAATATCTTTCTCCATCTATAATTTTAAAAACATTATTAGGATTAATTAAAGCTAATTTATACTCTAATGAGTGTTCATCATAATCTTTAGCTTCTAAAGCTTTAAAACTGTAAAAAATTTCATCTATGTTCATGTGGTATTCGTTTAACAAATTTTCTAGCAAATTAGGTTCATTAAAATATGAATTAATCAATTTTTCTTTAGGAATAATATTTTCAAGCATTTCTATTTCTAAAGCACCTAATTCATAACCCGATAAACTTCCATTTTCAATTTTATATCCAACCATTTTATTTCTTTTTAGAGTTAGGTATTCAGTAAATGCTTCATTGAAAGAACGAACTTTAAATTCGTAGTCATCACCTTTGGCAGTTGTATAAAACCCCATAAACTGCTTTTCATTGAATTTTCTATATGAAATAGCATGAATAAATTCGTGAAAAAATACATATTCAAAATAATCTTGATTATCAAGTACTTCTTTTTTTATCTTAAATTCTTTAGATGAAATAGAGCATATTGCATCATATCTACCTTCCACTTTATCATATACAACAACACCTTTTGGAATATTTAAAATAACTAATTGAATTACTTCGTCAGTTGTTAAATACTTTTCTTTAAATAATTGTTGAAATTCCATTATCGTTTTAGATAAAATATCAACTGAAAATTTATTATATTTTTCATTTAATTGTTTTCTTATTTGTTCAACTTCCATAATTACAACCATCCTTTTAATTTTAGAAAAAATCAAATAGTATTATTTTTCAAGTGTAATACTGAAACACATTCAACATGATATGTGTTTGCAAACATATCTACTGGTGTGATTTCGGTAACATTATAAACACTAGATAATTTACTTAAATCACGAGCTAATGTTATAACATCACAAGATACATAAACTATTTTTTTTACTTTCAAATTTAATAACTTTTCAATACAATTTTTATCTAATCCACTACGAGGTGGGTCTACTATTACAATATTTGGTTGGAAGTCGATTTCTTTTATAATTTTTTCAACATCTCCTGCTATAAATCTAATATTTTCAATGTTGTTATTCTTCTTGTTGATATTAGCATTTTCGATTGCTTGTTCATTTATCTCTATTCCAAGTACTTTTTTACAATAAGGACTTATATATATACCAATTGTTCCAATACCACAAAATAAATCCAACACATTACTATTTTTATCTACATCTGCATACTCTAAAACTTTGTCATAAAGTTTTATCATTCCTTCACTGTTTACTTGAAAAAATGATGATTTTGACATAACTAAATTGAAATTTTTCATTTTATTAGCAAATAAATCATTTTCAACTATTCTTGCTTCTTCATTATTAGCTCTAATAACGATTTGTTTACCATTGTAATTTTTTATATTTTTAATTATTTTATTAATTTTTTCATCTACTAATAAACACTTTTTTATTTCAACTATCTTATTACTTTGCTTTTCATATAATCCTATTTTATTTTCGACTTGCAAAGTTATTTTATTACGATAATTGAATTGTTTAGTTGGAATAATAGGTTTAATAATTGTATTAATTTTAAATTTATACATAGTTTCTTTTACTTTGTTTTCCTTGAATTTTAATTGTTCATCATAAGGCATGTGCATAATATTACACCCACCACATTTATTATAATAAGGACATGGTGGTTGGGTTCTTAAAGGACTTTGCTTGATATAAGAACTGACATTGGCTTCCATATATTTTTTCTTATTTTTAATAATATTTATTTCTACTATCTCACCAACTAAAGCATTATTAACAAAAATAACTTTGTCATTTTCTTTTATAATTCCCCTACCATAATAATCTAAAGCTTTTATTTCATATTGTTTCATAATTCATCACATAATAATTATAACAAAAAAAGGAAATTACTTCAAATGCAGTAACATTATTAATAAAAATATATATAAATAATTATATCTTTTGTAAAATTTTGATTTCTTTCTCTATATTTTCTTCATTAATTTCAATTGCTTTAATACTTTTCTCAAACAATTCATCTAGATTCCACTCCAATATTTCACAACCTTTTTTAATAATATCTCTTAAACACCTCTAGTAAAAGTCTTATCTTTAAATTTTTTCTTAAGAGTGGATACTTTCATTCCTTGTGCGTTATGGGAAGGTCGCATGTTAATAAGTGATGATATTATACCAGTTAATTCATCACTTGCATCTATTTCTTTTAGTAATTAAACACATTTATAACAATGTTCTAAAGTAGCTATTTAATAATCAACATCGCATAAAAGACCAACTATACCAAAAAAATCTACATCATAATTATTTTCAGAAACAATATAACGCATAATGCTTTCAACCATTAATCTTTGTTTTATATGATACTCTTCTTTATTATACTTTTTTACAAATCTAATGCTTTTTCTCTATTCATAACATCACTTCGTTTTAATTATAACACGCACAATATTAATCGTCAAATATAAAATTTAAATACAAAAACAGAGAACATGAACTGAACCCCAAAAGTTGGACAGTTTATAAATAGTTTCTAATTAGAGGATTG
>ERZ824480.430-NODE-430-length-56082-cov-11.611580_pt1 | contig 56082 bp, 50 predicted proteins | sample MGYA00519861_ERZ824480 | MGnify/ENA primary metagenome ERZ824480 (study PRJEB31778, sample SAMEA3449152) | human gut metagenome | biome: human gut; feature: human-associated habitat; material: faeces | place: United Kingdom | collected 2010/2012 ... | reverse complement strand
TGGACGATCTGGACGAGGATGCGCTGGTGCGCGTGCTCAAGGAGCCCCGCAACAGTCTGGTCAAACAGTATAAAGAGCTGCTGGGCATGGATAACGTGGAGCTTACCTTCACGGACGAAGCCCTGCACGCCATTGCCCGCAAGACCATCGAGCGCAAGACCGGTGCCCGTGGTCTGCGCAGTGTGATGGAAAGCATTCTGCTGCCCATCATGTACGAGGTGCCCAGCGATGCCACCATCATCCGCGTGACCGTGGATGAGGACACCGTAGAGGGCGGCGAGGCACATCTGGAATACGGTGCCGTGCGCAAACGCTATAAAAATCAGGCCACTCTCAGCTGACGGCATCGCCGCACAGCAGGGGAGTGTACCCGCTTGCAAGGCCCTGTTTCAAAAGCTTTTTGCTTTTGACAGGGCTTTTTGCTTTCAAATTCTTGTTTCTGACAGGAAAATGTACTATAATAGTAAAGTGTGGATCGTGCGGCGTGTGTTCTCTGGCAGGGGCATACCGCAAAAGACGAGCCATAGAATTGGGTAATAGGAAGTACTATAAAGGAGTGTGTTTTCAATGGCAAATTATCACGAGATGGATCGCGCTGCGCTGACCGCTGAAAAGGCCGCGCTGGAGCAGGAATACAAGCAGTTTCAGGCAAAGGGTCTGAAGCTGAACATGGCACGCGGCAAGCCCGGCCCCCACCAGATGGATCTGGCAATGGACCTGCTGAAGATGACCGACTACACCACGGATGCAGGCACCGACGCCCGCAACTACGGCGAGCTGGAGGGTCTGAGCGAGGCACGCGCTCTGTTTGCAGATGTGTTCGGCGTAAAGCCCAACGAGGTATTCGTGGGCGGCAACTCCAGCCTGCAGCTGATGTATAACCTCATCAACATTGGTTATGTGTTCGGCTTCCCGGAGTCTCCCTGCCCCTGGTCTCAGGTGGAGAAGCGCAAGTTCCTCTGCCCGGTGCCCGGCTATGACCGTCACTTTGCCATTACCGAGGAGTTCGGCTTTGAGCTCATCAGCGTGCCCATGACCCCCAACGGCCCCGATATGGACGTTGTGGAAAAGCTGGTGGCTGAGGACGATACCATCAAGGGTATCTGGTGCGTGCCGCAGTACTCCAACCCCGATGGCTACACCTACAGCGATGAGACCATCGAGCGCTTTGCCAAGATGAAGACCGCCGCCCCGGATTTCAAGATCTTCTGGGATGAGGCCTACATCGTCCACCACCTGACTGAGGAGATCATCGAGACCCCCGTTCTGCTGAACGTGAGCAAGAAGTACGGCACGCAGGATCGCGTGTTTATGTTCACTTCCACCAGCAAGATCACCTTCCCGGGTGCCGGTGTTTCTGCCATTGCATGCAGCGACAACAGCATGAAGTATATGTGCAAGCGCTTTTCAGTGATGATCATCAGCTACGATAAGATGAACCAGCTGCGCCACGTCCGCTTCCTGAAGAACAAGGAGGGCGTTCTGGCACACATGGCAAAGCACCGCCGCCGTCTGGTGCCCTGCTTCGATGCCGTCAAGACCGCCTTTGCCGCCAACCTCACCCCCTGCGGCGATATTGCCCACTGGACCAACCCCAAGGGCGGCTACTTCATCAGCCTGTATGTCATGCCCGGCTGCGCCAAGCGCGTGGCAGAACTGTGCAAGGATGCAGGTCTGGTGCTGACCGGTGCAGGCTCTGCCTATCCGTACCACAAGGACCCGCAGGACTCTCATCTGCGCATCGCCCCCACTTACCCCAGTCTGGACGAGGTGGAGACCGCTTCCGAGCTGCTGTGCGTCTGCGTGCGTCTGGCCGTTGTGGAAAAGCTGCTGGCTGATATGGCCTAAGGCTTGAAATAATTTGTATATTCTCCTCTGCGGGGCTCTTTGCAGGGCTGGCAGGGGAGTTTTATCACAGAAAGGTCGGCACGACGGCTGCTCTGTGAGGAGAGGAACCGTCGGCAAAACTTGCGGTTCACAACAAAAACGGCTGCGGCTGCACAGCCGCCGCTTTTGGAGGTTCCCGACTTATGAAAACAAAAGGCAAAGCATGGCAGCTGGTCGTTACCGCGCTGCTGATCGTTGTGTTTGTCTACACCGCCTTTTTTGGCGTGGCGGCAAAATACGGCGATGTGACCACCACCTACATCAAGGGTGCAAAGGATATCCGCTTTGGTGTGGATATCAAGGGCGGCGTCAACGTCACCTTTGTGCCCTCGGATGGCTACGATGCCACGGATGAGCAGCTGGATGCCGCCCGTCTGGTCATCGAGAACCGTCTGGTCGCGTTAAACGTGACCGACTACGAGCTGTATGTGGACAACAACTCCGACAGTCTGATCCTGGAATTCCCGTGGCAGTCCGGCGAGACGGATTTTGACCCCGAGGCTGCCATTCAGGAGATCGGCACCACCGCCTACCTGACCTTCCGTGAGGGAGCCAGCAAGGACGGCGAGCTGATTTTAGACGGCTCCATGGTCGAAAGCGCTTCGGCACAGTACGGTGCTGTGAGCAACGGCGGCAGCTCCGAATATTACGTTGCCCTCAAGTTCACCACCGAGGGTGCCAAGGCCTTTGGCGATGCCACCACCAAGCTGGCCGCCGATAAGGGCAGCATCAGCATCTGGCTGGACGACGAGAACGTGAGCACCGCCACCGTCAACACCGCCATTACCGACGGACAGGCCATCATCACCAGCTCGGCGTCCAATCCCTTTACGCAGGATGCCGTGGTCAAGATGGCACGCCAGATCAACTCCGGTGCACTGCCCTTTGCTTTGAGCGTGGACAGCTACTCCACTGTAAGCCCCAGTCTGGGCGAAAACAGTCTCAGCGCCATGGTGCTGGCTGGCCTGATCGCTTTTGCCCTCATCGTGGTGTTCATGACGGTGCTGTACCGTCTGCCGGGCTTTCTGGCCTGCATCGCGCTGGCTGGTCAGGTGGCGGCTACGCTGGCCTTTGTGTCCGGCTACTTCCCGGTGTTTGAAAGCTTTACCCTGACCTTGCCCGGTATTGCAGGTATCATTCTGGCTATCGGTATGGGTGTGGATGCCAACGTCATCACCGCCGAGCGCATCAAGGAGGAGCTGAAAAACGGTAAATCTCTGGACGGCGCACTGAAGAGCGGCTTTGCCCGCGGCCTGACCCCTATCATTGACGGCAACGTGACCATCGTCATCGTGGCCATCGTGCTCATGGGTGCCTTCGGCCCCTCGGATGGCCTGTTTGCCAAGGCCCTGCACTTTGTATTCTTTGCTTTCGGCCCCTCTACCGCAGGCACCATCTACGCCTTCGGCTATACGCTGCTTACCGGCGTGCTGCTGAACTTTGTGTTCGGTGTGTTCGCTACCCGTGTTATGATCCGCGGCGCAGCTGCCATCAAGGCACTGCGCAATCCGTGGCTGTACGGTGCTGCAAAGCCCGGGCAGGAAAAGGCTGAAAAGAAGCCGGTGGATTTCGTATCCCTGCGCAAAAAGTTCCTGACCTTCTCCGCCTGCCTGATGGCAGTCATTCTGCTGTGCGCCGCAGTGTTCGGTGTGCATCTGGATACTGAGTTCACCGGCGGTGCTATGATCACCCTGTCCTACGAGGGCAGCTTTGACCAAGCCGCTGTGCAAAAGACCGCTGCTGCGGCGCTGGAAAACACCGGTCTGACCCTGCAGACCGGCGAGAACGTAGCCACCGGCGACCAGACTTTAAAGATCTCCATGCCCGGAACCGAGACCGTGACCACCGAGCAGGTGGAGAACCTGCTGGATTCCTTGAATGAGAACTACCCGGATAACCAGTTTGTCCAGCTGTCCCTGAGCAATGTCAGCGCAGCCATGGGCACCAAGTTCCTGCAGAAGAGTCTGGTAGCTGTGGTGTTTGCACTGGTGCTCATTCTGCTGTATATTGCCCTGCGCTTCAAGAACATCGGCGGTCTGACCGGCGGTATGATGGCAGTGCTGGCGCTGGTCAACGACCTGATGGTGGTATTCGGCACCTTTGTGCTGCTGCGCACCGCACTGGATGGCAATTTTATCGCCGCGATGCTCACCATCCTCGGCTACTCCATCAACGATACCGTTGTGGTGTACGACCGTATCCGCGAGAACCGCGCCCTGATGGGCAAAAAGGGCAGCTTTGAGGAACTGGTCAACCAGTCGGTCAACCAGTCTGCCCGCCGCACCCTGATCACCACCATCACCACTGTGATGGCATTGGGCGTGATGTGCATTGTGGCAAAGCTGTATGGTCTGGACAGCATCTTTACCTTTGCATTCCCGCTGATGATGGGTATGATCAGCGGTGTGTACACCTCTCTGTGCGTTTCCACCTCGGCATGGGTGCTGTGGAGCGAGCGCAGCAAAAAGAAGAACTGAGGCGGAGGAACAAAAGATGAAGTGCCCTTATTGCGGTGCGGAGGAATCCAAGGTGATCGACTCCCGCCCTACGGAAGATAACGAGCGCATCCGCCGCCGCCGCGAGTGCCTGAACTGCCACATGCGCTTTACCACCTACGAGGTAGTGGAAACGGTGCCGCTGGTGGTCATCAAAAAGGATAACTCCCGTGAACCCTTTGACCGGCAGAAGCTGTTCAACGCCATGCTGCGCGCCTGTGCCAAGCGTCCTGTCAGCTACGAAACGCTGGAACGTGCTGTCAGCAGCATCGAGCAGTCCCTGTTCAGTTCCTACGACCGCGAGATCCCCAGCGTACGCATCGGCGAGCTGACCATGGAGGAACTGAAAAAGATCGACGAGGTGGCCTATATCCGCTTTGCATCGGTCTATCGCCAGTTTGCGGATGTGGAAAGTTTCCTTGATGAACTGAAAAAGCTTGTGGGCGACCGCAAGGAAAATCAGTAAACTATAACTTAAAAAGGACACTGCACGAAACACTGTGCAGTGTCCTTTTTTGCTCATCTTAAACCAGCCGCCGGGCGAGCCATTCCAGCCGCTCCACCTCTACCTGTGCGCGGCGCAGTTCGCCCAGTGCCTCCTCTGCGGCCTGCTGCTCAAGGTATCCGTCTGCCGCCCGCAGCGCGGCTTCCAGTTCCGTATAGTCGGCCGTGCGTAGTAGATGGCTCATGGTTTCCCGCATGGTATCGCACAGTTCTGCACCCTCGGCAAGCGCCTGCCGCGCGGTGGGGAAGTCCTTCTGCCGTACAGCCTCAAGGGCACAGTCCAAATCGGCTGAAATATCCTGCGCAAAGCCCTGCACCCGTCCGCTGCTGTAAAGGGATACCCCCAGCAGCGCCGCCACGATCAGGATACACGCATAGATCCGCTTCATCGCTTTCCTCCCGGCTGGCGGCCTTCCTTTTTTAGCAGAAAATAGTCCTCGGTCTCGTTGCCGATAAGCAGTAAGATCTCCTGTGGCAGCACCGTGTTTGCCGTGGCGGTGCGTTCCAGCCACGCACGGTCCTTGCCGCACCAGTGCAGATTATCCTCCAATATCTGTCCGTCCAGCACAAAAGGGATGGTGGCCTGTGTCTGCTGTACTTTCAACTGTAAATCGGAGAGGGTGGCTGCTTCCTGCTCCGGGCGCAGCGCCGCCGACAGTGTGCCGTTTGTTTCAATGACAGCGTAGGATACCCTGCGCGGGTCAAAGATATCCTTGCCGCGCAGCGCCTCCATCAGGTCAGCGGTGGTCAGCCGCAGCATCCGCAAAGCGTTTTGATCGATCTTTCCGTCCAGAATCACCGTTTTGGGACGCCCAGAAAGAAAATTGAAGAATTTCTGGCTGCGGAAACTCACTACTGAGCCCAGCAGCTCCAGCGCCGCAATAAGAAACAGCGGGATCAGACTGGCGGTGATGGGCACATCTTCTGATTCAATGGAAATGGATGCCAGATTGGAGATCAGGATGGTGGATACCAGCTCCTCCGGCTGCAATTCTCCCAGCTGGCGCTTGCCCATCAGCCGCATGGCAAACAAAACGCAGAGATACAAAATAATAGTGCGGCAAAGCAGCAGTTTCATGCACAAACCCTCCCGATCCGGTGTGCGCGCGTATTCCGTTGCGGCAAAGCGGGTATACTGCACACACAAAGGAGTGATGGATGTGCAGCAGCTTTCGCAAAGCCTTGCGGAAAACCTGTCCGCGCTTGATGCTAGGTTTGGCAAATCGGCAGATTATTATGCGAAGAAGATCGTTTTGTACGGCTGCCCGGGGTGCATTGTATTGTTTGACGGCATGGCAAGCTTAGATTCGCTCTGGGAGCTGTTGCTGGACGCCGCCGGGCGTCAGTCTGCTTCTGTCCGCCTTACCGGTGCACAGGCCTATGCACATATCCTGCATGGCTCGGCGTTTCCAGCCGAGAGCACCCCGGTGCAGGATCTGCCGCAGCTGGTAGCGCGGCTGACGGCGGGCATGGCGGTGCTGCTTTTAGAGGGCTGCAGCAGCGGCATCGTTTTTTCGGTACAGGGGCTCAAGTTCCGCTCCGTGGAAGAACCATCCGGCGAGGGCAATCTGCGCGGCAGCAGGGAAGGCTTTACCGACCTTCTGCGGGTGAATCTGAGCCTTCTGCGCCGCCTTATCCGTACCGATACCCTTGTGCAGGAGGCTGCACAGGCGCACACCTGCTGCAATACCGAGTACGCCCTTTGCTACTGTAAGGATCGTGCCGACCCCGCTATGGTGCGCCGGGTGCGCACCATTTTGCAAAGCGCAAGGCCGGAGCTGCTGCTGGATTCCAATTATTTCGTGCCGTGGCTGCTGCCCGGCAAGGTGCGGCTGTTCACCCCGGTGCACTACACCGAGCGCCCGGCGGTCGCTGCCGCAAAGCTCTGCGAGGGCAAGCTGGTAATTTTGGTCAACGGCAGCCCCTCAGCACTGGTGCTGCCCGCGCTCTTCAGCGAGCAGTTCGAATGTCTGGACGACTATGCCTCTACGGCGGCGTTTTCCTCTTTTTTGCGGGTGCTGAAATATTTTTCCTTCTACCTTACGGTGTTCTTACCAGGGGCCTTTGTGTGCGTGGCGGTGCATCTGCCGGAGCTGCTGCCCCCGCAGCTGCTGTATAAGATCGAAGCAGCCGAAAAGGCCACCCCGCTGCCTCTGTTTGCCGAGATGCTGCTGGTGATCCTGATCTTAGAGATCATCCGGGAGGCCGGGCTGCGGATGCCGCAGTCGCTGGGGCACTCGGTCAGTCTGGTGTCGGCGCTCATCATTGGCGATGCCGCCATTGCCACCGGGCTTATGAGCACCCCGGTCATCTTTGTTGCAAGTATTACCGCCATTGCAGTCTTTGTCACCCCGGGCCTGTACGAGCCTGCCACCCTGCTGCGCATCGGCACGGTGCTGCTGGCAGGGCTTGCCGGGCCGGTGGGACTTGCCGCAGCATTTTTCGGCTTTCTGCTCAGCATCGTCAGCACCGAAGCACTGGGCGTACCATACCTTGCGCCGCACCCGTTCCCGCAGCAGCCGCTTTCCGAGGACGGCGTTCTGCGCCGCAACTATCGACAGCTGTCCCGGCACGGGTTCAATATCTGGCAAAAACGGGAGAGAGGGAGAAAGCAGTCATGAAACAGCACACAGAACGTTTTACCCCGGCGGCACTGACCCTCAGCGTGGTCACTGCAGCGCTGGCAGACGGCATCCCGCAGAGCGTCCCGGTGCGTCGGGCGCTGTGGCTGGGCGCAGTCAGCACGGTGTGCCTGTGCATCCTTTCGACGCTGGCAGCGGCGGCGCTGCGGGATAAAGCTCCCTCCTTGGCGGTGCGGCTGGCACTGACAGCCGGGTTTTTTATGGAGCTGGTGCACACCCTCGTGCAGGCACAAGGACTGTGCACGGCAGAGTTTTCCTCCATGGCGCTGCTGGGCTTTCTGCCGCTGCTGCTCTGGGCAGGGTGGGCCGTCCCTCCCGCAAGCTGGAATGCCTCGGCGCGGGTGCTGTGGTGGTTTGTAGCCGTGGGCGGCGTGGTCTGTCTGCTGGGGCTCGCAGGGCAGCTGCACTGGTATCGGCTGTTTGCCCCGGCACAGCCGACAGCAACAGGCTGGGGCGTACCGGTCTATGCAGAATATTTTGCCGGAGCCCTTCTGTGCAGCGCCCGGTCGGCGCGCCGCACGGTCTGGCTGCCGGTATGGGGCTTTGCGGTGCAGGCGGCGGCTTTGATGGGCGGTGCTTTGCTGTTTGGCAGCGGCGAATACCCTCGGCTGGAGCTGCTGCGGGCGTGGAGCAGCGGAAGCTTTTCCCGCATGGATGCGCTGCTTTTGCTGCTGTGGCTGCTGTGTGCCGTCTACCGGGCGTCCATGCTGTGCGCCGCCATCCGGTTGCTCTGGCAGCAGCCGGAAGCAGAGGTGCAGCCATGAGAAAACAGAAATCTTGCAAGCCGCTGCTGTATTTGCTGCTGACGGGGTGGTGCTTTTTGTTCCTGCGCTGCGAAAGCACCGAGAAAAGCATGGTGCGGGCGGTGTATCTGGCGCAGACCGAACAGGGGTATCAGGCAGGGCTGCTCTATCAGGCACCGCAGGCCGCCGCCGATGCCGCCGAGGCCTCTGCCGCATTGCAGTTTGTGCAGGCAGAGGGGCAAACGATGGAGCGGGCGCTGGCTGCGGCAGAGCAGGCACTGCCCCAAACCGCAAGCTACCGCCTGTGTGACTATCTGCTGCTGCCAAAAGCGGAAGAGCCATTACTAACAGAGTATGAGCAGCTGGTGCTGCGGCGCGGCTGCGGACGCACGGCGGCAAGACTGCTTTGCGCAGAAGGAGAGACAGGCCACCTTGTCGCACAGGCCACTTTACCGGATGCCCTGATGGCACAAATAAAGGCCGCAGCACCCAACGCACCCCGGCTGTATCAGCACACAGAGCCGGGGCTTCTGCCTGTTCTCCGGTGGAGCGCAAAAGAGGTGACGATACAGGAAGGCGGCGTTCTGCATACCGTGGCAGCTAATACGCCCCTATCCCCGGAACAGACCGAGGTTTTCCGGCTGCTTGCCGGGCAGGGCGGCACCCGGCAGCTCTGGCTGGAAGGGGAGCGCATCGGCATCCGACGCTGCACCGTTTCGGTCACCCTGCAAAAGTCGCAGGTCCTTGTGCAGCTGGACTGCCAGCGCGCCGCCCACAGCCCACTGCCTACACAGGCGCAGCAGCAACAACTCGCGGCACAGTGCACCGCGCTTTTGCAAAGCTGCTGGCAGCAGGGCGTGGATGCGCTGCACCTGCAAGCCCGGGCAACGCTGCGGGATGGCAGCGGCGCAAGCTTTGACCCAACAAAAAACGTCTGCCCGCAATGGCGGACAGACGTGCATTTCATGCTGTATTAAGAGGCGGTAGGGAAGGTGACTGTGATGGTAGTGCCAACATCCACCTGACTTTCCAGCTTGATGCGGGCGTTGTGGATACGGGCAATGTGCTTGACGATGGCAAGACCAAGCCCGGTGCCGCCGGTGGCCTTGCTGCGGCTCTTATCCACCCGGTAAAAGCGCTCGAACACGCTGGACTGTGCTTCCCGCGGGATGCCAATGCCGTTATCCGTTACGGTCAGGGAGCAGTGCCCGTCCCGGCTGCAAGTGGTAATGATCTGCACCTTGCCGCCCGGGCGGTTGTAGCGGATGGCGTTGTCGCACAGGTTCTGGCACAGCTCATCCAGCAGTGCGCGGCTGCCAAGCACCGGGGCGCTCTCGCCCAGATAAGTCAGCGAGATATACGCGCGCCGGGCGTTCAGTTTCTGGCGCTCCACGCACTCCTTGACAACCTCCAAAAGATCTACCGTTTCCATCACCGGGGCGTCTCCGGTCTCGCTTACGGTATCCAGCTTGGAAAGCTGCAAAATATCGTTGACCAGCTGGATCATGCGGGTGGCCTCGCTGTGGATCTTGCGGCCGAAATCCGGCACATCCTCCGGCTTTGCAATGCCGGTCTCGATCAGCTCTGCATAGCCGGAAATGCTGGTCAGCGGGGTCTTGAGCTCGTGGCTGACATTGGCGGTAAACTCCTGCCGCATCTTCTCGTTGTTTTCCCGCAGAATGCGGTCAGAATGGATGCTTTCCGCAAAGGGGATCAGCTCCCGGTAGGGCACGTTTTCCTGAATGTGATCCAGATCCTCGGTCATGTTCAGCACCGGCTGCACCAGAGCTTTGGTCAGCAGGGCTGCCAGCACCGCAGCGGCCAGCATCAGCGCCACACAGCTCAGTACGATGGCAGGGATGGTGGCATCATAGATGGACCACACTGTCTCGGCGTCCTGTGCCACGCGCAGCACATCCCCGCCGGAAAGCCGGAGCGCGTAGTAATAGGTCTCGTAGCCCATGGTCTGGGAGTCGCGGATGTCCCGACCCTCGCCGTTTGCAATGGCATCGCGGATCTCTGGGCGGGTCAGATGGTTCTCCATGGGCTGGTCGGTGGCAGATTCAAACAACACGCTGCCGTCCTGACTGATCAACGTCACGCGCAGATCATCGGTCACAAAAGCACTCAGCTGCGCGGGGTCTCCGGTCTGCTCGTACCCGGCGCGCACAAGGTCGGTCTCGCGCTCCAAAGCCGACCATGCCTGCGCCGTAAAGGCCTTATGGAACACAAAAATGCACAGCGCTGCGGTGAATATAAGCCCCAGAAAGCCCATCAGGAACAACCGGTAGCTGATTTTTTCTTCCATGCTGCGCAGCTTCATTCTTCTTCGGCCTCCTCATCGGTCAGCTTGTAGCCTACCTTGCGCACGGTGCAGATGTAACGCCCCGCATCGCCCAGCTTTTTTCGCAGGGTGCGGATGTGCATATCCACGGTACGGCTCTCCACCGAGATATCGGTGCCCCACACCACCTGCAAAATGGTCTCGCGGGTCACCACCAGACCGTTGTTTTCCAGCAGCAGCCGCAGCAGGCAGTATTCCTTGTAGGTCAGCTCCACAGGGGTGCTGTTTACTGTAACGCTGTGGCGGGCATTGTCCAGCTGAATTTCATGAAAGGCCAGCACGTCCGGTCTTACCTCCGGGGCAGAGCGCCGCAGTGCCACACGCACCCGGCTGAGAAATTCCATAATGCCAAAGGGCTTTGCAATGTAATCATCCGCGCCGCAGTCCAGCCCGCGCACGGTGTCCAGTTCGCTGGATTTTGCAGTGACCATAATGATGGGCAGCTTGCGCAGGGAAGGGGTGTTGCGCAGCTTTTTCAGGATGGAAAAGCCGTCCTCGCCGGGCAGCATCACGTCCAAGATCACCAGCTCCGGCTCGGTGGTGCGCATGGCCTGCCAGAAGGGCTCTGCGCTCTCAAAGCCCTGCACCTCGTAGCCGTTGGATTGCAGGGCGTACTGCTCCAGTTCGCGGATGGAAGCATCGTCCTCTACAATATAGATCATAACTCAGTTCTCCTCAGCAGTTTGTCCGTCCGGGAACAGATACCGCTCACGGTAGCGGCCCAGACGGCGGTGGAATTCTTCACTTTCCTTGGTGTCGTTGCCGTGGCGCAGGTCGTTCAGGTAAGCGTGGGTGTCAAAGCTGTCCTGTGCCACCTCGATCTGCGCAACTGCCACGTTGCTGCAATGGTCGCACACACGCTCGTAGTTGGTCAGCAGATCGTCCAGCACAAAGCCGTACTCAATAGAGCAGCTGCCGGCCTGCAGGCGGGCAACGTGCCGCGCCTTGATGGCACGCACCAGCTCGTTGACCACGGCCTCCAGCGGCTCAACCTTGGAAGCAAGGTGCAGATCGCTCTTGCGGAAGGCATCGGTAGTGCGGCTCAGGGTATCCTGCACCGCATCCTCCAGCACCTGCAGCTCCTCCTGTGCATCCTTGGAGAAGTGGATTTCCTTCTGGTGCATCTCCTCGGCAGATTCCAGCAGGTTGACGGAATGGTCGCTGATGCGCTCAAAATCACTGATGGTGTGCAGCAGGGTGTTCACGCTCTGGCTGTCGGTATGGTTCAGTTCCCGGCCGGACAGCTTGACTAGATAAGTGCCCAGTGCGTCCTCGTACCGATCCACCCGGCACTCTTCGTCCCGCACCTTCTGGGCAAGCTCGTCGTTCCATTCGTGGGTCAGGCTCATGGCCTGCACCACGCCCACCCGGGCAAGCTCGGCCATTTCAGCGGTAGCGGCGCGGGCACGCTCCACAGCCACAGCGGGGGTGTTCAGCAAACGGTCATCCAGCAGAGCAAACTCCTCTTTTTCCGGGGAATCGGGAATGGTCAGGATGGCCAGCTTTTCCAGTCCGGTGGCAAAAGGCAGCAGAATGACGGTAGCCAGAATGTTGAATACCGAGTGCACGATTGCAATGCCCCATGCCTCGATGGTGGTATTCACAAAGGCAAAGTGGCAGACGGCGTTGAGCCCATAGAACCCGAACAGGAAGATGCTTACACCGATGATGTTGAAGTACAGGTGCACCATAGCGGCCCGGCGGGCGTTCTTATTCGCACCCACCGAGGACAGCAGTGCGGTCACACAGGTACCGATGTTCTGACCCATGATGATGGGGATGGCACTGCCGTAGGTGATCACACCGGTGGCGCTCAGTGCTTGCAGGATGCCCACGCTGGCGCTGGAGCTCTGGATGATGCCGGTGACCAGTGCGCCCACCAGAACGCCCAGCAGGGGGTTGGAGAAGCGGGTGAACAGACTGGTGAACCATGCCTCGTTTTGCAGCGGCAACACCGCGTTGGACATGGTGGTCATGCCGGTCATCAGCACGGCAAAGCCGATAAGGATAGTGCCCACGCCTTTTTTCTTCTCACTCTTACACATATACAGCAAAATGCCGATAAATGCAAGCACCGGGCTGAAAGAAGTAGGTTTGAGCAGCTGGATGAACAGGCTGTCGCCCTGCAAACCGGAAAGGCTCAAGATCCAGCTGGTCACGGTGGTGCCCACGTTGCTGCCCATGATCACGCCAATGGCCTGATGCAGCTCCATGATGCCGCTGTTGACAAAACCCACCACCATAACGGTGGTAGCGCTGGAACTCTGGATGACGGCAGTCACACACAGACCCAGAAAAAAGCCCTTGAGGGGGTTATCGGTCAGTTTGCTGAGAATTTTTTGCAGCTGGCCGCCGGCCTGCTTTTCCAGTGCCTTGCCCATGATGTCCATACCGAACAAAAACAGGGCCAGACCTCCCAGCAGCGAAAAGACATTAAAAATGGTCATAAGTGTTTTCCTCACTTTATCTTGACGTGTTTTTCTCCTGTGCTTTAAGTATAGAAAAACAATGTAAAATCTGAAATCGCCGGAATGTAAAACCCATGTAAAGTAAGAAAAATGTAAAAATCCTGTGTACGGGCTGCGATGCAGCGTCGGTTTCCCGCCGTGGGTACAAAAACAGCGCCCCGGGCGTTGTATTTGCCGCCGAATTTTATTATAATAGAAATATGAGTGCCCGCAGCACAGCGCGGCAAAAGGATACAGGAGGAACCAGGATGGGTACGTTCAATGTTTCGCTTAAAACGCTGACCGACCGCGTCAGCATGGAAGTGGTATACACCCCCCGGGCGCTGGATGAGATCAGCGTGGAGATCGCCGAGGTCAACCGCCCGGGTCTGTTTCTGGCGGGCTATTATGATTACTTTGATAAGCTCCGCTTGCAGATCATGGGTCTGGCAGAGATGAACTTTCTGTCCGGTCTGACGGCAGAAAAGCGCTACGAGGCACTAGAACAGCTGTTCCGGCAGCAGCCCCCGGCGGTCATCGTCTGCCGCAGCGAGGAGCTGACTCCCTTCCCGGAGATGCAGGAGCTGGCGCAGAAGCATGATGTTGCCCTGCTGCGCTCCAACGAGACCACCTGCACCCTGATGGGCAGCCTGATCAGCGTGCTGAATCTGGAGCTTGCGCCCCGCATCACCCGGCACGGTGTGCTGGTGGAGGTGTACGGCGAGGGCATCCTGATCCTTGGCGACAGTGGCATCGGCAAAAGCGAGCTGGCCATCGAGCTGGTCAAGCGCGGCCATCGTCTGGTGGCAGATGATGCCGTGGAGCTGCGCAAGGTGTCCAACCGCCAGATCATGGGTACTGCACCGGAAAACATCCGCCACTTCATTGAGCTGCGCGGCATCGGCATCGTCAATGTGGCTCGTGTGTACGGCGTGGGTGCTGTCAAGCTGAGCGAAAGTCTGGATCTGGTGGTGCAGTTGGAGACATGGGACCCCACCAAGAACTACCAGCGCACCGGTCTGGAAAGCGAATACTACGACATTCTGGGCGTGAGCATTCCCAGCACCAGCATCCCGGTCTCTCCCGGCCGCAATCTGGCTGTGGTGCTGGAGACCGCAGCCATCAATAACCGCCAGAAGAAGATGGGCTACAACGCAGCCAAGGAGCTGCTGATCCGGCTGGGACTGGATGACAAAATGGACTGAACCTCTCTATAAAAAGGAGCCTGACTCTATGGAACAACTCAAGCAGCTGCTGACCGCAGCAGGCATTGCTTATAAAGAAAATGAGCCGCTGGCGGCGCATTGCACCTTTAAAATCGGCGGCCCGGCGCGGCTGTTCGTGCAGCCGGTAGATCGGGCACAGCTTTGCCGCGCCGTTGCCCTGTGCAAGGCGCAGGGCGTTCGGTATTATTTGCTGGGTAACGGCAGTAATATCCTGTTTGCCGACGAGGGCTACAATGGCGCAGTGCTGGCTATTTCCTCCATGCAGGACGCTGTGGAGGTGCACGGAACACAACTCACCGCCGGGGCGGGCGTGCGGCTCTCGACGCTGTGCAAAACGGCGCTGGAACACGGCCTGACCGGACTGGAATTTGCTTATGGCATCCCCGGCACGGTGGGCGGCGCGGTCTACATGAACGCTGGTGCTTACGGCGGCGAGATGAAGGATGTGCTGACCACGGTGCAGTACCTTACCGCCGAGGGCGAAATAAAAGAGGCAACGGCCGCGGAGCTTGACCTGCGCTACCGCCACAGCATTTTTGAAGAAAACGGCGGCTGTATCCTCTCGGCACAGTTTGCCCTGACCCCGGGCGAGCCGGAAGCCATCCGCACCAAAATGGACGAACTGATGGCAAAGCGGCTGGACAAGCAGCCGTTGGATAAGCCCAGCGCAGGCAGCACCTTCAAGCGCCCGGCGGGTGCTTTTGCCGCTGCCCTCATTGACCAGTGCGGTCTGCGGGGCTACCGGCACGGCGGTGCCGCCGTCAGCGAGAAGCACTGCGGTTTTGTGGTAAATCTTGGCGGTGCCACCTGTGCCGATGTGCTGGCACTGTGCGAGGAAGTACGCGCCATCGTAAAAGAAAAGACCGGCTATGATCTGGAAAAAGAGATCCGCGTAGTCCGCTGAACTGCGGGAATAGAGGGAGTGTGGAATACAGATGGAGCTATTGATCGTCAGCGGACTTTCCGGTGCGGGAAAGTCTGTGGCTATGAATGCGCTGGAGGATATCGGATTTTTCTGCATCGATAACGTCCCGGCGGGGCTGCTGCCCAGCATTACGGCGTTTTCCAAGGCTGGCGACAACCAGCTGGAGCGGGTGGCGCTTTCCATGGATGTGCGCGGCTGCCGCAGCAGGGAACAGATCGAGACTGCCTTGCAGCAGCTGGACGAGCAGAAAACACCCTATAAGATCCTGTTTCTGGATGCACCGGACGATGTGCTGATGCGCCGTTACAGCGAGACCCGCCGCCGCCACCCCATCAGCATTGCAGAGGGCATCTCCACCCGGGATGCCTTTTTGAAGGAGCGGCAGATCTTACAGCCTTTGAAAGACCGCGCAGACTATACCATCAACACCGGTCTGCTCTCTACCTCCCAGAATAAAGAGCGCATCTGCGATCTCTTTCTAAAAAACGGCGGGGCAAAAAATGCCATGCGGCTCACCGTCATGTCCTTCGGGTTCAAGTTTGGTTTGCCGCCGGAGGCCGATCTTGTGCTGGATGTGCGCTGCCTGCCAAACCCCTTCTATGTGCCGGAACTGAAGCACAAGACCGGACTGGATCAGGAAGTGGTGGATTTTGTCATGAGTCATCACGAAGCACAGGAGCTGCTGCACCGGTACGAGAACTTTTTGCAGTACGCCCTGCCGCTTTATGTCAAGGAAGGCAAAAGCCAGCTGACCATTGCGGTGGGCTGCACAGGCGGCAAGCACCGCTCCATCACATTCGCACGCAAGCTTGCGGAATACTGCACCGCTCTGGGCTACGAGCCCGGGGTGCAGCACCGGGATGCCGTGCGCTGAAAACAGAGGAAATACTATGAGTTTTGCATCCAGTGCGCGGGAGGAAATCGCGCAGCGCAGCCCCACCAAGGAATGCTGTGTGCGTGCAGCTGCCTATGGCATTGCCTGCTTTGCCAAATACTTTGATGCCCGCGGCCTTGTGCTGCAAACCGAGCAACCCCATACGGTGCAGCTGGCGCAGCAGCTGTTCGCCCGCTGCGGCATCCGGGGTGAGATATTGGAAAAGCCACGCGCCAGCGGTGTGCTGTACGAGTTCAATATCCGCGATGCGGAGCAGGTCACCCGCCTGCACGAGCTGTTCGGCACTACCGGCAGGGAGACCAGTTTGCAGATCGACCCCGGGCTTATCCGCTGCCAGACCTGCGTCAGCGCCTATATCGCTATGGCCTTTTTGTGCAGCGGCACGGTCACCGACCCGCAAAAGGAATATAATCTGGAATTTCTCACCTCCCGGACAAATCTCGCCCGGGATTTTGAAGCGCTGCTGGCCGAGCACGAGTTTGCGCCCCACCGCACCCGCCGCAACGGCGTGAACCTGATCTACGTCAAGACCGGTGCCAATGTGGAGCGTTTGCTCCGCTTTATGGGCGCTGCGGATGCTGCGACCCAGATCAGCGTTCTTAAAGCCTTCAAGCAGGTGCGCAACCAGACCAACCGGCAGACAAACTGCGATACCGCAAACCTTGGCAAAACGGCGCGGGCGAACGCCCAGACCCTGAAAGCTATCCGCTATTTGCAGGAGCAGCACGCACTGGAGACTTTGCCGGAGGTATTGCAGCAGGCAGCAGCCAAACGTCTGCAATACCCGGATCTTTCGCTCACCGCGCTGTGCGGCTGCTTTGACCCGGCTGTGAGCAAATCCGGCTTATCGCACCGGATGAAAAAGCTGGAGGAATTGGCAGAGAATCTCCGTCAGCGCCAGCAGGAGGGACAGGAGGCAGTACAATGAGTGAACCCACCGCAAATACCCGTCCCTTTGCCCACCTGCATATCCATACGGAATACAGCCTTCTGGACGGCGCCTGCCGTATCGACCAGCTGATGGAGCGGGTGAAGGAGTGTGGACAGACCGCTATTGCCTGCACCGACCACGGCGTGATGTACGGCTGTGTGCAGTTTTATAAAGCCGCTAAAAAGGCGGGCATCAAGCCCATTATCGGCTGTGAGGTCTATGTTGCCACCCGTACCCGCTTTGATAAGGTAAATAAGATAGACGGCAATAACCACCTGATCTTATTGTGCAAAAACGAGACCGGCTATAAGAACCTTATAAAAATGGTCTCTGCCGGTTTCGTGGAGGGCTTTTACTCCAAACCCCGCGTGGATAAGCAGCTTTTGGAGCAATACCACGAGGGGCTTATCTGCCTTTCGGCCTGTCTGGCGGGCGAGATCCCGCAAGCCATTCTGGCAGGGGACTACGAGCGCGCAAAGGCGACTGCGCTGTGGTACCGGGACCTGTTCGGTGCAGAGAATTACTACATTGAATTGCAGGATCACGGCCTGAAGGAGGATACTACCGTTCTGCCGCAGCTCATCAAGCTTTCGCGCGAGACCGGCATCCCCATGGCAGCTACCAACGACGCCCATTATCTGCGCAAAGAGGATGCCAAGATGCAAAGCATCCTGCTGTGCATCCAGACCGGCAAGACCATTCAGGATGCCGACCGCATGGAGTTCCAGACCGATGAATTCTACGTCAAGACCACCGACGAGATGTACGAGCTGTTCTCCATGGTGCCGGAAGCCTGTGCCAATACGGCTAAGATCGCCGAGCAGTGCAATTTTGACTTTGAATTCGGCCACACCAAGATCCCTTATTACAAGGCCCCGGACGGCATGGACAATCAGGCCTACTTTGAAAAACTCTGCTGGGACGGCTTGGAGCGCCGCTATGGCCCGGACGTGCCGCAGGCCAACATCGACCGCCTGAAATACGAGATCGGCGTGGTCAAGACGATGGGTTATACCAACTACTACCTCATCGTGTGGGACTATATCAATTTTGCAAAAAGTCAGGGTATCCCGGTGGGGCCGGGACGCGGCTCCGGTGCGGGCAGTATCGCTGCCTACTGCGTGGGCATCACGGATATCGACCCCATCCGCTATAATCTGATCTTCGAGCGATTTTTGAACCCCGAGCGCGTCAGTATGCCGGATTTCGATGTGGACTTCTGCTACGAGCGCCGACAGGAGGTCATCGACTACGTCAACCGCAAATACGGTGCGGACCATGTGGCGCAGATCGTTACCTTTGGTACCATGGCCGCCCGCAATGCCATCCGGGATGTGGGCCGCGTGATGGGCATCCCGTACCAGCAGGTGGACGTGGTAGCAAAGCTTGTGCCCATGGAACTGAAAATGACCCTGAAGCGGGCGTTGGAGGTTTCCAGCGAGCTGAAAAAGCTTTACGATACCGACCCGCAGGTGACCGAGCTCATCGACACCGCACTGAAGGTGGAGGGTATGCCCCGGCACGCCTCCACCCACGCGGCGGGTGTGGTCATTACGCCGGAGCCGACGGATTATTATCTGCCGCTTGCCACCAACGACGGCCTGCCGGTGACCCAGTTCAATATGACCGAGATCGAAGAACTGGGTCTTTTGAAAATGGACTTTCTGGGTCTGCGCACCCTGACCGTCATCCGGGATGCGGAGGTTGCGGTGCAAAAGCAGCACCCGGAGTTTTCCATCCGCAAGCTGGACTATGACGACCCGGATACCTACAAAATGCTGGGGCAGGGCGATACCGAGGGCGTGTTCCAGCTGGAATCCTCCGGCATGAAGCAGGTGCTTGTGGGCTTGCAGCCCCAGAATCTTGAAGATGTCATCGCTCTGATCAGTCTGTACCGCCCGGGCCCCATGGATTCTATTCCCACCTATCTGCGCAACCGGCACGAGCCGGACAAGATCAGCTACAAGACCCCGCAGCTGGCGCACATTCTGGATGTGACCAACGGCTGCATCGTCTATCAGGAGCAGGTCATGCAGATCTTCCGGGAGCTGGCGGGCTTCTCCTTCGGACAGGCAGATAACGTCCGCCGCGCCATGAGCAAAAAGAAGCACGCCGTCATGGAAGCAGAACGGGAACATTTTGTGCACGGCTGCACCGAGCCCGGCCACGAATGCCCGGGCTGTGTTGCCAATGGCATCCCGGAGCAGGTGGCAAACCAGATCTACGACGAAATGTCCAGCTTTGCGTCCTACGCCTTCAACAAGAGCCATGCGGCCTGCTACGCTTATGTGGCATTCCAGACGGCTTACCTCAAGTGCCATTACCCCAGCCAGTTTATGGCAGCACTGCTCACCAGCGTGTTAGATAATACCGATAAGGTCATCGAGTATTCCGGCGAGTGCGCCCGTTTGGGCATCAAGGTGCTGCCGCCGGATGTAAATATTTCCAACGGCGGCTTTACCGCCGATGATAACGGACAGATCCGTTTTGGCCTGAACGCCGTGAAAAACGTAGGCCGCAACCTCATCGAGAACGCAGTCACCGAGCGTAAGGAAAAGCCCTACACAAGCCTTTATGATTTCTGCAAGCGGATGCACGGCAGCGAGCTGAACCGCCGCGCGGTGGAAAGCCTGATCAAAGCCGGTGCCTTTGACTGCTTTGGCTCTAACCGCCATAGTATGGTGGAAGCGGTAGAGGGCATTCTCAAGAGCATCGAGACCGACTCCCGCCGCAATCTGGAGGGGCAGCTGGATCTGTTCTCCGTAATGAGCGGGGAAGTGCAGCAAGGCCCGCAGGAGGATGTCTACGAGATCCGCCCCTTGGCAGAGTACACCCCTGCCGAGCTGTTGCAGCAGGAAAAAGAGGTCAGCGGTCTGTACCTGTCCGGCCATCCGCTGGACGCTTACCGGGAAAAATCTGCCCGCATCGGCTCCCACACCATCAAAGACCTCACCGGTGAGGATGCCCATGTGCAGGATGGCGAAAAGGTGCGCATTGTGTGCGCAGTGGTCAAAAACCGCATGATGACAACAAAATCCAACAGCATGATGGCCTTTACCAGTGTGGAGGATCTGACCGGCACCATGGAGGTGATCGTGTTCCCCAAGGTGCTGGACAGGTTCCGGGATGCTATTCAGGAAAACGCTGTTGTGGTCATCGATGGTCGGCTTTCCGTGCGGGAGGATGAAGCCTCCAAACTGCTGGCAGACAGCATTCTGCCCATCGACAGCTACGACCCGACCCGCTTGGACAAAGGCCGCCCGGACCCTGTCAAAACAGCTGCCCGGCGGGTATTCATCCGTCTGCCGTCCCGCAGCTGCCCCCAGTACGATAAAGTGGTGAACCTGCTGGAGATTTTTGATGGCGATATCCCGGTGATCCTGTATCTGGAGGATACCAAGCAGAAGCTGGCTGCACCGCGCCGGTTGTACACCTCCGGTCATCCGCTCTTCTTCAAAGAACTGGAGCGGCTGCTGGGTGCAGAAAACGTTGCAACAAAATGACATATTTGTGCACGAATGGCACCGCGTGGGGCGATTTTAAATTTGATGAGTTGCATAAACTACAAAAATAGCACGATATAACGTTATTATATCATGCTGCATAGATTTGCATAAAGTCTCAAAACCCTATTGAAATTTGTCTGGATGGTGTGCTATAATCATTAAAGGCGAATCAAAGCTGTTGCAAAGCAACAAGCCTGTTTCTGGAAGAAGAGGGGACAGGCAAAAGGGTAAATGAAGAACTGAACTGTAAATTGGAGGGAATCTCTCGTATGGAAAAGCAAATCAAAACGATTGGCGTGCTTACAAGCGGTGGTGATGCTCCCGGCATGAACGCTGCTGTGCGCGCTGTGGTACGCACCGGCCTGCACAAGGGCTTCCGTATGATCGGCATTCAGCGCGGCTACAATGGCCTGCTGAACGGCGAGTGCTTTGAAATGAACCTGCGCAGCGTTTCTAACATCATCTCTGCTGGCGGCACTATTCTGTATACGGCACGCTGCCTGGAGTTCAAGACCAAGGAAGGTCAGGATAAGGGCGCTGAAAAGTGCCGCGAGCTGGGCATTGATGCGCTGGTCGTTATTGGCGGCGACGGCTCCTACCGCGGTGCCCGCGCACTGGCACACCGCGGCATCCCCATGATCGGCCTGCCCGGCACCATTGATAACGATATCGGCTGCACCGATTACACCATCGGCTACGATACCGCCATGAACACCGCGCTGGAAATGATCGACAAGCTGCGCGACACCACCCAGAGCCATGACCGCTGCAGTGTGGTCGAGGTCATGGGCCGCAACGCCGGTTACATTGCGCTGAACGTGGCCATCGCCTCCGGCGCTATGGCTGTGCTGCTGCCCGAGAAGGAATTCGATATGCAGCGCGACATTTTGGATAAGATCGCCGAAACCCAAAAGACCGGCAAGCGCCACTTTATCATCATCGTGGCCGAGGGCGTGGGTCATGCACAGGAGATCGCCAACGAGATTCAGGCACGCACCGGTATTGATTCCCGCGCAACCATTCTGGGTCATGTGCAGCGCGGTGGTTCTCCCACCCTGCGCGACCGCGTGAATGCTTCTGCCATGGGCTATCAGGCAGTTTGCCTGCTGGAGCAGGGCAAGTATAACCGCATCGTCGGCATGAAGGGCGAGAAGTTGGTGGACTACCCCGTGGACGAGGCTTTGGAAATGACCAAGAGCCTTGACCCCGTGCTGGTGGACGTGTGCAACACTATTTCCATCTGATCAATAACATCAAAGGCAAGAGCCATCCTCTCAGGGTTTCTGAGCGGATGGCTTTTTTGCTGCCAATTTTTCAGAGATGACGTATCATGGGTGAAATTCAACAACTTTTTGTTTGCAAATATCTCCAAATCGGTTATACTGAGAAAAACGGAGGTGTCGCCATGAAATACAGCTGGATCGACACAGAGCTTCTGCAAAAGCCTGACGTTACCAAAGACTTACAGGCAGAGTGGAACTGGATAAGATACCACATCGGCGGCAAAATGTTTGCAGCAGTCTGTCTGGATGATGCCACAGGAAAGCCGGTGTATATTACTTGCAAGCTGGACCCCGCCGAGGGGGATTTTCTGCGCCGACAGTATGAAGATATCATTCCGGGCTACTATATGAATAAGGTGCATTGGAACTCCGTAAAAGCAGATGGAAACGTGCCGGATGCACTGCTGCGGGAGATGCTGGAAAAATCTTATCGGTTGGTGCTGGGCGGCTTTAGCAAAAAGAAACAGCGCGCGCTGCTGGAAGGAGAAAAGAAGGATGCCATTTGACTACAAGAAAGAATATAAAGAGTTCTATCTCCCGCCGAAGAAGCCGCAGATCATCACCGTCCCTGCGATGAATTTTGTGGCAGTGCAGGGCAAGGGCGACCCCAACGACCCGGCAGGGGAATACAAGGCAGCGCTGGAGCTTCTGTACGGCATTGCATTCACCATCAAAATGAGCTACAAGGGCAGCCATAAGATAGACGGCTATTTCGAATATGTCGTTCCGCCGCTGGAGGGACTGTGGCATCAGCCCGGGGCAGAGGGCGTGGATTTTTCCAACAAGGAGACCTTTATCTGGACCTCCATGATCCGTCTGCCGGAATTTGTCACCCGTGCCGAATTTGACTGGGCAGTGCAGGAGGCCACTGCCAAAAAGAAAAAAGACTTTTCTAAGGTGGAATTTTTCACCTATGATGAAGGCCTGTGCGTGCAGTGTATGCACATCGGCTCCTATGGCACCGAGCCGGAAACCCTGCGGCAGTTGGATGCGTTTGCAGCGGAGCAGGGATATTGCCCGGATTTTTCAGACACGCGCTTCCATCACGAGATCTATCTGGGAGACCCGCGCCGCACCGCACCGGAGAAGCTGAAAACCGTGCTGCGGCATCCGATCTGCAGAATGAAATGACAGAAAACTTCACAAAAACTGTCGCTTTTTGTTGTAAGATGTGCTATACTAAAATTATCTGTAAAACACACTTAAAAATGGAGGAAAACATCATGCAGCATGAAACTGTAATTGTGCTGGACTTTGGCGGACAGTACAATCAGCTGATTGCCCGCCGCGTCCGAGAAAATAATGTCTACTGCGAGATCTATTCCTATAAAACCGATCTTTCGGTCATCAAGGCCAAGAATCCCAAGGGCATCATCTTCACCGGCGGTCCTAACAGCGTTTATCTGGAGGACTCTCCCACCATCGACCCCGAGATCTTCAGCTGGGGTGTGCCTGTGCTGGGCATCTGCTACGGCAGCCAGCTGATGATGCACCTGCTGGGCGGTCATGTCTGCCGCGCTCCCGAGCGTGAGTACGGCAAGACCGAGGTGTTTGTGAACACCGAGAGCAAGCTGTTCACCGATGTGCAGCCCTCTACCATCTGCTGGATGAGCCACAACGATTACATCGAGCAGGCTGCTCCCGGCTTTGAGATCACTGCCCACACCGCAAACTGCCCTGTGGCAGCCGTTGAAAATGCCGAAAAGGGTCTGTACGCCGTGCAGTTCCACCCGGAGGTGTTGCACACCGCCGAGGGCAAGAAGATGCTGCGCAACTTCGTGTACAATGTCTGCGGCTGCTCCGGCGACTGGAAGATGGATTCCTTTGTAGAGAACAACATCAAGGCTCTGCGGGAGCGCATCGGCGAGGGCAAGGTGCTGTGCGCCCTGTCCGGCGGCGTGGATTCCTCCGTGCTGGCCGCTATGCTGGCTAAGGCCATCGGCAAGCAGCTGACCTGCGTGTTCGTGGACCACGGCCTGCTGCGCAAGAACGAAAAGGAAGAGGTATGCTCTGTCTTTGGCCCGGGCAATGCCAACGGCTTCGACATCAACTTCATCTGTGTGGATGCCCGCGACCGCTACTTCAGCAAGCTGAAGGGCGTCACCGAGCCGGAGCGCAAGCGCAAGATCATCGGCGAAGAGTTCATCCGTGTGTTCGAGGAAGAAGCCAAGAAGATCGGCAAGGTAGACTTCCTTGCACAGGGCACCATCTACCCCGACGTGGTGGAGAGCGGTTTGGGCGGCGAGTCCACCGTGATCAAGAGCCACCACAACGTGGGCGGTCTGCCCGATACCGTGGACTTCAAGGAACTGGTGGAGCCTCTGCGCAACCTGTTCAAGGACGAAGTTCGTCAGGCTGGCCGCGAGCTGGGCCTGCCCGAGTATCTGGTCAGCCGTCAGCCGTTCCCCGGCCCCGGTCTGGGCATCCGCATCATCGGCGAAGTGACCCCCGAGAAGGTCACTATCGTGCAGGACGCTGACGCCATCTGGCGTGAAGAGATTGCCAAGGCTGGTCTGGATAAGGAAATTAGTCAGTATTACGCTGCTCTGACCAATATGCACAGCGTTGGTGTTATGGGCGATGAGCGCACCTACGATTACGCCGTTGCGCTGCGTGCCGTGACCACCACCGACTTCATGACCGCAGAAAGCTACGATATGCCGTGGGATGTTCTCGGTACTGTCACCAGCCGCATCGTCAACGAAGTCAAGCACGTCAACCGCGTGTTCTATGATTGCACCGGCAAGCCGCCTGCAACGATTGAGCTCGAGTAATCTGCAAAACCTGAAAAGTATTGATGCAATGCAATATTTTGAGAACCAAAAGGCTCTGTGATACTGCTTTGATACTATCAGACGATTATTCATCAAGAGAGACATGAGAATGCCCTCTGAGAAACGGTAAGTTTTTCAGAGGGCATTTTTGTGTCTTTTATTCTTTACGCCACTTTTTCTTCGGCTCGTACCGGCCGCAGCCGTCGGCGGTCTGTGGCCAGTTGAGCTTCCATTCCAGATACTCTTCCTTGGTGATCTCGCCCTCCCGGAGCTGCTTCTTGCGGAGCTGCCACTCCTTTAAGAACTCATCCAGCAGGCGATAGCGGAAGCTGACTGCCATGTGCTTTTCCGGGAAATCCGGGTCAGTGGTGTCTGTGACCTCATAGAGCCGGGTGCCGGGATAGTGCTCGTCCAGCTCGAACAGAGTGTACATCACATCCTCTGCGGCGTACAGGGTCGGCTCATAGAGGGAACGGTAGTTCACGTCCAGCACCTCCGCAATCTTGCGGAGCAACTCTTCCTTGGGAGTGCGGGTGTTGCTTTCGTATTGTGCGATACGGATGTCTGCGCTCTTCTCCTCAAACCCGATGGCAATGCCCAGTTCTTTCTGGGTCATACCTCGGAGGTTGCGGGCACGTTTGATGCGGTCACCGACTGCCATGCGATTGCCTCCTGACTTAAACATGTTTGTTGAACCTAGTATAGCACAGAAAAACAGGAGGTACAATAGAAAATAAACAAAAAAGTTTAAGATTTTACCTGAAAACCTCTTGACTTAACGGAATATGTTTAGTATAATGAGAACACAAAAAGATAAGCAAAAATGCTTAGTGAAATTGAATGACCGCCAAACTGACCCAAACCGCCAAGACCTTCCGAAAGGAAGCGAGCGCTCCGCAAGGGGACGGCACAGCACCGCAAAGGGGATATGCCTGCCGGAAGTCAGCGAGGATGAAGCGGCACCGAAACGAAACCGACAAAGAAAGGACAAAAAATGGCAAACAGCATTTTTATCAAGGCAGACGAGCTGGCAAAGGAGCTGGACATCTCGCAAGGTCTGGCGTACAAAATGATCGCCCAGTGGAACGAGGAACTGAGAGCCAAGGGCTACACGACCGTGGGAGGCCGTGTAAGCAGGAGGTACTATCAGGAGAAGATCTACGGGGCAGGGGAGGAGTGATAGGATGCCAGCCTACAAGGACAGCAGGCAGGGGACATGGTACGCTTCCTTCTACTTCGAAAACTGGCAAGGTGTGAAGCAGAAGAAGCTGAAACGGGGGTTTGCCACCAAGAAGGACGCTCTGGCGTGGGAGCGGGAGTTCCTTCTTCAGCAGGCAGCAGACCTGACCATGACCTTTGAAGCCTTTGTGGAAATTTATATCACGGACAAGAAAAAGCGACTCCGGGAAAACACCTGGTCTACCAAAGAGCACATCATCCGAACGAAAATCTTACCGTATTTCAAGGAAAAGCGGCTCAGCGAGATCAAGCCGCGGGATGTGATCGCATGGCAGAACGAGATGCTGAACTACCGGGACAAAAACGGCAAGGCCTACTCGCCGACCTACCTCAAGACGCTGCATGGACAACTCAGTGCCATTCTGAATCACGCCGTCCGGTTCTACGGACTGAAATCAAACGCAGCAGCCACAGCCGGGTGCATGGGGTCAGAAAAGCACAAGGAAATGCTTTTCTGGACAAAGGAAGAGTACCTCAAATTCGCAGAAGTCATGATGGACAAGCCGCAATCCTATTACGCTTTTGAGGTCCTCTACTGGTGTGGCATCCGGGAGGGCGAGCTGCTGGCTCTGACTCCGGCAGACTTCGACTTGGACAAGGGGCTGCTCTCCATCACCAAATCCTATCAAAGGCTGAAAGGCCGGGATGTGATCACCGACCCGAAAACACCCAAGAGCGTCCGGGTCATCCAGATGCCGCAGTTTCTGACGGACGAGATCAGAGACTATCTGAAATCCCTCTACAAAGTCCAGCCAGACCAGCGGATCTTTGAGGTGACCAAGAGCTACCTGCACCACGAGATGGACAGGGGAGCCAAGGAGGCCGGGGTGAAGCGGATACGAATCCACGACCTACGGCACTCCCATGTGTCGCTGCTGATTGAAATGGGCTTCTCGGCTTTGGCAATCGCTGACCGGGTAGGGCATGAGAGTGTGGACATCACCTATAAGTACGCCCACCTCTTCCCCTCGAAGCAGCAGGAGATGGCGCAGAAGCTGGACATGGAGCGAAAGGAGGGATGAAGATGGAACGAGTACTCGACCAGCAAGGCCGCTGGCGGAACAAGATGGTGGCCTTCCGAATGTCCCCGGAAGAGGACGAGGTTTTGGAAGCCAAAGTAAAGCTCTCCGGCTTGACCAAACAGGAGTATATCATCCGCCGCCTGACCGACCGGGAAATCATCGTAGTAGGCAACCCAAGGGTCTACAAAGCCCTGCGAGACCAGATGAGGCTAATCTATCAGGAATTGCAGTGGCTGGCCGTGGATGAAGAAGTCCCGCCGGACTTGCTGGAGACCCTGCAAATGGTGGCTCTGACGTTGAACGGACTTAAGGAGGAATGCGAATGACGGACAATAGAAAAACGACCGTACCGGGTGCATCTGTTGGCGCAGATGCGGTACAGTCGTCCTCAAAAATCAACACCAATATTATAACAAATTCTGACAAGCAAATCAATCTGCAAGCCGCGAAAAAGTCAAACAATTTCGGGCTGAACACGGTATCAATGACCGAACTGTACGACACGGTGTATCCACCCCGGAAGCCCATCGTGAACGACCTGCTGTACAGTGGCACCTACCTCTTCGTAGGTGCGCCCAAGGTGGGCAAGTCCTTCTTCATGGGGCAGCTCGCCTACCATGTGGCGATGGGGCTTCCGCTGTGGGAGTACGAGGTGCATCAGGGCACCGTCCTCTACCTAGCATTGGAGGACGATTACGCCCGGCTGCAGCGGCGGCTCTCCCGGATGTTCGGGGTAGAGGAGACCAGCAATCTCTACTTCGCAACGCAAGCTAAGTCCGTGAGCGAGGGACTTGACCAGCAGTTGGAAGGATTCATCCGGGAGCACCCGGATGTACGGCTCATCATCATCGACACCCTGCAGAAGGTGCGGGAGATCGGCGGTGACCGATACAGCTACGCCAGCGACTACGAGATCGTGACCAAACTGAAAACTTTCAGCGACAGGTACGGCATCTGCCTGCTGGTGGTTCATCACACCCGGAAGATGGAAGCCGAGGACAGCTTTGATATGATCTCCGGCACCAACGGTCTGTTGGGTGCAGCGGATGGCGCATTCATCATGCAGAAGAAGCGGCGCACGGACAACACCGGCCTGCTGGACATTGTGGGACGTGACCAGCCGGATCAGGAGTTGACGTTGGAGTTCAACCGGGAACGCTGCGTGTGGGAATTCCAAGGAGCCGAAACGGAACTCTGGAAACTGCCGCCCGACCCGCTTCTGGAAGCGGTGGCAAAGGTGCTCACCCCGGAACAGCCGGAGTGGAGTGGTACGCCCACGGAACTGCTGGAACGGCTGTCGGGTGTGAGCATACAGGCAAACATCCTGACCCGGAAGCTGAATGTGAGTGCCGACAGGCTCTACAACGACTATGGAATTCGGTACGAAAGCAGGCGCACCCATGAGGGCAGGGTGGTCAAATTGACGCTGGAAAATTCTGGGGCGTGACGATTCGTGACGGTTGTGACGGTATTTTTGCTACTATGTAAAATACCGTCACAATCGACACAACCGACACGGGATGGTGATAACGATGAAAAATGTGCAGATTTCGCAGGAACTTTTCGTCGCCTTGCTGCATTATCATTTGAGCGGCGAAAATGAGTACGAAGAGATTATTGAACAGGGCTTGGAGCAAAAACTGGATGCGATGCTGCGGCATGAGCTGTATGCCCAGTACAAGACAGCACCCACCGAGGAACAGCGGGAGCAGGCTCGGCAGGAGTATCTGGACAGACGAGGCGTGCCAGAAAGCTTCCGCTGGTGAGTCCCTCTATTGGCAAAGTACAGGAGCGTGACACGCTCCTGTGAATGCAATCACGCAGGAAGGTGGTGTTGGACCGGGCAGCGGTGAGGCGCAGCGAAACCCCGTCCGCAGACGGAAGCCCCCGGCAGGGCGCAAAGGCATCTTTTGATGGACGGAACGTCTGTCAAAAGTGCTTTTGCGTTACTTTCGACGAAAGTAACAAAGCCTATGCCGTGTCCGGCACCAGTTACTTCCACAGAGAAAGGACGTGCGATTGAAAAGAACTATTTCCGCAATGCGGGGTCCCGGCTCCCTCAACCATAACCGGAGAAGTTTCACCGCTGAAAACGTAGACCCGGAGCGCAGCAGCCTGAATGTTGTGTACCGGGATGAACCGATTCAGAAGGTGTACCACGAACTTTTTGACGAGGCAGTGAACCGCTACAACGCCAAGCAGAAGCGCAAGGACCGCTGTATCAACGACTACTATGAGCATCTGCGGACAGGCAAGCAGGAAAAACTCTTCCATGAGCTGATCGTCCAGATCGGCAACAAAGATGATATGGGTGTCCTGACCGAGAATGGCGCACTGGCAAAGGAACTGCTGGACGAGTATATGCAGGGCTTCCAAGAACGTAACCCGACACTGCGGGTGTTCGGAGCGTTCCTCCACATGGACGAAGCCACGCCCCATCTGCACATCGATTTCGTGCCGTATGTGTCCGGCTGGAAAGGCAAAGGACTGGACACCAAGGTCTCCCTGAAGCAGGCTCTGAAGGCCTTGGGCTTTGCAGGCGGCTCCAAACGGGAATCCGAGTTGAACCAGTGGATCAACGCCGAGAAGGAGCAGCTTGCTGCCGTGATGGAGCGGCACGGCATCGAGTGGGAACAGAAAGGCACCCACGAAGAGCACCTGTCTGTGCTGGACTTCAAAAAGCAGGAGCGTAGTAAAGAGGTAGCGGCTCTGGAAGCTGCCAAGCAGGAGTGCCAGACCGACCTGACCGAGATGCAGGAACAGCTGGAAACAGCGCAGACAGCCGTAGAAGCCGCTGAACAGCGGGTACAGAAAGCAGAGCTGACCTACCAGAAGCAGAGCCAGAAGCTGAACAAGCTGGCTCCCATTATGGAAGGTTTGGAAAACCTGTCAGCGCAGTACTCCCAGCGGCCAGAAGAATGGGTGCCGGAAGCAGCCACGTTTGAGACCGCCAAGAGCTATCGGGAGAAGAAGGCAATGCCGCTGATCCAGAAGTTGGTGAAGGTACTCTTTGCCCTCCATCGGAAGTACTGGGAGGTCAAGGATGAGCGGGATAAGTATCTGCACTTCTATCAGGACGAGAAGAAAGCTACCCATCATCTAAGCCAGCGGCTGAAAGAGGTGGAGGCTGAAAACTCTCAGTTCTATGCGATGAAACGTGATTTCAGGCGAGTATGGAACTATTTCGGTGCCGAAAAGATGCAGCAGGTCATTGGACTTATGAGGGAGCGGGAGCAGACTGCGGATAGAAGCCAGAAGAAGAACAGGCAGAACAACGTAGAGCTGTAAGTATAGCAGCCCCCGCCAGCGAATGTTGGCGGGGTTCTGTACATATAAGTGATATTTTACTCAAAAAGTTCCGGGGCAATATCCGTCAGAGCAAATCCGGGAATGTCTTTCTCGTCTTTGTAGGTGCCATCTTCAGCCAGAAACTCGACCTTTGCAAAGTCCGCAACTGGAATCTCAGATTCACAGACATACCAGTTCAGGTAGTCATTAGCAGTTTGTTTGAGGGTTGAGGCAACGCTGCGGTCAGCGTTGTACTTGTCGCAGAAAGTGCGCCAAGGCAGATACCGCCAGATTTTACCATTGGTCCTGATGGTAATGCGGCACATGATTTTGTCGTTGGACAGGCCGGTATTTTTGGCACCAGCATGGTCATTGGCAGTCAGCCAGACGACAGGGTGATAGTTTTCATATTTGTCAACGGATTTATAACCAATTTTCTGCCCATTAAAAAAGAATGGTTCGTCATGGAGTGTGGCGTTGTCATATTTCAGATTGGAAGGTGTCAGAAGCAATTTCCCAGTTGCAAGAATCATCCGATACTTAATGGGGTCGGTGTAGTGATACAGTTTTTCAGGCAGCTTGGTCTTTTTTGCTTTCATAGGCTTTCCTCTCAGTTCACAGGTGTTTGACGATACGAAACTCCGTCCGAGATACAGACAGTGGACGAGATGGGATGAGTGTGCACTATTTTGGCAAAAAATGCAAGATAATATCTTATTTCTTTTTAAGATATGAATGAGAATATAATTGAAATTTTACTATCAAGGGTGCGAATTTGGATCTGTTTTGCCAGACCTACAAGTGCTTGGCCAAAACGGAAACATGAGAAATGGACGATACAGAGAAAACGAACCGTCTTTTTTGCACGTGTCGTTTTAAAAAAGTGTTGATAACTACGATTGAATAGTATATAATAAAGGTAGGAGAGGGGAATCGCAGGTGAAAAGACTATTTGTAATGACCGCCGGATTTGAAAAGTCATGGGAACATATGGGGCTTGGCGATGAAGAATTGCGGGAGCTTCAGAATGTTCTGCTCGAAAATCCGGATGCTGGAGATGTGATTCCTGACTTGGCAGGAGCACGTAAAATCCGGATTCCATTGACCGGACGAGGAAAGTCTGGCGGTGGGCGCGTGATTTATGTGGATGTTGTGGTGAAGAAGCAAATTTTCTTGCTCCTTGCTTATCCCAAAAATGTGCAGACGGACATGAACCCTGCACAGAAGAAAATTATTCGTAATTTGATTGAAACCATAAAGGAGGCTTGACTTATGGAAAACTTCGATTACTTTGACGCTTTGAAGGAAAGTCTTGAGCAGGCCGTTGACTACACAAAGGGCGATAAAAGCCGTTGCCGTACAGTGGTGCGGGAAACGCCGATTCCTGCATATAAGGCAGATGATGTGGCCCGGACACGCAAGGAACTAAAACTTTCCCAGAGAGGACTTGCAACGGCGCTTGGTGTTTCTCCGAGAACAGTTGAGTCGTGGGAGGCCGGAAAAAATGCACCGTCTGGTGCTGCACAACGGCTGCTCTATCTGTTTGAATGTGATCACACGTTGGTGGAGCGCTTGGTGGCTCGCTGAGATTGAGTTTTTATCGACAGGGTATGATATCGCTTTGACGGCAATTTCCTGCACACTCAAAGTCACACAATAAACGAAGTGTGCCATTGCACCAAACAGGCTCGTGCCAATCAGATGTCGGAACGGGCCTGTCAGAGTAACATTAGGTGGAGTAGCACCTTGGCGCATCTAATTTTAATGTCATATTTTGATATTGCGAAAGAATTTTCCAGAAAGTCTTGACAGATCTGGGACTGGTATGGTATTATATGAGCGGACAAGAAGAAAGCCCCCAGATGACAGTTCCAGCTGTATCTGAGGACTTCCCACGTACGATCATAATAGACGCATTGTTATGATACCAGATTTCTGGGCTTTTGTCAACGTGGGCTTGTACTATCTCAAAGAAGGAGGACGAGTGCATGTCCATGTGTTTTTATGTGAACAGCAACGCTCAGCCGAACGGTGACCATGAGGTTCACCGCTCGGACTGTAGTTGGTTGCCGAGTGCGGAGAACAGGGTCTACTTAGGCTGTTTCAGTACCTCGCGGGAGGCTGTTAATGCTGCCCGGGAGTATTATCGTCAGGTAGACGGTTGTTGCTTCTGCTGCCCGGAAAGTCACCACTCTTGACGGCAGGAATGGCCCGCCCCGTATACGGGCGGGCCATTTTTTGCGAGGAGGGAAATGTTAAGTTATGATGATGCAGATCTCGGAACTTGTAAAAGCCCAGGGCGGTCTAGTACTGAGCAGGAAGGAAACTAAGGCGTCCGGAAACGGTGGCTGTCCGTACAAAAGGCTGACGCTCCGTGCATTGACAGAGGATGGAGAAATCGACAGCAGTGCTCTGGAGGACTTTTGCGCCAGTGAGACACTGAGCCATGCTTGGTTTGCGTCCCCTGGAGATGTTGTGATACGACTCTTTTCACCGCTGTGCCCCGTAGTGATTGAAGAAGGGCAGGAAAAGCTGCTTGTTCCATCGCAGCTTGCCATCCTGAAGGTGAAGGACTGCACAATTCTGTTGCCAGAATTTTTGAAGATCTCACTTTCACAAAAAGAAATTCAGGAGAAAATTCGGAGAATCGAGAGCGGAACTACCCAACGAGTGGTAAAACTTGGTACCATTATGGAACTGCAGATTGAAGTTCCTGATAAGGAGACGCAGAGGCGGGTCGTTGAGATGGATACGCTTTGCCGCAAAAAGGAGCGAATGTACCTGAAACTGATGGAGCAGGAACGGCAGCTGACTGAAATTGCAATCAGGAAGATCATGGGAGGAACGTTGAGATGACGACGAAAAAAGATATTGAAAGCGCTTTGATGCGCGGCGCAGACACGCTGCGGGATACCATTGACGCCGCAAACTATAAGGATTACGTTCTGCCGGTGATGTTTGTCAAATACCTGAGCGATTCGTATACCGACGCAGTGGAAGAACTGAGCAAACAATACTCCGGTATCCGTCTGGAACGCCAGAAAAAATATCTGCCGTTCATGGTCGCAGAGGGGTGCTCATTCTATGATCTGTATCAGCAGCGCTTTGCTGACAATATCGGGCAGCTGATGAATGCGGCGATGCGGCAGATCGAGGCGGATAACAATCAGCAGCTTGCCGGTGTGCTGAGCGCAGTGGATTACAACAGTGAAAATGCGCTTGGTACCCGGGAACATAAAAATGCCATCCTCCGGGATCTGCTGGAGGATTTTGAACCTCTGGATCTTCGGCCGTCTGCGATCGAAGTCAAGGAAGGGCAGGTGCCTGCAGATGTGATCGGCGATGCGTATGAGTATATGATTGGCCAGTTTGCAAGCATGGCGGGCAAGAAGGCAGGGTCTTTCTATACTCCTGCGGCAGTTTCTGAGATCATGGCACGCATCGTGGACGTGCAGCCCGGGGAACGTGTCTACGACCCCACCTGCGGATCTGGCTCCCTGCTGATCAAAGCCGCAAAAAAGCAGAACAGCAAGGAAGTGTCTATCTATGGGCAGGAGGTCAACGGTTCTTCAGTCGCCATGGCAAAGATGAATATGTACATCCACGAAATTCGGGATGCGAAGATCGGCTGGGGCGACACCCTTGCTAATCCGGTGTTTCTGGATGCAGACGGAAATCTGCTGCTGTTCGACGCTATCGTTGCCAATATGCCGTTCTCTAAGGACAAATGGGCATCCGGCTTCAACCCCGGCGGCGAATCCTCTGGAAAGGGTAAAAAAGAGTTCAAGATGGAGGCATCACTGGACAAATTCCATCGGTTTGACTGGGGCGTGCCGCCTGCAAGTAAGGGCGACTGGGCATTCCTACTCCACATGATCGCCAGCCTGTCCGTAAACGGCCGGATCGCGGCGGTCGCACCGCATGGCGTACTGTTCCGTGGCGCGGCAGAGGGCAGGATCCGCCAGCGGGTGGTAGAAGAAAATCTGCTGGATACTGTGATTGGCCTCCCGGAGAACTTGTTCTATGGTACGTCCATCCCGGCGTGTATCCTTGTGTTCAAAAAGAACCGTCCTACCACGGATGTCCTGTTCATTGATGCCAGCAAAACGGATGAGGCAGGCAACCCGCGTTATATCAAGGCAACGAACCAGAATGAACTAGGGCAGGAGCATATCGACGCTATTGTAGACGCTTATCACAGCCGTACAGAGCAGCCCGGATTTGTGCATGTGGCAACGCGGGAGGAAATTCAGGAAAACGAATACAACCTGAACATCCCGCGCTATGTGGACACCTTTGAGGAGGAAGAGGTCGTGGATATCGCTGCTGTACAGGCAAATATCGCCCGCCTGAAACAGGAGATTGCCGAAGCAGAAGCAAAGATGGACGTGTACCTGAAAGAGCTGGGCCTGTAACAACGCAAAGAGTAAGGAGACCACACGATGACCCAAGAAAAAAAGCACTCTGGGACAGGACAGGACTGCCCGAAAGGATATAAAAGCTGTGATGGATACAGGATACCGAAGGAGTGGCATATTGTCCGGTTTGATTCGCTGTTCAGCAGGGTGACAAGGAAAAACGACGAGAACAACCAGAATGTGCTTACAATCTCGGCGCAGCAGGGACTGATAAGCCAAATTGAGTATTACAACACCCTGTATGCAAGCGAAAACAAGACAGGATACACCCTCTTGCACAGGGGTGATTTTTCTTATAACAAGAGTTATTCGTCTGGGTATGCCTATGGTGCGATCAAGCGGTTGAATGCGTATGAGAAAGGCATCGTATCTCCGCTGTATCTTTGTTTTACGCCCCGACAGGGGGTAAATTCCGACTTCTATCTTCAGTACTTTGAAGCGGGCTGTTTTGATCGGGAAATTTATAAAATTGCTCAAGAGGGTGCCCGAAATCATGGCCTGCTGAATGTATCGACAGAGGATTTTTTTCATTCGATGCTTGTTTTTCCACCGTTGGAAGAACAGGAACGCATCACAGAGATCCTTACACAATGCGACCATGTGATCGAGTTGAAAGAGCAGAAACTCGATGAGCTGAAACAACTGAAAAAAGAATTCCTGCGGAAAATGTTCCCTGCAAAAGGTTGCGATACGCCGGAAATTCGCTTTCCGGGATTTACTGGCGCTTGGGAACAGCGTAAGTTGGGAAATATTTCTGATTTTATCACAAAAGGTGCAACGCCTACGACATACGGATTCTCATGGGAATCGAGTGGAATACCCTTTTTTCGGAATGATTCAATAAAAAATAACGTATTTGTGTTCGGAGAGTTTTCATATATTTCAGAAGCGGCCAATGAGGCATTAAAGCGTTCGGAAGTACAAGAAGATGACATTCTCATTGCGATTACTGGCGAGATAGGAAAAGTCGGAATTATACCAGCTTCCGTGAAAAAAGCGAACATCAATCAACACACTGCGAGAATAAGAATACACAAAGATGCACTTCCGTATTTTGTGTATCAGTATTTAGCTTCAGACGAAACACAAAAAGAATATCAAAAAATCAAAACAGGGATTTCTATGCCCCAACTCAGCTTGGAGCAGGTTAGAAAAATTGCTATAAGAATTCCTGAGGAAGATGAACAAAAGCGAATCGCGGAATGTCTTAGCAACCTTGATACCTTTATTACCCTTCATCAACGTGAGCTGGAGGAGACGAAAACCTACAAAAAAACATTGGCAAAACTGCTGCTGACAGGGATTGTCCGGGTACAAGGATAACAACAAAAACAGCTAGCGGAGTTTCCTGCAGGCAGCAGGACAGAGGAAAATGATATGCCGGACCACACGATTTTTAACGAACGCCCCGAGTCACAGGATCGGGCACTGAAAGTAATTGAGCGATTGGGCTATACCATTGTGCCCCGCAGCGAGGCAGAACGGAAGCGCGGCTCCCGGAAAGCAGTGCTGTTTACGGAAGAATTGCAGGCATTTCTGAGCAAACAAACCTACCGATTTGGCAGTGAGACAAGGTACTTTTCTGGGGGCGCTATTGCCAGAGCGATGCAGGCGGTGGATCAGAACAGCGTGGCAGGGCTTTATGCCGCAAATAAGGAAATCTATGAATTGATCTGCGCTGGAAAGAGTATGGAGGAAGAACTCCCGGATGGCACCCGGCAGTCGTTTGATATCCAATATATCGACTTTGAACACCCGGGGAACAATACGTTTCAGGTGACCGACGAGTTCGAGGTGGAACGTCCGAACGGGAAATTTGTCCGTCCGGATCTTGTTGTGCTGGTAAACGGCATCCCGTTGGTCGTAATCGAATGTAAAAAATCCAGCGTGGATGTTATGGAAGGCGTGACGCAGAATATCCGGAACTGGGGCGAGGACTATATCCCGCATCTGTTCCGCTATGCACAGCTTGTTATGGCAATGAACCCGGATAAGGTGTTGTATGGCACCTGCGGTACACCGGCAAAATATTTTGTGTCCTGGCATGAGGATAACAAGGATTGGCTGAATGACTGGTGCAGAAAATGTTCACCGGATGGACAGATCCGGGAACAGGACCGTGCGCTGGTATCGTTGCTGCATCCGGAGCGGCTGCTGGACCTGATCCGCAACTTTATCATCTACGATAACAATGTGAAAAAGATCTGTCGATATAAGCAGTATTTTGCGGTTAAAAAGTGCATGGATCGCATTTTGCTGAGAGACAATGCGCACACCAGAAACGGTGTTGTCTGGCATACGCAGGGCAGCGGCAAAACGATCACGATGATTATGTTGACAAAGATGATCACCCGGGAGAGCATGAAACCCGAAAGCCAGATCCGGGAACCGCGGTTTATTATGGTCACGGATCGCGTCAATCTGGATAAACAGATCCGAGATAACTTTATCCATACCCAGATGAGTCCCCACCGAGCCAAAACCGGCAAGGGGCTGATCGAACTTTTGCAGGACAACAGCAATACGGTCATTACAGCACTGGTGAACAAGTTTGAAGCAGCAGTCAAGCAGGAATACTGCAATGATAGCAAGAATCTGTTTCTGTTCATCGATGAGGGACACAGAACGCAGTATGGAAAACTCAATCTCTACATGAACAAGGTGCTCCCGAATGCTGTCAAGATTGCCTTTACTGGCACACCACTGATCCAGAAGCAGCCGAAGGATACGAGTCGGAAGATTGTCCCGGCAAAGGACACCTATGCCAAGTTTGGCCCCCTGATTGACAAATACACCCTGCAGGATGCTATCGATGATAAAGTTACAGTGCCCATCGTGTACGAAGGTCGTGTGATTCCGCAAGAGGTCACAAGCCAGCAGATTAATGAACATCTGAAGCACATCACGGTGGGGCTGACCGAAGATGCCCGGAAGGATCTGGAAGTCAAATACAGCCGTTTTGTTGCGCTGGCACAGACAGAACAGCGCCTGAACATGATTGCGTTCGATCTGCACGAGCATTTTGTCCATTATGTGCGGCCCAAGGGATTCAAAGCGATGCTGACATGCTCATCTCGCGCAGAGGCGGTCCAGCTGTTCTACAAACTCCGGGGTCTTGGAGGAATCACGCCGGCGGTAGTTATTACACCCAATTCTGCAAAAGAAGGCGATGATGAAACTAATACGCCGCAGTCTTTGAAGACCATTGCAGAGTTCTTTCGCAAAGAGGTCGATCCACTTTTCAAAAATAATTATGATGCCTATGAAGATTCGGTGACAGGACGCTTCACAGACCCAGACGGTGACGTGGATCTGCTGATTGTAAAGGACAAACTCCTTACCGGATTTGATGCTCCCATTGCCGCTGTGCTGTATGTGGATAAAAAATTGCAGGACCATACCCTTTTGCAGGCCATTGCACGTGTCAATCGCGTTTATACGGACAAGGATTTTGGTCTGGTCGTGGATTACATCGGCATTTTCAAAAAACTGAACTCAGCACTGGATCTTTATAGTGACGAGCAGTCCGGCATGAATCTGTTCGACCGCACAGAGATCCAATCGGCCATTGCAACGATCAACGACGAAAAGACGAAACTTGAAGCACTGTATCAGGAATTGTGGGACATCTTTGACGGGATTGACCGGAACGAAACCAGTGCGAATGTCTGGCAGGAACGGCTACGGGAGTATGATCTCCGTAGAAATTTTTACGAAAAGCTGTCTGCTTTTGCCAAGATGGTGGACTTCTTGTATTCCAGCTATGAGCTGTTTGAACAGGTCGGTTTTGAGCGAGCTGAAATGTATCGCAAAGATTACCTGTTCTTCAAAAAACTGAAAGACAGCGTGACGCTCCGTTTCAATGACAGTGTGGATTTTTCAAGATATGAAGACGGCATTCGTCAACTGCTCAACACCTATGTCCATGCGAAAGATGCAAAGACCCTGATTGAGCCGCTGGATATTACCAATAAGGAAAAAATGCAGGAACAGCTGGCTAGACTTGGATCTGACGAAGCAAAAGCCGAAGCCATCCAGACCCGTCAGGTCGAGGTCCTGGAGAGCCAGAGATATGTGGACCCCATTCGCTATATGACCTTTATGGAGCGGATTAATAAGACGCTTCAGGATTATCAGGAGGAAAGGAATGGTGAAAAATACCTATCAGCGATGGAAAAAATGGCTGAGGATTACCGGACTGGCCGCAGCTCGGTGGAATACCCGGAAAACATCGTGGATGATGGTGATGCAAAATCGTTTTACGGTGCAGTGTGTGCCGGAATCAAAAAATCTCTGGACGAGCAGGAGGCAGAGCCCTCCGAATCGTTGGGTAAGCTTGCGCTGGACATCAAAGCAATCATTGTGAGCCATGCGAAACGCGACTGGCGGGCCAATGTGATCGTCCACAGGAACATGAAAAAGGCATTGGACGATTTGCTGTTTGACTACATGGAAGATCAAAAGCTGGACTGGCCCTTGGATACAATCGACATCATCATTGACGAGATCATGATGATTGCAAAGAAAGGCTATTGACAATGGAAACCATCAGCATAACACTGCCAACATTCGGAAGTGCAGTGACGGTCAACCTTGATCGAAAAAAAATGAAGACCTGCCGCCTGAAGGTCTATCCGAATCAGAAAATTGTGCTATCGCTGCCGCAATCCGCCCCCGACGCATGGGCGGAATCGTTCCTTATAGAAAAGAGCGGCTGGATCGAGTCGAAATTGCGATCTTTCCAAAAAACTGTCGGCTATGCCGCAACCAAAGAGATTCGGAACGGATACTCTATCCGGATGCTGGGCGAAGATATGATTTTTGCATTGTCGCAGTGCGAAAAGGAATGTGTATATGCAGAGGGAAAGAAGATTCGTATCTGCTGTAAGTCACCCGAGGATCAGGCGCATGTAAAGCGGTTGTTTGAGGCGTGGTGGCGCAGGCAGGCGAAAGAGATCCTGCAGGAACGTGTGCATGTTTGGTATCCCATCGTAGAAAAATATGGTGTTGCAATGCCTGAATTATCGATCCGGAAGATGAAGACACTGTGGGGAAGTTGCAGTGTTGCACGACATGTGATAACCTTTAACTTCTATCTGATCAAGGCCAAAACGCCCTATATTGATTATGTGGTCCTGCATGAACTGGTGCATTTTCTATATCCGAACCACAGCAAGCAGTTCTATGCCTTTCTCTCCAACTATATGCCCGACTGGAAAGAACGCAAGCTCGTTCTAGATCAGGAGGTCGTACACGAATTATAATATTGCTAAACTTGAAAAATCCTTCCTTCAAAGAAAATTCAGCTCTCGAAGGTGAACCTTTGCATTTGCGCAGAATATTGCAAAGGTTGAGACGAATGTTCAGGTAAAGTGGGACGCATAATAGGTAGTTGCATCAAGAGCTGAAACACGCTATAATACAGTCAGAGGTTATTGCTCCGTGTGATACTATCCTGATACTAAAAAATCAGCAAGCCGCATCTACCACGGCAATCTCATGAAAAAGTGAACATCCAAAGATAGACGCACTAAACAAATTTGTTTAGCAAAAATCCGGACTTACCGAGCTCGAGTAACCCCCAACAGCACCATCACCCCGGAGGGTTCCGTGAAAACGAAACCTCCCGGGGTGTTTTTTATCTTCCGCTACGATCAAACAAGCCGTAACATTCAAAGTGGTTCCTATATCAGCGCAAAATCTAAGCATTTTGACCGCAGTATTTTACACAAAAAAGCCCGAAACCCCTTTCTTCTCTGCCTGCAGGGGAGTATAATAAAATCTGTTGTTTGCAAAATAGGAAAGGGGAAGTATCAACTATGGAATCGAAGCAGAGGCTTTTAGAGCCGCAGCTCGTCCAAACAGGAAGGACGGATCAGTTCAGCCGCAAGGTGTTCTGCGACGGAATGCGGGATGGCGTGCCCATTGCGCTGGGCTATTTTGCGGTATCATTTTCACTGGGCATTGCGGCGCGCAAGGCGGGCTTTACGCCGTTTCAGGGGTTTCTTGTCAGCCTGCTGAACAACGCCTCCGCAGGAGAATATGCCGCATTTGCGCTGATTATGGCAAATGCCACCTATTTTGAGGTGGCGGTCATCACCCTGATCGCCAATGCACGGTATCTACTGATGAGCTGCGCGCTGGCACAGCGCTTTGCGCCGGAAACACCCTTCTGGCATCGGCTGCTCATCGGCTATGACGTCACGGACGAGCTGTTCGGCATTACCATCGCCCGCCCGGGCAGCCTGAACCCGTACTATACCTATGGTGCTATCCTGTTGGCAGCACCTGCTTGGGCGTCCGGTACGGCGCTGGGCATTATAGCGGGTAATCTACTGCCGCTGCGGGTAGTCAGTGCCCTGAGTGTGGCGTTGTACGGAATGTTTTTGGCTATCATCATCCCGCCGGCTCGCAAAGACCGGATCGTTGCGGTGCTGGTGGTCATCAGTTTTGCGCTGAGCTTTCTGTGCAGCTATCTGCCGGGCATCTCGGCGCTCTCCGAGGGCACTCGCACCATTCTTTTAACGGTGGCGATCTCCGGTGCAGCGGCGGTGCTGTTCCCGGTCAGGCAGGAGGAAAACGAAGATGACGCATAACAATTATATCTATATTGCGGTCATGGCGCTGGTATCCTATGCCATCCGCATCCTGCCGCTGACACTGATCCGCAAACCGATCAAAAACCGCTTCGTCCAGTCGTTTTTGTACTATGTGCCCTATGTGACGCTGGCCGTGATGACTTTCCCTGCCATCATTCAGGCAACGCAGAGCCCGGCAGCCGGTGCTGTTGCACTGGTAGTTGGCATTGCTGCCGCATGGTTTGGCGCGAGCCTGTTTCAGGTGGCTGCGGGCTGCTGCGCCGTGGTGTTCGTGCTGGAATTTTTTATCTGATGCCTTATAGCGGGGGAACAAAATGAAAAAGATCCTTGTAACCGGTGCAGGCGGCTTTGTGGGCTCCCGCGTGATGCAGCAATGGGCGGGGCGTTACGAACTGTGCACCTTTCCTAAAGGCTTTCTGGCAACAGCAGGGGAGGACGCCGTGCGGCAGGCTGTTTTGCAGCAGCGCCCGGATGTCATTCTGCACACCGCAGCCATTTCGGATACCGGCTACTGCGCCGATCACCTGGAGCAGGCTTACCGCGCCAATGTGGAGCTGCCGGTCTGGCTTGCCCGGGCGGCAGCTGAGACTGGCGCAAAGTTGGTGGCCTTCAGTTCGGATCAGGTCTACGCAGGGGTGACGCAGTCCGGCCCGCTGCCGGAAACCATTCCGTTACAGCCTTCCAATGTGTACGGGCAGGGCAAGCTGGAAATGGAGCAGCGGGTGCAGGCGCTCTGTCCGAGCGCTGTATTGCTGCGTGCCACATGGATGTACGACCTGCCGGGCTACCGGCTGCCCATCCGGGGCAACCTGCTGCTGAACCTTCTGCGTGCGGCACAGCGGGGAGAATCTGTCCGCTTTTCTGTCCAGGATTTCCGGGGTATCACCTATGTCCGTCAGGCGGTGGCGCTGCTGGAGCCTGCCCTGACCCTGCCCGGTGGGGTCTATAACTTTGGCAGTGAGAACGCTGAAAATATGGTATTGACCGCCCGGCAGTTTGCTGAGACACTGGGAATTACAGTCGATATTCAGGAAGCTGACTGGGCACGGAACCTTGCAATGGATTGCAGCAAGCTGCGGGCGCAGGGCATCTCATTTGACACCACACAGACCGGTCTTACGCGTTGTCTGCGAGATTATGGATTGCGCTGACCTCAGAGAACCAAATTTTTCCGTATCGCACAAAAAACAGAGAAAAGCACAAAAAAAGCAGGGGATTCTGTATGCTGCCAGCAACATCAGGCTGGATAAATCATGCAGAAACCCTGCTTTTTTGCTTGTCTGCCGGAGAAAAGTTCGATTACAGAATGCAGCATTTTTTCATATAAAAGTCATACTTATTTTACATCTTATCTGCATTTTGCTATAATATTTTCGCTTTTTTGCAAAGCATCCGAACCGCATAAACCTTTAAAACCTTGAGGAGAGTGGAATTTTTGAAGGAAGTCAAGCTTGAAGAAGCGGCTTATCAGTTTGAAGCCAAAATGTCCCTGCGTCAGGCCATCCCGCTGGGCTTGCAGCATGTCTGCGCCATGTTCGTGGGCAACCTGACCCCGCTGCTGATCATTACCAGCGCCTGCGGCATTGCAGGCGGCGAGTTTGCAGACCTGCAGGTCACCCTGCTGCAAAGCGCCATGTTCGTGGCAGGTATCGTCACGCTGGTGCAGCTGTTCACCATCGGACCCGTGGGCGGCGCAGTGCCTATCATCATGGGCACCAGCTCCGGCTTTATTGGCGTGTTCAACAGCGTTGTGGGCACGATGGGCGGCGGTGTGCTGGCCTATGGTGCGATTATGGGCGCATCCATCATCGGCGGTATTTTTGAAAGCGTGCTGGGCTTCTTCCTGAAGCCGCTGCGCAGGTTCTTCCCGCCGGTGGTCACGGGTACGGTGGTGCTTTCCATCGGCCTTTCGCTGATTTCGGTAGGCATCAACTCCTTCGGCGGCGGCAACAAAGCCAAGGATTTCGGCTCTGTGGAGAACCTGCTTCTGGCACTGTTCGTGCTGGTGGTCATCCTGTTCTTCAAACACTGGACCACCGGTTTCCTTAGCTCCTCTGCCATCCTCATCGGCATTCTGGCCGGTTATGTGGTTGCTTTCATTATGGGTCTGGTGCTGCCCACCACCGGCGTGACTGCTGATGGCGTGGAGTTCACCAAGGCATGGGTGCTCAACTGGAGCAAGGTGGCGCAGGCATCCTGGTTCGCAGTACCCAAGCTGATGCCGGTCAAGGTGGTATTCGATGCTCGTGCGATCCTGCCGGTGCTGATCATGTTCATCGTTACCGCAGTGGAGACCGTGGGCGATATCTCCGGCGTGATGGAGGGCGGCATGAACCGCGAGCCCTCTGATAAGGAGCTGTCCGGCGGCGTCATCTGCGATGGCCTCGGCTCTACCTTTGCCGCCCTGTTCGGCGTACTGCCCAACACCTCTTTCAGCCAGAACGTGGGTCTGGTGGCCATGACTAAGGTGGTCAACCGCATGGCACTGGCCTCTGGTGCTGTGTTCCTGATCCTCTGCGGCCTGATCCCCAAGCTGGGCGCGCTGATCTCCATCATGCCGCAGGCCGTTCTGGGCGGTGCAGCCGTTATGATGTTCTCTTCCATCGTGGTCAGCGGCATCCAGCTGATCACTAAGGAAAAGATGACCCCGCGCCACCTGACCATCGTGTCCGTGGCACTGGGCGTGGGCTACGGTATGGGTGCCAACAGCGGCATTCTGGCACAGGCTCCGCAGGCCCTCCAGCTGATCTGTGGCGAGTCCGGTATCGTTCCGGCCGCCTTTGTGGCGATTCTGCTGAACGTGCTGCTGCCCAAGAACGATATGGCAGAGTAAGCTTTAGCCTTTTTGCCGGGCAATGGTCTCCAGCTGCTGCAACACCTCTGGGGTGTCCGCATCCAGCAGTTCTGCGCTGTCTGCAATGCAGATCGTGCGCACCTGCGCAGGGTACTTTTTAAGCAGCACATTGCCGCCTTTGTTTTCCGGCAGGGTGAGCAGTTCCGAAAAGAAACTGCTTCCAAACAGAACGGGACTTCCAACAAGAGGTGTCGGGTCGTTATCGGCCACGGCGCCCAGACGGAAGATCTCCCGTTCTGTTTCTTTTTGCCATTCTGTCGGGGATGGCTGTTCGTGGCAAAAGCGCTCTGTCATGGCTTCTACCGTTTCCCGGCGCAGCAGGGGCTGATCCCCGGGCAGAAACATACAGCCGCTAAGCTCCGGCTGCTGCTCCAGCAGTGCCGAAAGGCCCAGCCGAACGGTATCATTGCGGCCGGGCAGACTGTGCAGCAGCACCGGGACGCCGTGCGCCCTGCACAACGCCTGCACCTCTTCCGAGCGGGTCACCACGATGCGGGCAGTGATACCGGGTGTGGCGGTAGCGTCAAAAGCACGGCAGAGCATGGGCTGGCCGCAAAAATCTGCAAGCAGCTTGTTTGTGCCAAACCGGCGGCTCAACCCGGAGGCCATGATCACACAGCCGACCGTAAGCGACTTCTTCATACAAAAACACCCCTTCAGCAGCATTTTATAATAGTATTATACCGAAAGCTGTGCTAAAATAAAAGCAGAGATATCGCAGCGATAGAAAAGAGAGGTACTGCACATGATGACGATCCGAGAATACAAGCGGGCAGAAAGTCTGGAGGAAGCGTGGCAGCTGAACCAGAAAAAGCCAAACCGCATTTTGGGCGGCATGATCTGGCTGAAGATGGAAACCATCAATGTCGGCACCGCCATCGACCTTTCCGGTCTGGGACTGGATACCATTGAGGAGACCGAGGACAGCTTTTCCATCGGCGCTATGGTCACCCTGCGCCAGCTGGAGCAGCATCCGGGGCTTGCTGCCTACACCCACGGTGCCATGCGTGAGGCTGTGCGCCATATCGTGGGCGTGCAGCTGCGCAATCTGGCAACCGTGGGCGGCAGCATCTACAGCCGGTTCGGCTTTTCGGATGTGCTGACCATGTTCCTTGCCATGGACTGTGATGTAGAACTGTACAAGGGCGGCATCCTGCCTTTGCAGGAATACGCCCAGCGCCCCTACGACCGGGACATTCTGGTGCGGCTGATCGTAAAAAAGACACCGATGCAGCTTTATTACCAGTCAGTGCGCAACAGCCAGACCGATATCCCGGTGCTGACCTGTGCCGCTGCCCGGATGGAGACCGGAGATTACCGCATCGTCATCGGTGCGCGTCCGCTGCGCGCCGTGCGGTTCGAGCTCCCGGCAGAGCCTGCCCTTGCGGCAGAACAGCTTGCCGCACAGTTTGCTGAAAACGTAAAGGCGCAGATCGTTACCGGCTCTAATATGCGCGGCAGCGCCGAATACCGTAAGCATCTGGCGGGCGTGCTGACAAAGCGCGCGGTGCTGGAGCTGGAACAGCGTAAAATGCAGGAGGAAAAGTAAATGCAGATCACACTTACATTGAACGGTGTCCGGGTATCCGAGGAGATCGCCCCGGATATGCTTTTGATCGATTTTGTCCGTGCACACGGCTGCAAGAGCGTTAAGCGCGGCTGCGAGACCTCCAACTGCGGTCTGTGCACGGTGTTCATGGACGATAAGCCCGTGCTGTCCTGCTCGGTGCTGGCAGCCCGCGCCGATGGACATAAGATCACTACGCTGGAGGGCTTGCAGGAGGAGGCCGCTGAGTTTGGTGCCTTTATTGCAGATCAGGGCGCAGAGCAGTGCGGCTTCTGCAACCCGGGCTTTATCATGAACGCGCTGGCTTTATTCCGGGAGCAGCCGTACCCCACCGAAGAGCAGGTGAAGGAATACCTTGCCGGAAACCTGTGCCGCTGCTCCGGCTACGAGGGTCAGCTGCGCGGTATTATGAGCTTTCTGGCATGGAAAAAGCAGAAGGAGGGCGTACAGTGAAAACCGTCAACAAGCCGTTCCGCAAAAAAGACGCGATGCAGTTGGTCACCGGCCAGCCTGTCTATATGGATGATCTCATCCCGCAGGACTGCCTGATCGTCAAGCTGCTGCGCTCGCCCCATGCAAACGCCATCGTCCGCACCATCAACACCGCCGTTGCCCAAAAAGTGCCCGGCATCGAAGCTATCTTCACTTGGGAGGATGTGCCGCAGGATGCCCGCCGCTACACGCAGGCCGGCCAGACCTACCCGGAAGCCAGCCCCTACGACCGTCTGCTGATCGATCGCCACGTCCGCTTTGTGGGAGACGTGGTGGCCATCGTAGCCGGTAAGGACGAAAAGTGCGTGGACAAGGCGCTCAAGCTCATTAAAGTGGATTATGAGGTGCTGGAAGCCGTGCTGGATTTCCACACCGCAAAGGATAATCCTATCCTTGTGCACCCGGAGGACAACTGGGAGAGCCTTGCCCCCGTGGGTGCCGACAATAAGCGCAACCTCTGCGCTCATGATGAATGCGGCAACGGTGATATCGACGCTGTGCTGGCCGTGTGCGATGTGGTCATCGACCATGTGTACCACACCAAGGCCTGCCAGCAGGCCATGATGGAGACCTTCCGTACCTATTGCTCCATCGATACTTACGGCCGGCTGAACGTGCTCAGCTCTACCCAGATCGTTTTCCATGCCCGCCGCAACATCGCCAATGCACTGCATATCCCCAAATCTATGGTTCGCGTTTCCAAGCCCCGCATCGGCGGCGGTTTTGGCGCAAAGCAGACCGCTGTCAGCGAGGTATACCCGGCCTTTGTGACCTGGATGACCAAAAAGCCCTCCAAGCTCATCTTTAGCCGCGTGGAAAGCCAGACGGCTTCTTCGCCGCGCCATGAGATGGAAATGCACGTCCGTCTGGGTGCGACCAAGGACGGTATTGTGAAGGGCATTGACCTGTACACCCTGTCTAACACCGGTGCTTACGGTGAGCATGGCCCCACTACCGTGGGTCTGTCCGGTCACAAGTCCATCCCGCTGTACGGTAAGGCCGAGGCCTTCCGCTTTGTCAGTGATGTGGTATATACCAACCACATGTCTGCCGGTGCATACCGCGGCTATGGTGCTACGCAGGGTCTGTTTGCGGTGGAGTCTGCGGTGAACGAGCTGGCACACAAGCTGAACATGGATCCCATTGCACTGCGCCTGAAGAACACCGTGCAGGAGGGCGATGTGATGCCCGCCTACTACGGCGCTGTAAATACCAGCTGCGCACTGGACCGGTGCGTACTCAAGGTACGTGAGATGATCGACTGGGAGCACAAGTACCCCGCCCGGGATATGGGCAACGGCAAGATCCGTGCCGTAGGCATGGGTATGGCCATGCAGGGCTCCGGTATCTCCGGCATGGATGTGGGCAGCGCTACCCTCAAGCTGAATGATGACGGCTTCTATACCCTGATGATCGGTGCAGCCGATATGGGCACGGGCTGCGACACCACGCTGGCACAGATCGCCGCCGAGGTTCTGGACTGCCCGCTGGATAACATTACCGTCTTTGGTGCGGATACGGATTCCTCTCCCTATGATTCCGGCTCCTATGCTTCCAGCACAACCTATGTCACCGGTAAGGCCACTGAGAAGTGCGCTATGAAGCTGAGGGAGCAGATTTGCAAGCTGGGCGCGGAGCTGCTGGGCTGCCCGGCGGATGCTGTGGAGTTTGACGGCAAGGTCGTGTTTGAAAGCGCCGACCCCACCCGGCAAAAGACTCTGTCCGAGATTGCCTTTGCTTCTCAGTTCGGCCATAAGATCCCGCTGGAATTCACCGAGACTCACACCTCGCCCTTGTCTCCGCCGCCGTATATGGTGGGCGCTGCCGAAGTAGAGGTTGATACCGAGACCGGCGAGGTGAAGGTGCTGGAATTTGACGCCTGTGTGGACTGCGGCACCCCCATAAACCCCAACCTGACCCGTGTGCAGGCCGAGGGTGGCATTTTGCAGGGCATCGGCATGACCCTGACCGAGAACATCACCTACGACAGAAACGGCTACCCGGAAGAGAACTCTCTGTTCCAGTACAAGATCCCTGCCCGCAACGATATCGGCCACATCCATGTGGAGTTTGAGAACAGCTACGAGCCCAACGGCCCCTTTGGCGCAAAGTCCATCGGTGAGGTGGTCATCAATACGCCGCTGCCCGCCATCTCGGACGCCATCTACAACGCCATCGGCACCCGCTTCTACGAGCTGCCCATTACCCCGGAGCAGATTGCCATGGCAGTTGCAGCCAAGCACTAAAAGCAGATGCTGAACGAAAAAGAGCTTCCGTTTCTGGCAGAGAAAGGGCATATCGTTTCTCTGGTAGGCGGCGGGGGCAAAACCACCCTGCTGTATGCCATGGCGGCGCACTGCGCCCGCAAGGGCTGGCGGGTGCTTGTAACCACGACCACCCACATCCGTCAGCCGGCTGCCTGCTATGCACCGGATGACGCAGTGCTTACTGCTCTATGGCAAGCGGGTCGCTACGCAGTGATCGGCACCCCGGCAGAAAACGGGAAGCTGACCCTGCCGCCGCAGCAGCTTTTGCGCCGGATGGCACAGGCAGATGCGGTATTTATAGAAGCAGACGGGGCAAAACACCACCCCTGCAAGCTCCCGGCGGCGCATGAGCCGGTGCTACTGCCGCAAAGTGATATCGTTTTGGCGGTAGCAGGGCTTTCGGCGCTGGGTAAGCCCCTGCGAGAGGTCTGCTTCCGCTATGATGCCATCCGTCCGCAGTTTTTAGCGGCTGCGCCGGATGCGCCCCTTACGCCACCTATGCTGGCACAGCTGCTTGCAAGCACGCAGGGGGGCCGCAAGGCGGTGGGAGACCGGCAGTTTTACGCCGTACTCAATCAGGCTGATACACCGGAATTGCAGCAGCAGGGCATACAAATACAACAGCTTTTGCGTCAGCAGGACATTCCGTGCGTACTGACGCATTTTAAAAAGGAAGAACGTGCATGAGCAAGGAAGATAAAAGCGTATTCTGTACCGGGGGCGGCTGCACCGCAAAGCTGGGTGCCGGGGTGCTGAGCCGTATTCTGGAAAAGCTGCCCCGGGGCGAAAAAGACCCGGATCTTCTGGTCGGCTACGACAGCCGGGATGATGCCGCAGTCTACCGCATTACAAATGACATTGCGCTAGTGCAGACCGTAGACTTTTTTCCGCCGATGGTGGACGACCCCTACACCTTTGGGCAGATCGCAGCCACGAACGCCTTGAGCGATGTCTACGCCATGGGCGGCGAGGTAAAGACTGCCTTAAATCTGGTCTGCTTCCCGGAGGATATGGATCTGAATGTGCTGGGCGAGATTTTGCGCGGTGGTGCAGAGAAGGTGGCAGAAGCCGGCGGCAGTCTTGCAGGCGGGCATTCCATTGCGGACAGCGGGGTAAAATACGGCCTTTCTGTGACCGGCCTTGTTGACCCGCACCGGATGTACACGAATGACACCGGCGTGCCCGGTGATAAGCTGGTATTGACCAAGGCTTTAGGCGTGGGTCTGCTGTGCACGGCAAACCGCGTGGGCGAGGCCGCCCCGGAAGAGATGGAAGCCGCCATCCGCTCCATGACCACCCTGAACAAAACGGCGGCAGAGATCAGCCGCAAATACCGCGTCCATGCTGCTACGGATGTGACCGGCTTCAGCTTTCTCGGCCATCTGCACGAGATGATGGGCGGCAAGCTTTCCTGTATCATCCATGCGGATGCCGTGCCGGTGCTGCCGGGTGCGGAAAAGGCAGCCGATGCGTTTTTGTACACCGCCGCCGGGCAGCGCAACCGCAACCATACCGGGCCGTTCGTCCAGTTTGAAAACGTAAGCTTTGCCATGGAGGAAGTTTTGTTCGACCCGCAGACCTCCGGCGGGCTGCTTCTGGCGGTAGACCAGGCAGATGCAGCGGCACTGGAACAGGAACTGCGCGCCGCAGGGCTGCCTGCAAGCATTGTAGGAGAGATCCTGCAGAAACAGGAAATTGAGATCACCGTAACAGACAAATGAGAGGAGTAATCAGCATGGCTGAATTTATCAAAGTGGATGCGCTGGGCGATGCCTGCCCGCTGCCTGTCGTCAAGGCAAAAAAGGCGATTTCCGAGCTGCAGGGCGCGGGACAGGTGGAGGTACTGGTGGACAACGAGATCGCCGTACAGAACCTGACCAAGATGGCACAGCAGAAGGGCTATCAGTATAGCGCTGAAAAGCTGGAAGAGCGCCAATACCGTGTGCTGTTCACGCTGGGCGAAGCAGAAAGCGCACCGGCAGAGCAGGCCCCTGTCTGCGTACCGGATGCCCGCACGGATACGGTGGTGGCTATTTCCGCTGCCGTTATGGGCGAGGGCAGCGAGGAGCTGGGCAAGACCCTGCTCAAGGCCTTTGTGTTCGCACTGACCCAGCAGGACAAGCTGCCCAAGACGATCCTGTTCTATAACGGCGGCGCAGCGCTGACTTGTGAAGGCTCTGCCATGCTGGAGGATCTTAAGGCATTGGAAGCACAGGGCGTGGAGATCCTGACCTGCGGCACCTGTCTGAATTTCTATGGCCTTACCGAGAAGCTGGCTGTGGGCAGCGTGACCAATATGTACACCATTGCTGAAAAGCTGACACAGGCCGGAAACGTGGTAAAACCGTGATCTATCTGGATAACGCGGCCACCACTCTGCATAAACCACTGCAGGTGGAACAGGCTATTCTGGAGGCGCTGCATACAGCAGGCAACCCCGGGCGCGGCGCACACGAGCCTACCCTTCACGCCGCACGGGTCGTGCTGGATACCCGTCTGGCGCTGACAGAGCTTTTCCATGCGCCAGACCCCTCCTGCATCTTTTTTGCCGCCAATGCGACCATGGCACTGAATACGGTGCTGACCGGCGTACTGCATCCGGGTGACCATGTGATCACAACGGTATGCGAGCATAACTCCGTTCTGCGTCCACTGTATCGGCTGCGGGCGCAAGGAGTAGAGGTCTCTTTTACCGGGGTGGATGCTGCTGCACGGCTTTGCTACGACCAGTGGGAAACACTGCTGCGTCCCACGACCCGGGCACTGGTGGTGACGGGAGCTTCCAATGTGACCGGCAACGGCACCGACCTTGCCCGCGCAGAGGACTTTGCGCACCGGCATGGTCTAGCGCTGATCGTGGACGCAGCCCAGACTGCAGGTGCGCAGCCCATTGATGTGCAGCAGCTTGGTATAGATGCTTTGTGCTTTACCGGGCACAAGGCGCTTTTGGGGCCGCAAGGCACCGGCGGCGCTTATGTGCGCCCCGGCCTGCGTGTTGCGCCGCTCCTTGTGGGCGGTAGCGGCGTGCATAGTTTTGACAAAACGCACCCATTGCAGATGCCCACCGCACTGGAGGCCGGCACACTGAACGTGCACGGCCTTGCAGGGCTGTGTGCCGGGGTGCGTTGGCTGTTGGAACAGGGCGTAGAAAAACTTGCTGCCCGGGAAAATGCCCTTGCCCGCCTGTTTTATGAGCAGGTGTGCACTGCGCCGGGTGTAACAGTGTATGGTGATATGACCATGCAGCCCCGTGCGCCCATTGTGGCGCTGAACATCGGACAGGAGGATTCTGCCCGGGTGGCAGATATCTTGTGGGAGGACTATGGCGTCTGCGTGCGTGCCGGAGCGCACTGTGCTCCGCTGATGCACAAGGCGCTTGGCACTGTGGAGCAGGGCGTAGTACGGTTCAGTTTTTCCCATTTCAATACGGAGCAGGAGGTGCAGCAGGCAGCGCAGGCGGTCTGCGCACTTGCCCGGGAACTTTTATGCGAATAAAACGAAGCTATATTGTGCTTTCCTTCCGCACTACCCTAGAAGCTATGGAGTGGGAAAAGCAATGCAATGCTCGGCAGGTACCCGGGCGGCTGATCCCGCTGCCGCGGGAGATCTCGGCGGGGTGCGGGCTTGCATGGCGTATGCTGCCGGAGGACTGGCAAAGCTGGCAGGCAGCACTGGATCAAACACAGTTTGATAAGGTAACGCCTGTGGAGCAATAACAGAGGGAGAAAAACACCAATGAACAGACAAACGCTTGCAGATGTTCTGCAAGATACAAACCAGACCGGTAGCTATACACTGGCTACCGTGCTGGAAGACGCAGAGGCGGGCAGTCAGCTGCTGCTGCGGGACGGAGATGCCCTATGGCAGACCCGGAGCGCCGAGCTTTTGCAGCGGCAGCTTGCCGCCCTGCAAGCCTGTACCGCCACGGGCTTTCTTACGCTGGACGGGCGGCGGGTATTTGCCGAGCGCTTTGGTGCTGTGCCGCAGCTGGTAGTCTGCGGCGGCGGTCATGTGGCAGCTGCTCTTGTAAAGCAGGCAAAGCTTCTCGGCCTGCCGGTGCTTGCCATAGACGACCGGGAGGAGTTTGCCCAACAGCTGCGCGCCGCCGGAGCGGATACCGTGCTTTGTGCTCCCTTTGCACAGGCACTTCAAAATGTGCCCGGCGGGGCAGAGACCTATTTTGCAGTGCTGACCCGCTCCCATGCTTTTGATCTGGATTGCCTGACCCAGATTCTGCAAAAGCCTGCGGCTTATGTGGGCATGATGGGCAGCCGTGGCCGTGCTGCATTGGTGCGTCGTCAGCTGTTGGAGAACGGGCTGGACAGCCAGCGAATTGATGCACTCTGCGCACCCATTGGCCTTGCCATCGGGGCGCAGACGGCTGCGGAGATCGCGCTTTCCATTCTGGCGCAGATCGTGCAGGTCAAGAATGCCCGCCCCCAGACTGAGGGCTATCCCGTCACATTGCTGGATGCGATGGTGCAGGCAGAAAAAGCCAGCACCCCGGCGGTGCTGGCTACCATTGTTGCGCGGCACGGCTCCACTCCACGGGATGTGGGCGCAAAGATGCTCATTATGCCCGATGGCAGTACAGTTGGCAGCGTGGGCGGCGGTATTATGGAGCATTACACGGTACAGGCTGCTCAGAAGCTGTTGGCACAGGCTGCGCCCGTTCTGCAATGCCTGCAGCTTTCGACTGACGGCAAAAACGAGGATGCTGCCATTGCTGCCTGTGGCGGCTCCATGGAGGTGCTGTTGCAGACACTTTTCCCCGGGGAGGAAGCAAAATGAAAAAGGACGCCCTAATTATCGTGCGCGGCGGCGGCGACCTTGCCACTGGAACCATCCACCGGTTGTGGAGCGCCGGGCTGCGGGTGCTGGTACTGGAAACGACACAGCCCGCGGCCATCCGCCGTCAGGTGGCTCTGTGTGAAGCAGTCTATGAAGGCGAAGCCACTGTTGAGGGTCTGCGCGCTGTCCGCATTGAAACATTAGAGCAGGCACAGTCCGTCTGGGCGCAGAGCGCTGTTCCGGTGCTCATTGACCCGGAGGGAGCCTGTATTGCCCGGGCAAAGCCTAATGTCGTGGTAGATGCCATTCTGGCTAAGCGCAACCTTGGCACCCGTCGGAATATGGCACCGCTGACCATTGCCCTTGGCCCAGGCTTTGTTGCTGGGCAGGACGTGGATGCTGTGGTGGAGACCAAGCGCGGCCACCGGCTGGGACGGATCATCCGAGAGGGGAGCGCTATCCCCAATACCGGCATCCCCGGCGTTATTGGCGGGTACGGTGCAGAGCGGGTGATCCATGCACAGGCTGGCGGTGTTTTTATGAATGTGTGTAAAATTGGCGATTTGGTAGAGAAGGGTGAAGTTATTGCTACCATCCGCACCCCGGAGGGGAAAGACATCCCGGTCACAGCACAAATTTCCGGTATTCTGCGCGGATTGCTGCGCAGCGGCTATCCGGTCACACCGGGCTTTAAGATTGCGGATATCGACCCCCGGCGGGAGGAGCTTTCCAACTGTTTCCTGATTTCGGATAAATCCCGCTGTATTGCCGGCAGTGTACTGGAACTTGTCTGTGCGCAGGTGTGGCAGTAAAACCTATATAAAAATAACCCCTGCCGCTTTGCAAAAAGGTCTGCAAAGCGGCAGGGGTTTTATGGTTCCATGTTAGTTGCGGTAGCAGCGATCCTGTCCTACAAGCCAGTTTTCACACAGGCGCTGAGCTTCCTCAAGACTGCGGCTCTCGCAGTCAAAGAATGCGCCGCGCATAGAGCAGTAGGAGTAGTGCACCTTAGGAACGCCGTCGCCATCCTTGAAGCGCTCGTACCGTTCTTCACCGGGCATCAGAAAAAGCTGTTCCATGGTTCCTTCTCCTTTGTTTTCAAGCAGTATAAACGGCCGCCGGGCGGCGGCACACAACGCTTGCTATTGTATCACGATGGAGATCGGTTTGCCATTGTCTTTTTATCCAAAGATACGCCAGCTTTTTCTCTGCGGTTGTGTCAAAGAAGGGCTTGACAAATCATTCGTGCAAACTGCGTTCCTTTTCCAGCGCTACTTTCATGCCTTGGATACGCCCCAGTGCATAGGAGAGCATTGCTGCGCACAACAGGTTCAGCCAGCCGCAGCGAGCCTGATTTAAAGAGTTCGTTATACCAAGAATCAGATTTGCCAGACAGAGCAGGGAAAGCATCCGATTGATGCGGCTCAGATGCGTCAGACGGGAGTCGATATCCGAGAGCAGCTCAAAGCTACCAAGCTCCGCTTTCCGCCGGAAGTACACCCAGTTGACACAGCCGCCGATATACTCTGCACCCAGCTCCTTTACAAAGGCGCGGTAATCGCTGCTGGGGTTCATCTCCAAGCGGATGATATACTCGCCCGGTTCGCAGCGTACAAAGGTATAAAAGGAAAACCCGGTATTGTCCAGTACCCAGCCCTCCTGCGCCATCTCGTTCAGCCAGCGCTCTTCTTTTTCAAAATCCCACACAAAGAAAAGCTTGAAAACGGTTTTCTTTTCCCTCATAAGGCTTCCTCCTTCAGGATGCTCTCACCATTGGCCACAAGCTGCTGCAAGCGGGCAAGCTCATGCTTTAAAACCTGTACACCTTCTGCGGTAAGCTGGTATTCCTTTTTGCGGCTGCCGCTCTCGGCAGGCAGGGGACGGATCCAGCCTTTATCGCACAGGGAGGTCAATGCACCATACAGTGTCCCGGCGGCAAGATGGACTCTGCCGCCGGAAAGCTGCTCTGTCTGCTGCATGATGCCATAGCCGTGCTGCGGATGGTAAAGAGACAACAGGATATAATAGGTTGATTCTGTCAATGCAAGGTTTTCCATACTGAAATACTCCATGGATTCTATCGGACGTCTTTATATCGTCAACCGATATATCGTACTTAAAGTATATCGTCAGCCGATATACTTTGTCAAGCGTTTTCATAAAAAAGTCATCAAAAAGCTTTAAGACACAGTTCGTATGGAAAAACCGATGGAATGTAGGAAAATATTTTGTGCACTTTTCATAGTTTTCTTCTGAAGATTTTGGTGGTACAATATAGTCATCAAATTCTGCAATTCGGGAGGAGCTCCATGGCGGAAAAGTGTATTGAACTGGATAGTGTAGAGATCGCAGCGGCTGTTTTTGGCAACTGCGACCGGAATATTCGCTTGTTGGAAAAAGAGTTTTCTGTTACAGCTGTCTGCCGCGGTACACAGCTGCGCATTTCCGGCGAGCCTGCCAACGTGGCCGCTGCGAACCGCGCCGTGGAGGGAATGCTTCTTCTGATCGAGAACCGCACCCCGCTGGAGGATCAGACTGTGCACTACTGCATCAGTCTGGCGCACGATGGCGCGGAGAAGCGGGTAAAGGAGCTGACCGAGGATTTTGTTACTGTCACGGTCAAGGGACGGCCGATCCGCCCCAAAACGCTGGGACAGAAGGAATACCTGAGCGCTATCCGCTCCAATGCTATTACCTTCGGTGTCGGCCCGGCGGGTACTGGAAAGACCTATCTGGCCGTAGCCATGGCGGTAAAAGCCTTTAAGGCCAAGGAGGTCTCCCGTATCATCCTGACCCGCCCGGCGGTGGAGGCAGGGGAGAAGCTGGGCTTTCTGCCCGGTGACCTCCAGCAGAAGGTAGACCCCTATCTGCGGCCGCTGTACGACGGCCTGTTTGATATGCTGGGCGCAGAGACCTACGAGCGTCTGGTGGAAAAGCAGATCA
>ERZ824480.420-NODE-420-length-57208-cov-7.486939_pt1 | contig 57208 bp, 54 predicted proteins | sample MGYA00519861_ERZ824480 | MGnify/ENA primary metagenome ERZ824480 (study PRJEB31778, sample SAMEA3449152) | human gut metagenome | biome: human gut; feature: human-associated habitat; material: faeces | place: United Kingdom | collected 2010/2012 ... | reverse complement strand
ATAAACTTAAAATACGGATTTCAAAACCAATGTTTCCTTATCGGGGTGGGACTAATTGCCGTTCCGTTTATTTTTATACTTTTAAAATCGGCTGAATTTGTCTGCCCGAAAGCGCAAAATCAAGCGTATCGGCAATTTTCGACATATCGGCAACAAGCGAATTGGGCTTTTTCACCGCGTCGTCCTGCCCGAACGGCACAAAATAAACGTTTTTCGCGTTCATAAGATGCGCAATATTCTGTGCACTTGCGCCCAGTCCGTCATTTGTGGACACCGCAATGACAAGCGGATTTTCGTTTCTTAAATTTGCCTTTGCCGCCATTGCAACGCACGAGTCGGTCATACCGAGCGCGATTTTTGAAAGCGTGTTTCCCGTGCACGGCGCAATGATTAAAGCGTCCAGAATATTTTTCGGACCTATCGGCTCGGCGCCTTTTATTGAGGTGATAATTTCGTTTCCCGTAATGCTTTTTATCTCTGAAATAAAGTCCTCCGCTTTGCCGAACCGCGTGTCGGTGTTATATGTGATTTCACTCATAATCGGTATTACATCCGCGCCGTTTTCGGTTAAATCGCGGATATGCGCAACTGTTTTTTTCAGCGTGCAGAACGAACCTGTCACGGCAAATCCGACGGTAAGGTTTTCAAATTTCACTTTTAAACACCTCCTCAAAAAGAAGATTGCAAACAGTTTCCTTTATTATTTTTCCTGCGTACTGCGGAGCGAATTTGCCCGGCAGAGAGCTTGCAAGAATATATTTAATCTTATTTTCGCGGCAGAAATTAACGTCCGCGCCGTAAGGATAAGATGCAAGGTCAATGATAACGCACCCTTTTTTTAGTTTTTCAAGGCGCGGTGCGTCCAAAATTATGCTCGGAACAGTGTTGAAAATTATATCAAAATTTTGTATACAGTTATCAAGTTTTGCAAGCGGAACTTTTTTGTAGCCGAGCGCGTCAATCCAAGCAAGGTCTGCCTCTTTGCGCGCCTCAACATAGGTATCGGCGCCGAGCGCCTGAAGCGTTTTTGAAAGATGGCGTCCCACTCTGCCGAACCCCAAAACCAAAGCATTTGAGCCGAAAATTGTAAACGGCGTGTTTTCTATGGCAATGCTTACTGCTCCCTCGGTTGTGGGCACACAGTTCGACACGGTGAGATATTCGCTCTCAAAATAATCTATCAAATGCGCACCCCATTTTCGCGCGCTTTTTTTTAGCTCTTCGCTCGCCATACCGCACAAAAACGGCTTATTTTCCATTAAACTCAAAACCTCGTCGAGATAAATTTCGTTTGTTGCAAACGGCGCAAAAACGGTTATTTGGTCCTTGGTGACGGGAAGCGGAGTCAAAACCGCATCGCACCTTTCAACCGCCTCGTTTAAATTGGACGGAAAATCAATATCGGGCAAAAACGACGCACTTTTTTTAAAGCCGTACACCGACACGTCAAAGCCGTCACCGCGAAGAAGATTTGCAACCGTTATAAACCGCATATCTCCGCCCAAAATCAAAATATTTTTCATTTTGACAATCCCCTTTTACGCACACATTTTTAATATATATTATGTGAAATTCCAAAATTTGTGCAAAAAAAGAACGGACAAAAAATGTCCGTCCGCAAAGAAATTTCTATTAAATTCAGCCGATTTTCTTTATCACCTTTGACGCGGTTAAAATCACCGGCACCGACTTTGCGATTTGCACCGCGGTTTTTACCGCCGACACCGCAATCACCATAAACGCCGCTATTTTTACCGCCTTTAAACATTTGCACATTTTTACCACTCCGTTTTTATAAATTTATGCTATTATTATTTTCAAATTTTTCAAAATTATGACGATTTTCCTAAATAATTGACAAGCCGTTATTTTGCGTATATAATGTATACAAAGGAGCGGTTTTGATGAAAAAGTTTTTTTCGTTTTTAATATTTGTGTTTTTAATATCAACGGCGGTGTATGCACAAAACGAGGTGCGCACCACCGATATTTGCGCGTACATAAACAACTACCCGATTTCAGCGTACAACCTAAACAATCAAACCGCGGTGTACGCGTCAGCGCTCAAAAATTACGGGTTTAACGTTGAATGGAACGCAAACGAAAGACGCGTTGACATCACGCTGTCGGACAAGCAGATTTCCGGCACAGACGACGCCGTTTACCGCTTTGACAAATCGGACGCGGGAAAAGTTGTTTCCTCAGCGTCGGATACCGATATTGTGACATATGTAAACGGCAAAAAAACCGAAAGCTTTAACATAAACGGCTACACGGTTATTTACGTAAGTGCGTTAAAAGAGCTTGCGAGCGTTGCGTGGGACGGCGAAAAGCGCGTTGCAAACATTACAATTCCGAGCAAAAATATGAAAGATTTTGAATTTGTTCCGTATAAATACGACTTTGAAATTGAAGTTCCTATGCTGGAAAACACGGTGGACGTTAAAAGGATAGGCGCAGAAAAATGCGATGACGGAATGATTTACAAATACGACGGCGAAAAAATTTATCTCGAGCAGGTTGCAAAATACATCACGCTTATGAAAAACAACGGATTTATCTGCCTCGACGACCCGTCGGTGCCCGAAGACGAAGTTGTGTTTAAAAAGGGCGCGCACAGCGTTGTGCTTTATCTTGACGGCAGTGTTTTATGCCTCAAATTATCATAAATTTTTAGTTTGTAATACGGTAAAACGGTGAAAATAAAAGCAAATACGGGAAGGACGGCAACAAAAATGTTTATACCGAAAAATTTATCTGTCAACGAAAAAAATCATCTTGCAATCGGCGGCTGTGACACGGTGGATTTGGCGAAAGAATACGGCACACCGCTGTATGTTATGGACGAGGAGCATATCCGCACGGCAATGCGCGCATACAAAAATTCGCTCGATTCGTTTTACGGCGGAAACGGACTTATCCTCTACGCGTCAAAGGCGCTGTCAACAATGTATATGTATAAAATCGCGTCGGAGGAGGGACTCGGCGCAGACGTTGTGTCGGGCGGAGAATTATATACCGCGTTAAAATCGGGCTTTGACAGCGAGAAAATATATTTTCACGGCAACAACAAGACCTATGATGAACTGGAATTTGCAATCGGCGAAAACGTCGGCAGAATTGTTGCCGACAACGCAAGAGAGCTTGACATCATAAACGAAATATGCGAAAAAAAAGGCAAAACCGCAAAGGTGCTTTTCCGCATAAAACCAGGTGTTGACGCGCACACGCACGAATTTATTTCAACAGGTCAGATAGACTCAAAATTCGGCGTTGCAATAGAAAACGGCGAGGCTTTTGAAATTGTAAAATACGCAAAATTGCTTAAAAATATTGATGTTGTCGGTCTGCACTGCCATATCGGCTCGCAGATTTTCACGCTTGAGCCGTTTAAACTTGCGGCGAAAATTATGATTGAATTTGCCGAAAAAATCAAAAATGAGCTTGGCGTTGAGATTTCCGAGCTTAATCTCGGAGGCGGATTCGGCATAAAATATATTGAAAGCGACACACCTCCCGAATATGAAAAATATATCGAGGAAGTGTCGAAAGTTATAAAATCCGAGTGCGCGGAAAGAAACATTAAAATGCCGTTTATCCTTATGGAACCGGGACGTTCGCTCGTCGGCGACGCAGGCATTACGCTCTACACCGCAGGCACGGTGAAAGATATTAAAAATGTCCGCAAATACATTTCGGTGGACGGAGGAATGGGCGACAACCCGAGATATATCCTCTACGGCGCGGAATACGACGCGGCGATTGCAAACAGGGCGAACGAAACTGCGGACGAGGTTGTGACAATCTGCGGAAAGTGCTGTGAGTCGGGCGATATTATCATTAAAGACGCAAAAATGCCGAAAATAAATTCGGGTGATATAGTTGCCGTTATGTCAACCGGCGCGTATAACTATTCTATGGCGAGCAATTATAACCGTCTTTGCCGTCCTGCAATGGTGTTTGTGAAAAACGGCAAAGCAAGCCTTAAAGTTAAACGCGAAACATATGAAGATTTGATTAAAAACGATATTTTGTAAAAAATATTTTAAAAATCAGATATATAAAAAAAGCCTTGATAATTCAAGGCTTTTTTATATGCAATCATATTGTAGGGGACGATGCCAGCATCGTCCCGTATAACCTCTACATATTTTCAATTTCTATCAAATATTTATCAACCGCCTTGGCGCACTCTCTGCCCTCGGCAATCGCCCACACAACGAGCGACTGACCGCGTCTGCAATCGCCTGCGGCAAAAATTTTGCCGTCCGCTTTATACTCCTCGTCATTCGCGTCGATATTTCCGCGGTTTCCCTTTTTAACGTTAAACGCTTTTGTGACATAATCCTCCGCGCCGACAAATCCTGCCGCGATGAGAAGAAGCTCGCACGGGAGAATTTTTTCGCTGTCCTTAACCTCGCTCATCACAAATCTGCCCGTTTTTTCGTCCTCTTTTTTCTCCAAAAGCACGGTTTTAACTGCTTTTAACGCACCTTTTCCGTCTTTTATAAATTCTTTTACGGTGGTTTTGTAAATTCTCGGGTCGCTGCCGAATACCGCGAGCGCCTCCTCCTGACCGTAATCGGTTTTGCAAACCTTGGGCCATCTCGGCCACTCGTTGCCCACGGGGCGCGCGTCGGGGAGTTTTTCCATCATTTCAAGCTGAACAACCGACTTACAGCCCTGTCTTATTGCAGTTCCCACACAGTCGTTGCCCGTGTCGCCGCCGCCGACGATAACAACATTTTTGCCTCTTGCGTCAATGCCGAGCTTGTCGGTTTCGCCCGTCACAAAACGCGTTGCCTCCGAAAGATAATCCACCGCAAAATAAATGCCTTTTGCGTCGCGTCCTTCGGCTTTTATGTCGCGCGCGGTCTTTGAACCGCAGGCAATGATAACCGCGTCAAACTCTTTTAAAATTTCTTTCGCGTTAACATCCTTACCGATGTCAATGCCCGTTTTAAACTCCACACCCTCTTTGCGCATAATATCCTCACGGCGCGCGATAACGCTTTTGTCAAGCTTCATATTCGGTATGCCGTACATCAAAAGTCCGCCGATTTTTTTCTCGCGCTCGAAAACCGTCACCGAATGACCGCGCATATTTAACGTATCCGCCGCGGCAAGACCTGCCGGGCCCGCGCCGATAACGGCAATTTTTTTACCGCTCGGCACACCCTTTTTCTTGGGTTTTACAAATCCGTTTGCAAACGCATTTTCTATGGTGTAAAGTTCGTTTTCGCGAACCGTCACGGCATAGCCGTTCATAGCGCAGGTGCACGCCGCCTCGCACAGCGCAGGACAAACTCTGCCGGTAAATTCGGGGAAATTGTTGGTTTTAATAAGCCTTAAATACGCCTCGTGCATATTGCCGTTGTAAATTTCGTCGTTCCACTCCGGAATAAGATTGTGCAGAGGACAACCCGTAACAAAGCCGTCCAGCTTCATACCCGACTGACAAAACGGCACACCGCAGTTCATACATCTTGCGCCCTGCTTTTTGCGCTCCTCGTCGTTTAAGGGCGGATGAAACTCGTCAAAATTTTTAACTCTGTCCTTCGGCGGTACAGAATGGTTTGAATGTCTTTCATATTCCAAAAAACCCGTTGGCTTTCCCATTTTTTAATCCTCCTATCTTGACATTTCGTAAAATGCCTCAAGCTCGGCTTCCTTACGGCTCATACCCTTTTCCTCAAAACGCGCTGTGCATTTGAGCATCTTCTGATAATCGGTCGGTATGATTTTCTTAAACAAAGGCAGATATTTTTCAAAATTATCAAGAATTTCTTTTCCGCGCTTTGAATTTGTTTCTTTAACGTGTGCCTCAAGCATAGTTTTGAGCGTTTCAATGTCGCTCTTTTCGGTGACACCGCTCATTATAACCATACCTTTGTTAAGACGCAGATAAAAATCGTGATTTTCGTCCAGAACGTATGCAATGCCGCCGCTCATACCTGCGGCAAAGTTTTTGCCCGTTTTGCCGAGAACAGCCACGCGTCCGCCCGTCATATATTCACAGCCGTGGTCGCCGCATCCCTCGCAGACCGCCGTCGCACCCGAGTTTCTCACGCAAAATCTCTCGCCTGCAATACCGTTTATATAAGCCTCACCGCTTGTCGCGCCGTAGAGCGCAACGTTTCCGATGATGATGTTTTCCGACGCGTCAAATGTGCTTTTATCGTCGGGCGAAACAACAAGCTTACCGCCCGACAGACCTTTTCCGAAATAGTCGTTGCTGTCGCCTTTAAGGTTAAGCGTCAAGCCTTTGGGGATAAACGCGCCGAACGACTGACCGCCGCCGCCGAAACAGTTAACCTTGTAGGTATCGTTTTCAAGCGTGTTTTTGAATTTCTTGGTGATTTCCGAACCCAAATTTGTTGCAAAACTTCGGTTTGTGCTTGAAATATCAACGTTTATTTCGCATCTTTCTTTTTTGTCAAACGCTTTTTTAAACTTCGGAATAAGCACTTTTTCGTCTATAGTATCTTTAAGCTTAAAGTCAAATTCGTCACCTTTCACATAGTGAATGTTCTGTGTTTCGCCGATTACCGACGACAAATCAAGCTTTGTAACGTTTTTCGCAATGCTGTTTTTTCTGACGCGCAGTTTGTCTGTTCTGCCGACAAGCTCGCTCACAGTGCGTATGCCGAGCTTTGCCATAATTTCGCGCAGTTCCTCGGCAATGAACATCATAAAGTTCATAACATACTCGCTTCGTCCGCAAAATCTTTTGCGGAGCGTCGGGTTCTGCGTTGCAATGCCCACAGGGCAGGTGTCGAGGTTGCACACTCTCATCATAACACAGCCCATTGTTACCAGCGGAGCGGTGGCAAAACCGAATTCTTCAGCGCCGAGGATACACGCGATTGCAACGTCGCGTCCGCTCATAAGCTTGCCGTCCGTTTCAAGACGCACGCGCGAACGGAGATTGTTTTTAACAAGCGTCTGATGTGTTTCTGCAAGTCCGAGTTCCCACGGAAGTCCTGCGTTGTGCACCGAGCTTTGCGGTGCCGCGCCCGTTCCGCCGTCATAACCCGAAATGAGGATTACGCCTGCGCCGGCTTTTGCAACACCCGTTGCAACCGTTCCCACGCCTGCCTCGGAAACAAGTTTAACCGAAATATCGGCGTTTTTGTTTGCATTTTTGAGATCGTAAATAAGCTGTGCCAAGTCCTCAATGGAGTAAATATCGTGATGAGGCGGAGGCGAAATAAGCGACACGCCGGGGGTTGAATATCTGTTTTTTGCAATTTCGGGATAAACTTTTTTGCCCGGAAGATGTCCGCCCTCACCCGGTTTTGCGCCCTGTGCCATTTTAATCTGAATTTCCTTCGCGCTCACCAAATATTCGCTCGTAACACCGAACCTTCCCGACGCGACCTGCTTGATTGCACTGTTTTCCTCGGTGTTGTAACGCGCCGGGTCCTCACCGCCCTCACCGGAATTTGATTTTCCGCCGAGCCTGTTCATAGCAACCGCCATACAGGTGTGCGCCTCTTTTGAGATTGAACCGTACGACATTGCGCCCGTTTTGAAACGTTTCACAATTTCGCTTGCGCTTTCAACCTCGTCTATCGGAATTGCGTCTTTTTCGTCAAACGCAAAATCCAAAAGTCCGCGCAGAGTGTGCGGACGGGTTTCGTCGTCCACCATTGCGGTGTATTCTTTAAACCGTTTGTACGAACCCTTTTGCGTTGCCTCGCGCAGTGCGATAATGGTTTCGGGGTTATACAAATGGTCCTCTTTGTCCTCGCCGCTGCGCATTTTATGCGCGCCGACACTGTCCAGAATTTCGTCCGTGCCAAGTCCCAATGGGTCAAACGCTCTGTTGTGACGCCATTCAACGTCCGCGCCGATTTCTTTAAGTCCCACACCCTCAACCTCGCTGACGGTGTTGGTGAAATATTCGTCTATAACATTGTGATTTATGCCTATTGCCTCAAAAATCTGTGCCGACTGATACGACTGCAAGGTTGAAATACCCATTTTCGACGCGATTTTGACAATGCCGTTCAAAATTGCGGTGTTGTAGTCGGCAATCGCGGTGTGATAGTCTTTGTTAAGACGGTTTTCGTCAATAAGATTTGCAATGCACTCCTGCGCAAGATAAGGATTTACCGCCCTCGCGCCGTAGCCCAGCAAAAGCGCAAAATGGTGAACATCTCTCGGCTCACCGCTTTCGAGAATGATTGACACCGCGGTGCGTTTTTTGGTTTTTATAAGATACTGCTCCATTGCCGACACCGCAAGGAGCGACGGTATTGCAACGTGGTTTTCGTCAACTCCGCGGTCGGACAGAATTATGATGTTCGCACCGCCTCTGTATGCCTTGTCGCACTCTACAAAAAGCTTGTCCAAAGCTTTTTTGAGCGACGTGTTTTTATAATATAAAATAGAAACCGTTTCGGTTTTAAATCCGTCTTTTTTGATGTTTCTTATCTTCATAAGGTCAACGTCGGTGAGAATGGGATTTGCAATTTTGAGCACACGGCAGTTTTCCGCCTTGTCGTCCAAAATGTTTCCGTCCGAGCCGACATAAACGGTTGTATCGGTAACGATTTTTTCTCTCAAAGCGTCTATCGGCGGATTTGTAACCTGTGCGAAAAGCTGTTTGAAATAGTTAAACAGCGGAGGGTGGTTTTTCGACAAAACCGCAAGCGGAGTGTCGATACCCATTGAAACAATCGGCTCTGCGCCGTTTTTCGCCATAGGAAGAATTGCGCCTGTGATGTCCTCGTAGGTGTAGCCGAAAGCCTTGTAAAGACGCGCTCTTTCGTCGTCGGAATAGTGCTGGGGTTTTTCATTCGGCACGGGGAGCGACTCAAGCGTTGCAAGGCACGCATCAAGATATTCGCCGTACGGCTTTCTTTTTGCGTAATATTCCTTACATTCCTCGTCCGACACAATGCGCTTGTTTTTCATATCCACAAGGAGCATTTTGCCCGGTTTCAAGCGCGATTTTACCAAAATTTCGTCGCTCGGAATATCGAGAACGCCCACCTCGGACGACAAAATAAGTCTGTTGTCCTTTGTGATGTAATATCTTGCAGGGCGGAGTCCGTTTCTGTCAAGACAAGCGCCCATAACGTCGCCGTCGGTAAAAAGTATCGCCGCAGGACCGTCCCACGGCTCCATCATTGTAGCGTAATATCTGTATAAGTCACGTTTTTCACGGCTTATGTTTTCGTCATTTTTCCACGGTTCGGGAATTGTTATCATAACCGCAAGAGGAAGAGGCATACCGCTCATAACCAAAAATTCCAGAACGTTGTCCAGCATAGCCGAATCGGAGCCTTCTTTGCTTATAACGGGCAGAATTTTGTCCATATCGTCTTTTAATACTTCCGACTGCATAGTTTCCTCGCGCGCCGCCATTCTGTCGGCATTTCCGCGGATTGTGTTAATCTCGCCGTTGTGCAGAATAAATCTGTTCGGGTGCGCTCTTTCCCAGCTCGGGAACGTGTTTGTGGAAAATCTCGAATGTACCATCGCAACGGCGCTTTCGTAGTCTTTATCCTGTAAATCCATATAAAATTTGCGAAGCTGATTTACCAGAAACATACCCTTGTAAACGATAGTTCTCGACGAAAGCGACGCAACATAAGTGTTTTCAACGCTTTGCTCGAAAAGACGTCTTACAATATACAGTTTTCTGTCAAAATCAAGACCTTTTTCCACATTTTCGGGGCGTTTTATAAAGCACTGCGCGATATACGGCATATCCTTTTTCGCGTTTTCCGCAAGTACCGACGCGTCGATTTCCGCCTCTTTCCACGCTAAAAATTCAACGTTTTCCTTTTTGCAGATTACCTCAAACATTTTCTGCGCCTGTTTGCGCAAAAGAGCGTTGCGCGGAAAGAAAAACATTCCCACGCCGTAGTCGCCCTCGCCGCCCAAATCTATGCCGAGCTTTTTGCCCGTCTTTTTAAAGAATTTGTGCGAAACGTGAAGCATAATTCCCACGCCGTCGCCGATTTCACCCGCAAAGTCTTTGCCTGCGCGGTGTTCAAGCTTTTCAACAATCAGAAGTGCGTCCTCAACAATTTTGTGCGACGCTTTGTTATCTATACTCACAACCGCGCCGATACCGCACGCGTCGTGTTCAAACGAAGGTTTATATAAGCTTTTATTATTCCCGTTATTATCCATAATACGGTTACTCCTTCCTCTTTATTTTCCGCTGTCGCCGTAGTTTGACAACACCCTCGCCGACGGGTCGTCAACCTTACAGCCCTCCCACTCTTTGTTAGGCATCCAGAAATCTTTAACCATTTCCGCCTGACCTTCATAATATTCCTCGAAAAGTTCGCGGTATAAAAGCGACTCTTTTGTAAACGGCTTTGCAAAGGTGTATCTTTCGCGAAGCTTTGCATATTCGGTGTCGGTATACATATCGTTTGCATACTCTTTCAAATCGTCTACCATAGAATGACCCACCGCGTCCGAAAATGCCGCCTTTTCGCGCATCAGAATGTCATAAGGCAGATAGTCGCCCTCAAAAGCGTGACGGAGAAGATATTTTCCTTTGTTATAAGTATTCATCTTAATTTCGGGTTTTATGCTCATAACATACGACGCAAAATCAAGGTCGCCGAACGGAACGCGCGCCTCAAGCGAGTTTACCGAAATACATCTGTCCGCACGCAGAACGTCGTACATATAAAGCTCGGACACCCTTTTTTCCGCCTCTTTCTGAAATTCCTCGGGCGACGGTGCAAAGTCGGTGTATTTGTAGCCGAAAAGCTCGTCCGAAATTTCGCCCGTCAAAAGCACGCGCAAATCGGTGTTTTCGTGAATGTATTTGCACACAAGATACATACCGATTGACGCTCTTATTGTGGTGATGTCGTATGTTCCCAAAAGTTTTACAACCTCGGGAAGCGCTTTTATAACGTCATCGCGCGAAATGATAACCTCGGTATGCTCCGCGCCGATGTAATCCGCAACCTCTTTTGCGTATTTTAAGTCAATCGCGTCTTTGTCCATACCGATTGCAAAGGTTTTAATCGGTTCATCCGAAAGCGACGCCGCAACCGAGCATACCAGCGACGAATCAAGACCGCCCGAAAGCAAAAATCCAACCGGTGCGTCCGCGTCAAGACGTTTTTTAATACCGCTTACAAGCTTTTCTCTTATCTTTTTGCACGCGGTTTCAACATCGTCGTCCGAAAACTTGTCAACCTTTGAAATGTCGCGGTAGCACACAAATTTGCCGTCCTTATAGTAATATCCCGGCGGAAACGGAATAACCTTTTTGCAAAGCTTTACGAGGTTTTTCGCCTCGGACGCAAATATGATTTTGCCGTTTTCGGTGTATCCGTAAAAAAGCGGTCTTATGCCGAACGGGTCGCGCGCGGCAACGACGCTTTTGTCTTTTTCGTCGTAAATGATGAGCGCAAATTCCGCGTCCAGCATTTTAAACATATCGGTGCCGTATTCTTTATACAACGGAAGAAGAATTTCGCAGTCCGAGTCGCTTTTGAATTTATATCCCTTTTTGATAAGCTCCTCTTTGAGCGGACGGAACAAATATATTTCGCCGTTGCATACAAGATGTGCGTTATCAAAATTAAAAGGCTGCATACCCTCTTTTGTCAGTCCCATAATTGCAAGACGGTGAAAACCGAGACTTGCGCCGTTGTAATTTTCTACTTTTGACATATCGGGACCTCGTGATTTTGTTCTTTCAAACCCGTTTATAAAATCCTTCTCGGAAATTTTTTCGTCAAAGCAGCCCATAACAGAACACATAGCTAAATCCTCCTTGAATGTATTAAAGCACATTTTAACGGCAAGCCGTTTATGCCCAGACAAGCCGAACGTAACGGTTCGGCTTATCTTAATTTATTATTTCTTTACTTTTTGCCTTATCTTACGCCGAACAAAAGCTCGCCGTAAGAAGGATAAGGCCAATCCTTTTTGGAGGCAATCGCCTCTGCACTGTCAACGCTTATGCGGAGCGCCGCCATATCGGGAAGGATTTTATCCTTGCAGTACATTGCGTATTCGGGTGCGGAGGTGATGTCTTTTGCCGCACTCAAATCCTCCTCCAGTTTCAAAACGTGTTTGTAAGCTTCTTTTGTCATATCGCCGAGCTTTTTAACCGTTTCTTTTTCATATGTCAAATCAACATCTGCAACAAACTCTTTCTTTTCGAGCGCCGATTTTGAAAGTTTCTTTGCAAATTCGCTCATTGCGGGGAGAATGTCTTTTCTCGCCATATCAAGCATTGTAAGCGCCTCAATGTTGATAATCTTGCCGTAACTTTCGTTAAGCACTTCATAACGTGCGGTAAGCTCCGCCTTGCTGTAAACCTTGTGGCTCTCAAAAAGCCTGATGTTCTTTTCGTCAAGCAAATGTGCAAGCGCCTCGGGTGTGGTTTTAAGGTTCAAAAGTCCGCGCGACTCTGCCTCTTTAACCCACTTGTCATCGTAGCCGTCGCCGTTGAAGATAATGCGTTTGTGCGCCTTGATCGTATCTTTGATAAGGTCGTGGAGCGCTTTTTCAAAATCGTCCTTGCCCTCAAGATAATCTGCAAATTCTTTGAGCGTTTCTGCAACCGCAGTGTTCAAAACCGTGTTTGCGCACGAGATTGACGACGCGGAACCGAGCATACGGAACTCAAATTTGTTACCCGTAAATGCAAACGGACTTGTTCTGTTTCTGTCGGTGGTATCTTTCGGGAATTTCGGGAGCGTGTGAACGCCTATTCGCATAATCTCTTTTTCTTTCGAGTCATAAGCTGTGTCGTTTACGATTGCGTCGAGGATTTCCGAAAGGTCGGTGCCGAGGAACATTGAAACAATCGCCGGAGGCGCCTCGTTTGCACCGAGACGGTGGTCGTTGCCTGCGCTTGCAACCGAAATTCTCAAAAGGTCCTGATATTCGTCAACCGATTTGATAACCGCCGCAAGGAAGAGCAGGAACTGCGCATTTTCGTAAGGTGTTGCACCGGGTTCCAAAAGGTTTGCGCCCGTGTCGGTGGAAATCGACCAGTTGTTGTGTTTTCCGCTTCCGTTTACACCGGCGAACGGTTTTTCGTGGAGCAGGCAAACCATACCGTGTTTCTTTGCGACTTTCTGCATAATTTCCATCGTAAGCTGGTTGTGGTCAGCCGCAATATTTGAAGTTGTGAAAATCGGTGCCAGCTCGTGCTGTGCCGGCGCAACCTCGTTATGCTCCGTTTTTGCCAAAATTCCGAGTTTCCAAAGTTCGGTGTTAAGCTCTTTCATAAACTCCGCAACTCTCGGTTTGATAGCGCCGAAGTAGTGGTCGTCAAGCTCCTGTCCTTTCGGGGGACGTGCGCCGAAGAGCGTTCTGCCTGTGTAAATCAAATCTTTTCTCTGGTCGTAAAGCGCCTTGTCAACAAGGAAATATTCCTGTTCGGGTCCTACCGTTGTTTTAACCGATTTAACGTCCTCGTTGCCGAAAAGTTTAAGAACTCTCAAAGCCTGTTTGTTAATTGCCTCCATAGAACGAAGGAGCGCTGTTTTCTGGTCGAGCGCCTCACCGCCGTATGAGCAGAAAACTGTGGGTATGCACAAGATATTGTCTTTAATAAACGCATAAGATGTAGCGTCCCACGCAGTGTAGCCTCTCGCCTCAAAGGTTGCGCGGAGTCCGCCCGACGGGAAAGACGATGCGTCAGGCTCGCCCTGAATAAGCTCTTTTCCCGAAAATTCCATAATAACCTTGCCGTTATCTCTGGGTGAAATAAAACTGTCGTGTTTCTCGGCTGTAACACCCGTCATAGGCTGGAACCAATGCGTGAAATGTGTTGCGCCCTTTTCAACCGCCCAGTCCTTCATCGCGTTTGCAACAACCGTTGCAACCGACAAATCAAGATGTTTTCCGTTTTTAATGGTATTTCTGAGCGCTTTGTATGTTTCCTTGGGTAAACGTGCCTGCATAACCGCGTCATCAAATACCATTGAGCCAAATTCGCTTGAAACTGTGTTCATAATATCTACCCCTTTTCTTAATAAAAAAAGCGGCAAGGGTATTAAGGATAAACTCCCTAAGTGACTTCCTTGTCGCTTTAAATTCCTATGTAAAAACAAAAAATGCCACAGACATTTTTCCCCTGTCTGCGGCGTCCTTGTCGCTTTATGGGTAAAGTATAGCACCGAAAACGAAATATGTCAAGTGTTAATTTAATTTTTTTGACGTTTTGTGCAAATTGAATTATTGACAACAAATTCGCGGTGTGATATACTGTTAAAATCAAACAAAGGCTAAATTTTTTGCTTTTCAAAGGAGCTGAAAATCTTATGTATACCTATTCTTATGAAGATGTTTTGGAGTTTATAAACGACGAGGACGTTAAGTTTATACGTCTTGCGTTCTGCGACATTTTCGGAAATCAGAAAAACATTTCCATTATGCCCGACTCGTTAAAACGCGCGTTTGAGGACGGCATTTCGTTTGACGCGTCCGCGGTTCTCGGCTTTAACTGCGGAATAAAGTCCGACCTTTTGCTTTTCCCCATTCCGTCGACAATAAATATTTTGCCGTGGCGTCCGTCACAGGGCAAGGTTGTGCGTATGTTCTGCGATATTAAATATCCCGACGGCACACCGTTTGAAAACGATTCGCGCCACATACTCAAAAAGGCAGCGGAATACGCAAAGAGTAAGGGAATTACCGTGAATTTCGGCTCGGAATTTGAGTTTTATCTTTTCAAAACCGACGACGACGGCGAACCCACGGGAATACCGTTCGACACCGCCGGATATATGGACGTTGCGCCCGAGGACAAGGGCGAGAATATAAGACGCGAAATCTGCCTTACACTTCTTGAAATGGGAATTTTGCCCGAAAGCTCGCACCACGAGGAGGGTCCCGGTCAGAACGAAATCGACTTCCGTTACAGCGACGCAATGTCGGCTGCGGACAACGCAATGAATTTTATCACCGTTGTAAAAGCCGCGGCGGCGCACAACGGACTTTATGCGTCGTTTATGCCCAAGCCCATAAAGGGAAAAAGCGGAAACGGTATGCACATAAACATTTCGGTAAAATGCACTGACGGCAAAGACAGAAACGCGCCGTTTATGGCAGGAATTATGGAGCATATCAGCGAAATTACAATGTTTTTAAACCCGTGCGAAACATCGTATGAGCGTTTCGGCGAATTAAAAGCGCCCAAATACATCACATGGTCGCACGAAAACCGCTCACAGCTTATAAGAATACCTGCCGCAAAAGGCGATTTTGAGCGTATTGAGCTTCGTTCGCCCGACCCGATGGCAAATCCGTATCTTGCATATGCGCTCATAATTTACGCCGGAATTGACGGTATAGACAACAATATGCAGCCGCCGTATCCGGCAAATATAAACCTTTATCAAGCCGACGCCGACGCGCTTAAAAATTACAGAACCCTTCCGCAAAACTTTGCCGAGGCTTATGCCGAGGCGAAAAACAGCGCCTTTGTGGCAAAATATCTGCCCGAGGGCTTTGCGGATTTATTCGCACAGTCGCACATTAAATAATTCTTTTCGGAGGGGCGAATATGAAACCTGAAAAAGAAAAATTAAGGGTTGTTGTTGCGTCGGGCGCGGACAAAGCGTTTGAATATATAGCAAATCTTCTTCCCGTCAGCGAGTTTATGCCTGCCGTGCGCGCGAAAAGCGCCGGCGAGGCAAAGCGTATGCTTGCGGATAACGGTGCGGATATTCTTATCATCAACACACCGCTCCCCGACGATTTCGGCATAATGCTCGCGCTTGATATGTCCGAAACGAATATGGGAATTTTGCTTATGGTGAAAAACGACGTTTTTTCACAGGTTGCCTACAAAGTGGAGGACAACGGCGTGTTCACGCTGTCAAAACCGCTTTCGGCGCATTATTTTTACAGTGCGTTAAAGCTTGTGTCTGCATACAACAAAAAGCTTAGAAAAATAGAGGAAAAAACCAAGTCGCTGAAAGAAAAAATGGCGGATATACGCGTTGTCAACCGCGCAAAATGGTTACTTATGGAAAAGCTCAATTTAAGTGAAAAAGACGCGCATTATTACATAGAAAAACAGGCAATGGATTTGAGAATTCCGCGCCGTGAGGTGGCGGGAAATATTATAAGAACGTATGAAACGTAAAAACGGGACGATGCGGGCATCGTCCCGTTTTTTATTGTCCGTCACCTACGGACATATTCATCTTAAATTTTATTTCTCAAAACAAACGCGGATTTTAAAATTGCCGAAACGGATTTTCCGTCGCATATTTCGCCGTTCATAACCATTTTCACCGCATCGTCAAACTTAACCTTGATAACGTCAAGATATTCATCCTCGTCGAGATGCTGACCGACCTTTTTAAGACCCGTCGCAAGATACGCATAAATCGTTTCGCTGCAAAATCCGGGCGACGAATAGAATTTTCCCAGACTCTCAAAATTTTCGGCGGTCATTCCGGCCTCCTCCAACAGCTCGCGTCTACCGCATTCAAGCGGGTCTTCACCGTATTCAAGCTTGCCTGCCGGAAGCTCGGTCACAACCTCGTCATACGGCTTGCGGTACTGCTTTACAAGATAAATATTATCGCCGTCGTATGCCACAACGCACACACCGCCGGGGTGGCGCACCAGCTCGCGCGACGCTTTTTTGCCGTCGGGGAGCACCACCGTGTCAACGCTGACATCTATAATTCTGCCTTTAAAAATATGGGTTGTTTCAATCGTTTTTTCTTTAACTATCACGAAATCAGCCGTCCTTTCTTGATAGAATGTAATTTGCGGACACAACGCACAAAATTCCGAATATCACGCCGAACAAAAGAAACAGAATAATAATTTTGGACACATTGCGCGGACTTTCGGGAACCTGCGGTTTATCTGCCAAATCAGTTTTATTTTTGTTGAAATACACTACATAATCGTCCGCACGGCGGTTGATTTCAAACTTTTCTCCGCCGCTGCCGATTGCATAAACCAAGTTGTTGGAATATTCGTATTCGGTGCGCTCACCGCCCGAATGTATGTAATATCCGAGCGCCAAAAGCTCATTTATGCAGTCGTAATTCTTAATTTCCTCGGGCACTTTCACCTTTGCGCCTGCCGAAACATTGTCCACCATAAACGCGTCGGAGTTTATATGATACGCACCGCCCGAATAATCGAGCGCAACGATTATATTATCCCCCATTTGCGGATTGTTATAATTGTCCGCATGCTCGACGCAGTAGCCGTATTTAAACTTTGTAACGGTGATTGTGTCGGGAATGTTCACGTTTTCTTTCTGGCGGATTGCAAACCCCTTTGTAAGCTCAAACGTGTTGTCCGAAATATTTGTAACCGTCGCAAGAATGACAAACTGCGCGTCGGTGCCGATGATGGAATCGACCGCGTTTTTTGCACTGCAAACATTAAAGGATGTCAAAATAATTAAAGCGGTAAAGAGTGATATTATTTTTTTTGCCATAGCCCCCACCCTCAAAAATTTATTTTATTTCGGTAACCGTGCCGGTCGTTTCGATGTATCTGCTTGAGAACACAACCGACGAAAATACGCCGATTTGATACGTTCCGTCAAGAAAATATCCCGTGTCGTTAGCCGTTCCGCTTCCCTTCACCGTGATGTAAACGTCATACCTTTCGGGAATTTCAACTTCGCCTGTAAGCGTTCCGTCCGCCTTGTTGACAACCTCTTTTGCCGGCTCAACTCTTTTGTCGATAATTTTGCCGATTTTCTTTTTTGTGGTCTTTTCGGTAAGACTGTCGCCGATATTAAGCGCGTCCGCAGATATACCGCGGATTGCCTTAATCTTCATAACATAGGTTATTTCGTCGCCTGCCGAGCCGACGTTTTTGTGTGCGGAAAAGCCGAATTTAAAGCAAACGGCGGCAACCGACACAACAATTATCAAAACCGCTAAAAGGTCGATAATGTTAATTTTTCCGAATATTTTGCCTTTTTCATCAATTATCATTTTCAATCCGCCCCCTTATTTACCGTCGTTTACCGAAATGATGTAGCCGTGTCCGACATAATTTTTCGACTTCATATGAAGCTGTTTTCCGATTTTGATTTCCTGTGTCGCAAAAAGGATTTCGTCGTCGGTATACGTTGTCGGCACGCCCGAAATTGTAAGATACACGTCCTTGCGGTTTTCAAACGACGACTGCACAAATCTGCCGTTTTCGGTATCCTCGCGCGTTACAACGTTGTCTTTTATCTCAACTTTTTTAACGCTTCCGAGATAACCGCCCTTAACGCCGTCGGTGATTTTGTCACCCTCTTTGAAAACGTCAAGATACTCGTCGGAAAGCGATTTTAATTCCACAACGTACGAAACCTCGGGCACGTTATATGCCTTTTTTGAATTCGCGGTAAAATATTTCACTGCAAAAACCGCGCATACAACGGCAATCAAAATGATAAGTATATCAATTATGCTCAATTTTTTCTTCATTTTCGTTTCTCCTTCTGCAAAATAACCTCGTCATAAACGCTCTCTATGCGCCGTGTCACCTTATCGGCGGTAAATTCGCTTTCAAAAATGCGCCGGCTCCCCTCGCAAAGACGCTTGTAAAGTTCTTTATCGTCCATTGCAAGCTTAATTTTTTCATAAAGCGATTTATAATCCTTGCTCGGCACCAAAAATCCGTTTTCGTTATCCCTGATAACACCCGGATTTCCGCCGAAATCGCTGACAACCGCCGGGATGCCGAGGCTCATTCCCTCCAGCAGCGAAAGGCTGGTCGCCTCCGTACCGAACGAAAAGTTGAGGTTTAAATCGGTGATGTTGTTAAGCGCTTCAACGTCCTTGACAAACCCAGCCATAATAACATTGTTTTCGAGGTTCAGTGCCGAGATTTCATTTTTGATTTCGTCCTCATATTCACCCGTGCCTGCGATTATAAGCTTAAAGTTTTCGCCGTCGTCCGCAAGCATTTTCACGGCTTTCAAGATGTATTTATGACCTTTCACATAGGTGAGCCGTGCCGCGATTGACAGCACAAATTCGTCATTTATTCCGTAGTTTGACTTAATTTTTGCAATCGTTTCGGCATCATACCGTTTAAGAGAATCCACGCCGTTTTTTATGACGGTAATCTTCTTTTCGGAAACTCCCGTTTTTGTGAGATTATCCTTTGCCGCCTCGGCTACCGCGATAATTTTATCCGCAAAAAAATTATTCACCGCACCGTTTATAAACTTTCCTATGCCGTGCGAAATTTTCTTCGGCGGTTCAAAAACGCTGTGACGCGTGTAGATGATTTTTGCGCCCGATATTTTTGCCGCAATGCGCGCGCTCATTACTGCGTGCGCGTGAACAATGTCGGGTTTAATCTTTGCAAACGCTTTTTGGAGCGCCTTTATTCCGTTTATATCAAGCGATTTATCGCTTATTCCCTCAACCTCAATATATTTTCCGCCAAGCGCTTCTATTTCGGGTATAAGCAGACTTTTCGGCGGAACAATCACCGTAAGATCGTATTTTTTTCGGTCGTAATGCTTTAAAAATGTGAGAATACATTTTCCCGCACCGCCGATATTCGCGTCGGAGGTGACGTTTACAACTTTAATCATTCGCTTCCTCCCTTCGCAAAATCAAAACCGAACATTCCAAAAGGGCAAGAAACATAAAAAACATCATAACAATTCGGTTGTTATACCAAACGTTGTCGAACACGCCCTGCACAAGATAGCCTGCCAAGCCTGCCGTAAGCGCGGTACAGCACGCTTTTGCATAGCTTTTTTTTGCGCCCGTTATTGCCGAAATTGAGTCTTTGAAAAGCACAATCAGCAGTGTAAGGAACACCAAAAGCCCCAAAATTCCGTTTTCAGCAAGAATTTGCAGATACAAATTGTGCGAATGAGGCGCGACAATCGACGCATACGCATAATGCGGATAAATCATATTAAACGCCTCTGTGCCGGGGCCGATACCGCAGAACCAGTAGTCTTTGAGCATCTTTATTGTACCGAACCAAATGTAAACGCGGTAGGACGTCGAAGTGTCCGAAACGTCGCCGATTGAAAGAAATCTGTTTACAATGCTTTGAGGCATAAAGAGCGGTGACAAGAGCACAGGCATTATGCCGAGCCATATGAATTTTCTGTCGTAAAACGATACGAAAATCATCGCCGCCGCGATAAGTCCGAGCCAGTTTCCGCGCGAATACGTGAAAATCATACAAAGTCCCAAAAGTCCGAGAGGCAAAAGGTTTACAACGCGGTTGCCGATTTTCGGTGCGTTCCACACAAACGCGCACACGGCAGGTATCATCAAAAGAAGATATTCGCCCAAAACATTCGGGTTACCGAACGTCGAAACAACCCTTGTTTGTATATCTGTAAACATTTCGGTGTCCGTCCACGTTGTGCCTTCGGCAAAGCCGAAAATGTGCTGATAAATGCCGTAGAGCGCGACCAGAACCGCCGAAACGGTCATAATCGAAAACATAAGATACAGGCTTTTTTTGTTTTTCACCGTGTTTGTGATAATAAAATATCCCATCATAAAAACGGAGTAAACCATAAATATTTTTATACTGCTGTTTCGTGCGAACGACGTGACCGACGAAATGAACATTACAAGTGCGAAAAGCAGAATAAACACGTCAAGATTTGTTTTTGTAAATTTGAAATTTTCGTCGTACGCAAGCTTTAAAAGCATTGACAAAAACGTGAGGAGCATAAGTCCCACAACCGCCATTGTCGGCAGAAACGGGAAAAGTCCGGCTATGATGTATATGCCCGTTTTAAAGTTTATCAAAACCGCACTGACACCGCAAAATGCTATAACCGCCGCAAAAACGTACAACGGCGGAACATATGCCGTCACCGCACCGCACAGCGCGCCCAAACCTAAAAAAACCGCACCGCAAAAACGCGTTGTTTTAACCGTTTTTGCGCTCTGTTCAAGGTCAATGCCGAAATAGAGCATTATCTTTTTAATAAGTACGCTGTTTTTGAACATCGCCGAAAGCGAAATGTTGAGCAAAATCAAAACTGCCGAGAAAATCGCCGCCGCAAGCGCGATTATTCCGCCCGAACCTCCGCTTATAACAAGCACCGCCTCGTAAACAACCGAAAACGCAAGCAAAAACAACCCGTAAGTGCGCAGGGAAATATCGAAAACGTTGTCGTAAAGCCACAAAATTCCGTTAAGCACCGCGGATTTTTTCAAAATTTTCACCGCGCCCCTGATAATCTTCGCGAAAAAGTTACATATCGCCAGGAAAAACCTTGCGATTGCACTGCTTGACACCGCATTGCTTAAATTCGGCGCCTTTGTGAAAAATCTTACAAAAAAGCTTTTTTTCGCGTCTTTTTTGAAAATATTCGCAAAAAAATCTTCGATTTTCTTTAAAATACTGCCTTTAAAGCAGGCGGAAAACCTATTGAAAAAATTTATTAAAAATGTTAAAACCAAGCTTTTTTCCAAATTTTACGCCTCCTTTAAAAATTTTCTCATAACTGTTTTTAGTATTCCGAAAAATTCTTCGGATTTTAATATAACGCACATTACAACATAAACAACCGCACCCGACACCGCAGGCACAAAAAGCTGTAAATACTTATTTGCAAACGGCAGTGCGTTTTTTACAAAAATGACAACCGCGCACATAACAACCGCGGAAATGACGCTTTTTACCGCCGACGCAAACAGGTCTTTGGTAAAAATATTTTTAACGCGTCTGCTCAAAAGGATGAGGAGTCCGAAACCGATAATATTCGCCGCAACCGACGCCGCAAATGCGAGTCCCTCAAGCCCCGTTTTAACGAAAACCACCGCAGAAACCGACAGCGCAATGTTTACGCATATGCCTGCAACCGACGCGCGCATAGGGGTTTTGCCGTCCTGGAGCGCGTAAAACGATTTGTTCATCACCTCATTTATGCCGAACCCGACCATTCCGATTGAGTAGAAAAACAGTGCCGTTGAAGTAAGGCGCGTTGACGACGCGTCAAACGCACCGCGCTCGTAAAACACGCTGATAATGGGCGTTGACAACAGCATAAACCCTGCCATAACCGGCGCAATGATGAAAATTACGTATTTAACCGATTTTCGCACCGTTTCGGCAAATGATTCCATATCGTGCGCCGCCGCATAGCGCGAAAGCGACGGAAATGTGAGGTTGGTTATGGTATACGTAAACACGCCCACGAGAATTATATAAAGCTTATTTGCGTAGTCCAGCGCAGGCACCGCCGCACCGCCGTCGAGGCCCGACGCGAGGTTTATATTTATCATTGTGTTAATCGGCTGAACCCACGCGCTGACTATAATCGGGAGCGCCAAAAGGCACACGCGCTTTATGTTTTCGTCGCCGAACGGATTTTTAATTTTAAGCCTATATTTCATCTTAACAAGCGGAGGAATTTGAATGACAATCTGCAAAATCCAGCCGGCAAGCATAGACACCGCAATGCCCCAAACGCCGAATTTGTCGCCGAAAATGACGATATACAAAATCAAAAACGCGTTTGAAACAAGCGAAATAAGCGCAGGAATTACAAATTCGCCGTCCGACTGCAAAATGCCGACAAGGCAATATGCAACGCCCGTTATGAAAATCGCGGGGAACAGTATTTTGACAAGTCCCGACGCAAGGCTTAATTTTTCGCCGTCAAGACCGCCTGCGATTATGCGCACAACCGTGCCCGAAAACGCGATGCCGACCGTCACCATAACGAGGGTGACGATTGACACAAGCGTAATGAATTTGTTTGAAAAATCCTGTGCTTTTTCTCTTTCGCCCTTTTGCAGAAATTCGTTGTAAATCGGAATAAACGCCGCCGTTACGGCAGTTCCGAGCGCAATATCGAAAAACAAAAGGGGTATTCTTGATGCGGTGGAAAACGCAATGGCGTTGACGCTTTCGGTGCCGTAAAGGTACGCAATTAAAATATCGCGGAGCATACCGAAAAACTTGGACAAAAGCATTGCCGCCGATACAATTATCGCCGTAACCGCCGCGTTTTTTGTTTTCTTTTGGGAAAATTTCATATTATTTATCTCTCAAATAGTCCTTGAAAAGCTCCTCTAAAATTTCATCTCTTTCAAGTTTTGAAATAAGGCTTCTGGCATTGTTGTAGCTTGTGATGTAGGTGGGGTCGCCCGACATAATGTAGCCGACAAGCTGGCTTATCGGGTTGTAGCCTTTTATTTTAAGAGCCTCATACACCGTTGAAAGTGTTTCCTTAATAAGCGCCTGCTTATCAACACTGCCGTTGAACACCATAGTTTCGTTAAATTCCATAATCCTTACCTCCTTAAAAATTTTGAATTTTTACAAAGCCTTTTTTCGGTTTATCTAAGCTGTGCGCCTGTCTTTTCGGCAATCTGTTTTATCGTCTTATCAAAAACAGCCGAAATTTCGTCATCGGTAAGAGTTCTGTCGTCCGCACGGTAGATAACCGAAAATGCAAGGCTCTTTTTGCCTTTTTCAATCTGCTCACCCTTGTAAACGTCGAAAAGCTTAACGTCCTCAAGAATTTTACCCGAGCATTTTTTAATGATTTTTTCAATCTCGCCAACCGTTACCGCGTCGTCTGCGATAAGCGCCATATCCCTTGTAACCGCCGGGAATTTCGGGAGTGCTTTATACTGAATGTTATTGTTTGACATCTCGTTTAATTCTCTTATGTCGAGTACCGCGATATACGCTTTTGCGCCGACCGAGTAATTTTTAAGCACCGTCGGGTGAAGCTCGCCGATTATACCGATTTTCTTGCCTCGGCACATAATGTTTGCGCATCTGCCGGGGTGGAAAGTGGTGTTTTCGGTTTCCGCCTCAAACTCATAATTTTTAATATTGAGCGCGTCGAGAATACTTTCCGCACTGCCTTTCATATCGTAAAAATCGTAGTTTCCGTACATTCCGAGGCAGATTTCCTTGCGCTCGTCGGGAAGTTTTTCGCCGGGGACGGGAAGATAAACCTTTGCAATTTCAAAGAATTTTCCCTGCGGTGTACGCTGATTGTAGTTGTACGAAATTGTGTCCATCATCGACGGAATAAGCGTTGTGCGCATAATGGAGCAGTCTTTGCCGAGCGGATTTGTGATAACAACCGCGTTGCGCAAGTTTTCGTCGTTCGTGTTGATTTTGTCGAATATATCGGGCGAAACAAACGAGAAAGTCATTGTTTCGTAGTGACCCTGTGCGATTGCCGCCTCCTCGATTTTGTTGACGAGTTTCTGCTCTTTTGTTTTCATACCCTGGGTTGTTTCACCGCGCAAAGGCGACGATTTGATTTTGTCGTAGCCGTAAATTCTTGCCACTTCCTCGGCAATATCCGCCTCGCCCTCAACGTCCGCGCGGAACGTGGGGACGGTAACCTTATCTCCGTCCACTTTAAACTCAAAAGCGGTGAGAGTTTTAATCATTTCTTCTTTTGAAATGTCCGTTCCGAGAAAAGCGTTGATGTAATCGGGTCTGAACGGCAGAATATGCGGAGTTTTGTCCGAATTGTCAACGTCGATTATTCCCGACACAACCTCGCCGGCGCCGAGCATTTCAACAAGTTCGCACGCACGGTTTATTGCACCGATAACGTTTTCGGGGTCAAGACCTTTTTCGTAGCGCGACGACGCCTCGGTGCGGAGTCCGAGTTTTTTTGCGGTAAGACGTACGTTTGCGCCGTTAAAGCAAGCCGACTCAAACAAAAGCGTCTTTGTGGTGTCCTCGATTTCGCTGTTAAGACCGCCCATAACACCGGCAACCGCAACGGGTTTGTCCGCGTCGCAGATAACCAGCATAGTGTCATCAAGCTTTCTTTCCTGTTCGTCGAGAGTGGTCATAATTTCGCCGTTTTCCGCTTTTCTGACGATAATTTTGTGTCCTGCAACATTGTCCAAATCAAAAGCGTGCATAGGCTGACCGTATTCCAAGAGAACGTAGTTTGTGATGTCTACGATATTGTTAATGCTTCTTATTCCGCTCAATTTAAGTCTGTCCGCAAGCCATTTGGGGCTTGGCGCAATTTTAACATTTTTGACAACGCGCGCCGCATAACGCATACAGTCTTTTGTGTCGAGAACGGTAACAGCCGCGTAGTCTTCAACTTTGTCGTTTGTTTCGTGAACCTCGGGAACGTCGATTTTAAGCGGTTTGTCAAAGGTTACCGCCGCCTCGCGCGCTATTCCGAGAACGCTGAAGCAATCGGCTCTGTTAGGCGTAATTTCAAACTCCACAACGTCCTCGTCAAGACCGAAAATTTCTTTAACGTCCATACCGAGCGGATATTCTCTGTCGAAAATTAAAATTCCGTCCTCAATCGCATATGGCGCGTCCTCCAAAGTGAGGTTAAGCTCGCCGATTGAGCAGAGCATACCGCACGACTCAACACCGCGGAGTTTGCCTTTTTTAATTACAATTCCGCCGGGAAGATGCGAACCGTGGAGCGCAACGGGAACAAAATCGCCCTCGCTCACGTTTTTCGCGCCGGTGACAATCTGCAAAACCTCGTTTCCCACGTCAACCGAGCAGATAACAAGCTTATCCGCGTCGGGGTGTTTCACGATTTTCAAAATTTTGCCCACAACAACGTTCTGAATTTCTTCACCCGCGTTTTCAACGCCCTCAACCTTTGAACCCGACATTGTCATTGCGTGCGCAAATTCTTCGGACGTAATGCCGTGTATATCAACATAATCATTAAGCCAACTTATTGGAAATTTCATATTCTGTTACCTCCGTTAAAACTGTTTCAAAAATCTCAAATCGTTCTCGTACAAAAGACGCATATCGTCAATGTTATACGAACGCATAACGATACGCTCAAGACCGATACCGAAAGCAAAACCGCTGTAAATTTCGGGGTCAATTCCGCACTCTTTCAAAACTTTCGGGTGCACCATACCTGCGCCGAGAACTTCTATAAATCCCTCTTTTTTGCATACACGGCAACCTTTTCCTCCGCATACAAAGCACGAAACGTCAACCTCTGCGCTCGGCTCGGTAAACGGGAAATGGTGCGGACGCAGACGGATTTTAACGTCGTCGCCGTAAAGCTTTTTCATAAACAGTTCCAAAGTTCCTTTAAGGTCGCCCATTGTGATGCCCTTGTCAACAACAAGACCCTCAAGCTGGTGGAAAACGGGCGAATGTGTAGCGTCAACCGCGTCGCTTCTGAACACTCTGCCGGGGGATATAACCCTTATCGGCGGTTTGGTTTTTTCCATAACGCGCACCTGAACGGAGGAGGTCTGCGTTCTCAAAACCACATCGTCGTTGATGTAAAACGTATCCTGCGTGTCGCGCGAAGGGTGGTTTTTGGGAATGTTGAGCGCCTCGAAATTGTAGTAATCAAGCTCAACTTCGGGACCCTCGGCAATAGAAAATCCCATTCCCATAAAAATATCTTCAAGCTGTTTTCTTACTATTGTAAGAGGATGAGCACCGCCGATGCTGCTTTTTTTGCCGGGCATCGTAACGTCGATAACCTCTTTTTTAAGCTTTTCCTGCAAAACTTTTTCCTGCATTGCCGCTTTTTTCTCGGCAAGACATTTTTCAATGTTCGCTCTGATTTCATTTGCAAGCGCACCGACTTCTTTTCTTTCGTCCGCCGCAACCGAGCCGAGCCCTTTCAAAACGCCCGTGATTTCTCCTTTTTTTCCGAGATATTTCACTCTGAAGCTTTCAAGCTCCTCCATTTTGTCGGAATTTTCCAACGCTTTGAGGGCTTCCGCTTTGATTTTTTCAAGTAGCTGTTTCACCTTTTTAACTCCTTCCGAGGTTGTTTATGTAAACCTAATTTTATACAAAATTTATCCCGATTTATACAAATTTTATCCTTACATTGTATCATAATTTTTTCGGTTTTGCAATATTTTTTAAAACGCGCCGAACAAAAATTCGTTCATAGCCGTTAAAAATTCGCTTTTTTCGTATTTTTTCAAAATATCACGCGCCGAATTTCTGTGATAAACAAGCTTTTCGGTGGCTTTTTCTTTGCCGAGAAGATTTATAAAGTTCGGCGTTTTTTCCTCGTCTTCCCTCAGCTTGTCCTCCTCCTCGTCCTCAAAATCGTCCCTTATCTGGAACGCCGTGCCGAGGTGGTACGCGTAATTTTTGATGTTTTCAATATCCTCGCCGTCCGCGTTTGCAATGTGCGCGCCCGCAAGCGCCGCCGCGGATATAAGCGCGGTTGTTTTGTATTCGATAAGCTTTTCGACGTCGGAGAGCGTGATGTCTTTTTTGCTCATCAAATCAATGTCTATAAGCTGACCTTTTATCATACCGAAAATTCCGGCGCGGTGCGCAATTTCCGCCGCCGCTTTTTTCTCGCCGTCACCGCCGTTTAAAATGCTTTTAAGCATAACCTCATACGCGAGGTTTAAAAGCGAGTCGCCGCAAAGCACGCCCTTTGCCTCGCCGAATTTTTTGTGACAGCTCAGCTGACCTCTTCGGTAATCGTCGTCGTCCATACAGGGCAAATCATCGTGAACAAGCGAATATGCCTGAATAAACTCAATCGCAGTTGCAAATTCAAGCGCGGTTTTTTCGTTTCCGCCGAGCATTCTTGCAACCTCAAGCGTGAGTATTCCCCTCACCCTTTTTCCGCCGTTCAACACACTGTAAACAGGCGCCTCGGTGACAAAACTTTCAAGATTTTTGCACTCATTTGCAAAAAAACTTTCAATATGCTCATTTATAAGCGTAAGACGTTTTTTGTATTCGTCGTTGAAATTCATATTTTTTACCGTTTAAGCGTCGTTCTGAACAAAATCAGTTTCGCTTACCTCTCCGTCGTTATTTTTCACCAAAAGCTTAATTTTCTGCTCGGCGTCGTCAAGCATTTTTATGCACTCGCCGGTAAGCTTTACGCCGTCCTCAAAAAGCGCAACGCACTCATCAAGCGCCGCGTTTCCGTCCTCGAGCTTTTTCACAATTTCGTCAAGCCTTGTGATGTTATCTTCAAATTTATTCATATCATTTCTCCCTCTTTTACGGATTTCACTTCGCAGTTTGCAGTTCCGTCCGCAAATGTAACGTCTATTAAATCGCCGTTTTTAAGGCTTTTTGCGTCTTTGACGATTTTTCCGTCCGCACCTTTCACCGACGCAAAACCGCGTTTTAAAACCGACGCCGGATTGAGCGCCTCAAGCTTTGAAAGATATTTCAAAAGCTCGGTTTTGCTTTTTTCCACCTTTTTGGCATACAAATCGGCCAGCGATTTTGAAAGCATATCGAGATAAAGTCGTTTGTCGTCGAAAATAATTCGGTAATCAGCAAAAACGCGCGATTTTCGTATTCTTTCAAGCTGTTGTGCCTTTAGTTTGTATAAATTTGTAAGGCACACCGCAAGCTTGCTTTTCTGCATAATAAGGCTTTGGCGCACGTCGGTCTGCGACGGTGCGGAAAGCTCTGCTCCTGCCGACGGCGTAGGCGCGCGCAAATCAGCGGCAAAATCCGCGATTGTAAAATCCGTTTCGTGTCCTACCGCCGAGATAACGGGAATTTCGGAATTGTATATCGCATATGCAACTTCTTCTTCGTTAAACGCCCACAAATCTTCAATCGAACCGCCTCCGCGGCCCACAATGAGCACGTCCGCCTTTTTTTCGCGGTTGAAAAACTCAATTCCCTCGGCGATGGTTTTCGCCGCGCCGATACCCTGCACCAGCGCCGGGTAAATGTAAATATCCGCGAGCGCATAGCGCCTTTTTAAAACGTTTAAAATATCGCGCACCGCCGCGCCCGTAGGCGAGGTTATAACGCCGATTTTCGCGGGATATTTCGGTATCGGCTTTTTGTGCGATTCGTCAAAAAGCCCCTCTTTCGCAAGCTTTTCTTTAAGCTGTTCATACGCAAGATAAAGCTCGCCCACGCCGTCGGGCATCATACTTTCAATGTAAAGCTGATACTGCCCGTCGCGCTCAAAAACCGCCACGCGTCCGCACGCGATAATCTTCATACCGTTTGACGCGTTAAACTTAAGACCCGACGCCGCCGAGCGGAACATTACCGCCCTTAAAACTCCTCCCTCGTCTTTTAACGTGAGATAAAGGTGTCCCGACGAATGGCGCTTGAAATTTGAAATTTCACCTTTTATATAAAGACGCTGAAAATTTTGGTTGCTGTCAAAACAGCGTTTTATGTAATTGTTAAGCTGACTAACAGTGATTACCGCCATTTTTTAAGCCTCTTTCAGTTTTTTTACCGACTCCAAAACGCCGTTGACAAACCTCGGCGCGTCGTCGTCGCAGTATATTTTCGCAAGTTCGATAGCCTCGTTCATAGCCACCTGAACGGGAATATCGTCGTTAAACTCCATTTCGTAAACCGCAAGGCGAAGTATTGCCGCGGTGGTTTTGGGCAAACGTCCGACCGTCCAGCCGATAAGCTTGGAATTTATTTTGTCGTCTATGATTTCAAGCTTGTCAAAAACGCCCGAAACTGTGGATTTGATGTATTTTAAATCGTTTTCGGTAAGATTTTCTTTTTCAATTCCGTCAAACGTATTCATAACCGTTTCAAAATCGTTTTTGTAAAACGGTGCTTCAAAAACAAGCTTGAAGGCGTTATCTCTCGCCGTTTTTCTGCTCATTGGTTTTCCTCCAGTGCAACTAAAAATTCACATAATTATACATAATAAATATTATACAACAAATTTTCAAAAAAATAAAGCATTATTTCATATTTTATGAAAATTTGTTAAAAAAATAAACTCCGCACAAATTCTTATTATGCGAAGTTTATTTGAATTTTTAGTTTTCTTCGGTTGTTTCGGCAGATGTTTCAGCGTCCGTTTCGCTTTTTTCCTCTTTGATTTCTTCCTTTTCTTCCTCTTTAACCTCAATGCCCACAACGTGAATATTCACCTTGCGCACCGAAAGTCCCGTCATAGACTCAACGTTTTTCTTAACGTTTTCCTGAAGCTCCCACGAAACGGCAGGAATTTTTGCGCCGTATTCAACCACAACGCTTATATCCACCGTAACCTCGCCGTTTTCGGTGACAACCTTAACACCCTTTCCGGCAGGCGCTTTTTTGGAAAGAATTTGCTTAATTTCGCCTGCAAACGACGAACCCGTGCCGATTATGCCGTCAACCTCATTTGCGGCAATCTGCGCGATCGTTGCTATAACCTCGTCCGATATTTTAACATTTCCCGAATTTTCGTTAACTTCATATGTTTTGTCCATAGTTTTATCCCGTCCTTTCATTACATTAAAAACATAAGTTTTAATATTTTTTTCATTTGTTTTTTATATTATACTACACTTTTTACGGAACTTCAACTATTTTTACATTATTTGTGCTTACAAATTGTTCAACCGCGTCGTTAAGCTGTGCTGTCTGGGGAGCGGTGAGCGACTCGGCGCGCACTGCAACGCTTACCTGGTCGCCGCTTACAGACACCAAAACGTCCGAAAATCCTTTCGATTTTATTACGTTTTCAATGTTAACCTCGTTTTCGATATTGTCGGAAATCGCAAAAATTTTGTTTTCCGCCTCCTGCCTTGCCTCCGCCGACACGTTCGCGTTGTCGATTGTGCTTTTCAAAAGCTCAATGCTCTCGCTCCGCGCGGTTTCGCGGTTCATTCTCGCCGACGTGAAATAATCGGCGCTTTTTGCGTCCGCGCTCACAGGCTGTGCCTCGCCTGCGTTCTGCTGTTCGTTTTCAATATCCTTTACCGTTTCGACATATTCGTTAAGCGTGCTTTGCGTGCCGTCCGATTTGTCGTAAACAAAATTAAGATAGCCCGCAACTCCCACCAAAACGACCAGCGCACCCAGCGCGACCGCTTTTTTCTGACAAATGAGCAGTTTCGTCATTTTCTTTTTTTCAACGTCTTTCATACAAATTCTCCTTTATTTTAAATTTTATTTTTCTCTCGGCATAACCTCAACCTTGTGAATGGGAACGTCCAAAACGGCGCATACGGCTTTTTTTAAATTTGCCGAAACATCGGCGTTTTCTGCGCCGTCCGCAACAACCAAAACTCCCCTCACCTTCGGATTTACCTCGGCTTTCACAAACGGCGACGACGCGTTTCCGTCCTTTTGCATAACCGTCACTCTCTCGCCCGAGCTTTCGTTTTTTGAGCCGTCGGATGAAGATTTCGACGTTTTTGTGTCTGCAACCGTCACTTTTTCGGACGTGGATTCGTATGTAATCATCACCTCTGTTTTGCCTGCGCCCGAAATTTTGCCGAGCATCGCCGAAAGCCGTTTTTCCGCATTGTCGGCGCAAACTGCCGTTGTTTCGTTTGCCTTTTTATCGTTTTTCGGCTTTTCGGACGCAAAAAGCGACTTTGAGCAAACAAGCATCAGCACTCCTATAAGTAATATTATAAAAAGCGTGTTTTTATTCTTTTTAAACGAAAAGTTTTTAATAAAAGGCATAATATCCATTTTAATACCCCGTTTTTTCATTTTTCGCACATTGCAAGCCGTATTTCTGCGATATGTAACCGCTTATCTTGTCAAAATTCCCATCATCGCACGAAATATAAATTTTTGTGCATTTTCCGCCGTCGTAATCCGCCGAAATTCCGCAGTTTTCCGAAAACTTTTCTTTTATGTCGTCTTGTATAACCGCGCATATTTTCCGTTCAAACTCATCTTTTATGATTTTTTCGGTGTCAAATACCGTGGTTTCCTCCGCGTCGGGTGTTCCGCCGTAAAACGCATATTTTTCATACAGCGCGTCAAAGTCGGAAAATTTCAGCGCAGGATATGCAAGCGTTACCAAAATCACAAGTCCCAGCGCGGTTTTGACGTATTTTCCGAACGTCCCCGACGGCATAACCGCCTCGGTGAGAACGCTTAAAATCAAAACTCCTGTAACGCTTAAAACATAAGCTTTTATCTGTTCCGTTTATCCCACCCCCATCGCAAATTCCGCAAGATACGCTATTGAAAGCGAAAACACCACCGCAACGCACACAAGGAGCGAAAATAAAAGCGAAATTCCGTTTGCCGCCTCGTTCACCGCGTTTGAAATGCGTTTGTCGGCGAGCGGTTCAATTATCGCCGCGGCAAGCTTGTATAAAAAAATCAGCGCGCCGAATTTAAGCACGGGATAGGCGCACAAAAGCGCAACCGTGACAATACCGGCAACACCGAGCGCACTGCGCAAAACCGACGCCGACGCGTAAACCGTGTCGATGGTGCTTGACAAAACGTTTCCCACAACGGGAACGAAATTCTGCGCCGCGTATTTTGCCGCGCGCACGCTTAACGTATCAGCACTCTGCGCGCTCATTCCCGAAAGAGTCAAAAGCGTCACAAACACCGTCATCAGCGCGGTAAGCGACCTTGTAACAATAAGGCGCAAAAGGCTCACAAGCTTTGTTATCTGCATTTTGCCCGACAGGTTGTTTATCACCGACAAAATGAAAATCATAAACGAAAACGGAATGAAAAAATCTTTCACTGCGATTGAAATAAGCGAAATAAAATACAAAATCACCGGCTTTGACGCGGCGGATTTCAGCACCGAACCGCTCGCAATCATCATTCCTATGTACGTCGGCGTCGCCGCCTGCAAAAATGCGCTTTGCGCCTCCACTGTCTGCCGTGCGCTTTCAAGGCAGTTGTAAACGCACACCGTCAAAATTCCCGAATACATTGTGTAAAACGCGAAAAATGCCGTTTCAGCGGTTGATTTTGCATTGAACGAGCTTTGAAGATTTGAAATTATTCCGCCGACCAGTGCAAGGGCAATCAAAACAACAAGCATATGCGCGTTTTCCATAACCGCACCGAAAATAATTTTCATTGCTTTGCCGACGATTTTTTTCGGCTGAAAAACGTTTCCGTTTAAAATTTCCTTTGTAAATTCGGCAAAATCAAATCCTCCGTACACCTTGTCGGTGTTTTCGTTCCTCGCCTTTTCGCCGATAATATCAACCGCATCGGAACCGAAAAATTCATCTGAAACGGAATCTGCAAAACAGCTTTGCGAAAGCGAAAAAACGCATAAAACAGCAAGGCACGAAATCAAAAATTTCACAAATAATTTCATTGGTTTTTTCACATTTTTTCCTCCGTCTACAAAAAATTTGCAAGAAGGTCGATAAGCGACGTTATAATCGGCATTGAAAGATATACGATAATGAGTTTTCCGCCCGTTTCCACCTTCGACGCTACCGCGCCCTCGCCCGCGTCCTTGCAAATGCCCGACGCAAACTCGCAGATGTACGCAACGCAGATTATTTTGAAAATCACTTCAACCGCCGTGCCGTTTATGTTAAACCGCGCCATAATATCGCCCACTGTGCCGACCGCCGATTTGAGGTATACGAAAATATATCCGAAAATCACAATACCCGTAAGGATTGACAAGGCAACGGCAAAATCCTTGCGGAACGGCTTTATTGCAGTGATAAGAAGCACGCCGACAACCGCCGCGGCACTTATTTTAACCGCCTCCATAGCCTAAAGCCCGAATACGGATTTTACCGTTTCAAAAAGCATACTTATCTGCCGAACGATTATGAGCAGAACGAAAATCAGCCCGGCAAGGGTTGTCATCATCGCCTGTTCCTCGCGCCCCGAGCGGATAAGCACCTGATTTAACACCGACACAAGTATGCCGATTGCAGCAATTTGAAAAATTAAATCCACACTCATTTTGACCTCCGTTTTCTTCGCCTAAAAAAACATTATCACAAGCAAAATTCCAAAGTAAAATCCCAAGCTTTTATAAAGGCGCGCGTTTTTGTTTTTGTCGCTCACCGCCTCGTCAAGACGCATATTTAATGCTCTTTCCGCCTGCAAAATCAGCGAGCTCTGCCCGTCGGTGTCGCTCTTTCCGAGCGAACGCGCAAGAAAATGAAGCCCGTCGCCGTCGCTTTTTTTTAGCGGAAAATATTCGTTTATTTTGTCCGTTTCCGCGTCAAATATTTCGGATAACGGCATATCTTTGTTTTGCACAAATTTTTCCGCAACCTCGCGGTAAAACGCGCCCGTTTCGCCGTTTGAATTCCCAAGCTTTTGCAAAACCTCAAAAATCGGCGTTTTAAGGTGCGTTATTTCGTTTTTTATAAATTCCAAATCCGATATGAAACATCTTAAAATTTTCTCTCTTTTTTCAAAATCCGCCGCTTTTAAAAATCCCAAAAAGGTGCTTGAAAAAAGCACCAGCGCGCACGATAGAAATTTAAGCATATTTATCACCCGTTTGTATAATTTTCTGAATCTGACCGATATTTTTTCGCGAAAGAAGCGCCGCACAACCGAAAAATTTTAAAAATTTTTCCGCGTCCGAAAAACTTGCGCCGTGCTTTGTTGCAACAACCGAAACACCCGACATTACAGCATTTTTCACCGCGAAAAAATCCGCGTCACTGCCTATTTCGTCAACGATTATCACCTCGGGCGCGAGCGAGCGCACCAGCATATTTAATGCGTCGCGTTTCGGGCACATATTCATAACGCAGGTAAGCGCGCCGACGTTGTTTTTCGCCGTTCCGTTAACCGACGCGGCAATTTCTCCGCGCTCGTCCGCAACCGCGACACGGTATAAAAATCTGTCGGACAAAATCCGTGCAAGGTCGCGCAGAACGGTGGTTTTTCCGCTGTGAGGTTCGCCGATTATCAGCGTGCTTTTAACATTTCCGCCGGCGGTGATATACTCCGCAAGCTTGTCTGCACAGCCGAAAACCTCGCGCTTTATTCTGATGTTCAAAAAAGAAATATCCTTAATATACGAAACCTTTCCGCCGTTTAAAACCGCACTTCCGCAAATTCCGACGCGGTATCCCCCGTCAAGCGTGAGAAATCCGTTTTTTATCTCGTCCGCAACCGCGTAAACCGAGCCGTTTGTCATAAGCTCAAGCGTTTTTTCAATATCACGTCCGTCCGAGATAAACGCACTGCACGGCGAATTTAAAAATTTGCCGTTTTCGCTCACAAACACCGCACCGCGGACAAGCGAAAGCGAAAGGGGCATATTTTTGCCGATACGGATTTCGCAGACGTCATCATAATTTTCAATTTTTTTCAAAACCTCTCTTATCCGCGGTGACACAAAAGGCAAAACACCGCGCAAATCATAAGTGCAAATCATATTTTCTCCCCCGTTTTTATACAGTATATTCGGCATTTTAACCAATTAGAACCGCATTTGATGTAAAATACGGACAAAATTAAAACAAAAACTTGACAAGCTAAAAAATTTTATGTAAAATTAAGGAGTGTACTTGCAGGAAGGGGGCGTTTTGTATGTCTTATGACGCGCTGTACGGGTGTGCCGATTTTGACGGTATGTCCGACGAAGAGATTGTTGCCGCGGCAAAGGCAGGAAATGACGGCGCCACCGAATACATAATCGAAAAGTACAAAAATCTTGTTAAATCAAGAGCGAGGACGTATTTTCTCATCGGCGCGGCACAGGAGGATATTGTCCAAGAGGGTATGATTGGTCTTTTTAAAGCGGTAAGAGATTTTAACGGCAGTAAAACCGCGTCGTTTAAGGCGTTTGCCGAGCTTTGCATAACACGGCAGATTATCACCGCCATAAAAACGGCAACACGGCAGAAGCATATTCCGCTTAACTCGTACATTTCGCTTAACAGACCTGTTTTCGACGACGACGCCGAACAGACTTTGCTTGATACAATTTCGGAAAAAAAGGTTTTTGACCCCGAAGAAATAGTGATTACAAAAGAGCATTTTATGTCACTGCGCGAGAAAATGTCAAAAAATTTGAGCAAGCTCGAATGGAATGTTTTATCGCTTTATCTCGACGGCAAAAGCTATGTTGAAATTGCCAAAATAGTGAAAAAAAGCGAAAAGTCGATTGACAACGCGCTTCAGCGTATTAAACGCAAGGTTGCAAAATTTTTGCAGTAGGCGCACTATGTTTTTATGTTTTATTCCGTTGCGGAATTAAATATTATTTTTCTAAAGTGAGGTAAAGGAAATGTACGAAGACAAAACACTGGTATGTAAGGATTGCGGAAATGATTTCATTTTCACCGCGGGCGAGCAGGAATTTTATGCTGAAAAAGGCTTTGAAAACGAGCCGTTAAGATGCCCCGACTGCAGAAAAGCAAGAAAAGAAAGCTTTAAAAACAGCAAAAAAATGTATACCGTAGTTTGCTCAAACTGCGGCGGCGAGGCGGTTGTTCCGTTTGAGCCGAAGGGTGACAGACCCGTTCTTTGCAGTAAATGCTTTGAAGAATCGAAAAACCAATAATTTTTAATAAATATCCGCTCGTTTTCGGGCGGATATTTCATTTTGCGCAAAAAACTGCTCTGCAACACTCCATATTCAATAAATTATGCATGCACGGCACAGCGCTGTCACATTTTTATTTATATCAATATTTAGTCTATTTCAAGCATACCGTACCATTTGCGGTAGTGTTCGGGCGAAAACGGGGGCAGGCCGCAAAGATAGTGATTTTTGTGCTTAACGCCGTCAACCTCATAATCAATAAGGAGCATCTTTTTATCAGAATAATAAAGCCTTATACTGTCGGCATTTTGTATACCGTTTGCACAAATTACGGCAGAACCCTCGGCAAGAACGTCTTTCGTATCGGCATCGGTAACCCTATATTTAACAGTCACTTCTTTTAACGTATCGTTTGCAATAACAACCCTATGATGCCAATTTTCCATTTCGCTCAACATCACGCACACCGGCTGCTGAACGCGCTTTATATAGTAATATGCAATCTTTTTTTCAAAGTACCAGTCAACAACCGCGTCGGAAAATTGAGGCCAGCCGTCAATCAAATTCCACCAGATAAGACCTGTTTTCACCGGCTTGTTACAGCGGAAAAGCTCAATATAAAACTTGTTTGCCTCTGCCTGTGAAATCTGCGACAAAAACGAAAATTCCTCCAAGCTTTCGGGAGTGTATCCGAAAAACTGCCTTATTTGCTCACCCATAAGCTTCATTCTGGCGTTGTTTCCGCATTGGTCGGACGAATGTAAAATCCAGTCCTCGCTGTCCTCGATATTTCCCCAAAGCTGACCTTGCGAAATAAATTTTTTCACAGACTCGGTCGGCGGACAGGCGTGATAACCCAGTTCGCTCGCAAAATGCGCCGGAGTGTTTTTATAATAATCCGACTTATAAAAATCGCGCGGACCCCACAAATGGCGTTCAGACGTTTCAAATTCGGAATGTCCTTTTGCAATATACGGCGATGAGGGAAGGTAGCTTCTTGCAAAATCGTTCCGTGCGACCGCTTCGGGCAAAATTTCGCGCGTAAGCCTGTTCTCTTTTCCCCCGGCATACTGCCAAGCCATCTGGTCACACTCGTTATCGCCTGTCCACAAAACGAGTGACGGGTGATTTCTGTATAATCGGACAACCGCTTCCGCCTCTTTTTTCATCTTTTCCGCAAACTCATCATCTTGCGGATACGTTCCGCAAGCCATCGCAAAGTCCTGCCACACCATAATTCCACGCCTGTCGCAAAAATCGCAAAATTTCTGTTCGGGATACACATTTCCGCCCCAACACCTTACCATATTACAGCCGATGTCATCAAGCAAGCCGAGTGCTCTGTCATATCTTTCGTGCTCACGGCTGTGAAATGCGTCGAGCGGAACCCAGTTTGTTCCGTACACCGTAATCGGAACATCATTAACGATAAAGCCGAAATATCCGTTCTTTCCGTCGGTTGTGTCGGTGCGCTTAAGTTCAGCTTTTCTTATGCCGACGTTAAGAGTTTTTTCAGACATCACCTTACCGCCGTTTAAAATCCGCACGGATGTTTTATAAATATTCGGCTCCCCGTATCCCTTCGGCCACCAGAGCTTTGGATTTTCAACGGTAATATCTTCGGATTTTGCCTTAAATCTAACCGCACGGCGGCAGTAAAATTCCGACTCGCCGCATATGCCGTGAATTTCTATTTCGGTGCCTTTTTCGGGAAGTCCGTTAAGCTCATAGAAAAACGTTACCGCCGCATTTTTTCCGCCATCTGTCGAAAAATTCTTCACAAAATACGCAAGCTGATTAAAGCCGTAATCGGTTTCGTCAGCAATATATACATCTCTCCAAATACCAGCGCTTACCGCCCTCGGCATTATATCCCAGCCATAGGAATGACGCGCTTTTCTTATCGGAAGCGATTCGTCGATTTCTCCCTGCCAGCTCATTGCACAGCTAGGCATCAGATGACCGAACCCTGTGTGGTTTAAATAGGCAAATTTTCCAAAATACTGCGTTGAAAAGCTATGTTATACGTCAGTATTAACCCAGCTTTTCGCCTTGTCTTTTAAAAAATTTGCTCTATTTAAACTCTTCGACCTTCCGTTTTAAAAATTATTTGAATTTTCGGTACGGAGGACGAAGATAGGCTGACGCCTTTCGAGGACGACAAGCCGAAAAGGCATGAAATTTTTAAAATGCAAGGCATACGGGGTTCGATCCTCTGATGCCTAAGCATATCGAACGGAATTTTTTCCGCTTCGATTATCGGTGAACGCAGCCGTACGCAGAGCGTGTACGTTTTACCGGCAACGGGATTTTTAACGGGAATTTTAACGGGAATTTTAACGGGAATGAGCATATTTTCCGACTTCCCGATTTTTTCGCCGTCCAGCCAGTATTCCGCCAGCGTGTCTACACCCTCAAAATAAAGATACGCCCTGCCTTTTATATCAGGCATTGTTATTTTTGTTTCGTACCACCATTCATATTTTTCGTATGCCTCGGTGAGTCTGATATTCTGCCCCATATAAATATCTTCGGGCAAAATTCCCTGATTTATAAGTTCAAGTTCAACGTTTCCCGGCACTGTGCAGGGTATACTTTCTCTGCCGTAAAGGTCGGCAGGGCTTACCTCATTTCTTTCGTACTGCTCAAAATAATAAAGCCTCCACTTGCCCGAAATTTTGATTTTTTCCATCTTTCCACCCCATCGTTATGTATAATTTATTTCTACAAGCAACATTATGCACATTAGTTAAATTTTTTAACTAATGTGTTAAAAATATATAAGTGCACATATACTAACCCTTTTGCGCACCTATCATACGACGAAATTATATCATACCGATGTTTTGATGTCAATATATTTTTGATTATACATATAAAAAACGTGCAAAATACAGAAAAATTTTGATTGACACAAAAGCTTCAGTATGGTATAATTCAGTTGGTTAATAATTTGTTAATTCATTTTATAAATATATTTGGGGTGATTTAATGCGCGGAACAAATGCCGGCCTGATGAAAGAAAACAACAAATGCCTTATTCTCCGTATGATAAGACGGGGCGGCTATTCGCGCGCCGGCCTTGCAAAAGAAACGGGACTTACCAAGGCAACAATATCGCTCCTTACCGACGAACTTATGCAAAGCGGTCTTATCTTTGACGAACCTGCACAGGATACCGCCGGTGTCGGCAGAAATCCGCTCATACTTAAACTTTGTGAGTCATCGCGCTGCGTTATCGGCATCGGTCTTTCGCGAAACGATTATCAGCTCGGACTTTTCGATCTCGGCGGAAACTGCCTTGAAATGGAAACAAAAAGCTATTTGCACGGCGATGCACAGTTAAACGCCCAAAATATTGCAGAGCAAATCGAAAAATACAGAGGAATGCTTCCCGACAGGAATATTATAGGCATCGGAATTGCCTCGCCCGGACCTGTAAATTACAAAACCGGAACAATTTTAAATCCGCCCGATTTTTCAAAATGGCACAATTTTAACATATGCGAATATCTTTTTAAAAAAACAAATCTTCCATGTGTGCTTGAACGCGACTCTTACGCATATGCAATGGCGGAACAGTATTTCGGCTGCTGTCAAACCGAAGATAATTTTGCATATGTGGTGATTGACGAGGGTATAGGCGCCGGAGTGGTTATAAACAACAAATTTTACCGCGGAAGTCAAGGCAGAGGATGCGAGCTTGGACACATCACGCTCATTCCCAACGGAAAACCGTGCACTTGCGGAAACAATGGCTGTCTTGAGCGTTATGCCTCAATCCCTGCTCTTATCAAAGGAACAAAATACTCGTCATGGCGCGAAATTATCGACGCAAACGATACAAAAATTATAGAAAAAGAAGCGGAATATATGTCGGACGCGTTGGTTAATCTGATAAACCTTTTCGACCTTGAAACGGTTGTTTTGGGAGGCGGAATTACCTACGGCGGTCACCGCCTCGCAAACATAATTCAATCACAGGTCAAAAGCAGAACCATTGTAAACCACCCGGTGCGCGTGACTATTTCCGCGTCGGAAAAAAGCAAAGCGCTCGCGGGCGCGTCAACGGCTATGCACAATCTGTTTTTCCGTCCTTTGGATAAATCGCTTTATAAGGCAAACGAAACACAGTTTTAAAACCGTATTTTAGCTGTCGTATGCAATAAGGAGGTATTTTTTTGAACAAAAAGTTAAATAATTTAACTAATTGTCTTTATATTTTTAAAAAAGGCTTTAATTTCTCACAGGACGGTCCGGGGAACAGACTTGTTTATCATTTGCAGGGCTGTAATTTCAAGTGCAAGTGGTGCACAAATCCCGAAAGTATGGCTTTTCCGGGTGAAAACAGCATTAAATACCAAGTGGGCAAGCTTGTTGACGAGGCAGTAAAATGCCGTCCTATGTTTTTTGAAGGCGGAGGTGTTACGCTGACCGGAGGCGAACCCACATATCAGTTTGAAAATGTGCTGTGCCTTTTAAAAGCGTTAAAAAAAGAAAAAATCAACACCGCTATAGAAACAAACGGTTCACATAAGCATCTTTTCAAGCTTATCCCCTACATTGATAATCTGATAATGGATTTTAAGCATTTCGACGAGGACACACACATTTTATACACAGGTCATTCACTGAAACAGACCAAGGAAAATCTAAAAATGCTGTCGGAACAAAAAATAAAGGTGCTGATACGCACTCCCGTTATCAACGGCATAAATGCCGACCCTTACGGCTTTGCAAACTATTTTTCGGCGCTTGACTGCAAAAGTTTTTCGTTTGAACTTCTGCCCTATCACGAATTCGGCAAAGCCAAATGGCGTGAAAAATACGAAATTCAAAACGGATTTATAACCAAAGAAACATTGGATAAATTTAAAGAAGTATATGCAAACTGCGGTCTAAATGTAATCAATACATAGAAAGGAACGATGTATATGTTTAAATTTAAAAAAGGCGAGCTTACCGATATGGCAAAAGCTCTCTTCGCACAGGAGCGCGCAATAAAAAGGCTTGACGGCTGGTTTATTGCACAGGAAACAATAATGAAAACTTCGGGAAAGTATAAATCAAAGGAAATCGACAAGGCGAACACCCTATTGGAAACAGTGAAAATTCTTCCGCTTTCGGTAAGCGAAAACAACATCTTTGCCGGCACACAGCGTGACAGTTTTGCAAGAAGCTATGCGCTTATCAACCCGAGTTTTAAGGTTGAAGAATTTAACGGCTACTGTGACCCGACTGCCGTTTTCAATGACATTGAGCCGAATGAAGAATTTACATCGGAACGGATACAAACGGTAAGACAGTATATGCAAAACACCGATTATGTAAAAACATTGTCCGAGGTTTATAAAAAGTATGAAAGCGACACAAAAGAGGTTGCATATTTTATTGAACAGGTTACGGGACATCTTATACCCGATTTCCGTTATGCGTTAAAGCACGGCGTATTAAAAATGATTGACGGAATAAAAGACAAAGAGAGCGACGGATACCGTGCTATGGAGCTAGCTCTTCAGAGCGTAATCGTTCTTGCGGACAGATACCGTGAAATTTTGGAAAATCAGCTTAAAGACGCACCGCAAAACAGAGCAAATCAGCTTGAATATATGATAAAAACTTTGGAGCGTGTTCCGCGCCGCGGCGCAAGAGGACTGTTTGAGGCAATACAAATGTTCATTCTTCTGTGGCAGGTGATGTGTCTTGAACAGGCGCCGAATCCGTTTGCATTTTCGGTCGGCAATGCGGACAGAATTTTTGCGCCTTATTACGACACCGACAGAGAAACCGCCTCAGAACTTTTTGAGCATTTTCTGGTCTTTTTCAACGTTGCGGACAGAAGTTGGGCAATTTCGCAAAATATAATTCTCGGAGGACGCGATGTTGACGGCAGCGACCTTACAAACGAGGTTACATACGCAATTATGGACGCATATTACAATATGAATTTGCCGCAGCCGATTTTGTCGGTAAAGCTTCACAAAAACACCCCGAAGGAATTTTATGAAAATATGGGGAAATTTCTGTTTACTCCCGGTGTTCTCACTCCGTCGTTTTTCAACGACGACTCGTTGTTTGAGATTTTGAAAAGCCACGGGGTCGACAGTGAAGATTTACCAGATATTTCAATAGCCGGGTGCCAGGAACCGCTTATAATGGGAAAAGATAACGGCAACACAACAAACAGCTGGCTTAATCTGCCGAAAATTTTAGAGCTTACAATAACCGGCGGTGTTTCGCTTGTAACAGGCGAAAAGCTTGCCGACATCAAAAAGGCGCCTCTCGAAAATATAAAAGAGGAGTTTTTTAAAAACACAAAATATTTTGCAGAGCGTATGGCAGACGCCGCAAACGGTGCGTCGAAAGCAGTTTCGCACCTCCGCGTGCCGTTTCTGTCTTGCTTTATGGGCGGTCTTGAAAACGGCATTGACGTCCGCGACACAAAACACCAAGGTACAAAATACAACGGAAGCGGCTGCCTTATTCACGGGATAAGCGTCGCGGCGGACAGCATTGTTGCAATAAGGCATATGTTAAACGAAAGACCGAATGACAAAGACAGACTTGAACAAGCGTTAAAAGCTGATTTTAAAGGCTTTGACGATTTGCACGGCTATCTTTGCAAATGTCCGAAATACGGCAACTTCATCAATGAGGCAGACAACGAAACCGCCGAGGTTGCAAATATGGCTGCCGATACCGTTGCAAGTCTTAAAAATTATCTCGGAAACAGTTTCAGACCCGACTTTTCCAGCCCGTCAACGCATCTGCTGTACGGATATTGGGTAGGCGCAACTCCCGACGGCAGACACAGCCGCGAAATGCTCGGATACGATGTCGACCCGCTTTACGGCGACGCGTCCAACGGTATGGGTTACCGCGTTTTGTCATCTTTCGGCTTGCCGTACGAAAAAATGAACGGCGGTTATGCGTCGCACTTCGGTGTTGACCCTAACTATTTTAAAGGAAATACATTTGAGAAAAAAGGTGCGGAATTCGGCGAAAGAATTATAAAACCGCTGTTTTTCAACGAAATGAAAAAGGGCATTTCACCGTTCTACCTATACGTCAACGTGACAACTCCGCAGACGTTGAGAAAGGTGCTTGAAAACCCGAAAAAATATGCGCCGAGCGGCGTTTACATAATGAGAATACACGGAACTTTTGTAAACTTTCTCGACTTATCCCCGGCAATACAGCAGGATATAATCAAACGTCTTGACCCGTGCTCGGCGTCGCTTTAAAGGAGATTTTTTATGAATACAATAGGTCTTGACATCGGCACAACAAGCATATGCGGTGTACGCATAAACGCCGAAAGCGGAAAAAGCGAAAAAACAGTTTCGGCAAAAAACGATTTTTGGATTGACGGCGCGCCGTTTGAAAGGCTTCAGGACGCAGAAAAAATATTTGATACCGTACTGTCGCTGGCAAACGAACTGAAAGACGAAAACACGGCCGCAATCGGCATAACGGGACAAATGCACGGCATTGTGTATCTTGATAAATCGCTCCGCGCGGTAAGTCCGCTCTTCACCTGGCAGGACGGGCGCGGAAATCTGCCGTACAAAAACGGCACATATGCGTCATTTTTAAACTCATTTACAGGATACGGAAATGTTACGCATTTTTACAATGAAACAAATAAAATCATACCCGAAAATGCGGTTTTATACTGCACAATTCACGATTATGCCGCCGCACGCCTTGCCGGCAGAAAGCCGCCCGTTATGCACGTTTCGGATGCGTCGAGCCTCGGCGGATTTGACATAAAAAACAATAAGTTTGCCGTTGAAAATCCGTTTTTGCCCGAAACAACCGACACTGCGGAAAAACTCGGCGAATGGCACGGCATACCCGTTTATACGGCAATCGGTGACAACCAGGCAAGCTTTATCGGTTCGGGGTGCAATGACGGGTGCGTTTTGGTTAATATAGGAACAGGGAGTCAGGTTTCGTTTTCGGTAAACGAACCGATAACAGCCGACGGACTCGAAACGCGTCCGTTATCTGACGGAAAGTTCATAGCGGTCGGAAGTTCGCTTTGCGGCGGCAGAGCATATGCTGTGCTTGAAGGTTTTTTTGAAAAGGTTTTAAAAATGTGCGGTGTATCTCAAGAACCGCTTTACGAAAAAATGGCAGACGAAATCGGCGAAACGTATAAAACCGGCATTTCTTTTGACACAAGGCTTTGCGGAACGCGCAAAATGCCCGAAATCCGCGGGAGCATCAAAAATATATCAACAGAAAACTTTACACCGCGCGATATGATTTTGGGCTGTATGCACGGCATTGCAAACGAGCTTTACTGTCTTTATAAATCGGGAGGAACAAACTGCACAAAACTTATTGCAAGCGGAAACGGCATAAGAAAAAACAAGCATCTGCAAAACATAACCGAAAACACATTCGGTATGAAGCTTCACATTCCGTCGCTGTGCGAGGAGGCGGCGGCAGGCGCGGCGATTTTTGCAATGACAGGGTGCGGAATATACAAAAATTTGGAAACGGCAGAAAGGATAATACAGTATGATTTACGATAATCCTATATTTTTTGAAAAAAACAGAGTATACAGGGCATACAAAGGCGGTGCGCTTCTGGGAAAATTCGTGGGTGACGGGAGCGGTGACGGAAATTATCCCGAGGAGTGGATAGCCTCCTCCGTAACTGCGGAAAATCCCAATCCGACCTCTGAAAAAGAAGGCGTTTCAATAACCGATAACGGAGGTTTTTATCTTGATGATCTCATCGGCAAATATCCCAGGGAAATACTCGGTGAAAAACGCGAACTCGGGGTTTTAATCAAGTTTTTGGACAGTGCACTGCGTCTGCCTGTTCAGGCACACCCCGACAAGGAATTTTCGCTTAAATATTTTAACAGCACTCACGGAAAAGAAGAAAGCTGGCTTATTCTTGCAACAAGACCCGGTGCGTCGGTGTATTTCGGGTTTAAAGACGGTGTCACAAGAGAAATGTTTTCAAAAGCTGTTGACCAAAGCGAAACAGATGCCGGCGCAATGGAGCGTCTGCTTGTAAAATACAGCGTAAAAGAAGGCGACGTTATATTCGTACCTGCGAAAACCGTACACGCAATCGGCTCGGGATGCCTTATTCTCGAAGTGCAGGAACCCACCGATTTCACAATTCAGCCTGAACATATGTGCGGTGATATAAGGCTTACCGAACACGAGATGTATATGGGACTTGACAAAAACATATGCCTTGACTGCTTTAAATACCAAAGCACGCCGCTTATAAAAGGAAAACCGATTACAATAAGCGAAAACGGCAATATGCGCCGTGAAATGCTGATAGGAAAAAATCAAACCGAAAATTTCGGAATTAACAGAATTACCTTGAAAAATTCAAGCTTCACTCCCGACGCAAGCGCCGGTGTTTACGTTGTTCTTTCAGGGAACGGCACCGTAACCGCGCCCGACGTAAAACGCAAAATAAAAAGGGGCGACTATTTTCTTCTTCCGCACAACGCCGTCGGAAAATGCGTCATTGACGGCAATCTTACGGTTGCGGAATGTTTTGCGCAATAAAAGTCAAAAAAACAATCCGTCGGGCAAAAAATCCGGCGGATTGTTTTTACATATTTTCAATCCAAATATACACCGTTGTCAATCAAAATTTTCTGAAGTTTTTTAACGTCAACTCTCGGCGCAGATACTTTTTCTGTAACCGCCATTGCCGCCGACACACCGCCGACACCTCCGCCGGCAACCAAAACACCGCACTTTTGCGTGCGTGAAATTTTAACAATATAATCCTCCATTTTTAAACCTCCGCAAACCGAAATCAATCTATTCTCCAGCCTATCGTAAGCGTTTCGCTGATATGCTCGGCAATCACTTTTTTACCGCCGTCCGCTCATCCAGCCGGTCAAAAGTCCCACAATCAGCTTGATGTTATATTTTTCCGCGATACTGCAAAATTCGTTAAACCGTGCAAGCATTGTTTCGTCGAGATAGTTCTCGTTTGTCGGAAAACTCTCGTCGGTCATAAGATACTCATATTCGTTTCCTGCCCACTGGCGCATAACTTTGACGGGCTGAAAATCGCGCCAATTCGGAAAAACGCGCATATACGAAACGCCGTTTTCGGACAGCACCTTCAAATCCTTGTCCACCGCGTCCGCGTCCCACCGCTCCCACATAAGCGCGCCCGCGTTTGACGCCCAATAGTTACAGCCGAGCATAAATTCCATAAAAATCTTCTCCTTTTTTGACTTATATAAATTCCGTTTTCGAAATAAAGTTTTTGTGCTTTTACCTTGATTTTACTTTATTTTGCACATATAATCAATAAAAAAAATAAACATTTATTTGTGTAAAATAAATGTTTATTTTCAAATGAAATCAAAAGCCGGACGGGAAAAAGTCTGCATACAAAAGCACGGGCACCTTCCCGATGCCCGTGTTATATTTTACAATTCCTCTTTTATGCAAAGCGGTTCGAGTGACGGCAAAGCGGAAAATGCCATAATTTTTACGGTGTCGAAATCTTTGTCCGTTTCGGCTGTGAGGTCGGATACGTCACACACTTTTATGTCGGCAAGCGCACCGTTTTTGTAAAATCCTACCGTGACCTTCGACTGCGCGTCTATATTTTTCGCGTTAACCGAAACGGTCGCTTTCTCCTCGTTTTCCGTCACCGACGACACCGTGCACGGCGTGTTGTAATGGACTTCGGCTTTTTCAAGCGTTTCATCTGCAAGGTTTATACAAACCTTATTATCCTCTTCAACATCTGTCACATTATCGGCAGAAACGGCAAAATACACGTCTTTTATGTTTTTACACATATAAAATACATTATCCATTTTAATACTGTCGGAAAAAATATTTACCCGTTTTAAATTTGCACAGCTCTTGAAAGCACCGAAAGTTACATTTCCGCCGTTTCGGAAAGTTACCGTTTCAAGATTTCCGCAACTTGCAAAAGCATTGCCTGCTATCTCGTTAACACTTTGAGGAATGTCAATCTTTTCAAGGCTCTCGCACCCTCCGAAAGCCGAGTTGTCGATTTTTTCAATACCATAGGGCAGTTTTATATTTTTAAGGCTCTCGCACGCGCGGAATACAGCAAACGGAATTTCTTTCACATTCCGCGGAATTTCAACGTCCGAAAGCATAACACAGCCGTCAAAAGCCCGTACTTCAAGCGTTTCAACGCTGTCGGGCAACACTGCACATTCAAGATTTTCACACCCTGCAAATGCAACATTTCCTATTTTTGTAACTTTTTGCGGAATTACTATATTTTTTAAACCCGTGCAGTTGTAAAAGCACTTGAATTTTATTTCGCTTATATTCTGCGGAAGTGTTACGCCCGTCAGATTTTCGGCATAGGCAAACGCGCCCTCGCGGATATTCAAAACGTCATCGGAAACGGCATATGCACTGCCCTCTTTTCTCGACGGATAGCGCACAAGCTCGGTTTTGTCCTTGTTAAATAGCACGCCGTCAACATCTGTGAAATACAGATTGTTTTCGGTATAAAAATTTCTTATGCGGATTTTGGAACAAAAAGCAGATTCCGCAACCGATGTCACACTGTCGGGCAGAATGTAATCGCTTTCGACGCCTTTTTCAACATCGTAACGGCGGTTTTCGTCACTGTTAATCCAATATGCGGGAAAGCATATAAGCTCTGTTTTTTCTTTGTTGAACAGCACGCCGTCAACGTCTGCGAATTTTTCATTTTCCGGCGAAACAATAAATTTTGCAAGTTTTAAGCAATCGCCGAATGAGGTATTGTCGAATGTGTTCATGCCCTTGCCTATTTCTACGGTTTCAAGGTTTACACAGCCGCCGAACGAACCTATTCCGAGATTTGTAACGCTGTCGGGAATTTTTATTTCGGAAATAAATTTAAAACCGTCAAACATAAAATTTGCAAGTGAAGTAATTCCGTCCTCTATAACTACGTAATATACACTGTTTGCATACTTACTCCAGTAATAAGACGCATATGAATACATATCTCCGGTTCCGCTGATTGTAAGCGTATCATCGCTCGTTATCTTCCACGTAACGCTGTCACCGCATTTTCCCTCGGCAATGACGTCTTCCGCAAAAACGTTCGGCGCAAGGCACATCACCATTGACAATGCCAACACAATACACAAAAATTTCTTCATCATTTTACACTCCCCCTATAAAATATCAGTCCAAAAAGTCGTATTCGTCGCCCATACGGTCTTTAAACATCTCAAACGCGTCGTCCAGCTCCTCGTCGTTTTCGATATACACCAAAACGTCGTCCTCGTCCTCTTTTTCAATACGCATAATAAACACCTCGGTGTCGTAATCGTCGTCATCGGCAGGGAGCAGTGCAACGTATTCGCTTCCGTCCATTTTAAACGCGTCTATAACTTCAAAATTCACTTTGTTTCCGTTTTCGTCCTCAAAAGGTATAATATTTCCCTCTTTATTTTCGTTAAAATTAAATTCGCTCATTATTTTTCTCCTTTTAAAATATTATTTCTCTCGCTGTCGAGATAATTCTGCAAAATCACCGCCGCGGACACAGTGTCAATAACCTTTTTGCGCCCGCTTCCGCGCGTGTTTGTCGCCGAAAGAAATCTGTCCGCCATAACGGTTGTGAGCCGTTCGTCATACAAAACAACCTCGCTGTTTTTATATCTTTCCTCCAGCGTTTTTTTAAATTCAAGCGTTATTTCGCCCCGAAATCCCACCGAACCGTCCATATTTTTGGGAAATCCCAAAACGATTTTTTCGGGCTTGTATTCATTGTAAATTTCGTCAAGGCTCAAAAGCATTTTTTCAAAAACCTTGTTCGGCAGTGTCTTTATGCCCTGCGCCGTAAAAAGCAAAGGGTCGGACACCGCAACCCCAACTCTTGCGTCGCCGTAATCAATCCCCAGTATTCTCACCGTGCACCTCCTCGGTATTCTCACCGTTTGCGCCCTCGTTTTCCGCGCCGAACGTGATAATTGTTTCCTTATTAAGAAGTTTCATCGCGATGTCCGCGTTGTATTTCGCCTTTTTGCAAAGAACGTCTATGCGTTTTTTAAATTCTTCCCTTATCGCGTCTTTATTTTTCAGACAGTCGCTTATTATGCCGATAAAATTCTCGCCCGAAATTTTTTCCGCGTCGATAAAATGCGTCTGACCGACGTAATCGAGAAAGCTTTTAACCTTCGGGTCGTAGACAATGCCGACAATAGGCACGCACACGCTCGCCGCGTAGATAAGCGAATGAAGGCGCATACCGATTAAAAGTGAGCACCGCGAAATTATGCCTGCAAAAATTTTCTCGTCGTAGCGCGTGCCGATGATATAATACGGCGTTTCAAGGTTTTTGCAGATTTTCTTTGAAAATTCCAAATCGTTCGGTAACTGCATAGGCAGAAAAACGGGGTAAACGTTATTCATACGGCAGATGATGTCAAGATTTTTCGCGAAAGTTTTTTCAAAATTATGCTCGTTTTTGTTCCATTCGCGCACCGACACGCCGATTAAATTTATATCGCCTTTTATTCCGTGCGATTTTAAAACGTTTTCGGTAAGCTCCGCGTCGGACGGCACAAGATTGAGCGCCGGGTCGGCAGTGAGCATAATGTTATCGTTTGTCACGCCGATTTCTTTAAGAAGTTTGAGCGAACCCTCCTCGCGCAGGGTGATAATATCCGCCTTATCGAAAATTTTCTTTGTAAGACGGCGGTTTTTCGCCCTGTTTATCGGTCCTACACCGTTTGCATATACCATAAGCGACATATGTTTTTTGAGTGCGGTTTTCATAATTGTAAGATAGTATAAAATTGATTTTGTGCTGGTGACGTCCTGAATAAGCGAACCTCCCCCGCTCAAAAGCACTTTTGTGCGGTTCATCACTTTCATCACCTTAAACGGAGAAAATCGGTTTATCGCGTCGACGTTATACCGTTTCACAGTTTCGTCGGGACGGCGCGACAAAACCACAATTCTCACGTCTTTGTCAAGGCTTTTGAGGTTGTCGAGCATAGCCTGCAAAAGCGCGTCGTCGCCCGAATTGTTAAAGCCGAAATATCCCGAAATCATAAAATCGTAGCCGTTCGCTTTTTCGCGCAGAACCTTTTTATACGCGGTTATGGTGTTCTCCGCCATTGCGGTTACCGAATAGTTTTTCAAAACAGTTTCGCGCCCGAACTGCGTGAGCGCCGACCTTTTTTCGTTCGGCATATTGTAAACGGTCATAATATCTTCAAAAAACGTGTTGTCCGACGCGAAATCCTCGCCCCGGCAGGTGAAATTGTTCTTAAGGCAAACATTGAGATTGTCGGGCGAAAAAATTCCGCCGTAACCGAACTGACCCGTAAGAATTACGGGAACGCGCGCGCTCATAGCCTCGAGCGCGGCACGGCTTATGCCTACAAAAACGTCGGCTATTGACAAAAACTTATGCACGTCGGTACGCGAATTTGTCATAACAAAAATTTCCTTTTTCAGCTCACTGTTTTTCTCGGCGCAAAGCGCGCTTATCTTTTCAAATTCGCTGCCGCCTCCCACCATAATAATTTTAAGTTCGTCAATCTGCTCGCTCAATTTGCCGGCAATGCTCAAAAGCGAGTATGCCGCGTTGGTGTTGCCTGCATCAAGACGGCTGACGCACACTATTTTGAACGCGTGCTCGGGCAGATTAAACTCGGCAAGCGTGTCGTAGTGTATAAAATCGCCAGAAAAAACGTCGGTATCAATGCCGTTTATTGTGACAAGCGTGTTGTCGGGCGAAAAGTTGTAGTTTTCAATGACGTATTTCTGCACGTCCTCGCTCACGCACACCGCCTCGTCGCCCCAGTTTGTGAGCATTTTGTAGTGCCAAGCAGTGGAATACACCCCGTGAACGGTGGAAACAAGCGGAATACCGAGTTTCTTTTTCACAAGAGAGCTTACAAAAGCAGGTATCCTCGCGTGCGCGTGGATTAAGTCGATTTTTTCGCGCAGTACCACATTTTTAATCACACTGTATGATTTATACATACTTATCGGGTCTTTTTTGGTAAGAGGCGCGTAATAATGGCGCACTCCCGCGTCGGCAAGCTCTTTTTCGTAAACTCCTCCGCTCGACACCGCATAAACAATATATCCTTTTTTGCACAAATATTTTGCAAGCTCCACAGCGTGCGTTTCCGCACCGCCGATTTCAAGCCCCATAAGCGCAAGCAATACTCTTATTCTCTTCATTTTAATGTACCTCACTATCAAAAATACATAATATTACATTGTATATATTACCACATATTCAAAAAAATTTCAATTACAATTTTATTAAATAACGCAAAATATATTTACACGGATTTATATGTGCGTTATAATGAAAATATCTTTAATATAAAGGAGTTTTGGCAAATTGAAAAAATTAACATCGCTTATTCTTGCACTTATGCTTGTTTTTACATCGGCATACGCGGCGGCGCCGATATACAGTCTGTATGACGAAACGGAATATATCGACGGACTTAAAATTTCGCATATCCGCTCGCTGACAAAAAACGGCTGGCTGAACATCAACATTGCAAGCGCCGACCTGTCGAAAGACTACATCGACACGGAACTTTTGAAGGACGAAAACGACATACGCAAGCTTACAAACGTTAAAACGCTTGCCGAGAAAGCCGATACATACGTTGCGGTAAACGGCGACTTTTTCTCGTGGTCGAGCACCGAAAAGGGCAAGGGAAGCCCCGTCGGCGTTGAGATAAAGGACGGCGAAAAACTCACGTCCTACGCAAAGGCAAGCACGTCCAATGCGGTTTTTGTGAAAACCGACGACAAGCATATGCTGTTTGACTACATTGACACATATATGACCGTGACCGCGCCCAACGGCGAGGGAACGCAGATTAAACACATCAACAAATACGACGATTTGGACGGAATTGTTATGTATAATTCCAAATGGGGCGAAACCTCGCCCGGCTCGCACGCATATCAGGTTGAAATGGTGGTTGAGGACGACACCGTGACCGCAATAAACTACGACGCAGGTCCGTGCAAAATCCCCGAAAACGGCTATGTTCTGTCGTTTTTGAAAGACCGAACAACCTTTCTGCTTGACAACTTCCAAATCGGCGACAAAATTGTGTTTGACATCTCGCTTCAGCCGAATTACGAAAACATAAACCTTGCAATGGGCGGAGGAACACTGCTTGTAAAAGACGGAAAAACCGCGAAAAACACTCACAACATTGCAGGATTAAATCCGCGCACCGCGCTCGGACTTGACAAGGACGGCAAAACGCTTTACCTCATCACCGTGGACGGACGTCAGGCGGACAGTATCGGAGTGTCACTCGCGGAATTATCGGAAATCCTCATAAACAACGGTATATACAATGCCATAAATCTTGACGGCGGCGGCTCGACGACAATGGTTGCAAAAAACACCGAAACGGGCGCAAACGAGGTTATAAACCTCCCGAGCGAGGGCAGCCTGCGCAGTGTCATAAACGGTATCGGCATAAAAATGACCGCAACAAAAGGCAATGCTTCAAAAATGGTGTTAAAGCCTGCAAGCAGTACCGTTTTTAAAGGCACGTCCACTCTTGTGGAAAGCCTTTTGTACGACGGAAACGGAATGTATATCGGCGCCGTTGCACCCGACGTTGTGGAATGGAGCTGTGAAAACGGCAAAATCGAGGACGGATTTTACTATCCCGAAACCGAGGGTGTCGGCAAGGTTTTTGCAACATACGAAAACGGAATTGATGAAAACGTTATAGAAGCGTCCTGCGAATTTACGGTTCTCGGTGACATTTCCGCAATTTATCCCAGCACAAAAACCGTAAAACTCGGAGCCGGCGAAAAGCAGTACATCAGCCTTGAGGGCTGTGACAAGGACGGCAAAAGCGCGCCGATAAACCTAAAAGACACCGACATAAACTTCACCGACGACGTGTTCACGCGCGAGGGCAACAATCTCGTCGGCGCGAAAGAGGGCAGTGCGATTATGACAATCGCGTGCAAAAACGTCAACACGCACATTGCGCTCTACTGCGGAAATATCGCGGAGGATATTCCCCTCCCCGACGACGTTTCGTCGCTTGACGGATTAAAGCAAATCACGCCCGGCGCAAATTCGTTTTATTTCACCGCGTTCGGAAGTCCCGTTTCAAAAAACACGCTTTTGGAACGCGCGATTGTCCGCAAATTCAACGAAAAAACGGCGCAGAATACCGAAGTTTCAATCTTTTCGGGCAACAAAACCGACTCGGTGAACACCAAAATCAAGAGCGTCAAAACCGACGTATGCGAGGTTTACGAATACAAAAACTGCCTGTTTGTCACGGCGAACAACTACGGCGGAACAATTTCGGGAAATTCGTTTTCGCAGTGGCAGAAAATCATATCCGCGCTTGACGGCACAACCAGCAAAAACGTATTTTTGATTTTGCGCGAAAAGCCTGTTTTCAAAAGCAAAAACGAGCAGGATTTGTTTGACGATTTAACCGAAAAATATCTATCCGACAAGTCGGGCAGACGCGGATTTGTGCTTTACGACGGCGAGGTTAACTCGGTTTACGCAAAAGGCGGAGTTAAATATTTTGAATTAAAAGGAATACGCGGCAGCAACATATCAAACTATGCCGACAGCGAATATTTCAGCTTTGCGGTTGAAAACGGCAATGTTACCTACGGTATTAAAAAAGTTTTTGAATAAATAAATTTTACAAATATACATTCAATTATTGTGCAAAATAACTATTTTTTGAAAAGTATGTAGACTTTTGTAGTAATATGTAGTATAATTTTGTAGATTTGAGCGTGATATACGCTTTTAAAAATTACTTTAAGAAAAGAGGCAGCAAAATGAGCAAAGTTCACGTTATGGACCACCCTCTTATAGTTCATAAAATCACAAAACTCCGCGATAAGGACACACCGGTAAAGGAATTCCGCGAGCTGGTTAACGAAATTGCACTTTTGATGGGCTATGAGGCAACAAGAGATTTGAAGCTTGTAGACAAAGAGGTTGAAACACCCATCACAAAAATGGTCGGAAAAGAAATTGCAAAACCCATTGCGGTTGTTCCCATTTTGAGAGCAGGTCTTGGTATGGTTGACGCAATTATGAACATAGTTCCGTCGGCAAAGGTAGGACATATCGGTCTTTACCGCGACCACGAAACGGCAAAACCCGTTGAATATTACTGCAAGCTCCCCGTTGACGTTGACAAAAGAGAAGTTATCGTTGTTGACCCTATGCTTGCAACAGGCGGAAGCAGTGTTGCGGCTATTGATTTCATCAAGCAGAGAGGCGCAAAAGACATCAGACTTATGTGCATAATCGCCGCTCCCGAGGGCGTTGAATGTATGCAGAAGGCTCACCCCGACGTTGACATCTACTGCGGTGCGCTCGACGAAAAACTCAACGAAGCAAAATATATCGTTCCGGGTCTCGGCGACGCGGGCGACAGACTTTTCGGCACGCTTTGATTTTGACATTACCGCATAAAACCGAGATTGCGCGCGCATCTCGGTTTTGTTTTGTTTTAATAACGCTTGAAATTTTTTAAAAAATTTGGTAAAATATAATTTAGTGAAATTTTACCGAAATCGGAGGTTCTTTATATGAAAGTTGAAAGCTTTGCTCTTGACCATACAAAAGTTAAAGCGCCGTTTGTGCGCAAATGCACCGTTCTGACGGGCGAAAAAGGCGACAAGGTTACAAAATTTGACATTCGCTTTATGCAGCCGAACAAAGAGGAAATGCAAAGCGAGGGTATTCACACGCTCGAGCACCTTTTGGCAACGTATATGCGCGACGATATGGACAACATCATCGACTTATCTCCTATGGGATGCAGAACGGGTTTTTATATGACCGCCTGGGGCGAGGACGATGTTAAAACGGTTATCGGCGCGGTGGAAAACTCGCTTAAAAAAGTGCTTGAAACCGAGGTTGTTCCGGCTATGAACGAGGTTCAGTGCGGAAATTACAAACTTCACAGCCTTGCGCTTGCGAAAGAATACGCAAAAAATGCGCTTTCCAAAGGCTTTACCGACAAATTTATGATTGAATAAAATTTTATGGCTTAAATAAAATTTTTTGGGGGAAATTATGAACAGAACACTTCTGCAAGTGAAAGTTTTATATGATAAAATGGGCCGTGCCGAGAAAAAAATCGCCGACTGGATTTTGTCGCACCCGGGCGATTTAATTCCGCTCTCCATTTGCGAGCTTGCGGAGGAATGTAACTGTTCCGAGGCGACAATCGTGCGTTTTGCGCGCCGGCTCGGCTGCAGCGGATATCAGGAACTTAAAATTTCAATCGCGCGCGACGAGGGCAAAAAGAACGTTGACGACACCGTGAAAAAAGGCGACAGCTGTTTTGAAATTTTTGAAAAGGTGTCAAACGACATTTACTGCTCGCTTGAAAAAACAAAAGGCGCGCTGAAAAAAGAGGAAATCGAAAAGGCTGCAAACGCCATTGCAAACGCGGAAATCGTGTCTATATACGGACTGGGAAATTCCGCCGCGGTGGCAATCGACGCACAGCATAAATTTCTGCGCGCGGGGTGCAACGCATTTGCGTACAGCGACAACCATATGCAGGCGATAAACGCGTCGCACCTCAAAAAAGGCGACGTTGCAATCGGCGTTTCGCACTCCGGTTCGTCGAAAGACGTCGTGGAGGCGCTTAAAATTGCGCGCGACAACGGCGCAACCACAATTTGCCTTACAAACGAGGGAAAATCGCCTATTTTAAAGCAAAGCGACATTGTGCTTTTCACCGCGTCAAATGAAACGCGCCACTCGATTTTGGGACTTAATTCGCGTATCGCACAGCTTGCGATTATCGACGCGCTTTACCTTTATCTCGTGTGCCAAAAGGACGATTTGGCGCTTAAAGCTATTGAAGATACCGAAAGAGCGCTTTTGAGCAAAAAATATTAACTTCCTCATTTTTGGAAAAAGACGGGACAAATTTTCAAAAAACACTTGACATATCGCGCGTTAACTGATATAATAGTTTACGTTGCAAAACTGCACGGAGAGGTGTCCGAGTGGTTTAAGGAGCTAGTCTTGAAAACTAGTGATGCTTTCAGCACCCAGAGTTCGAATCTCTGCCTCTCCGCCACTTTGTTTTGCAATGTGAATTAAATATTTTATTTTCAGCAAACTTTTTGGAGAAGTACTCAAGAGGTCGAAGAGGCGCCCCTGCTAAGGGTGTAGGTCGGGCAACCGGCGCGAGAGTTCAAATCTCTCCTTCTCCGCCACACTTTTATGGTCATTTTTGATAATGACCATAATTTTTTTTGCCCTAAAACAGCCATAATAAAGCGGTTGTTTCTTTGCCGCAATATTACGGCTATCACATAGCCTGCTTCAAAAAATTTTTTCCGATATTTTTCCCGTAACCTTGTCTTTATAAAGGCTTTTAATAGAGATGTTTATTTCCTCAACCTTTGATTCAGCTTTCTTTAATTCTTTAAGCATTATATTACTCTCAGACTCTTTGTCTTTTGAAAGCATTTTGCTGATTGATTTTATTAAGTAATCTTTGTCTTGACTTGCTATGTAGGCATAGTGACGAATGTCATTTAACACAATGGCTTCAAGAACCTCTTCACGGATATTATGAGAAGTGCATACATTTTTCCCGTGATTTGAATATGTACCGCATCTTAAACTCCTGTTCAATAACTATTATACATTATTGTAACGATTAACGCAAAAAATTACTGTTCAGATTGTATTGATAAAAAAACTCCCTGTTTTAGTGCTTCAATCAAATCTACTGTATTATTAAATTTGCTTTTCACATTTATTACACAACCGCCCTTGACCTTTATTTTTGTAAAAGATGATTTCTTTCCCAATTTAGATTCTTTAATTGTTATAAAATCATTTTTTTCTATCATAAGGCACCCCCTAAAACTTAATAATATAAGCAAAAGGACTGATATACAGATAACAAGGTTATCGAATTATATCAATCCCTTTGATTATGCTGTTAAATAGCCGTACCCGTCACAGCCGTTACACCTCCTTCCGAAATTCATTGTAGCACCTAATGTCACAAGCCCATTGTAACTTTCAAAAAATAATTTCACCCTTTTGTGTAAATTTTGTTGAATTTGCACAAAAGAGAGAGGCGG
>ERZ824480.417-NODE-417-length-57458-cov-14.154103_pt1 | contig 57458 bp, 61 predicted proteins | sample MGYA00519861_ERZ824480 | MGnify/ENA primary metagenome ERZ824480 (study PRJEB31778, sample SAMEA3449152) | human gut metagenome | biome: human gut; feature: human-associated habitat; material: faeces | place: United Kingdom | collected 2010/2012 ... | reverse complement strand
TTCCATCCCTTAATTTTCAAATATTTACAACTAATTCCGAGGCTTAAATGACCTCAGTTAAACTTATAAATCACAGCAGTTCAACTGCTGATTGGAATATTTTATTAAAAAACATTAAAAACCGCTAAACTTTAACCAAAATGAAAGCACATCTTATTTATTCAATGGTCGCTGTGGGTATGCTCTTCGCATCGTGTGCGAACGAGGAACCTGCTCCGAATATGAAGGCTGACGAAGGTATTCAGCCCGTAACCCGTGCCCTGTCTTCGGCCACATTCCGCAAATCTCCTGTTGCGATGGTGTATATCGAAGTCAACGACACCAATCCTCTCAACGCCGGTTCGTACAAGTTGAGCGACGGCACCTCGTTTTTCGACATCGCGTGCATCTTCGCACCGAACATCCGCGGCGTCGATGGACAGCCCGTGCTGCACTTCAACGAGAACGTAAGCGCTATCATGGCGAACCCCGACAAGTATATTCGGCCGCTTCAGGCCAAAGGCATCAAAGTTACGATGTCGATCTTGGGCGACCATACGGGTCTGGGCGTAGCCAATATGACCAATGACCAGGCCGACAACTTCGCACAGCAGTTGGCCGACGCCGTTGCCCAATACGGGTTGGACGGTATCGACTTCGACGATGAGTACGCAGAGTACGGAACGCGCGGGTATCCGGGTGTGAACAGCACCTCTTACAGCCGTGTCATTACCAAACTGCGTGAGCTGATGCCGGCAGACAAGATCATCACGGTTTTCGACTGGGGTTATACCTATAATCTTTCGGCCGAGGCGATCGCCTGCATCGACTTCGGATGGTACGGAGTGTTTGGAGATACCAGCTATGGTTCGCCGACATTCGGTATTCCGCTGTCGCGCTGGTCTTCGCAGGCTATCAACCTTCGGAGCTATAATAACGCTACGAATCTGATGAACACCTCGAAGAAATCGAAAGACGAAGGACGCGGCGCGATTATGATGTACGACCTGCGGTCAACGAACACCGTTACCTCACTGAACGCTGTCGCTCGCGGAGCTTACAGCAAAGGTGTAACCTACGATGGTCAGTCTTATTCGAAAGACTGGTAAAATCTGTCTATGATGATGTCACTGCATAAGTAGTGCGCTTTGTGAGTGCCCGTACATCATCCGCAAGGGGATGTACGGGTTTCTTTTATAATTTAAAGAGGAATCAATCAGTATTTAAACTGCGTGAAAAAACCAATATCCAGCGGAACGAAAATAATGTCACTGTATAAGTAGTACGCTTTGTGAGTTGTAATTTTTTATACTGCGTGTCCCGTGGATATTGGTGTGTCAGTACCATGTTGTGAACCCCGGCTGAAGAACCCCGAACAGAATTTTTACCGTCGATAAACGAATTATTTCACTTTTTCATGCTCCCATTTTGTAGCTGGCGCGTCATATAGTATAGAGCCATATTACACCTAATTAAGCATAAAGATAGAAATAAAAATTGATTCTGACGGATACGAATATATAATATAACCATACATTTCCCAATTTAAGCTATTAGGAACATTTGTGTAGCTTATTTTCATGGTCTTAATTGATGTGCGATGCCCTATGATGGATAATCCATTAGCTGAATGTGAATTAATCCACTTGCTGAAAACATACGCCGACTCCGAACTGATGGAGCCGGAAAATATACTTTTGGAAGAAGCCTACAACCACTTTATCGAACAGGTTGTCGAATTATCCGAACAGGCACGCTCATCCATAGACTTCCTGCGTTGCCTTAAAATAACCGAAATAACTCTTTCGAAAATGAAACTTACAATCAAACCCTCCTTGCACAAAATTCAGGCATTTTTCATTGATGCCGCGGTCAAGTATCTGAATTGCGAACGGGAGTTTCTGATGCTCAAGCTTAAATATCCGCAAATGGGAAGACAGAACAGCAAACAATATAAATCACCCCTCTACTGGTCGCGGACACCCACTGACCTTATGGAACTGCTCGCGGCCATGCACGCTGCCGGCATCGTAAAAAAGATCGACGGGTCGGATGCGGAAATGACGTTGATGGTACAGTCCTTTGAAACGTTCTTCAACTGCCATATCAGGAATCCGGCACGGTGCCGGAACGCCGCCGTCAACCGGAAGTTACGCCTTACGAAGTTTCTCGATTTTCTGAAAGGGGCTTTGACCAATATCAGCCAGCGATAAATCCCGTTCCTCCGAAAGCCCGCCGAAAAATGTGCGGGCTTTTTTATTCCTACCGATGTCGTTTGCGCCGTCGCCGCCGCTTGCGCTGCTGCTGGTATTCTTCTTCGGCCGCATCCCGATTGTTATCCAGAACATCGAACAGTGAGTTCGGATTGGCAGAACGTTTCTGCGGGGGCTTCTCTTCTTCATACAATTCTTCCTCGTCAGGCCAAATGTCCTCCAGAAAGTCGGGATCATAGTCGATACCGGGAATCAGCGGATATTCGCCCGTTGTATCGTCCGGTAATTCAACATGGGGCATCTCAAGAATCGGAACGGTCGAAACCCGGTCGATAGAATCCCTCTCGGTGAAATGTTGTTCAAGGATGTTTGCCGAGAACTCTTTGCCCAGCCGGGAACCGTTTGCCACCACACCCGATTCATGGTCGATAAAGGTCACTCCGTAAATGCGTCCGGCATCGTTGATGCGGAATACTGCGTCGATACGTTTTGCCCGCAACAGTTCCCGGAACTCCGACATGGAGGTCGTCGCTTTCATCGCTCCGACCACCGCATCCCGTGTGTGGGAATAAAGCTCCTGCTCCTTGATCTTCACAGCGCAGCGTTCGTAATATCTTTTCAGGGCCTTATACCCCACGTCCTGCCCTATACGACTGGATTTGATTGGCGTCCCGATCCGTTGTACGTCATCTGTCAGCGCCCCGTACATGATGCCCGCATAATCCCGCCCCTCGATCGTGCCGCAGCGTTCCTCGATGGAGATATTAAACACCTCCAGCAAGGTTCGCAGTTCCCCGAACGAAACGCATCTGTAGCGGTGCAGGCACGAGCGTACCCCGGAGGAAAGTTGTTGTTTCACGTCGCCGGCTTCATAGTTCACCTTTCGCAGTTCCGGAGTGTCCGCTTTTTCTTCTCCCAACACCGCCGGCCGAAGATCGTATTTCGACTCTACTCACCGCAGGGTGTCCATCGAGCGGCGTGCCTCGAAGTCATGCGGGAGTTTCCGTCCTTCGCTGTCGATACGCAGCGACACGATATGCAGGTGGTCGCGGTCGATGTCCGTGTGTTTGAAGACGAAATAAGGTTGTTCCCCATACCCCATTTTTTCCATGTAGACCTGCGCGATCTCGGACAGTTGGGCGTCGGTCAGCTTGTCTTCCGGCGCCGGGTTCAGCGATACATGGAATACCGGCTTCTTGGTGCGTTGGTTTGCATCGAGATAGGGCTGGAACGTCTGCATCGCCCTAACTATATCAAGCCTTCCGTCTGAAGGCGTCGTCATCAGGGCGTTTTGGCAGAGGAGCAGGTAAGCCCTCTTTTTGTCGATCTTCTCCTTGTTGTAGAAAAGCGCCCCTGCGGGCGAGGAGCCGGAGGTTATTCGTGCGACCATGCGACGTACAGTTTTTCGGAAAGGGCGATTATCTGCTCGGAGAGGGCTTTGAGCTTCCGGGTTTCCTGCTCAAGAGCAAGCATCTGTTTGGGGATGGCGACGGTCGAAAAATGAGTATTCACAGCCCGGACAATCTGGTTGTAATTGTTACCTATGCGTTGAAATTGTGCGTAAAACTTGTTCAGCAGCGTGATATACCGGGCCATCGTCGGGTCGGTTTTCACGATGCGGAATTCTCCGCCGAAAATGCGGCGAACGATAAAGCGGCTGCGGTTGCCGCTCATTCCGGCCTCCTCCAGCATACGGCAAAAGCGTATGTTCTGTTCTTCGTTCAGGCGAAAGGAGTACTTGAAACTCCGCTTATCGTCATCATCATTCACATCCATAGTTCTTGTTTTAAGGTGGCGCGACTTGGGAGCGACACCGCAGCCCCGCAGGGCGAGCACCTTTGTCGGACAAACGCCAGTTTGTCGGACAAAGGTACAGCTCGCTACCGTCTCCGCGACGGTAAAACGCGACAGCAGAACGACTTGCGAAGCCTTGCCGGACTAAAGGTCTGCGGGCAACGTCCCGTACTGCAATGATACGACGGATTTCGAGGCTTTGCAAGCCGCGTGAACGGCCTGGAGCGGCCTGGAGCGGCCAGCCGTCCGGTTCGCCGTAAAGGGGTATTATCTTCGGCCCGTGAGTGATTTCAGCGTTAGAAACCAATCAGCGAAAGACTGATTTCTGCGGCTGCCATCATTCAGTGACAGGGTGATTTCAGTATGAGGGTGATTTCAGACTATGATTGATTTCAGTGTGAGGCTGATTTCAGCATGAGGTTGAAATCAATCGCTGAAATCAATCAGCGTGAGGTTGATTTCAAACTTAGCGTGATTTCTCCGTGTGATAGATTTCGCCATAAACTATATTCCTATGAAAGAAAAACAAGTATTCTTTTCCGTGTGCAGCCAAAAGGGTGGCGTGGGAAAATCGGCGTTCACCGTACTATTGGCCAGTTGGCTCCATTACGTGTTGGGGCGCGATGTCCTGGTCGTCGATTGCGACGCTCCGCAGTGAAGTATCTCCGCACAGCGGGCGCGGGAGCTGGTCGTATTGGAGGGCAGCGAATATTACAAACTGATGCTCTTACGTCAGTTCAAGGCATCCCAGCGTAAACTCTGGCCTGTATTGGAAACAACACCGGAGAATGCCATGAGCGACGTTCGGCGATACCTCGAACAAACGCAGCGTTCTTTCGATCTGATTATGCTCGATATGCCGGGAACCGTATCTGCGCCGGGAGTGTTCCGTGTGTTGGCGGAGCTGGATTACATCTTCGTGCCGATGAAAGCCGACAAGCTCGTGATGGAGAGTGCCGTGAGTTTCGCAAAGGCCGTGAATGAGCAGCTTGTGCAGAACCCGGACTACAACCTCCGGGGACTGCGGATGTTCTGGACGATGATCGACCGCCGGGAGCGAACACCTCTGTATGAACAATATGAAAAGGCACTCGACATTTTTCAACTCCCCCGGCTCAAGACCCAAATCCCGTATCGCAGCCGGTTCAACAAAGAGATTCTCGATGCAAAGGGCAGTATCGGACGCTCTACGCTCTTTCCAGCGGAGAAAACTTTTGCCCAGGAAGCGCAAATCGGTGCTTTGGCCCAAGAGATCCTTTCCATTATCGAGGTATAATATGGCGAAGCAAAACAGAAGGCCCGAACTCGACGAACAAATGCTGCGGGACATCGTGAGCAGTCAGAGTCTTAACGGCTCTATCTTATCGATCGCCGAGGAGGTCGCACACGGGCAGACATCCACATCTGCCCGGGAAGCACCTCCGTTGGCGGCTCCCGTCCAGGAGCCAAGTCCTCCTGTAATGGAACCGCGACGACGGCGTATTCCCATCCCCGATTACACTTCGACCTTCTTACGCAACACCGAGGTCAAGCGCCGTAGTGTAATTTATACTTCCGAGGACTTGAAGCGCAAATTAGCACACGTAGTCGATATGCTGGGAAACGGGGAACTGACCGTAACGGCGTATGTGGAAAATATTCTCCGCAACCACCTTGAGATATACGGCAAAGAGATAAACCGTCTTCACCGGGAACGAAATTTCAACAACCTAATCTAATACACATGATGACTGAATATGATTATTTTCTTTACGCCGGAGTTATTGCCGTCGTAATCCTGCTGATCTGGATTGCCGTCAACCTGCTGCTTTCTGCGAAGAACGATTCGGGGGAAGAAAGCGCATCGAAAATCCGTATCCGCATTCGCTACAAGAAGCAGCCCTCAAAAACTGATGAAGCATTGAGTTTCCTTGCGGAGAACTACATTGACCGTTACCTTCAAACGGGGTTCCTCGAAAGGCGTAAAGGTATCTACGTAAGTTACGACACCCAACAGAAGCTCCGGCGCATCATCAACCATTACAACATCGAGGGCGTGACTATAAGCCACTATGCCGACCGTATCATTCGGGAACATCTGGCTATGTACGAGACGGAGATCGAAGAGTTGCTGCGCCAGCGTACTGAAGAACCCTTATAGCATGTCCGGAGTGCTTATCGTCGCAGCGTGTCTGGTCTTTGTAGACAGGCTGCTGTTCCGGGGACAGCTTATATCCCTGTTTATTGATGGTTGCCGGGAAACAATACGTCGTCCGAAAAAATCACCTCCTGCGGTAGTGCAACCCGCAGTGCCCCCAGCACACGACCCCGCGTCCCTGATTGTAAAAAAATACTACGCGGACGGCCTGGAGCGGTCTGGAGCGGCCAAAACGGAAGAAGAGGTAGGAAAGGCACCGAAGCGTAATATATTTGCCGTCCAGCCCCCGCAAGATGGATTGCAAATGTGGGAAGACCCGGACTTTGCCATAGAGGATATTAATCCCACAGTCAAAGATAAGGAGAAATCCAAAATCGAAAATGTCGATCCTGAAGTCCGCCGGATGATGGAGGAACTTACCGATGGTGAACCGGCAATGCCGGACGACTACACCGACGAAGAAAGGCAGGCTGTCGCCGGTTTCGACAGCAACGCCTTTACATAAACCGATTGTCTAACCTTAAAACATGACGAGCTATGAGCAGCGTATTTGATTCGACGTGACTGAAATGACTGACTGAAAAGTGACCGACGGCCGCAGGCCGTTGGTTGAACGGTCTGCGGCTTTTTGATAAATCTAAAAAAACGCAGACGAATATGAAAAAGAAAATTATGATCCTGGGAGCCGCCGTAACCGCTGCTGCGAGTGCTTTTGCTCAAGGCAACGGTACGGCGGGTATCTCGGAAGCTACACAGATGGTTACGAGTTACTTCGAGCCGCTCACGCAACTGATCTACGCGGTAGGTGCCGTCGTTGGATTGATCGGTGGAATCAAAGTCTACCAAAAGTTCTCGTCGGGCGATCCGGATACCTCGAAAACCGCGGCCAGTTGGTTTGGAGCCTGTATTTTCCTGATCGTTGCCGCAACTGTCCTCCGCTCTTTCTTCCTCTAACGATGGCCCAATTCGGAGTTAATAAGGGCGTCGGGAAAGAGGTCGAATTCAAAGGGCTTACTACGCAGTACCTTTTCATCTTTGCCGGAGGTCTGATAGGAGTATTCATTCTGGTTGTCATTCTCAACCTGTCCGGCTTGAATAACTTCTCCTGTATCCTATTCGGAATCGTTGCCGGTTCCGTACTTGTCTGGGGAGTATTTTACCTGAACAACAAGTACGGGCCGCATGGGTTGATGAAACGCATGGCTCTCAAGCAGCACCCGCGACGCATTATTCACCGCCGGAGCGTCCGGCGATTATTCAATCGTTAATTTTACAATATGCGAGGAAAATTCAAAACGTCCACATTGGAGCGGAAATTTCCGCTTCTGGCCGTAGAAAACAACTGCATCATATCCAAGAACGGGGACATCACAGCCGCATTTCGCGTCGTCCTTCCGGAACTCTTCACAATCACGGGAGCCGAGTACGAAGCAATGCACGGGGCATGACTGAAAGCCCTGAAAGTCCTCCCGGACTTCACGATCGTACATAAGCAAGATTACTTTATCGAAGAACGTTACCGTCCGGCGGCTGACAATACGGATCATTCGTTTCTTTCGCAATCCTTCGAGCGGCACTTCTTCGAACGGCCTTTTCTCAAACACTCCTGTTATCTTTTCATCACAAAGTCGACACCCGAGCAGATGCGGCGTCAGAGCAACTTTTCGACGCTCTGCCGGGGATATATCATCCCGAAAGAAATCCGCGACAAAGATGCCGTTTCCCGCTTTCTCGATGCCATCGGGCAAATGGAAAGCATCCTGAACGATTCGGGGTTGTTACGCCTGGAGCAAATGACCGGGACGGAGATTGTCGGCTCAGAAGACCGTGCGGGACTTATCGCCCGTTACTTAGCACTCTCCGGCGACGGTAAGATCGTCAACGAAGATATGCGGCTCGATGCAGGTCAGATGCGTATCGGCGACAAATGGATGACGATGCACACGCTGTCCGACCTGGATGCGATGCCCCAGAGCGTCGCTACGGATGCCCGCCATGAACGCCTCTCGACAGATCGCTCCGACTGCCGTTTATCCTTTGCCGCCCCGGTGGGGTTATTACTCAACTGCTCACACCTCTACAACCAGTATATTTTTCTGGACAACCACGACGAAACACTCCGGCAGTTCGAACGCACGGCCCGGAATATGAATTCACTTTCGCAGTACAGCCGGGCCAACGCAATCAACAAGGAGTGGATCGACCTCTACCTCAATGAAGCGCATACCGAGGGCTACCGCTCCGTCCGCTGTCACTGCAATATCATCGCATGGACAGAGAACGAAGCCGAGTTGAAGCGCATCCGCAACGATGTCGGCTCCCAACTCGCACTCATGGGATGCACCTCGCATCACAACACCGTAGATGTTCCCGTCCTGTTTTGGGCGGGCATCCCCGGCAACGAAGCGGATTTCCCGGCCGAAGAATCGTTCCACACATTTCTGGAGCAAGTTCTATGCCTGTTCAACGGCGAGACGAATTACCGCTCGTCACTCTCCCCTTTCGGAATTAAAATGGTAGACCGTATCAGCGGTATCCCGGTACATCTGGACATCAGCGACCTGCCGATGAAGAAAGGAATTGTTCAAAATCGGAACAAATGTATCATCGGGCCTTCTGGGACAGGTAAGTCATTTATAACCAATCACTTAATGCGTCAATACTACGAACAAGGGGCGCATATTGTGTTGGTAGATACCGGAAATTCCTACAAAGGATTATGCGAACTGATCCACGCCAAAACCAAAGGCGAAGACGGGATATACCTCACTTACACGGAGCAGAACCCAATCTCCTTCAATCCGTTCTACACGGACGATGGAATCTACGACATCGAAAAACGGGAATCTATCAAAACGCTGATCGTGGCACTCTGGAAACGGGAAACGGAGGAGCCTACCCGAGCTGAGGAGGTCGCGCTGTCCAATGCGGTCAACCTGTATCTGGCAAAGATTAAGGGTAACGCATCGATCACACCGTCGTTCAATACTTTTTACGAATTCGTCAATACGGATTACCGGAATCGGCTTATCCAGAAGAAAGTCCGCGAGAAAGATTTCGACATCGAGAATTTTTTGAATGTTCTGGAGCCGTTTTACCGGGGCGGAGAGTATGACTACCTGCTCAATTCTGACCAGCAGCTTGACTTGTTCTCGAAGCGGTTCATTGTCTTCGAGTTGGACAACATCGCCGACAACAAGGTACTTTACCCTGTTGTCACGATCATCGTGATGGAAACGTTCATTAACAAGATGCGCCGCCTGAAAGGAATCCGCAAGGTACTGTTGCTCGAAGAGGCATGGAAGGCAATCGCAAAGGCGGGTATGGCCAGTTTCATCAAGTATCTGTATAAAACCTGCCGCAAGTATTATGGTGAGTGCGTATGTGTCACGCAGGAATTGGACGATTTGCTGTCCTCCGAAATCCTCAAAGAGAGTGTCATTGCCAACTGCGACTGCCGCATCCTGCTGGACATGCGTAAATACGCAAACAAGTTCGACGGCATCCAAGCCCTCCTGGGCCTTACGGAAAAAGAGAAAGGCCAGATCCTTTCGATCAACCTGGCGAACGACCCCAAGCGGCTCTACAAGGAGGTTTGGATAGGACTGGGAGGCGTACAGTCCGCAGTCTATGCAACCGAAGTATCGGAGGAAGAATACCTGACCTACACCACGGAAGAGGTTGAGAAAATGGAAGTCTTTGCCCTCGCGGAAAAACTCGGCGGCGACATCGAGGCAGCCATCCGGCAGCTTGCTCGAAAAAAGAGAAACGAATAAACCAAAAAACTACTATGAAAAAGAAAAATGAAAATATCGGCGAATTCGCAGAGCTTATCGCCGACATGAAAAAGGAACATGCCACACGAGGACGTTTTTTGTCGTCCCTGGACAGTCTGCTTCAGCAGGTGCAGCACAGCAATATCTGCGGCAGTTGGTTTGCACGTGAAAGCCGTCTTTCGGCGGCGATACGCCGCATCGGGCCGCACAGCTTCCATGCGGTGATTTACGATAACACGTTATGCTACAAACGTGTCGTACAGGATGTCGTGATCTCCGCACGTCAGCAACAACTGACTTTTTTCACCACTGAGAATCCTGACGATCTTCACCGTGTGAAGTACGATGCGAATACGGAAACACTCTACCTGGGGTGTTATGGGGCGTTTACTCCCGAAGATGTCATATCTACCTATATCACAACGGAGGAATTGACCGAAGGCCCCGTGTGCGAATATCCTGAAGAGTAGGCTACGAGATGCGAAAGACAAGCATTCTTTTTGTACTGCTCTTAATTTCGGGAATCGTCAAAGGGCAGTGGGTCGTCTCAGACCCGACGAACCTTGCGCAGAGTATCGTCAATTCCAGCAATCAGATGGTTCACACCTCGACGACATCGGCCAACATGCTCAACAATTTTCAGGAGACGATGAAGATTTACAAGCAGGGGAAACAGTATTATGATGCGCTGAAGGCCGTGAAAAATCTGGTACGCAATGCCCGCAAGGTACAACAGTGTATTCTGATGGTCGGGGAAATCTCCGACATCTACGTGACCAGCTACCGCAGGATGCTTGCCGATGAGAACTTCTCCCCGCAGGAACTCGCAGCGATTGCCGTCGGATATACGAAGATCATCGAAGAGAGCGCCAATTCGCTCCGTGAATTACAGGACATAGTGAATCCCACGGATTTGAGCCTCACGGACAAAGACCGGCTGGAGGTGGTCGATGCGGTATATGTCATCCTGCGCAAACACCGCAACCTGGCTCGTTATTACACCCGCAAATACATTTCCGTGTCCATGCTGCGCGCCCGCGAGCGCGGGAACTCCGAGCAGGTGATGTTTTTATACGGGTCGGAAGAGGATAAATACTGGTAGCCATGTTCATACCACTAATTTCGGCGGACAATCTGCATCAGATTCTCCGTGTCCTCTATGAAAGCATGATCGACATGTGTGAGCCAATGGCGTCGGTGGCATCCGCAATAGCAGGTATCGGGGCCATGCTGTATATCTCATATCGCGTATGGCAGTCCTTGGCCCGGGCTGAACCGATAGACCTCTTTCCGCTACTCCGGCCTTTTGCAATTAGCATCTGCATCATGTTCTTCCCGACGCTGGTACTCGGCTCGATCAACGGGCTTCTCTCCCCCATCGTCAAAGCGACTCACTCACTGATGGTCGGGCAGACTTTCGATATGCAGAAGTGGCAGAAAGAGCGGGATGAGAAGTTACGTCAAAATAATGAAGAGATGCCCGCCGACGGATTCTATGAAGAGAACGCCGAAATGGAGCAGGAACTCGATGCTCTGGGGCTGGACGACCAAACGCAGAATACAATGGATCGTATGGATAAGGAGCGGTCTTCGTGGAGCTTCAAAGGTATGCTTATGAAAGCGCTGGGGTGGCTTCTGGAACTGATTTTCGCGGCCGCGGGCGTTATTCTGGACGTACTTCGGACTTTCTACCTGATCGTACTTTCGCTGTTGGGGCCGATAGCTTTTGCGATTTCCGTATTCGACGGATTTCAAAACTCTTTATCCCAATGGCTCTCAAAATACGTCTCGGTTTATCTCTGGCTGCCGATCAGCGATCTGTTCAGTGCTATCATCGCCCGCTTGCAGACCCTATCTTTACAAAACGACGCGGCACTTGCCGCATCCGGATACGACTGGTATTTCGATTCCAACAGCACCATATACCTTGTCTTTATACTGGTAGCGATCTGCGGATATTTCTGCATCCCGTCAATAGCGTCGTGGGTTGTGCAGGCAAACGGATTCGGCTCTTATAATAGGGCTGTCGGGGTGATGACAGCATTTGCGGGAGGTTTGGCCGGTTACGCGGTCGGAAAGACATACAGCACAGGGAAAGTCGCCGGAAAAGGCATCTCCAGATTCGCTAAATCCGAACTTTCAAGTATCCTGGCGGCATATAAAAATTTAAATAAATAAATGGAATTCAAATCGTTATTAAACATCGAAAGCAACTTCCGGCAACTGCGTCTTTACAGCCTTGTCTTCGCAGGTATATGCACGGTAATAACGCTCATTGCCGTTTGGAAGTCCTATTCTTTCGCAGAAGCGCAGCGGCAGAAGATTTATGTCCTCGACAACGGGAAATCTTTACTCCTGGCTCTTTCACAGGACTTATCCCAGAACCGGCCCGTCGAAGCCCGTGAGCATGTGCGCCGTTTCCATGAACTCTTCTTCTCACTTTCACCCGACAAGGCCGCGATTGAATCCAACATCAACCGCGCCCTGCTGATGGCCGACAAAAGTGCCCTCATCTACTACAAGGTGCTTATGGAAAAAGGGTTCTTCAACAGGCTTATCGCGGGGAACATTTCCCAGATCGTAAAAGTGGACAGCATCAAGTGCGACTTCGAACGCTATCCCTACGAGGTAACGACCTACGCCCGGCAGAGGATCATGCGCGAGAGCAATATAACCGAGCGCAGTTTGGTTACGACCTGCCGATTGGTCAACTCCGTGCGTTCCGACAACAATCCGCAGGGGTTTATGCTGGAGAACTTGAACATCATCGAAAACAAAGACCTGACGACCTATGACCGGTAAGCGCATCCGAATTCATGCCAGATGCCGCTTGCTTCGGCAACGAATTCGGCGATGGCACAATGCGATGACCGATAGGCAGCGGCGGCGGATTCTCTTATGGTGCTTCATCTTTTTCTTGTTGGCCGGATGCTTCATGGTGATACGCGGATGCGGGCATTTTAGTTTTCCTCACATCGAACCCTTTACACTCAATCCTTAAAACTATGGCAGAAGAAACAAAACCTGACCCGCAGAAAGCGCAGCAGCGCAAGGTCTACATTGCCGGAGCAATCATGCTTATTCCTTTCTGTTTCTGTATGTACCTGATCTTCGGAACTGGAGCGCAAAAGGAGCCGGAGACTGCCGGAGCAAATGGCGTCAACGTAACGATTCCAGACGGGAAAGCTCAGAAAACCGAGGACAATAAGCAGAAAGCCGTTGAAAAAGTCCGTAATCAGGATGCCCAGGCACAACGATTACAGACTTTGGGGGACGATGCCTTTTCACTGCTTGACGACGGAAAGAGCGAAGAAACAAAGATACAGGGACAAGACCCCGTGAAGCAGTCGCAGGCAGCGAACCGCGCCATGCAGGAGCAGGCGCGGAGTTTCTATCGCCCGACGAAGAATCCCGAAGTCGAAGCCCTCAAAGAGCAGGTTGAAACCCTGAATGAGCAGTTGGAAGCACAGCGGGCCGCGACGACGCAGATTGATCCCATAGCCCTTGCAGAAAAGCAATACCAGTTGGCACAGAAATACTTCGGGAACGGGACGGGAACGGCCGAGGCTGATCCGGCTAATGGAAAAAAGAGCAAAAGCAAGAAATCGAGAATCTTCCCCATACGGGAGGGCGATATATCGGCTTCGACGCTAAACCCTACGCTGGATTTTTCACAAGAGCGGAATATGGGTTTCAATACCGCCACCCGGAGATCGGAGCTTCAGGCGAATACGATTCGGGCGTGCGTTGCCGAGGATCAGGTTATCCGTGTGGGCGGCATGGTACGTCTGCGGCTGCTGGACGCCGTGCGGATCGAGGGCGTGGCGATTCCCCGGAACACGACCCTATACGGTATGTCCCGCATCGACGGAATACGTCTTCAGGTCGTGGTGTCGAGCATCGAATACGGAGGACGCATTTTCGATGTCAATGCCGAATCCTACGACATGGACGGGCAACCCGGACTGAACATCCCCGATTCCCGGGAGCGACGTGCTGTCAAAGAAGCACTGGCCTCGATCGGTCAGGGCGCTGGGATGAGTGTCAATGTAACCAAGAGTGCCGGACAGCAAATCGTATCCGATTTGTCGCGTAACGCAATATCGGCAACCACAAAGTACGTCGCGGAAAAGCTCAAGGAAGTGAAGATCACGCTCAAGGCCAATCATCAACTGTTATTAATTTCAGAAGAGTAAGCATGAAACGAAACATCATTTACATGACCCTGCTGACAGCGGCGTGCGCCGCATCGGGCATACAGGCACAGGCCCGCGTCGCCGAATCGCAACCGATACGCCCCATGCGCATCGAGGTTGGATTTACGAAAACCGTACATATCATCTTCCCCTCCGGCGTGACCTACATCGACATCGGTTCGATGGACATCATTGCGGGCAAGGCCGACGGCGCGGAGAACGTCGTTCGCGTAAAGGCAGCAGTCAAGGATTTCACGACCGAAACGAACCTCACGATCATCACCGAGGACGGAGGATTCTACACCTTCGATGCGAGTTATGCCGAGAACCCCACCGTATCCACTGTGGAGATCGAAGCCCCGGCAACTCCGGCAGCAGCGGCGGAGCCGGCCGAGGGCCGCGTGCTGTTGCAGGAGGTCGGCAGAGAGAAGCCGGCAACCGTGAAACGCATACTGGCCGACATCTACCGGCTGAACCGCGTGGATACAAAGGGGATTCGGGCAAAACGATACGGCATCGAGGTCGAAGTGCTGGGTATCTATATCCACAATGACGTGATTTACGTGCATACCGTCATCGCCAATGCGACGAACATATCCTTCGAAGTGGATTACAGGCGTTTCAATATCGAAGACAAGAAGATTGCCAAGCGCACCGCCCAGCAACGCACGCCGCTCGAAGTGCTGCGGGTTTGCAACGATCCGGCCGTCGTGCGTGGGCACCAGCGGCAGCGTTCGGTGTTCGCACTGCCCAAGTTCACGATTCCCGACGACAAAGTGCTGGTACTGGAGATCGTCGAACGAAACGGAGCGCGGCATCAGAGTATCGAGATCACGAATAAAGATATTTTGCAGGCAAGGGCGATTTAAGAAAAAAGCCCCAATATGGGGCTTTTTTGGGGAACGAGGTTAATGCAAAAATATAGATTTAATGTTAGTCATTAGATGCTCCACGTAAGAAGAATAGCCTCTTACACCTACAATTCCAGTTAGTTCAGAAAATTCATTTTCTTGCAGTTCAATTAATTGATCTTTAGAAATATCTTTATTTTGGTATAAAATTTCAGCACGTAATGTATTCCCAAGATATTTCAATTCATCACAATAAAAACCATAATTAACAAAAATTGTAGAATCCTTCTTATTTGGTAAAGAACATATCCTTGCATACTCTTTTAAATTACCAATTCCCACAGATAAGAAGGAAAGAGTTTCGTATGAGATGTTACGCAATATGATTTCATTATTTATCAATGAGAAAAAAAGTTCTGGAGTTTGAATGAAATAATCATAATCAACATTTCCACATATATAGTTACCCGATATTTTATTAACATCTAAATAGGGACAGGTTTCTTTTATGTGGTAATATATCTTTGCAATGTCTGCATAAGCTGCTTTCATTAATTTTACAGTACTATCTTTTTCTTGTGACCTAATTTCTATTCGATTCAAATATAGAGCAGCAAGTAATCCCAAGAAATTTATGGATAAAGTAATCGCTACAACGGGTATCTCCTTTTTCCATTTCAAGGATTTCGTAGTATGTATCCGATAGAAAAGCGATGCGGTGATAGTCAGCAGGGCACAAACGATGAACAAAAGATTCATAATGCAACATTTTTGATAATAAAGATATACATTACGGGACGAAATTCCAAAATTCTTTGCCCACCAGTCGCAGAAACACAGATTCAAGGAACGAATATTGCGAGAATAAGCATTACTATGGACAAAGAATTGAAAATATACAAGCCGGACAATAATTCCCCGGTAGAAATACCGCTCGCAGAAAGCAGTGTCCATGCCGGATTCCCTTCTCCTGCCGATGATTTTCTGGAGGGACAGCTTGATCTGAACAGCCTTGTCATAAGGCATCCTGAAGCAACATTTTTTGCACGGGTCGAAGGCGACTCGATGAAAGACGAGGGAATCGTCGAAGGGGACATCCTTGTGGTGGATAAAAGCATTGAACCGTACAACGGCTGTCTGGCCGTGGCGTTCGTCGATGGGGAGTTCACCCTCAAGCGTGTGAAAATGGAACCAGACAAGATTCTGCTCGTCCCGGCCAATCCGAAATACAAGATCATCGAAATCTCCCCGGACAGCGAATTCGCAGTTTGGGGCGTGGTCAACTACATCGTAAAAAAAGCCTGATCCGGGCAACCTACTCGGCCTACTCACAATCAAGGTAATACAAGCATCCGAAAAGCACCGTTTTTGTAGTTCTAACAGCCCAGACAATACAAAGGGAGAATAATCCGTTTGGTTGCCGGGATAGTATGTTTGGACTTTGTGACGCGAATAATTTCTACGCTTCCTGCGAGAGAGTATTTAACCCGTCGTTGATTGGACGCCCTGTTGTGGTGCTTTCGAACAATGACGGCTGTGTCATTGCGCGCTCAAACGAAGCCAAGAAACTCGGCATTGAAATGGGGGCGCCCTACTTTCAGATCAAGCAACTCGCCCGCCGCGGCAATGTCGCTGTTTTCTCGTCGAATTTTGTACTCTATGGCGACATGTCCCGGCGGGTCATGGGGCTGTTGAAAAAGTTCGTTCCGGCAACCGAGGTCTATTCTATCGACGAGGCGTTTCTGGATTTTTCGGGGGTCGATCCTGCGGCGCTCGATGGACTCGGCCATGAGATCGCTCGAACGGTGAAACAATATACTGGCATCCCTGTCAGCATCGGCATTGCGCCGACAAAGACACTTGCAAAGATTGCATCGAAGCTCTGCAAACAATACCCGAAATTAGATGGCTGTTGCTTCATGCACCGCCCGCAGGACATTGAAAAGGTACTCCGCAAATTCCCGATCGAGGATGTTTGGGGTGTGGGCCGGCGCTATGCGAAGATGCTCAAGGCAAACGGCGTCAACACAGCCTGGGACTTTACGCAACTTACGCCCGAGTGGGTGCGCAAACGCATGTCCGTCGTCGGACTGCGTATGTGGAAAGAGCTGCGCGGCGAGGCGTGCATCGGGTTCGAGCAGGCTCCGGCAGATAAAAAGCAAATCGCCACGACGCGGACGTTCGCCCACGACATCGACGACTTCGGGGAACTGCATCAGAGCGTCGCGCAATATGCGGCCTCGTGTGCCGAGAAACTTCGCAAGCAGAACAGCGTATGCGGAGAGGTTGTCGTATTTATTCTTACAAATCGTCACAAGGACAACATTCCGCAGCACTATGAAAGTCGCCTGCTAAAGCTCTCGGTGCCGACAGACAGCACGCTGGAACTGACGAAATACGCATCGGGACTGCTCCGGCAGATTTATCGCAAAGGCTACGCTTACAAGCGGGCCGGTGTAATACTCTCGGACATCTGTTCAAAGACCGGAACGCAGCGCGATATGTTCGACACCACCGACCGGGATAAACACGATAGACTGATGAAAGCCGTTGATGGGTTGAACGCGGCTTACGGCAAGCCGAAGATCGTCACGGCTGCCGAAGGGTTCGAACGGTTCAGGATGAACCGGCAGCACTTATCAAAAAAATTCACAACCGATTGGAGATACATCATCAAAGTGAAAGTATAGACCCGAAGATCGAAGGAAACCTATCGTTCATAAGATCGTTGTACTTCTTCCCTTCGAAAAATACCTGCTTGAAAATTCGGTTTTCTTTTCCCAGTTTAAGTTTCATCGGAAAGGGCTGGAAATGCAGGCCAAGCCGAATCACGGCTTTGAAAAGTTCGTGTTGTGTTGCATTACATTTTTCCATGATCTCCCTACATTGGGGTTGTCGCAGGACATTTTGGGCAAGTGCCGCAAGCAATTCCCTTTCCAGTTTCCGATTCACTCTTCCATTCAACAAGTCTTTAGGTGTGTGGCGGCCATCTGTCAGCAACAGGCCGAAACCCCGTTTAGCACAGAACTCCATAAGCGCTACGGTCTTCATCTGTACACGGTAATCAAGCATGCCGGACAGTTCTTTGACTTCGGAGAGGACGAAATGTCCCGAAGCGAGATAAATCCCGAAATCAGGAGTATAGGTTACTTTACGACGACCACGCCAATAAGGAATTTTGACGGGCTGATCCCAGTAGAAGACAACATGCTTACTGGTTTCAAGCCGTTTTATAAAACTCAGTTCTAATGCCGATTCGTACTGTATCTTCCGGCTGCTCTTCGCCGAATGAATCAAACCACTACAATACTTTTTCGTTTGCGTAACCTCACGACAAGGTAGCAGTAAATCGAAGTAGTCGATGTCGAACCTATCCCTTTTGTCGAACCACAAAATTTTACTGAAGATGTTATCTTTCGACCTTACGCTCATACGTCATATAAACGTATTCGGTAAATTGAAAGTATGCGAAAACGATAATCACGCCGGATTCATCAACGGTCTGCAATAAGTTTTATTTACAACTCGATCACGCATCATTTGCATATTATTGAAGTTGCGCGATATATTTTGGATTTTCTCAATGTAGTCATCACTACCGTCCGGTTTTTGGTGGTAGAATGGTTTGATCGAAATACAATTTCGATGTTCAAAAAGGGTATTCAATAGAGTACGATCTGAGTTACCGCAAGAATGCCCCATAATATATATTTGATACGGATCGGTGTCAATAAACCGGAGTAGTTGGCGATAGTTATCTGTTTCCAGATAGCGGATCGACTTGATATTCTTTAAAAAGCAGTTATTGTTCAAATTTGAAAGTGTTTTGTAATCTTCGTCCAATTCATCGCCATAGCCGAAGATTACGGGATTCTTCTCGTTGTCTAATTCCCCGTGTATGTGGTTTATCTTGAACCCGGATTCGACCGGAATATAGAGATTGGCAGTTTTAGTATAGTTAAAATTTAAAAACAGTATTTGATCCGGCAAAAGGAAGAAATCGGGAACTGTTAGTTTTTTATTATATATATTATCTATATGTTTTTGCACATCAAAGTATGGTTCGAAAGTGTCTCTTAGATCACTTGAGGGGTCTACGTCTTCAATTACAGATTTCTTATAAATCTCCAAGTCTGATTTAATTGATAAATATGATATACCGAACCGTTTCAAAAAGGTGCGAATGTATTCTTCCGATTCATTCCAAAAGTTATCCAATCGGTTTATCAGATATTTGTTGAAAGTTTCCCTGCTGCCAATAGCAATATCATCAATGTTGAACGGTTCAAAAATGGATTTTCGAATACATTCTTTTTCCAATTCGGGGACGATGTTTTCTTTTTGAACTTCTCTCAGGTAAGCAATTAATTTAGATTTAATGATTTCAAATTCTGCATCCAATTCGTTAGGATCGTCATATAATCTTTTTGAATTTTTCGCAATGTTTTTTAGTTGAATGTAATATTCGCTTTCAATATCTACCCAAGTTTTCGTTTCTACGTGATTATCTATTTTCGAGAAAAACGGCGACTTTTTAATTATAAATTCGTCAGGACGGGATTTTATTTCGTCGATAATTTCTCTCGGTGTGGGAGGTATCTGACCATTTATTTTGTAATGAGGTATAATATAATACCAACAAACACCATCATCGCCTTTTAGTGAAATCGAGCACAATTCATCGGTTACTGTTTTACCCAAACAACTGCTTAACCATCCACCATATTGAACCCAGTAATTGTCAATAAAGTCCTTGTAACTCGTATGCAGGCCATGTGCCAGGTCAAAACCATTGCCTATCAATATTATTCTGTTCATCTTCTTCTTGCAAATCTGAATCTTAACAAAGATAACAAATTATGACATAAGTTTCAAATCCATGTTCATAAAAGGCATGGATATTGACTATTAGAATATAAAGAATCAATATGTGCTACCATACAGCTCTTGTCGCACAGCCCCATCAGTTGGCACTCCGTTTCGGTAGAGAGTTCGACCGGATCGAAGATTTTCGACCCACGTATCATGTCTCGGCTTTTGCACACACCGAATATCCGATTATCACGGTTGATCCGCATATTCAGTTTTTTCGTTGGGGTCTTATACCCTTTTGGACGGACACACTGGAGGATGCCATAGCAATCCGCAACCGCACGATAAACGCCCGGTCGGAAACGATCTTCTCGAAGCCTTCATTCCGGGAGCCGATCCGCAAAAAGCGATGTTTGGTTCCGGCTTCCGGATTCTTCGATTGGCGGCATGAGGGAGAGCACAATGTACCCTACTATATTACCGTCCATGATCGGCCGATTATAGCTTTCGCAGGGATATTCGATTGCTGGCACAATAAAGAGCTTGATGAATACGTCGGAACTTATTCGATCATCACGACCGGGGCAAACGAAATGATGCGTTACATACATAATACGAACTTCCGGATGCCGGTGATTCTGCGACCGGAAGACGAGCAGCGATGGCTCGACCCGGAACTGTCCGAGAAAGAGATTATGGGACTGCTGAAGCCCTATCCCGACAAGGCTATGGCAGGGAATATCATCGACAACGCTTTTATCCGGAAATCGCCTTACGACCCTTCGATCTTGAGCATGGCGATTCCCGGATAGATCGCTCTACGCTGTGGCCGCGCGCCCCTAAATATGGGGCAGGTGGGATTCGCGCAGTATCGGCGCAAGCGCCTCGCACATTTCAAAGGCCGCCCGGTTCCGGTCGTCGATGCGAATCTGGCCGGAGGCCATATACAAAACCGAAGCCTTTATCAACCGAAACAACCCTTGCTGAATTGTCGGATGCAGTAATGCGATGCTTTCCACAAAGTTTTCCGTATTGAACCCATAGCTATTCAAGGCTTCCGCAAGCGGTTTGAGAACGGCATATTCCGTCGTCTGTTTCAATTTATCTGAGTCTTTCATATTCCCGGATTTTTAATTAGGAATTCGATGCTACAATTTGATCCGCCGCATCAGTTCGCCGGAAATCTCGTGCAGTTCCCGGCTGCGGGTCGGTTCCATTTCCCGGGCAACGGCCGTCAATCCTTGTGTCAGTTTCCAAAGGGACGGGCCGCCGGAAAGCCCGTCTTCGGGATTACCGTTCATCAATAATTTCTGGACACTCTCCCCTTCGGATTTCAGGAGTTTATTTGCCTTGACCAGTTTCTTGAGTTCGTCGTTGAAGTCCACCTTGACGCGGCTTGCCTCCTGAATCATTACGGCCTGCCGCGTGATGTTATCCCTGCTATACAGATTCTTCGTAAAGTCCTTGGTCGCCGACATTGTTGTTTCCGTATCGAGGGCATAAGTGCGTTCGGAAAACTGAAGGTTATCGGGCAGCCGGGAGCCGAGGTGTACCTGCTTCATCAGGCTCTCACGCACCATACCGTTCAGGCAAACACCATTGAGCAGATATGCCCGCATATCCACAGCCCCGTCCCCGTAGTCGGAGGTAGAGAACCGTGCGCCCATATAGACCATCACCGTTCCGTTGAGTTCCGTCGGGATGCTGATAGGTTCCGGAAGGATCGTTTCGACCCAGATTTTTGTGTCGCTCATATAAGCGTCGCAGGGAACGGCACCCTGGCTTATGGCTTCCGTCAGAAAGGCCATGAGGATCTGCTCGCTGTTCAGACGCCGGTAGCTGTCCGACAACACACCGCGCACCTGGTTGCCGACAGTCCGCACCAGCACGCGCGTGCGCTCCGTCCACCCGGAATGTTCGTTGAGAATCTGCGTCGCAAGCTGCCGCTGCCACTCCGTACCTTCTGATAGCTGCCGGAGGTATTTCGAAGGGATATTCATCTTCTCGGCCAACTGCCCTACTGCGTGCGGATGAAGCGAGTAGCGGTTCTTATTAACATTCATCGTAATATATCCCTGTTCGGTGAATTTGATTACCGGAACCGTATCTTTCTTTTTGAGTTCAACCCCGATCGGGGCAATGAAGTCCTGCGCGGAACGGTGTTCCGACATCAACCGCTGAAGCGTTTGCTTGACATTGTTCTGGTTGTGATCGATCATGCGTTGTACCTTGTTCCTAACAACGTCGTTGAGTCCTTTCTGCAATTCGATTCTATCCATAATTTCCGCCCATATTTTACCTGCCGGGCATGGCAGGGGTTAAAAATTAATAATTGATGTTTTCCCGGAATTAAAATCGAATCATTGTCTTACAAGACATTTGATTATCCCGGCTCTCGGAGCAAAGGGCAATAACAGGCGGGCAAGGCCGGAGGCGGGGATCGAGGTATAAAAAAAGCACCTTCACGGTGCTTTTTTTGTGCCGAGACTTCAGCCTGCCCCGGTGGAGGCCGCGCGTCTGTTATCTTTGCGCAGGAGCCGGGAGAATCATTGAAAAACTCATATATATATACATTCAAAGATAAATTGTGAAAAAAATCGTATTTTTGATATGATGATTTTTAACTCTTATTTATTATGGAATCTATTATAGTGTTGATTTGTATTTCTCTCATAGTTGTTGTTTTGGGGATTATAATACATCATTGGATGACCCAAAAAGAAATAAATACCCGAAAAGATAAATTATTTCAGGCACTCGATGAGAAATATGCGAATGGTCTCATCCAAACAAAAGAAGATGTAATTATTGTCTTGAGTTCGATTTACAGAAATTCGTATAGCGAGTATCCTCTTGTGTCCGTTCTTGAAGATTATATTACAGAAAGGATCGGATATATCAAAAGAATTGATAAAGAAGAAACAAAAAAGAAATACGATGTATTTAAAAAGATACTTGATATAGAAAACAGGGAAAGACCGTTCAAAAATGCTCCGGATGAGGAACGGCGCCTCCTCGCAAATCTTAATGAAGAGATGAAAAATGAGGATATGGATTCCCTTGAATCGAATTTGAACGAGCTATATTCGGTTATTGTTACCCGTAACAAGATTTATTTGAAACAGGAAAAAGGCACAAAAAGAGCGAACATCGTTTCCACTATTGGACTGACCCTTACAATCGTTTTTGGAATTACAAGTATATACTTTGCGATACTACAAATGAAAACTGTGTCAGCTAATAAGGAGCAGACCAAGAGTGAAACTGTTGTTCAAAACCAACAACCGGACGAAAATATATCATCGGGATCATCAGAATGAAAAAGAGAACTTTGTAAAAGCTACTTTCCAGATTATCGTGCATATAGGAGCGGAATATGGAATATATACACCGACTGTGCGGCGATCGCATCCTAAATTTCAAACTCCTCGCCTGCAAAAAAAATTGCGTCGCCCGTGAAAACAACGTATAGGTTAAGTGGTTCGGTTAATGTGCTATTCTTTTAATATTGAAGTGTGCGACATATCCCGGACGATTACACCCTCATCGAATAGTTCATAGGCGAAAACCCAGTCCTTTTCAAAAACCGCACAATGATAACCGAGCGAACACCATTTGCGGAACCGGCATAGCGGGTAATCCGCCGCATTGCCCAAGCTCCTCAAAAATTCATCCATTCTGTCGGTACGCTGCAATGCGGCCTCTCTCGAAAGTTTCAGCTCATCCAGGAGGTATATCCTCAATTCCGAAATTTTATCCAGAACCGTTTCCGCAATCAGAACCTCACGCATTTTTATCGCAATGCTCGTTGATCTGGCGCTTCAGTTCGGCTGTGAAAACTTCGACCGGCCTTGCATTACTCGCTTTAGCGGCTTCCTTGAAATTTTTCTTTTCACTCTCCAGAACGGTCACACACTTATGCCCCTTGATTAACTCCAGGAGCCATTTCCCTTCGGGGGAATTATCCTCAATCATTATGTGTGTCATAGCCGTAATTTTTTTGTGTCCTGCATATACCAAACGTGCGCTTCGTCGATATGTTATCTATGCACCAAAAATAGTGCTTAATTTCCATTTTGCCAAATCGAGTGGCTCTGTTGAGCGAGTAAATTTTCAGCTCCGGAAAAGTTCAGTCGGCGTTTATCCACAACAATCCCGGCGGATGAGCCGGCAAGTTTTTCGTAGGGAATAGTACGTGATGAATCAGAAAAGTTATACCTTTGCCTCTATGATGCGGAAATTATACATCATAGCCGGGTGTAACGGTGCGGGGAAAACAACCGCATCCTATACTGTGCTGCCCGAAATGCTGGGATGCAAGGAGTTCGTAAACGCCGACGAGATCGCAAAAGGCTTGTCGCCCTTCAACCCCGAAAGCGTGGCGATCGAGGCCGGACGCCTGATGCTTCAGCGCATGGACGACCTGTTGGCCGAAGGTGCGGATTTTGCATTCGAAACGACGCTGGCGACTCGTTCATACGTGAAGTTCATCGAGAAGGCACATGCAAAAGGCTATTATGTCACGCTGCTGTTCTTCTGGCTGCCGACCCCCGAACAAGCCATTGAACGTGTTGCAACCCGCGTAAGAGAGGGCGGTCACAATATCCCCTCGGAAGTGATCCGCCGCCGCTATGCAAATGGCATCCGGAACCTGACTACGCTTTACACGCCTATTTGCGACTATTGGACGATCTACAATAACAGTTCCGTCGATGGCATCCGAAAAGTCGCATGGGGCATCAACAAAGAAATAAAACAGGTTATTGATCCGTTATCCTATAAAAAGATTACCGATTATGAGTGAGCTTGAAATAAAACAGATGCAGGAGAAAATCGATGCGGGTATTCTGCTCGCGCAGAAACGCCTGATCGAAAAAGCCAAAAAGGAGGATGCAGAACTGGTTATCGAGCAAGACGGGAAAGTCGTGCGCATCAAAGCCAAAGATTTGAAATAAAATGCAACTATTTTGAAGAAAATAAGGGATCTACTTTTCGTAGCTCCCTTTAAATTTTTTGTAACCAACTAATAGTTAGCTTGGCGTACATGCTTGGATACGATTTTCATAATTACAAATGTCATCATTCCTTAAAAAAATACTTCCCATTTCTCTGCTTAATAAGGTAGCCGTGATAAGAATTATTAGCTTTATCTGAAAAGTCAATTCTTATTTTATACTCATCTTTATTAATGTCCTCCTTCCCCACGTAACAAAAAGATAAATTCATTGATTCACCTTGTTCCAAATCCCACGGACAAGGATCAGAATGGTGAATCAGGTTTTTTGACTTTACTTTTACCTTATTTATGTGGCATAAGTTTTTTTCTCTATTTGTTAAATCAAAAATCACCTCTCGTTCTATTTGCTTAATATGCAATGTATTACACCACAAATTAGGTTTAATGCCTATAAGATATTGTTTACGTGTATACCAAACTGCCAATCCTGAAATAATAAAGGCTAATACAGAAAGAACGACTGAAATAATCTCGAAGGGTGTCATTATGTGAATGTTTAAATGTTGAATTATATAAATATGATTATCACTCAATATTAAAGGTCACTTTATACCGTGAGTTACATTTCCAGCTCCTTGAAGAACTCCGTGAGGGTGATGCCGTAATAGCGGCAGAGGCGCTCGATGGTGCAGAGCGTGAAGTTGCGGCGGCCGGTTTCAAGCAGGCCGATGTTCAGGCCCGTGGCGCGGGCGACGACTTTCTGGAACACGCCGCGCTCTTCGCGCAGGGCCGTGAATTTCGCGGCGATGCGGCGCACGGCTTCCGTGTCGTGGCGTTTGGGTTTCATAGCGTCGCGTCGTTTTGGGATTCGGATTCGGATTCATCTGCGCCGCGGGGTGCTTCGTCGTAAGGCTCCAGCCCGGCGAAGAACTCTTCGAGCGTCGTGCCGTAGTAGCGGCAGATGTCGATCAGCGTGGTAATGGTCGGATTGCGCAGGCCGTTCTCGACATAGGCCAGGTAGATGCCCGTTTTGAACTGCACCTTTTCCTGCGACAAACCGTGCTGCTCGCGCAACTGGCGGAGCCGTCGGCCGACGGCCTTTAGAAATGCGGGGTTCCGTTCCTGCTTCATCATGGCGCAAAGAAGCGCACAAACTACCTTTTTTATAATACCGTAAAGGTAGCCCAGCACGAAAATGATGAAAAAATCGGGCCGAAATAGCTGTTTTTCAGGGTGCAAGTGTACCGAATCCGAAAAAACGTTTTACCTTTGCATTGGATAGACGCCAAAATCAAAATTATGGATAGTTTACTTGCTGATAGTGACAGGCGCAGTCTGTCTTGTCAGGCCAAGTAGATCCGTTCACCCCTCCAACATACGGGCAACGGGTCGAAAAGCCCGGCGCGATGATTGCACGAACCCCCGACGAGATCGGTGCGTTCGTCTGTAAAACCGACTGTTGAACAGCCGTTTTCAGCCCGTCACCACGAAATATAAAAAATAATGTGCCGCTCCTTATAAAAAAGGTAGTTTGGGCGTTGCGAATTTGATTTAAATTCGTACCTTTGTTGTAAGCGATCCGCCGAAAGGCGTGAATCGCGTTGCTGCCACAGTAAACGTGGAAATTTGCAGAAAGGCGGCAATCAAGAGGATGCCCTACGTCGGGTCGTTACCACGCCCCGATTGGAGGCAGTACATTCAAGGCACTACACCGCATGACGGGCGTGGGCCTCTTGCGTTTATGAAGTTCTTTCGGGTTTTCCACGACCTACTGTGGCGTAGTAACGCAGGCACGCATACCTCTCGCGCAGGGGACAGCGTGGGCCTATCCTCGATAGGCCGGGTTCACGTCCGTCTATTTTGTTTATAAGGGACTTTCGGCGGATAGCATCAACTTAAAACGAAAAAGTTATGTTATCTTTGCGGAGTAAAACACGGCCTTTGCCGTGACATATTGTAAAGAATAAAGGTTAGGACAACCTTTTACCGTACACAAAACTTCGGACAATTATAGTAATATAATTGGTTTTTAGCTGGTAAATTGATGTCTGAAACCTGTGTTATGCCCCTACCTTGTGTAGGGGCAGGCATGGGCGTAAGGGCAGTACCAGCTAAGGCTCCGAAGGCCGGTGTACGGGCTGTACCTGCGCTCGTGTTCTTTTAGATACCGTGCCGGGTGCATCGAGGTTATCCGAAACACCCGGCCCGCAGCTTCACACAGGAGGCTCGGGCGCAAGGGCAGTTACCAACCAAAGGCTCGCAAGGCCAGTCAGAAGGGGCTGTACCTGCGCTCGTTTTTCGCAAGGGGCCGGGAAAGTTGAACAACAACTAACCCCGGTTACAATGTCACGGCAAATCAATCAGAAGAAGGAGGCGTTTTTGGCGTCCGTCGGCCCTTGGTCGGCGGGCTTAGGCGTGCCTGTTGCCGGGGTTTCTTCTATTTATACTACCGAACAAACTCACCACCTGAACAGTCCCGCGATGTTACTGCATCCGGGCACCACCCCTAAAAATTATGCCCCATTGGAAAACGGGCCGCAGAGTCGGCTGCATAATTTTAGGGTCGGGGCCGCAGGCCCGATCAACCTGCGCCCCGTTTTTTTCTCGAAGTTTTACCCCGGCAATCTGTCACGGCCAATATATTTCATAAAGGCTGAAATTAATGTTGTTATATCTTCGGGCGAATGCAAGGAAGCCCGAGCCGCCATGACATTTGCCGGGGTTGTTTGCATAAGGATAGGCGGTGCGGCCCTACGATCTGGTAAGCAATGCGACGGCAAACCCCGCCGGCCTATCCTTTCCCGGCATCAAAACCCTAATTTTTTCCAATATTCGTTGTCGAATCCGACCTCAAGAGAGGGTAGAATAAACAGAAAAAACAGGGTCGGGGTGCGGAGGCTCATATCCTCCGTCCCCGTTATCACGGCAGGGGCGGAACATGACGCAAATCAACTAAAATGCGGCCAATCTGCAACAGGAAACAGCCGTTTTCGTCCCTGCCGATTTTCCGACCAAAGGATAGGCGGTGTACCTTCAAAATCTGGTAATAGACACGAATATAATCCGCGCCGCACTATCCTTACAACAGCGGAAACGGGCAGTACTTGGGAGAGTCAACGATTGCCGATTACAACCCCGACCCAACCCTGCGTGAGCAGCCTTTTAGAGCCTGAAAATTTCGCTGCTCGTTTCCGCTTTTCATGCTATCCCAAACGGAGTTCTGCCGCCACGTGTGCGGATTACACTTGCTTCCCGGCCGGGAGCAGGCGGCAGGCTCCGTTTCTCTCTCTTCCGGCTCCGCACGACGGAGCGCGGCACGATTTCCCCGTCCGGCGTAAGAGTGCGTCACTAACACAAGTTTATTCCCCCGGACGGTTCCGGGCCGGCCGCCGCCGTGCACAGTCCCCAATGCACACGGTCGGCCCCGGCCCGGTTTTTGTCGTTTCACTGCCAAAGTCGGGTAGTGGTTAAACCCGGCTTTTTTTAATGTTTTTCCCCGGTTCGCCGGGTTTTCGGTGCCGGGGTTTAGCGGCTCCGGCACCATTCTTAAAAGCAAAGACATGAAACACGACCCAAAGAATAACCCTTTGCAGGCGACATTGGATTTCCTGCGTGCGCACGGGTTCAGGCTCACGCCCGCGGAGCTTCCGGACGAGTTGCTACGCTTGTGGCTGGTTCCCGAATCGCAAATCCGCGAGGGCCGTTACTGCGGCCCGCAGTCGCCCAGAAGTCCGGAGTTTAGGACATACTACCTTTCGATGTACGTCCTTGTCTTCACCTACATGGAGCATCACCCCGAGCTGCCGCCCGCCTCGTCGATCGACGCGATCCCCGACTTCCGCCACCGCTGGCTGGAGTTCCAGCAGGTCTTGCGTTACATCGCCTGCGCACGGCGCGACGGGCGTCCGCTTCCGGCGGTGAACATCCTGAACACGGAGCAGTACGACACCATACGGCGGCGCCTGGGTGTTACCGAGTGGTTATTCCGGATACTGCCCGAAACCGTAAGCTGACATGGGGAGATACACGATCGGATTCTTGGGGCATTTCGCCTACACGAAGCGGATATGCGACTACATGGATACGCTGATCTTACGCGCTCTGGAACAGCACAGCGAGGTACGGGTGATGCTGACGCTCTGGCGTGAAGCCGACCGGCTTATGGCCGGGCGTGTGCTTGAGATCGGCAAGCTCTTTCCCGGCCTGCGACTGGTTCCGGTCGTCACGGAACAGGAGGAGCGCATTTACAAGAAAAACGGCCCGAGCCAGGCGGCCGGCGAGCGCAAAAGGCGGCTCGACGCAGCAGGCTCTTACGAGGTGGTTCCCGACACACTCTCTTCGAACAAGCTACCCTGCTATCATCAGAAATTCATCGAGCGCTGCGACCAGATCGTTTATTCGACCTTCCGCGTCCCGCAATACATCCGGGACGACTTCGCCCGGAAAGTCCGCATGAAAAAGGGCCGGCAGCCGCTTGTGCGTTATGTCATGCAGGGGGTTTCGCTCCCCGACCCTGTGAGCATGGAGCCGATGATCGACTTGCAGCAGAGCATCGAGTACGTCCGCCGCAGCGGGTTTCGCCTGCTGACCGACAAACTGCCGCAGGAGTTGCTGGAAAAGTGGCTCGCAAATGCCGACCTGCCGAACAACTACATGGAGTTCGGGGTGCTGGAGGGGCTTGCGGATGTGTTCGGACGCAAAGACACCAAGAAAGCGCATTACCTGCTTTACAAGGTCTTCACGGCGGCGTATGTCGTCTACCACCGTCTGCTGACAAAGCCGGGGAACACGGTCTGCGAAGAGATAAACTGCCGCTTCCGGCAGTTCCGGCGGATGCTGGAACTGTTGGCCGAAAGCCGCAGCAAGGGAATCGACATCGGACGTTTCGACCTGATCGACTTCGACAACTACGACAAAATTTTCAAACAGTTCGGATGGATGGATCGTCTGGAGAAGTCGGTAATGCGGCTTTGCGATTCGGAACCGGGAAATACACCTTCAACAGATGGAAAAGCAGAATAACGATTATTGGCAGCGGATTGAAAAGGTGCTGAAGCATGCCGATATGTCGGCAAATTATTTTGCAAAATACATCGGACTGCGGCACGGGGAGAATCTCTATCAGATCAAGCGGGGACGCAACAAAATAAGCCTCGACGTAGCACGCAGGATTCACCGGAAATTCCCGAGATTCTCGATTTCATGGCTGATGTGCGGGGAACCCGAAGTGATAGACAATAACAGAGACACCATAAAGATTCTTCCGCTGTACCATGACATGTGGACGATACGGTTTTTGGAGGATGCCGCCGAAGAGCAGCTCATCATTTCCACGTCGGCCGCGAACGGGGCGCAGTTCGCAGTCTCCTATAAAGGCAATCCGATGGAAACGCCCTTTTATCTCCGCGACACGATTCTCTTGTTTCGAAAGCAATCTATCGAAATTATTCCTACCGGCAGCGGTTTGTATCTGATCGACTACAAAGGGGAACGGCTGCTCAGGTTCCTCGAACGAAAAGCCTACACGGACAACATCCTGATCGTCGGCCTTATCCCCGAGTATCAGGCTCCGGAAATCGTCGATTGTTCCGCAGTCGAATCGCTCTGGAAGGTTTGCGCAACGGTGAAAAGGTGGTAAGCCGAGAACGGCGCAAAAAAAGCAGCACAGGCCGCGTTTTTCCGGTCAGGAGGGCTTGCCTTTGGGCTTTGTCATGCGGTAAAGAATCGCCGTATCGCGGATGGTCGATATAAAATCTTCCCGGGCAATTTTACTCGTTGCCGAGGCTGACATGATTGGGACGGGCTGATCCTCCAACCATACGTGAGCCATGTATGAGCAGGTGGTTTTATCGTAGTGCGTTACAATCGTAGCATCGAGGTAGTTTTCGATTTCCCCGTTCACTATTTCGGCATACTTTTTTGCGAAAGGATTATAATTCGTTGCCATGATCGTCAGGTATTAGGGGTGGATTCCGGGACAATTCTGAAAAAGCCCCGGTTGAAGGGTGATTTGAAGATATAGTCTTCGGCGTCCTCCACACAGGTGAAAGTCAGGTATTTTACGCCGAAGGTCATGTGGGAATTCGCCAGACTGACAACCGTATCGCCCTGATGATTTTCAATATGGCATCTGCGCGGCAGAGGGCGGAAATAGGCATACTTTTTCAGCCGTTTTTTAAACTGCTTTTCGTAGGCTTTCATCCTGCATTTCTTTCGTTCCTCATAAAGTTGGACGTTTTCTATCATCAGGAAGTGATGCAGGGCGCGGTTGTAGCGGGGAACAAGGCAATGCCATGTCCCGGTGAAAATGAAATAGAGAATTTCTGCGATAACGTCCCTGCGGCCTTTACGGGCCAGCACACCGGAAAGAAACGGTTCTTCGTCTTCGCGGAACTCATGCAGGCCGCTGTCGTTGTCCGCATGTATAATGGACACCGCATCGTCTGTGATGCGGATATTTTGAATGATTGTGTAACTCATGGTCAACAGGTATTAAGTGAAAAAAGAGGATAGCCCGAACGGGCTATCCTCGACAATGTAAGTCCGGCGACCGTTATGCTGCCGAAGTCAGCGTTTCAGGCTCACCGTCCTCGTCCGGTTCGATCGGGATGAAAATCGGCTCGGGAGCTGTTTCCGGGTCGTCGATGAACGGAGATTCATCGGGATTGGATTCGGGATTCTCGTCAGGGAGCATTTCCGGCTCGGAATCGGGATCTACTTCGGCCGTCCTTTCGGCGTCTTGCTGCTCGTTTGCCGCAATTTGCTCCAGGAACTTCGCGTGCTTCTTCTCGTAGTCGGCGAGATGGCTCGCACGGATTTCGTCAGCCTGTTTCTTGTAGTTCAGGTCGGCGAACTCGTCCAGCAGTTTCATTTCGACATCCGTTTCTCCCTCGTCGATTGTCGGGATATATACTCCCGATATGAATTCCTGAATGTACATCCGCAGAACTGCATTGAGGTGCTGCGGTGTAAACTCCTCAACCGCGGCAATGAGTTGAGTGTCCTGATCGCGGGAATTGTCCAGCTCAATACCCAGTTCATCGAACCTTTTATCCGAGATCAGGTTCTGAAGCATCGCAAACTGAACGATCTTCTTCTCCTCCTGCTTGAGATTCGCCCGTGTGACCTTACCTCGGATAACAAGCTCCTTGATGTCCGTTCGGACGTTTTTGATATAATTGATCCGGCAGTTTCTATCCTGCTGTTTAAGCACCTCGATCGGCGAGCTGGCTGTAATCACCTCATAAATTTGTCGCCCCTCGGCGTCCACCTTGTCCGTAGCGACCACCTCCTCTTCGACTTCCTGATATACCACGCGGACATCGCGGTTCTCGATCAGGGCGTATTTGCGAATTCGTCCCTCCTTGACATCGTATTCGAAATCCGCGTATTCGGCCCTGAAATCCTCCATTTCGCTTTCGTAGTCTTGGACGGCCTCGTTGTACTCCTCCTCATCCTCGTAGGCATCGGGATCGACACTTTCAGGCGGTTCCGGGGCATCGACCTCGCCGTCGATATACATCGGGATCTTCGTGACGGTGTAGCCCTGCTCCTCCAGCATTTCGAGTACCATTTCGATCGAGAAATCAGGTTGTACTGCGATCATCGTGCGCGGATCGTCCTTGAGCATCTGGATGGCCTTGTCCCGCAAGAAATTCGCGTTCTTGGTGTACAGGCACGTCTTATCCTGACAGGCCCCGCACTCCCCGGCACACTCCTTGAAAAGCACCTGATTCCGGGTGTTCTTTCCACACTTTTTACATTGCGTCATGTCGAAGTTGTAACGGTCGAGTTGCGGCATATACCGGTCGTACAGCCGCTTGGCGATCTCCTTGATACGGACGTTCTTCCACGACATCGTATCGTCGTTCTGGAAATGCAGCCGATACACCTCCTGCTGAATCTCGGGTTCATATTTGGCGATCTCGATGGCCACACCCACATTAATCTCCTCTTTCTTGAGCAGGTCAGCCATTTCCGGGATCAGGTAGTTCAGTTTCATACGCCCGTGGATGTAACTTTCACTCTTTCCGAACTTGGAGGAGAGTCCCTCGTAGGTATGCCGCCCCGTATCGAGTGCCCGTTTGAAAGCCGCAGCTTCGTCGAGCGGCGTAATGTCCTCGCGCTGCAAATTCTCCGTGATGGCGAGGTCTTCGGCTTCGTCGTCGGACAGTTCCCGGACAATGGCGAGGACTTCGTTCAAATCGGCATAAACTGCTGCGCAATAACGCCGATAGCCGTACACGATTTCGAACATGCCGTCCTTTGTCGGCCTCACACAGATCGGCTGAAGGATACCGACGTGCTTGATATTCTCGGCCAGTTCAATGATTCCGGGTTCCAGTTTGTCGAGATTCGTTCGCGGATTCTTGGGGTTGGGGACGATCTTGTGGATGTCTATCAGCACGGTAGGCACCGACGTTCCAAGAATTGCCCCAAGCGGCGAGGGCGGTGTGTGCGCCGGAAGCAATGCAAAGGCATCGGCATTCTCTGCCGCAGCCCACGTCTCGGGTTCGCAAGCAGGTGCAGGTGCCGAAACATCGGCCGCCCCCTGCCCCACTATCTCCGCAGAAGCCGTTTCAGCCGTTTTAGCCGCGTCATTCTCCACGATGGGCTGCTCCTCCGCTGCTGTCATTTCTTGCGGCTGAAGGGCTGCTGTTTCGGCATTGACCGGATTCTGGTTCTTGCCTTTCGAGGTCTTCGTGTTCTTGCGGGTATTCGCATTTGCTTTATTCGTTTTCATAACAATTACAGTTTTTACCGTGTGCCTCACGTTTTCAGGTGCAGAACCGTTGATTATAATGCATGGCGGTTCCCGGTTCTGCATGCAGAACCGTCAGCAAATTCAATGTTTCAGGATTTATTTCGCTAATTGGATTACCAGCGGTTTGTCCTGTTCGTAAGACACGCCGGTAATTTCAGTTTCCGGATGTACGGGGAAATTCCAATCCGGGATAACGCTCTCATCGGCATTGACCGTAAGGCCGTTCGAAAGTGTCATCGAGCAGTTATCGTCTACAATCTGCGCTGCGGCTTTCGCGGTATCGGCACGCACGATATAATAGCCTTTGAATGTACAGGTTACATTCACTCTTATTGTCCGTTCCATGATTGTCTATTTTTCAGGTACAGTTTTGTACTGGTTGTCAGCCATCAGCAGGAAATTCTCCAGCGTTTGTTCATCCCATGAAAGGTCAACCCTGATTTTCTGCTCGATGTGGTTCACCTGTATTTCATAGGAATACCTCAGCCCGTTACGGGTGATATAGCCGGAATTCTCGTTCCTGCCCCAATTCACATCCGGTAATTTTGCCAAGGCTTCCCGGAACAACTGTTTTGTCCGTTTATTGGCGTCGTCTTTTTTCTTCAAATTCCCGTAATACTGGGTTAAGTAATTCACCCAGTTATTAACCTTTTTAAAGGTCGGGGTACCGATCAGGTTCGGCTCCGTCAAATCCCTTTTCGCATTTGTTTGGTCGTAATAATTCGTATTGTGAAAATCGGAAATATCGACCGATATTGCGTAATGTTTCTTGGGATAATTTGATGTCTTGATTTCGAACATGATTTTATTTTGTTGAAAGCAGACACCGGCATATTCCAGCCTGGTTTGCAGGGTTTCTTCGTCCGTGTAAATCCGGTATCGGATTTCGAGATCGGGAATAAACTTTCTGAAAAGGTCGGCAATCATTGTTGCATCCTCGATCAGACGGTTTGCTTCTTCGGGATTCAAAAGCTGTACTTTCTTTAAATCCCGCTCCGTAATAACAGTTATCATTGTGCAGTCACCTGCATACGGCAGGATTCAATTTCCCGTACATGCGAATCGCATTTGCGATATGGTGTTGCTGTGCATTTCAGCATGGGCTGTTTTAGGAAACGCCGGATATTGTCCTCGGCGTCCGCTGCACAAACAGCAATGGATTTGAACGTGTATTGCGGGTACTCTGCGACCGCAATACCATAAATTCGATGTTTCATGGCAGTAAATTTTTAATTTATAATTTATTACTACCGAATTTCCACTATGTTTAGGGAATCGGTGCGGACGAGAAAAAGTAGCGACGGGGCCTCGCAATCACCAAATTTTACATTTGGTGATTGTGGGGTGGCGCTATCTTGTCCGGGCCGATTCCTTACATAAACAAAATCAATACAACCGAAAAATAACCTGTAATTGAGACGTTTTTTTCAAGGTTTCGTGAGTGAAATAATATGTTCGACTGTATATTTTATAGATTATATATAGTACAATTTGATTTTTATTAATTAACTTTACATAAGAGCATTGTAAAATTCCATTATCTGAAGTATAATTTTTATGAAAATCAAACTAAATACTACTGATAAAACTTTATCAATCCTCAATTCAATAATTGGAATTGGAAGTAGTACATTTGCTTATATTTGGCGTCCAGAATATTTTCAAATAGTACTCATTATTGCGATCTCATTAATTGTATTAACTATTTTAAGACTTATTTATTCTATCTATAAACATACACATGATATTAATGAATTAACGCAACGCATTAATATTCAAGATGAAAAAATAAAAAAGCAAGACGAACATATAGTCTTATTGGAAAAATTGATGAATGTTCCATTTTTTAAAAAATGGAATTTGATTTATACTTTTTTATGGCGCTCTTCAAAAAATCATTTAAAAAATAATGTTGCAATTTTAGAAACATATATATCGCGTACTTTAAGTGGAACCGGAAAAATAAAAGACAACAATATTATTTATAAATTTACAGGTGAATTTCTTGAAGATTCAAGAGTATTTAAAATTTGTATTGCTGGTGCAGACCATAATCTTTCACTTGAGAATATAGATTTTACAGTTATTGATGTTCGACATAACGAAGTTTTATTTGCACAGATTGAACAAAATCGACGTGATAATATAGTAAAAGATATTATTGTTTATTTTAAAAATGAATATAAAAAAGGAGATTTATTCGAATTTGAATTTAAATGGAAATGGCCCAAAACAGCATTTGTAAAATCTGATTATTTTTCCTTTCCTAATATATATTCTATTGAGAATAAAAAGATTATAATGGACTTTATTCCCACTGGAGACATGAAGCTGAAGAATGTTGAACTTTGGAAATTTGGAATAGATGATTCTGCTCCAAAATTAATTTCGCCTATATACCCTACCCAAGATGGTATTTATCATTATACAGTAGAAAAGCCAGAAAAGGATTCAGATTACATAATCTATTATGAATAAAGATGTCGCGATACTAATAGAAAAATATATTGATCTTTCAGAACTATTAAAAGATGATAATATATTGAAATATAACAAAATAGTTGCTGATTTATTTATCAGTAACAAATGCAATTTAAGTTGTAAACATTGTTATTTTGGAGATACAAAGAATATAAAGTCTTCTTTAATATTTGAAGAATGGTTATATACTATTAATTCATTGTATGATAATGGAATAAGGCATTTTCATATCTCAGGTAAAGAGTGTTCGTTAGAACCACAAAGTATAAATATAATTAATCATATTAAAAGCAAAAAAGATACCTATTGCGGCGTCGTTACAAATGGCACTGGCAATAGTTCTTATTATGAAAAGTTAATAAAAGAAAACATAGATTATATTGAATTCAGTATTGATGGATTCGAATATCAACATAATTATATTAGGAATAATAATACTTTCCAAACGACACTCGAATCAATAAAAAACATTGTAAAAAAATCTCCTCAGGAAACTATAAATATTGCAACAACATTAAATAATAATAATTGGAGAGAATATATTGACCTCATTTCATACTTTCATAAAATTGGTGTAACTCGTTTCTTTGCAACACCTTTTTTAGAAAAAGGGGAAGGTATTAAAATTAACAATTTATTATTATCAAGTTATCATTTTGCTCAATTAATTATGGACACCTTTTCTTTTTTGGAAAGATGCGTAGAAAAGGGTATCATTATTAAGTATTGTGTTCCACATCATTTAATAATGACATTATTAAATGAGAATCAATACATATCAAACATTACTCATAAATATTTTAAGGGCGAAAATGACTTAGTTTTTCGAATAAAAGATAATATATTCCAATTATCTTTTCCTTTTATCGAGTTGGATTATTTAAATATGCTTATAATTACAAATGACGGATATATAATTCCTTGTGCAGATGATATTTGTTATCCAAATTATTCAGAGTTTGCATTAGGAAATATTCGAGAAAATACGATTAAGGAGATCTTGGAAAAACGAATATGCGCAATCAAACAGGAAATCAACAACCTTTTAAATTAATAAAATTATGGAAACAAAAAAAGTTAAAAGATCTATTAGAGACATTATTGATTCAACGCTCACCCCAAGTGCAGCATCAAAGGGAATCTTCCCAAATTCAAAAGAAAATGATAATAAGGGTTAAATTTAACTGAATATTAAGGCTGGCATTTTAATTACATGCCAACCTTAATTTTATTTATATGTAGAATTTCTGCATTTTGGACATAGACCGTTGTATTTTCCGACGGTTCAAACGCTCGGACAGAAAAACCACATCGTACATGCTGAACATCATCTGTTGCTGGAACACTACCGGTTTAATCAACTGTTTCAGCACGCACGCCTCCAGTTGTTCTTCAGTGATCTCAAGCACTTCACATACACCCTTTATCCGCAGGAACATCGGACGGTCGCTGTGGCTGCATAGGTATTCAAAAGCAAGGAGTCCTTTGCTCAACAAAAAGTTGTTACGCAGGAGTTTTTCCAATTTGCCAACTGAGATAAGTACATACTCTTTCGTTTGATCGTTTTCCATAATACTGATTATTTAGTGTTTACATTTTCCTTGCTTTTGTTTGCTTCCCGCTCCATATTGGAAATGAACTCCGTAACCTCTTTCAGCGAATACATACGCCGACGGTTGAATACGAATCCGACAAGTTGTCCCGTTTCCCGAAGCCTCCGAACCTGCCGTTCGCTGAAATGCAACATGGAACACACTTCGTCGAATTCAAGGATAGGACTTCCGCCCAGCATATTCCGATGCCGTTTCATCTGGCGTATCTCCCCGAGAATCTCGTGAACCATTCGCCGGATTTCGAGTATCATTGCACTGTTTTCGTTGTCGTTCATAGACATTAATTTTACTGACAGCAAAGGTCGGATATGGCCGTGGAATGTTTGTGTACGTTACATTGTAACATACACAAGATTTATTTTATAAAATATCGGCTAAAACTATATAGTTTGGTTTATCACCTCTACCATAGAATATTTATTACCTATCGAATTCTCCAGTTTCGACATTGCATCATTGATCCTGTCATTCGAGATTTTCGCATAAATCTGAGTAGTTGAGATATGCTTATGCCCCAGCATTTTGCTCAAGGTCTCCAATGGTACTCCGTTTGATAATGCGACGGTAGTGGCGAAAGTATGGCGCGCCATGTGGAAAGTCAGCCTTTTTTCGATTTTACATATTTTGGCAATATATTTCAAACTTTTATCCATGACTTTCACCTCCGGTAATACAAAAACCCTTTCAGTCCCCGCTAAACCCCTATATTTTTCAATAATTGCCAATGCGACAGGTAACACCCTAACTGAAAACGAAACAGAGGTTTTTTGCCTGTTTCCGGCAATCCACCAAACACCTTTTTGATCTTGTAATATTTGAGCGTAGGTAAGATTTCTTATATCAGCATAGCTGATTCCTGTAAAACATGAAAAAACGAACATATCCCGCGTCCGTTCCCAGGCTTTACGAGGTAGCTTTGTTCCCATCAATCGCTGTAATTCCTCTTCACTGATAGGTGTTACCTCTGGAGCAGAGGGGGCGTATTTAAATGCCGCAAATGGATTCGTTTTTATCCAGCCGTTGTTAAATGCCAGAAAGATCACATATTTCAAACAATAGATATATCCCTTAACGGTCATTGGCTTTAAACCTTTGACGCACTGTAAGAATACAAGAAAGTCCTCAATAAAGGAATCTTTCAACATATTTAACTGAATGTCGCTTCGTTTATATTCTTTTCCCAAAAAAGACGATAAATGGTCTTGCAGTTTTTTGTATCTGCGATAAGTAGTAATATCCCGATCAATACCTATTCTCTGTTTATATTTCCCCAAAAAATCTGAGTAAAATTTCATTAGGTATTTGTGATCTTCATCTTGTCCAAAATAGGCATTTCTTACAGCTTCGGCTGTAACAGCAACATCCTTTATCCGAAGGGTATTATAAGTGTTTGTAATTTGACCTTGTATCTCATTCAAACGGAGGTTGATACGTTGGGCTTCGTAACTACGCCCTTTTACTCGATTCGCCTTTACGTCCCAATTTGACAACTCGACATATAATTGCGTGCTGAATTGAATACGCTCATTATTGACTGTAATGCGCCCCATAATGGAGATAGGCTTTCCTGTTGAATTCGTGCTTTTTTTGAGATAAAATAGCACTTTAAATGTGTTTCTCATAGTTCCACCAAAAGGTTACAAAGTTAATACTGGTGGATTGATATAAGCTAAATTAAAACGGCGCAAATAAAAGCAAATCAGAATATTATGCAAAACGATGCAAATTAAAAACAGGTAACTATTTAGTAACCTAACTACCCCATTTTTCTGCTCTTTTTTGCACTTTTTTAAAGTTCGAGCCTTAAATAAAATTAAATAACTCACTAATAATCAACGACTTTATCCGATTTGCACTAAACTGAAAAGTAGTACCTAATTGGTAAGTAGCTCACCCTTTTTTTCATAACGGCGTTTTGACCCGGCGGGTCGAAGCGCCGTTTTTTTTGCGCATACCTTCCGGAACATCCGCTCCCGTTTTGGAAAAATAATTGTATCTTAATCCCGCAGAAAACCAGAAAACGATGGAAAACAGAATCACGACCCTTTTCGGCATCCGCTACCCCGTCGTCGCAGGCGGGATGGTCTGGTGCAGCGGCTGGCGGCTGGCCGCCGCCGTCAGCGAGGCCGGCGGGCTGGGGCTGATCGGCTCCGGCTCGATGACCCCCGAACTGCTGCGCGAGCACATCCGCAAATGCCGTGCGGCCACCTCCCGGCCGTTCGGCGTCAACGTGCCGCTGGCCTACCGTTATGCGCCCCAGCTGATGGACGTCATCACGGAAGAGCGCGTCCCGGCCGTCTTCACCTCGGCGGGCAACCCCGCGACCTGGACCGCACGTCTGCACGACGCAGGCTGCCGCGTGGCGCACGTGGTGTCGAGTTCGAAATTCGCGCTCAAGAGCCGCGAAGCGGGTGTGGACGCCGTGGTGGCCGAGGGATTCGAGGCCGGGGGTCACAACGGCCGTGAGGAGACGACGACGATGGCCCTCGTCCCGCAGGTGCGGCAGGCCGTCGACCTGCCGCTCATCGCCGCGGGAGGCATCGCCACGGGGGCCGGCATGCTGGCCGCTTTCGCCCTGGGCGCCGAAGGATGCCAGTTAGGGACGCGCTTTGCGCTGTCGCGGGAGAGTTCGGCCTGCGAGGCGTTCAAACGGCGGTGCGTAGAGGTACAGGAGGGCGGCACGATCCTGACGCTCAAAAAGGTGATCCCGACGCGCCTCGTCCGCAACGGTTTCTGCCGCACGGTCGAGGAGGCCGAATCGCGCGGCGCCGACGCCGAAGAATTGTCGGCCCTGATCGGCCGCGGACGCCCGAAACGGGGGATTTTCGAAGGCGACCTCGACGAAGGGGAACTGGAGATCGGACAGATCGCCGCGCTCATCGAAGACCTGCCGCCGGCCGGCGAGATCCTCCGCCGTCTCGTCGCCGAATACGAAGCCGCCCGCGGGAGCCTCGGCCCGCTCTGATCCCTCCCGAAATACGGAAAGCCCTACCCCACCCGGTTGCGGACGTAGACCCGCTGCTGCTCCGTCTTCATGTCGACGGCATCGGAAAGCGCCCGGACCAGGAGCGAAAGTTTCTTGTAGCCGTAGTTGCGGGGGTCGAAATCCGGCATCTTCTTCGACAGCACGCTGCCCACGTCGCCCAGAGAGGCCCAGCCGCTGTCGTCGGCGGCATCGTCGATCGTGTTCTCCAGCAGCGTGCGGAATTCGTCGTCGAACGGACGGATGATCGTCGAGGCGTGCCCCGCATCCGGCGACGGTTTCTTTTCCCCGGCAGTTTCGGCGGCCGGACCCACAGGCGCTTCGGCCCCGGCGGATCTTTTCGCGTCCGCCTTTTTCTTCGCAGGGGCCGCCTTCTCCGGCGGCGGCGTCTGCCCGAGGATTTCGACGTAGATGAATTTGTCGCAGGACTTGATGAACGGCTTCGGCGTCTTCTTCTCGCCGAACCCCAACACCTCCCGGCCCGATTCGCGGATACGGCTGGCCAGGCGCGTGTAGTCGCTGTCGCTCGACACGATGCAGAATCCGTCCACGCCCTCCTTGTGCAGAATGTCCATCGCGTCGATGATCAGCGCCGAATCGGTCGCGTTCTTGCCCGTCGTATAGGCGTACTGCTGAATGGGCGTGATGGAGTTCTCCAGCAGCACCTCTTTCCAGGCGGCGAATTTCGGGTTGGTGAAATCCCCGTAAATGCGTTTTATCGTCGGTGTGCCGTAGTTGGCGATCTCATCCAGAATATCCTTTATCTTGCGGTGCGAGATGTTGTCGGCATCGACCAGCACCGCGAATTTCTTGTCGTTCAGTTCCATAATTAATGCGGTTAAAGGCACAAGATACGAAAAATTCCGGCAACTCGCACCCCGCAGCCGCCGGACGGTTCCCTCGCGGACTCCTCCCCGACGCCGCAGAAGCGGGACTTCCGGCGGGATTTCCGGGGAAGTCGACAATTTGTTTCCGCCGACGGCGCACCGTCACCGAAAAATTCGTTATATTTGCAAAACGACAAAACCAAAAAACTGGAAAACAATGATACGTCTCAATGTATTTATCCGCACGACGGAAAGCAACCGCGAAGAACTGGTGCGCACGGCCAAGGAGCTGGCAGCCGCTTCGCTCAAGGACGAGGGATGCGTGGCCTACGACCTGTTCGAAAGCGCCACGCGCAGCGACGTGCTGATGATCTGCGAAACCTGGAGCAATGCAAAGGCCCTCGCGGCCCACGAACAGGCGTCGCACTTCACGACCCTCGTGCCGCGTCTGGAACAGCTGGGCGAACTGAAAATCGAAAAGTTCGTCTTCTGATCCGTTCCCGCGACCCGGGCACAAAAAAACCTCCGCGGTTTACACGCGGAGGTTTTTCGTTTACTCCTCGACAGCCTCGAAGTCGGTCTTGTAGAGTCCGCAGATCGGGCAGGTCCAGTCGTCGGGAATCTCCTCGAAGGGCGTCCCCGGCTCGATGCCCGTCTCGGGATCGCCCTTCGCCGGGTCGTAGACGTAGTCGCAGGCCGTGCACTTGTATCGCTTCGGGATGCAGCGGTCGGCGACCTTTTGCCAGTCGATCAGCTCCCAGAACGCCGCCAGAAAATCGGGACGACGGTTGCGGTAGTCGATGTAATAGGCGTGCTCCCAAACGTCCACGGTCATCACCGGACGCAGTCCGTCGGTCATCGGGTTGCCGGCGTTCAGCTTGGCGACGATCGACAGTTTCCCGGCCTTGTCCATTGCCAGCCACGCCCATCCGGAGCCGAACAGCCCCACGGCGGCCTTGGTGAACTGCTCCTTGAAAGCCTCCACCGAACCGAACGCCTCGGTGAGTTTGGCGGCCAGCTTCGCGGGCATCGGCTGCTGCGCGGGAGTCAGCATCCGGAAAAAGAAGGTATGGTTCCAGGCCTGGGCGGCATTGTTGAAAATGCCCCCGTCGGCCTTGCGAACGATCTCGTCGAGCGGCATCTCCTCGTAAGGCGTCCCCGCGATCAGGTTGTTCAGGTTGTTCACATAAGTCTGCAAATGCTTTCCATAGTGGTAATCGAAGGTCTCTTTGCTCATCTTCGGAGCAAGCGCTTCCGGTGCATAGGGAAGCTCGGGCATTGTATGTTTCATGGTCGTGTGAATTAAATTCGCTCCAATATAGCGAAATTTCCGGTCGGTTCTTCCCGACAGCCGAAAATGATCATCAATTAAACGAATTGTCGTCTTTCGCGAGGGGCAAAAAAACGGGGGCTTTTCGAAAAAGCCCCCGTTCCGGAAAACCGCTCCCGGCGGAAACGGTTTCAGAAATTGGCCTTGACGCCCACCGTGAAATTGGCTCCCAGTTCGGGATACCAGGGATATTCGTACAGGCGGCGGTTGACGAGGTTGCGGCCCTCGGCGAAGAGCGTCACGCGGCCCGAAACCTTCCAGTCGAAATTCACCCGCAGGTCCACGCCGAAGGGCGCTTCGAAAGACGGACCACAGACCGGTTCCGAAGCGTCGGTCGTAGCCGAAAGGTCGATCACCGTCCAGCGGCGCACGCCCTGCATCAGCGCCTTCACCCCGAACGAGACCTTGCGGCCCTCGTAGGCGACGCCCACGTTCCCGGCGAACGACGGAGCGCCGTTTTTCAGATCCGTCTCGTCGTTATAGAGATAGCCGTGGACGCCCAGGTCGAATTTCAGCGCGCTCACGGGCCGGAACTCGATCTCGCCGTTGAATGAAGTGACGGTCTGCCGCGCCATCACAGGGACCAGAACGCCCTGAAAAACCTCCGAAAAAGCAGGATCGTCCGACAAACTCCGGTACGTGGTCCAGAAAAGATGGTTGTCGCGGACCGACACCCCGGCGTAGACACGGTAGTCGAAGCGGCTGCGCCAGAGACTGCCGCCCAGTCCGAGACGGAAATTGTAGTCCACGGAACTTTTGTCGAGCCACGTCGAGGAGGCGACATAGGGATTTTCCTGCGTCAGCGCCCGGAAGTCGTTCGGCGTCACCGCGCCGTCGGCCTCGAAGAAGGGTTTCAGCCCCGGCGTTCCGAGGTTGAAATCGAGCCGGGCGAAAGGAATGACATAATTTTCACTCTTCACGAGGTTCGAGGGTTCTCCTTCGAACTCGGTCCGGTCGCGGTAGTAGTCGGCCCCCACGTCGAAGCGCACGACCCCGCCTGCGAAACCGTAGCGCAGGGCGGCGTGGATCAGCTGCTGGCTGCTGCCCTCCAGCGATTTCTGCCCGGACCGCAATTCGTATCCCGCTTCGAGCGAGAACCTGCTGCGGCCGAATCCCCGGGCGATCTTCGCCCTGGCCCCGAGTGCGGTCTGCCGGGCCTTGTCGCCGTAATCCGGCCACTCGGAGTGGTCGAAGAACATCCCCCCGCGCAGGGCTATTTCAAAGTTCGTGCGGCTCAAGTCCTGAAAATTGTCGCCGAAACGCACCGCGACGTTCGCATCGCCGTAGTCGTTCATCCCCCCGATCCCGAGGCCCGCACCGTCTCCGTCGGCCCAGGCCCCGTAACGGTGATACATCCGGTTGTCGTAGTAAATGTCGCCTTCGAGGATGTGCCGGCCGAAATACTTGCCCGCGGCGGCCCCGATGCGGTTGAACATCCGCGTCGAATTGTTCTTCACCCCGAAATCGTTTTTAATATCGGCGTACCGCCCCTCGTGGTTGACGTACCCCACGACGTAGCCCGTCGACGGATTCTGCGACGAGGCGTAGAAGTCCAGCACCGAGTTGAGCGGATACCCCGCCCCGGCCTTCAGGTAGAAGGGCAGCGGGCGGTTGAACTCCCAGTAGGTCACCGTCGCGGGGCGGATCGGACGCGGCGAGAGCGTCGTGCGCAACGACAGCGGCGTAATGGTGTAGTCGATTTCGGGGCGCATGCGCGCCGTGTCGGTCATGTCGGGCTGGACGGCCAGTTTCGAGGCGCTCTCCACCTTCGGGACATAGGCCTTGGTCACTTCGACCTGCTTTTCGACCTGCGCCGCAGCCAACTGCGGCAGCACCGCCGCGAAGGCGGCCACTATCAGCATCTTCTTCATCGTCAGTTGAGTTTTGCGATTCGCGCCTTCGCTTCGTCCACGATGCCGTCGTCGGCAGGCGAATAACCGTCGGCGACACTCTGCCACGTTGCCCGGGCCTGGAAATTATCCCCTTTCTTCACATACACGTCGCCCAGCAGGATAAAAGCCTTGGCCAGCCAGTAGGCCTGCGGCTCCCGTTCGGAGAAGGCAAAGACCTCCTTTTCGGTCTTGTCCATGTCGCCGCTCCCGAACGTGGATTCGATCACGTAATAGGCAGCCTCGGAACCCTCTTTCGTGCGCACGTCCTTCGCCAGTTCGCGGTAGAGCTTCACGGCCTCGTCGCGGCGGCCTTCGGCGCGCAGCTGCCCGGCCCAGGCGTACTTCGCTTCGCGGAGCGCCGCGGCCCCCGCATCGTCGTGCCCGCAGACGTCGGCGGCCATCGCGGCGATCTTCGCCCCGTCGCCCCCGGCCACCGTCGCACGCACATAGCCCTTCATGGCCTCCTCGCGGCCCGTTTTGGTCGGCGCGGCGTCGTAAAGCCGGCGGTAGGCCGAGGCGGCCTCGTCCCAGCGTTCGTCGGCATAAGTCATCTCGGAGAGCTTCTCCAGCACGGCGACCGTGTACTGGGTCGTCCCCCGGTCGGCGAGCGCCGTGAGCGTCTCGATGGCCTCCCCGCGCTCGCCCGAGCGGAGGTAGCAGTCGCTCAAATAGTAGAGCGCGTCGGTTAGGTAATACCCCTTCGGATAGCTCTGCACATAGCTGCGCAGCGACTTCGCGGCAGCCTCCTGCTGTCCGTCGAGGTAGAGTTTCTGTGCCGCGGCGAACGACAGCGAGTCGCGCGAAAGGGCCGTCAGGTCGCTCTCCAGTCCGGCCTTGGCGGCGTAGTCGAAATAGGCGTCGGCGTCGCCCTGCGAAACGTAGATCTCGCGGATCGATTGCATCGCGCCCCTGGCTTCCGAGGAGTGGGGCGACGCCCCGACCACCCGATCGTAATACTTGAGCGACTTTTGCTTGTCGCCCAGATTCAGGTAGGCCAGCCCGAGGTCGGACAGCGCCTGCGTGCAGCGCGGCGACGACGGATAGGCGGCCACGAACTTTTCGAGCTGCGCGGCGCCCTCGGCATACTTCTCCTGCGCGATGTAGCTGCGTCCCAGCTCGTAGGAGGCTTCGTCGGCATAGTCGCCGCCCGAAGCGGCGATCTGCCGCAGGGCCTGCTGCTTCTGGTCCGTGCGGCCCAGGATGCCGAGCGTCACGGCCCGTTTGTAGCGGGCGTACTGCTGTTCGGGCGTCGCCAGGGCGATGGCTTTGTCATACTCCCCCACGGCCTCCTCGAAACGGCGGTCGGAATAGGCCGCGTCGCCCAACCGGTTGTAGGCGTCGGCGCGGTAACGGTCGCGCGGCGACCAGGCGGCGAGGAACTTTCGGAACGAAGCCTGCGCCTGCCCCAGGTCGTTGCGGTCGAAGGCGCAGTAACCGAGATTGTACCACGCCAGCGCATACTCCCGCTCGGTGCGGGGCGCACGCTTCAGGTAGGCGTTGTATTTGGCCGCCGCCACCGGGTAGTCGCCCTGTGCGAAGGCGATTTCACCCTGCCAGAAGGCATTCAGCGCGGTGTACTTGGGGCTGACGTTCACCGCGGCGGATTCCGTGAGGTAACGCTGCGCCGCACGCATGTCGCCCGCCTTGTAGGCCTCCAGAGCGCGGAAATAGGTGATCTTCTGCAACGCCGCACGGATGTCGGCGTCGCCCGAGGGCATCTGTTTGATGGCCCTGTACGCGGCATCGTAGTCGCGGGAGTTGTAGTAAGCGGCGATCAGCAGCGCACGGGCCTCCTCCGCGCGCGGCGACGAAGGATAGCGTTCGACATAGCGCGTCAGCACGTTGATCGCGCCGTTGAAGGCGCCGCCGCCCAGTTCGTACTGCAATTTGGCGTAGTTGAACAGCGCGTCCTCGGCCACCGTCGCGTCGAGCGACTCGTCGGAAGCCATCGCGAAAGCCTGCATCGCCGACTCCTTGTCCCCGGCGCGCAGGTAACAGTCGGCCAGGTGGTAGGAGGCGTTCTGCGTCAGCGCGTCTTCAGCGCCGCACGCCTTGCGCAGCCACTCCGCGGCCTCCGCATAGCGGGCCGTGCGGTAGAGCGAGAAGCCCTCCAGGTAGCTGGCGTCGCGGTCCATCTCCCCGCCGGCCTTCCGGAAAGCCGCGAGGTGCTCCAGCGTCCTGTTGAAATCCTCCAGCCGGAACCACGATTCGGCGACCACGCGCTCCAGCTCGGCGCGCCGCTCGGGAACGGCCCGGCGGGCCAGCGTCTCGCCGTTTTCGACCACATAGCGGTAGTTGCCCTCGCGGAACTCGATCTGCATGAGGTAATAGGGAACCACGTCGCGGTAGGCGTCGCTGCGCAGAAGCGCCGTGAAGGCCTGCTTCGCACGGCCGTAACGCCCTTCGGCGTAGTCGATATAGGCCTTGTAGTAACGGGCGTGATCGGCGTATTCGCTGCGGCTGCCGATGCGGTCGAAATAGTCGTACGCCTTCCGGTAGTCGCCCCCGGCGAACGCGACGTAGCCCATGCGGATGTCGTACTGCTCGCGGCGCGGCGCGCTCAACGCCTTGTAATCGGTCTGCGCGAAAGCCTCGCGGGCCTTTTCCATGTTCCCCGCGGCGCAGTAGAACGAACCGAGTGCGAAACGCACGTCGTTGGCGTAGACCGATTCGGGATAACGCTCCGCGAATTCGCGCAAGGCCCCTTCGGCATCGGGGCTGCCCAGCTCCACGGCGCAGGCGGCCAGGTAAAAATCCGCCTCCTGGGCCAGCAGGCGGTCCGAAGGCGTCAGCACCGCCCTGACGCGCAGGAATTCCTGCCGGGCGTCGCTCCAGCGGCCGTAATCGAACAGGTCGCGGGCGCGCCCCGCGAGGGTCTCTATTTCAGGCCCGGCAGCCTGCGCGCCGAAGGCGCACGCCGCAAGGGCAAGGGTCAGCAATGAAATCCGGAATTTTCGCATATGCATTGTTTCACTAAATACGGGCAAATATACGAATTTTTGCCCATCCGCACACTACCAAAGGAACGGAATTTGCCCCCGGGTTATTGTTGAACACAAAAACCGAAATCCATGATTGAAAAAGTAACTTTACAGATGTCCGGAAACGGGAAATACCGGACCGAAAACGGCACCGGATGCGACGCGATGAATCCCAAGACCCTGATGCTCTACGCCGCGGCGCAATGCTCCGCCCAGACGGCGCTGATGATCATGCAGAAAGAGCGCATCACGCCCAAACGCTTCGAAATCAGCTTTTCGGGCGATTTATCCGCCGAGACGGTTCAATCCGAAAGCGTATACCGCTCGTTCCATGTGGTTTACAACGTCGAATGCAGCTCCGAAGACGACCAGGCGAAGGTCGGCCGCGCACTGGAACTGACACACGAAAAGTACTGCGGCATGGTGCAGATGCTGCGCAGGATCGCACCCGTGTCGCGCGAGATCGCGGTGGTCAGCACCCAGCCGGCGAAGGCGTAGAACGCCCGGCGGCAGGAAAAAACGGCGGAGAGATTCTCCGCCGTTTTTCTATTGCGCCGTGATGCGCTGGTAGTCCGACACCGCCACGGCATAGTTGTAGTGCGCCCGGATGGCGTTCGAATAGAGCTGAATCCAGCTCAACTGGGCTTGCAGGACGTCGAGGATCGTCGCCAGGCCTTCGCCGTAGGAATAGGTGCTGATGGAGAGGTTCTCGCCCGCGATGCGGAGGCTCTCTTCCGAGGCGTCGACCTGCGCGCGGCTCTGCACGAGGGCCGTCCAGCCGTTCATCTCCTCGCGCACGATGTCGTCGTGCACGAGCGCGGCGTTCCACTCCTGCTGCAACTGCACGGCGCGCGCGGCCCCCACGGCCCGGCGGCGTTCGCCCCAGTGGAAGATCGGCACGGAGAGTTTCACGAAAGCCGATCCGTCGACGTAGGTCGCACCCGTGCTGTTGGGGTAATAGGGCTGCCACATGCCGCCGACACCCACGCTCAGCTGCGGATTGAACGGCGCGCGGACGGCCCGGATTCCCGCCTCGGCCTGCTCCGAGCGCAGCCGTGCGGCGGCATAGTCGGGACGCCGCTCCAGCGCCTCGGCCGCCACGACCCGTCCGGGCATCGGCAGCGAGTCGCGGATGCCCTGCGCGAGCTGTACGCCGAGCGCGGCGTCGGTTCCGCGAAGGATGTTGAAGTTGTGGAGCGCAACCTCGTAACTCTGCTCGGCGCTCACGAGCGAATATTCGGCCTCGCTCAACCGTGCGTCGATCATCAGCACGTCGCCCTTGGCGATATAACCCTCCGAAAAGCGGCGGTCGACGACCTCCTTGAGCGAACGGATGATCACGACATACTGCCGCATCGAGGCGGCATAGAGTTCCACGGCCGAGAGGTTCCAGTAGGCGTAGTCGGCGGCATAGCGCACGTCGAGGCGCGAAAACTCCTCGTCGCACAGCGCGATGCCGTAGCCCAGTTCGGCCTGCCGGGCCGCGGCCCGCACCGCACCGCCGCCGTAGACGGTCTGCACCAGCTGCGGCAGGAGGCTGAACGTCCAGCGTTCCACGCCGTCGAAATGGCGCACGGTCGCCGTGAAACTGCCGTCCATCGCGAGCCGCGGCAAGTAGCCCGTGCGGGCCTGCCCCGCCGTCTCGGCCGCCGCATCGCTCTTCGAGGCGGCGATCTTCAGCTGCCAGCTGTAATCGGCGACGGCAGCGCGGTAGTCGGCGAGCGAAGTCTGCCCCAGCACCGGGACGCAGAGCCAAAGGGCGATTATCGAAACTGTTATCTTCATGGCTTGCGGATATTGTAGAACAGCGCGTAGACCACCGGCAGGACGCAGACCGTCAGCAGCGTGGCGACCAGCAGTCCGCCCATGATCGTGGCGGCCATCGCGCCGAACATCGAGTCGAACAACAGCGGCAGCATGCCCAGAATGGTCGTTCCCGAGGCCATCGCCACCGGGACGATACGGCTGCGCGTCGCAGAGGTCAGGGCCTCGTAGGGGTCTTTGCCCGCGGCCCGCAGCACGCCGATCTGCTCGACGAGCACCACGGCGTTCTTGATGTTCATGCCGACGAGTCCCAGCAACCCCAGCAGGGAGAAAAAGTTGAACACCTTGCCCGTGACGGCCAGTCCCAGCACCACGCCGATGAAGATCAGGGGGATCATCAGCAGAATGACGACCGGCTCGCGGTAGTTGCGCAGCAGCAGCAGCAGGACGATGAGGATGAGCACCAGCGTCAGCGGCATGTATTCGGCCAGCGCCTCGTTGGACTCCTGCTGGCTCTCCTGCTCGCCGAAGACCTTCATCGAGTAGCCTTCGGGAAGTACCACGGCGCGGTCCACCGAATCGCGCAGCGCGGCGAACAACTGCATGGTGTTGACCCCGCGGCCCGGGTCGCATTGGGCCTTCATCACCCGCTGGCGGTTGAAACGCTTGATGACGCCCGGCCGGAAATCGAAACGGAATCCGTCGGTCGCCTGCTCAATCGAAAAGACCTTGCCCGAAGGATTGAAGATCGGCAGGGCCTGCAAATTGGTCAGGTTATACGAACCGATGTTCTCGTCTTTCAGAAGGATCGGCATGAACTGGTCGCCCTCGCGGTATTCGCCCAGCGTGTAGCCCTGCGTGGCGATGGTGATGCCGCGGGCCATCTGGCTGCGGGTGACGCCGATGCGCTGGCCCTTCATCTGCGAGTAGACCGGCTGCCACATCGGCACGCGGTTGCCCCAGCCGTTGCGGATGTTTACGGCTCCGGGGGTGTGCCACATCACCTCTTCGGCCCGGGCCGCGAGACGGCGCAGCGTGTCGACGTCGTCGCCGATGAAGCCGAATTCGATGGCCGCGTCGGGCACGGGCGAGAGCTTGAAGAGCGACGAGCGCAGCCACACGTCGGGAAAATTCGCGGTGACATAGGCGTTGAAACGCTCCTCGACAGCCTCGGTCTGCCGCTTGTCGTGCAGTTCGACGAGGATGTTGCCGAAATTGGGACGCATCGAGACGCTGCTGCTGGCCAAGTAATAGCGCGGCGGCGTCGACCCGAGCGTCATCGAGACGGTCTTCACCTCGGGCTGCGCGCGCAGCCACTCCTCCATGGCGAGCAGATTACGCTCCGTATCGCGGATATTATACCCGTCGGGCAGCAGCACGTCGGCCCGGAAATAAGGTTTGTCGAGCGACGGAAAGAAGTTCTGGGGCATCAGCCCCATGACGACCAGCGACAGGACGAACAGCCCCGCGACCGTCGCCGTGACGGCCCACCGCCACCGCAGCAGGGCGGCCAGCAGGCGGTCGAAGGCGCGGTAGAAGCGCGTGTCGTAGGGATCGCCGGCGACAGGTTTCACCTTGAGCATGAAATTGCCGAACAGCGGCGTCTGCGTCAGGGCCAGCACCCAGCTCAACAGCAGCGAGAGGGCCAGCACGACGAACAGCGGCTTGACGATCTCGGCCACCGACGAGGGGGCGAGGTACAGCGGCAGAAACGAGAATATGGCGATCAGCGTGGCCCCCAGCAGGCTCCACCGCGGGGCGTTGGCTCCGTCAACGACGGCGCTACGGCGTGCCGCGCCCCGCAGCATGGCCTGTTGTGCATTGTCGGTGACGACGATGGCGTTGTCGACGAGCATGCCCATCGCGATGATGAAACCGGCCAGCGAGGTGCGGTTCAGCCCCTCGCCCAGAAATTGCATCAGGAGCAGCGTGCCGCCGATCGAGAAGAGCAGCGAACTGCCGATCAGCACCCCGGCGCGGAAGCCCATGACGAGCATGATGATCAGAATGACGATCGCAACCGACTCGGCGAGGTTGAGAATGAACGTGGAATTGGCCTCCCGGGCGATGCGGTTCTCGGGATAGAGCACCGTCAGCTCCATGCCCAGCGGCATCTGCCGCGTGAGCGAAGCCAGCAGGGATTCGATCTCCGCTCCGGTCTTCACCACGTCGACGCCCTCCTCGGTCGAGACGCCGATGCCCACGGCGCGGCGGCCGTCGACGCGCATCATCGTCTGCGGCGGCTCGGCGTAGCCCCGCTCGACGCGGGCGATGTCGCCCAGGCGGTACTGTTTGCCCGAAGAGGAGATCAGCAGCTGGTCCGAAAGGTCGTCGAGCGTCTTGTAGGTTCCGTCCTCGAGAATCTGTATCTGGAGTTTTCCGGCCTGCTTCTCGCCGCTGTCGACGATGGAATTCTGCTGGCCGATGGTCGCGACGATGGTTTCGGGACGGATGGCGAAATTGGCCAGCGTCGCCATGCTGACATAGACGTTCACCACGGGCGTCTGTTCGCCGTAAAGGGCCACCTTCTGCACGCCGTCGACCGTCACGAGCGCCGTTTTGAGCCGCTGCGCCCAGTCGCGCAGTTCGGACCAGGTGAAGCCTCCGTCGACCGAAAGCCCGTAGTAGATGCCGTACACGTCGCCGAAATCGTCGGCGACGGTCACCGCCGAAGCCCCCGCGGGCAGGCGCGGCTGGACGTTGAGCACCTTGCGGCGCAATTCGTCCCACAGTTGCGGAATTTCGGAGGCGGGTGTGGCCGGGTCCAGTTCGACCTGTATCTTCGAAAGCCCGTAATAGGATTCCGAAGTGATTTTATGCACGCGGCGCATCGACTGCACCTCGCGTTCGATGGGTTCAGTGACAAGCTCCTCGACCTGCTGCGGCGTGGCCCCCGGATAGGAGCAGACGAGCGACGCCGACTTGATGACGAAGACCGCATCCTCCTTCTTGCCCAGCGTGGCGAACCCCAGGGCGCCTCCCGCCAGCAGCACGGCGAGGAAGAACCAGATCACCTTGGCGCTGCGCAGCGAATATTCGGGCAGGTTCATGGCGGCGTCAGTTTAAGATCCGGACCCGTTCGCCCTCGCGCAGCTGGTAAACGCCCGCCGTGACGACCCGTTCGCCGGGCGCGACACCGCTGTCGACGACCACCCGGTCGCGGCCGAACAGCTCCCCGAGCGTCACCTCGCGGCGCATGACGCGGTCGCCCGCGCCGACGATCCAGACGTAGGTCCCGCCCCCGGCCGGGGCGTAGACGGCCGAAACGGGCAGCGACACGGCATCGGGAACGGGATCGGCGCTCAACATGGTGATCGTGCACGACATGCCGGGCGAGATGCGGTAACGGGCCGGATCGGGGTTTTCGAGAGTCAGCGACACGGGGAATCCCGAGGCGTCGGACGAGGTTTCGACATACTCTTTCAGGCGGGCCGGAATGGCCGCGCCCCGGTAGTTGTCGAACGCGACGGTAAAGCGCGTGGAGCTGTCCCGCAACAGCGGCAGCGCGTTTTCGGGCAGCGTGAACTGGACGGTCGAGGTGACGGGATTGACCAGCCGGAGAATCGGCTGTCCGGCCTGCACGCGTTCGAAATTATCGACGTACTTGCGCTCGACGACCCCGGCGAACGGGGCCTTCAGGCGGGTGTCCTTCAGCAGGTCGAGGGTGTTCTCGTAGGTCGAGCGGGCCTGCGCATAGCGCGTCGCGGCCGCTTCGGCCTCCTGCCGCGACACCGCCTCGTGCTCCAGCAGCCGCTGCATGCGCTGCTGCTGCGAGCGGGTCTCCTCGAAGGCCGAGCGGGTCGCCGCGACCTGCAACTCGATGTCCCGGGGGTCGAGTTCGGCGAGCAGCTCCCCCTTCTTCACGCCCGCGCCCTGCGAAACGGGCACGTCGAGGACCTGCCCCGCCACCTTGAAGGCGAGGTTCACAGCGTCGTCGGGAGTAGCCATGCCGGCGAAATCCTTGTCGATAAGTCCCGCGCCGGCAGCCGTCGCCACCTTCACGGGGCGTACCACCGCAGGTGCGGGCGTCTTACGGGAACACGCCCCGGCAAGCAGGGCGATCGCTAAAATGGGGATGATTCGCATACGAAAAAAGTTGACACCGTTTCCGGCGTCAACTTTCATACCAGCGTCCCGCAGGATGCCCCTACGGACGAATATCGCGACAGTTCTTTTTAGAGGTGATGGTTCCGTCGTCCAGCACGACAAGCCCGTTATCGGCGCGGAGCATGGTTTTCATCGTCGAGGTGTCGATGTTGTAGCACCGCACCTCCACCGTGCCGAACTCGTGCCACGTGACGCCGTAAAGCGGATCGGGCGTCAGGCAGACCACGTGCGCACCCTCCTCACGGGCGCGCTCCGCAAGCCGGGCCATGCGCCGTGCGCACGAACGCGGCAGACGGTCGAAAGCCGTGACACAGAGCATGTAAACCCGCCCCGGCATCGTCAGCACCTCCTCCGTGGCGTCGCCCTCGGCGTCGCGCAGGGCGAATTCGCTCACAAGAGGTCTCACGGCCGGGACTTCGCTCGTGGTGCGGGTGTCGACCCACTCCCACTTTTCGGCATCCTGCCACTCGGTGTCTTCCAGCGAGAACTCGCGCTCGCGGCCCGTCCGCCTGTTGCGGTATACCAGCACGGTTTCCGACTCGCCCGGCTCGACGACGGGAGCCTGCATCGCCTCGCGGATATTGACCCCGACCTTATAGGGCAGGAAATCCACGAGCGGCAGGTGGATGTAACAGTAATAGCCGAGGTACATCGCCAGAAAGAAGAACGTGCAGGTAAGCACGATCTCCAGCGGTTTGAAGGCGAAAATCTTGTCGGGCCGGTAACGCCACCACACCACGAAGGCCATCGGCAGCAGCACGACGTTCTTGACGAAAGTCTCCCACGGGGTAAGTTTCAGCGCCTCGCCGAAGCACCCGCAGTCCTCGACGGGGATGAGCGTGGCGCTCAACAGCGTCAGCAGCGTGAAGAAAACCATCGACAGCACGGCGAAGATCGAAATCAGCCGGATACGGACCTTGAACAGCAGCATGCAGCCCATCATCAGCTCCGCGCCGCACAGCCAGATCGAAAAGACCATCGCCCCGGGCTGCAGGTAGTCGAGTCCGTAGATCGAAAGATACTCGTTGACCTTCAGCGCCGTGCCCCACGGATCTATCACCTTCGTGAAACCCGAAACGATGAACGTGCAGGCGAGGATCAGCCGGCAGACGTTGGCCGCGATTTTGAAAGTCCGGGTCTTTCTCATCGCGCGTCGAGTATCGGGGCCAGCACGGCCCGTATTTTTTCGAAATTATGTTCGGGCGAACCCATCGCCCCCGACGGATCGCTGCAATCGACCACACGCAGCGAATCGTCCTTCGCCGCGGCGGCGAGGTACACCTCGCGCACGCGCCGTTGCAGGTCGAGAGCGTCTTCGTGAATGTCCCGGCTGCCTTGCAGGTAGTCGCGGTCGTCTCCCTCGCGGACCTCCGTGAGCTTTCGTTCGGTGAAGGCGAACGGCACGTCGAGGAACAGCGACAGATCGGGGCGCGGCAGGTCGTTGTAACCGAATTCCAGGTCCAGAATCCACTGCGCGAGGCGGTCGCGCCGCTCGCCGGCAGGTAGTTTCGCACACTGGAAACCCACGTTCGAATAGACGTAACGGTCGAGGACCACGGCTTTGCCTTCGGCGATCCACGCCCGGATCTGCGGGCCGGCCGCCGCCCGGTCGCCCGCGAAGAGCAGGGCCACCAGATAGGGGTCGACTTCGTTCACGCCGCCGAATTCGCCGCGCAGGAAGCGGGCGATCAGTTCGCCGTAGACCGGCGCATCGAAACGCGGAAAATGAACGTATTCGCTCTCCACGCCACGTTCTGCGAGCAACTGGCGCAACATCCGGATCTGGGTCGACTTGCCCGCTCCGTCCAAGCCTTCGAGTACGATGAACATAGGTAGTAGTTTTTAATTTTCAGTTGCGCAGCATCTTCACGGCCCGTTCGACCCCGGCGGCCAGCGCATCGGCCTCCGCAAGCGTATTGTACAGTGCGAACGAGGCCCGGCACATGCCCGTCGTCCCGTAGTGGTCCATCACCGGCTCGGCGCAGTGCTGGCCCGTGCGGACCGCAATGCCCAGCTTGTCGAGAATCATCCCCATATCATAGGGATGCACCCCCTCGACATTGAACGAGAGAATGGCGCACTTGCCGGGCGCCGTGCCGTAAATCCGCAGTCCGCCGATCCCCTCCAGCCGCTCCGTGGCGCGGCGCAGCAGCGTCTCCTCGTGGGCTTCGATCTCCGCAGGGTCGAACCGCTGCATGAACTTCACCGCTTCGCCCAGTCCGATGGCGCCCACGAAATTGGCCGTTCCGGCCTCGAATTTCAGCGGCACGGGGGCATAGGTGGTCTTCGCGAACGTCACCGTGTCGACCATGTCGCCGCCGCCCATGAACGGCGGCATCCGTTCCAGCAGTTCGCGCTTGCCGTACAGCACGCCGATTCCCGTCGGCCCGTAGAGTTTGTGGCCCGAGAAGGCGTAGAAGTCGCAGTCCATCGCCCGGACATCGACCCCGCCGTGAACCACGCCCTGACAGCCGTCGACAACGACAACGGCCCCCGCGGTATGCGCCGCTTCGACCACCGTCCGCAGGTCGGGCCGCGTGCCGAGCGTGTTGGACGCCTGCGTGACGGCCACCACGCGCGTACGTTCGTCCACGAGCGACGGCAGGAGGTCCGTGCGCAGCGCTCCCGCCTCGTCGAACGGCAGCACGCGGATTTCGGCCCCCTTGCGTTCGGCCAGCATCTGCCACGGCACGATGTTCGAGTGGTGCTCCATCTCGCTGACGAGGATGTTGTCCCCCGCTCCGACGAAGGCGTCGCCCCAGGCGTAAGCCACCGTGTTGAGCGACGCCGTGGCGCCCGCCGTGAAGACGATCTCCTCCTTCGCGGCCGCCCCGACGAACGCAGCGATCCGCTCCCGGGCGGCTTCATACAACACCGTCGCCTCCTCCGAGAGGAAATGCACCCCGCGGTGAATGTTGGCGTTCAGCTCCCGGTGAAGGCGATCGACCGTCTCGATCACCGTCCGGGGTTTCTGGGCCGTAGCCCCGCTGTCGAGGTAAACCAGCGGCTTGCCGTAGACTTCGCGGTGCAGGATCGGGAACTCCTCCCGTATTTTTTCAACGTCGAACATTTCTCACAGGGTTTCGATTTTCGCCGCGGTCCGTTCCAGGATCGCCCCGCACAGCGGCTCGATGCCGCAGCGGGTCACCACGTCGCCGACGAATCCCTCGATCTGCAACCGCCGGGCCTGGGCTTCGCTCAAACCGCGCTGGCGCATGTAAAGTATCGCCTCGGCATCCATCTGCCCCACCGTCGCGCCGTGCGAGCATTTCACGTCGTCGGCGTAGATTTCCAGCTGCGGCTGGGTCGTGATGCGGGCCGTCCGGCTCAACAGGATATTGCGGCTCTGCTGCCGGGCGTCGGTGCGCTGGGCGTCGGGAGCCACGTAGACCATTCCGCAGAACTCGCCCACGGCCTGCCCTCCGGCGACCCCCTTGACGTAGGAGTCGCTGCGGCAGTCGGCGACGTTGTGCGCCGTATGCAGTTTCAGCACGCAATGCTCTTCACCCGCGGCGAGGAACACCCCGCCCAGCTCGTTTTCGGCATCCGCACCGTCGAGGTCGATGCGGTACGAAGCGTTGGCGCTCGACAGCAGCGCCGTCGTCAGGCGGCAGCGGCTGCGGGCGGCCTGCTTCACCGAGACCTCGGCGAACGCCTCGGCCGTGAACAGTTCGGTCAGCTCCAGCTGCGCCCCTTCGGCCAGCGTCAGCGTCAGCGACGACACGTCGGGTGCGGTATGCAGCACGACGATCCGCGCCGAAGCGCCCGCCGCGGCCTCCACGCGCAGATGCCGGGGATCGACCGCCGCAAAGGGTTCGGCCGCAGCCCCGTCGATCCGGAGCACCTCGCCATCCGCCGGACGAAACCTGCGGATGATGTCGAGAATCGCCTCCATTACCGGTCGTATTCGTTGATGAGCCAATCGTACCCCTCCTTCTCGAGCCGAAGGGCCAGCGACTTGTCGCCCGAATGGATGATGCGGCCCTTGTAGAGCACATGCA
>ERZ824480.412-NODE-412-length-57985-cov-4.380666_pt1 | contig 57985 bp, 45 predicted proteins | sample MGYA00519861_ERZ824480 | MGnify/ENA primary metagenome ERZ824480 (study PRJEB31778, sample SAMEA3449152) | human gut metagenome | biome: human gut; feature: human-associated habitat; material: faeces | place: United Kingdom | collected 2010/2012 ... | reverse complement strand
GTATCTTTTTATTGTTTTTAGCTAATTATTTACTACATATTTTTTTGCTTTTTTCAATTATTTTTTATTATTTATCTATTTTAATTAGATATAATAGAAGGGTTCTCAAAACCCACGTAAATTCAAGGTAAAATGTCTAGGGTAGGGGGTATGAAATACCCCCTACCCTAGACCGCCGCCCAAGGTTCAAGTCATCTACAGTCTTATATATATCCTTCTCTAAATGAGCAGTTCCCCAATTCTTTCAGCCATTTCAAGTCTGGTTACTTACTATTATACTCTAATCTATTTCAATAGCAAAATCCACTACCAGTTATAAAAGAAAGAGGGAGCAGCAGCCCCCTCAACATTATCAGTCCTCTACATCTTCCTGTCCAGTTTCAGGAATCATATTATTTTTTATATAATTCATCAAGTTTGCAGATGTAACACCAAACTGTTTATATTTTCCAGCAATGGTATTTACACAGTCTTGATAACACACTTCGTCTGCTTTTTCTGGTAGACCAGCATCACCTTTGTAAATACGTCCATCTTCTTCACTGGTGTAATCTTCATCAGGATTGCAGTATAGGGAGTTGAAAAGCATATTCACCTTTTCTTTTAAGTCCTCATACATATATTCAATCTTTATAGCATCATTTGTATCATGGTACTGTTTAAGTGTTAAATCCCCTCTTACAACGGCATCTGGTGTATTATCAACTAATTCATAGTTGTCAGTAGTTCCGATAGGTGTAAATTCAGTTTGTGCGGGGATGTTATTAACGTTGCAGCTTTTCTTTACAAAGTCTGCTACAGACATATTGTGGAAGTTTGCCAAATTTTGTAATGTGTAAAACTGTCCATCAGTTAGGCGAATACCGACACGGCGGTTAAAATTTGTTCTATTTTTCATTTTTTCATTCTCCTTTATTGGCTTATAACCATCTATATTTATTCTTATATTTTTTAGTTCGGTGAGTTCTATCTCTCACTTTCTGAATATATTGTACACCTCTAAAGGTAAACAAGTCAAATTTAGGAAGAGTAAATATTTCACAAAATTTTCAGATAAAATCAGCTTATTTATTGTGAATAATGTATAGAAATGGACGAGATTGTGATTTCAGAATCCTAAATGTAGAATTGTCCATGCTGGGAAAAATCAGCGCAGACACGTTGATTTTAGTATTTTTCACCACTATATATTGTTGTTTTTATATTATTAAGAACGCTATATATAGTATGTGAAAAAAGAAGAGTTTCAGGCTCTTCTTTTTCAAAGTCAATTTTCAGTTGGCGGTTCATCCACGAATCTTACAATATCGTTTGGTTCGCAGTCCATAGCTTTACACAACTTTTCAAGGGTAAGCATGGTAATATTTTCATTTCTCTTTAAATTGTATATCGTCTTGTTGTCAATATCATGTTTTAACAAATAATATTGGCTGATATTGTGTAAACGCATATACTCCCACATAGGACTATAATCTATCATCTGAATCACCTCCCCGACTATTATCTTCCATCACAACGAAAATTAGCAGAACGAGCATATACATAATGAAATTAATCATTGTGAATACACTCGTAATGTGGTATAGTGGAATGTATCAAAAGAAAAGGAGAGATTCATATGAAAGACTATGATTTAGAAGAATTTGTAAATCCGTGTGTTGTAGAGAAATTAGCAAAGATTTATGAAAATGATGAAACATATCAGAGGTTATTAAAAGAAGCAGATATGATTTTTGATAAGCTGAACGAGGAAATAACAGACGAACAATCCAGCTTGCTAGAACAATATTTTGAAGCTACCGTTGCAACAACAGCCCGAAGAGATACATTAACTTATATACAAGGGATGAAAAATATGTACAATTTAGCAATGACACTACAGGACAAAGAATAAAAGGAATAACATAAAGAGCAAAAGAAAAAACATTGTGGATATATGCATAAGTAGCTATGTAGCCATGGATAACTATATGCACAGCATATGGAAAAGCAAGTGCAGCTTTCCCACATCCTGTACACATAGTTACCCACAGCTACATGAAACAGCCACTTATACACATATCCACAATGTCGGCTGCTACTAAATCCCTCTTTATCCATCTTACATATTTATTTTGAAAAATACCGTATTAGCGGTATAATATATATGTAGCCCTAGAGGTATATAAAGAAAAGGAGATAAAAGATTATGAAAAAGAAAATTGTAATGTTAGCATTGTCCTTAATTATGGCAACTTCCGTAATAACAGGATGTGGAAAATCAGACGAGGAAAAAGCCAGAGACGAAATCATGTCACATATGAGTGATGACGAGAAAGACGCTATTGCAGCCGACCAGAAAGAAATGGCAAACTATGAAGCAGAAAAACAAGCACAGGCAGATGCGATTGCGAACGAAGAACCTATTGATTATTCCGAGGTATTAACGGATAAGGCACTTTCAGATGTTACTTTTAATAATTCGGAACTACTTAACCTTTCGATTAATACTCTTTTACCAGAGGATGAATATATCTATAGTGGAAAAGGTTATGAGGATTCTGCAAGTAACGGAACGTACTATTATGGTCAGAATCACCCCGCTTTTTATGCTATGTTTGCAGCGTCACCCATTAAAAATGTTCCTTCTGATGCCGAAGATTTAGGTAACTACCTGATTTACGTGCAGCCTGATACAAATAATTCTGGAATGAATCTTTTGATTGTAGCTGAAAAAAATTCTGATTTTTGTGTTCAGATTAACTTCAATAGTTATGATAGAAATGATGAATTTTATAACAATAGTGCTACAGCAATTCTTAATAAGAATTATGAGTATATAAAAGAACAGTTACAGTAATTTGACTTTAAAAAAACATTTTGGTATCATATATATGCAAGCTAATTTTATAGCTTTTTTCATAAATGTTTAAAGTCGTATTGAGGAATCGACATCTAGTATGTTGGTTCCTTTTTTATTACAGCGTTTGACTTTTAAAATTCAATTTGATATTATAGATATGCAAACAAATTTAATTTTGTTTTTCTTTTATATATAAGCCATTTTTGAGCATCTTGTGATTAAGTCGCAAGGTGCTTTTTTTAATGCCCTTCTAAACCCTCTATTTGCCGTTATTTTGGTTTTATATACCTCTGGTGGTACAATATAAGTGCAAACAAGAAATAAGGCTATATGAGCCTTTAAATAAAGGAGAATGAAAAAATGAAAAATTTAAAAGAAATTAATTGGTTCTGGAAGAACTGGACAGAAGATGAAAAAAGGATTTACAAAAAATGTGCTGTCTTTGCGGTAATCGTAATCGCAATAGAAATTATTGCAGCTATTATGTGCATGAATTCATTCCATGCATCTGAAATACCATCAGATGGTGTTTTATGTCCACCTGGCTATCACAGTGAAACACGCTGGGATGACGAAAAAGGTGAATGGTATAGTGTATATGTACCAGATTCTTTAACATTTGACAAATACACAGTTGATGACAGTGGAGCATTATATCTCTTTAAAAGAATGTTTAATATAATTTATAATGCTGTTCTACCATCAACATCAGTAATTGCTTGCACATTAGTCGGTTATCACTATTTAATGATAATGACTTCTAAAAACAGAAGGAGAATTGAAGATTCCTATGCTGCAATAAAATCCGTTGCGGTTACATGGTTATATATTATGTGTATAAGCGTTTTCATTACCCTTGCAGTACAAGGATTTAATACTTTAGTAAACAATCCAGCTTTACAGCCAATCTTAAAACCATAGTAAGCTAAACAGAGGGCTTAATGTCCTCTGTTTTTTTTGGTTTTGAATATCCCTAGTGGTATAATATAAGTGTAAAGAAAAAAGGCTAAAAAAGCCGATTAGATTAAATGAAAAATATAGGAGATAAATTATGAAAAAGAAATTAGGAATTGCCGCATTAACAACAACATTATCAGCGGCTATCGTTTGCGGTACATTGGTTGTACCCGTTTTCGCAGCACAATCTTCTGCAAAAGAAGAGATTGAAATTGTTATTGATATACCAGAAGAACTTATACCCCCTTTGTATTGGTGTGAAGAACACAACATGGTTTATAGAGATGAATGTTCATATTGTCCAGAGGGGCAAGAAAAAGTTCCTTATACTGGTCAAAAACCATCTACAAAAACTTTTTAAAAATATTTGTAAATAAAGGAGATAAGAATTATGAAAAAGAAAACTATATATACCGCATTAACAGCAGCTTTATCTACTGTTATGGTTTGCGGCACATTAATTACACCAGCACTTGCAGCAGAGAATAATACTATTGTTGGTGAAATGACAAACGGAAATGATATATCTACTATCGAAACTATTACAACAACTATTCCAAGTTCATTAAAAAATGGTAAAGAGATTGCAAATGTACTTACAAAAGATGAAGCACTTGATAAATATAAAGTTGACCTTGAAAAAAACCATGTTATGATTCTTTACACAGATAATAGCTATGATGTGGTTAAAGTTGCAGAATGTATGACTTATTCATTAGCACCTAGCGTATATAAAGAACAAAATATAACTCAGATAGTACATACTATAGATAGCGTGCATGAAGGATGGTATGAACCACGTCAGACAATCGAGATTTCGATATATTTCCCCAATTTTGAAGGAATGGATATCTATTGGGATGATAACGGTTATATAGGAAATGATACAATTAATGAAAGTTTTTCTGTTAATGAAAGAACTTACAAAATATACAAAGATGGGGAACTTATTTGTACAACAAATGACCCTGAAATTGTAAAAGGTTATGGTTTTATAGGCAAACAGAATGAGTTTGGACATTATGTGAATTGGATTTATTCAGAAGATTCAGATGTAAATATAGATGAAATCCCAGAATTAAATGATAAACCACAACAAGAACTTTTCAATTATCCTACTAAACCAGCAGGTTCTGTATTTGTTAAAAAAGGCGCATATGACATTTGTATAACCTCAAAAGGATATGGTTGGAATGGTGCAACTTTTATAAATGGTATAATTGTGGAAAGTGGCGATTTAAACAAAGAACCTGAAAATCCCGATACACCAGAGAATCCAGAGCAGCCTGAAAATCCTGATACACCAGAGAATCCAGAACAGCCCGAAAACCCTGATACACCAGAGAATCCAGAACAGCCTGAAAACCCCGATACACCAGAGAATCCAGAGCAGCCTGAAAACCCTGATACACCAGAAAATCCAGAGCAGCCTGAAAATCCTGATACACCAGAAAATCCAGAACAACCTGAAAACCCTGATACACCAGAGAATCCAGAACAACCTGAAAACCCTGATACACCAGAAGAGCCAGAACAGCCTAAAGAACCAATTATTACTATAACAACTTTAGGAAGTCACAGTAAATCGGCTAAAGAGGAAATAGAACTTACAATAGAATTTTAAAGCAAAAGGAGAGGTTTTATCCTCTCCCTTTTTATTGCTATTCTTTCCACACAATATCAACTTTTCCATCTTTATGTAAGTATATCTTATCAATTAGCGTTCTTAAAACTGTTTGCCTTAATTCTGTAGATAATTCCCGATAATTTAATGTATCACCATGCACATCATATACGGATTTTAATTTCAATCTGATTTCTACCACATCAAGGTTATTAATATTCAGTTTTAATTTTAATTGCCGTTCATCTATTTGCGTCTGCATATCATCAATTTCTTTGGCAAGCATAGCAACAGACTTTGTGGAAAATTTTGCTATTTCAATCATCTGCTTCATCTGTTTTTGCAATTCATCTATTTCATGCATAAGTTTTAATTTCTTTTGACTTTGTTCAAGTGCGAATCTATCAAGGTTGTCAATTCTGGATTGTACTTGTTCTGCCACATTCTCTTGAACAGTTTCAAGCGCTAATCCCTTAAACGATACATCACAAATCTTTTTTTGTGACCTTCCAGTACAAGTCATGCATGGTTTCCCTTGCATTTTAACAGCCATGTGACATTCAGCACATTTAAGCAATCCAGCTAATTCTTTCAAATTTGTTTTAGGACTGTTATCACTTGCAAGAGCAGAATTTTCAGCCATTCGATTCTGTACAAGAAGAAATGTTTCCGTATCAATTATCGGTTCAACGTTTGTTAAATAAATTTTCATTTCTTCTTTGTTTTCAGCGTTGATTGTTCTGTTATTTTTTCCTACTATTGATGCGCTTGTTTCTCCATTCCATTCTTCTATGTTATTTACAAATTGAATGTGAAATTTTTCAAAGTATTTATGCATCATTTCATCCGCTGGAGCATAAACAGGATTTTTTAATATCCTTGATAATGTAGTTCTGGAAAAGCCTGTCTTTTCTTTAGTTTCTCCATCTTCCGAGATTTTTTTGCTTTGATGACCAGCTATTCCCATTTCATTTAGTTTATCTTGCAACTTACCAATACTTATATTTGCTTCACTGGCATACAATTTGAATATTTTCTGAACAGCCCTAACTTCTTCATCTACTGGAATCAAAGTTGTTTTACCGTCTATCTTTCCATTCTTAAATCCAAATGGGGCTTTACCACTTGCCCAGCGCCTATCTTTTACCCGATAATCATAATTATCTTTAATTCGTGCGGATATATTTTCTCTTTCCATTTGAGCGAACACCGCCAAAATTCCCATCATGGCTCTACCCACTGTATCAGAGGTATCAAAACCTTGTGTAACACTAACAAAAGAACAATTATGGTTTTCTAATGTCTTTTGTAAATTATAGAAATCTGAAATATTCCGAGCAAATCTATCCAGCTTGTAAACAACGACACGACTAACTAAATCAGCTTCAACAGCTTTCATCATTTTCATTAGTTCATCTCTTCCGACAATGCTTTTTCCCGATTTACCCTTGTCAATGTAGGTTTTAACTATTTCATCATCCTTTACATTCTTCCTCTTACATTCATCAACTTGTGATTCAATCGAAACACTGTCCTTCTTATCAACACTCTGCCGAGCGTAGATTGCAACTACTCTTTTTTCGTTCATAAAAAAATACCCCCTAACTATTATTTAAGTCAAAGAGTACGTTATCATAATATATGGTTTTTGTACATAAGTATCTTTGACTTATGCACCAAGTTTATCTTCAAAAGGATGTATTGTAACCAATTGATAATGAACTACTCCTGCAATAATTAATGGATGATCATCCGTTGTATTTACATATTCAACCAACTCATCCAGCAACCCCGGAATATCTATATACTCGGGGGGAATATAATCAGGCGCTCCTGTTTCTGCATCATAAACTGCGAATAGCACCCCTGGCGGCATCGGTCCTCTTAGTCCGATTTTTTCTTTCGATGCGCCTTTTTCAACCATTGCTTGAACTTCAAGTATCATTTCCTTTGAAAACGCTTCTTTTCTTTTAAGTTTATCTTCAAGTAAATTTAATGCAAGAAAATAATTACGAATTTCTTGCTCAGGTTTTAAAAAGTGCTTGTGTTCATCCCTTTCAATAGCTTCGTCTGCTTGTTGCTCTGTGAGTGGATTCCCTTCAATTTTATTTGATGCATAAGAACTCTTTTTCTTTGAATTCTTACGCAATTTATTTTTCGTTATAACCGGTAACTCGATTGTACTTAGTGAAAAACGATTTTCATCTATTGATGATATTTTCTTCAATATGTCATTGGTTAAAGTAACCTTTATCATAGATATCATCCCTTTCCCAATTTATATCATAAATAGTATATGGCATTCCATAAAATTAATCCATTATTTTTTCACTATATTTACACTATTTTTCACTAAATACTGACAAGTATCTCTTAGGCAAATTCCTGATTTCTCATATGGAATATTACAATGTGTCTGTTTATAGTTATCAGATATTCTTTTTCCATATCTAATTATTTATCAGGGATATAAGTCGGCGCGCTTTTCGGACTCTTACCCTTTATAACATTATGATAATACGCATAAGTCATAGGTACTCCTTCCTTTTTCACTCCATCGGTTACATTTACAAAAAATACAGTATGGGTTTCCGCTTCATATGAACCGATAACATCACCCGAAAAATAACCGCATCCTGTTTCAGGGAAAGGAAGTCCGTTTGTTATGATATAATCAAGTCCGTCAAATTTGTCTGTATCACGTCCGCTTGAGTATCCAAAACCTCCTATAATACCCGGTTCGGTATCTTCTGAAAGTATTGTTACTCCTACTCTTTTGTATTGCTTTATGCATTCATTAGTATAATTACTGTGGTTTATGCTTATTGCAACTACAGATGGGTCAGCCGTAATCTGCATAACTGCATTGCAAATACATCCTGTAGGCTTGTCCCCATCCATTGTCGTTACTACATAAACTCCATAAGATAAATTGATAAATACATTTCTGTCCAAAATAATGCCTCCTGATATAATACTTAATATGTTTTCTTCATATATTCATGTATCTTATCAAATTCACTTACAGGAAAAGACTTTATAGGATTACTGCGGTTAGCAGCGCTTGCAAGTATGCTTATATTTGCATGTTTTACGTGCATAAGCCTTTCAAGCGGTCCTGTCTTTTGGGTAATATACTGTATTTTTCCATAAGGAATTGTCTTTATCTTTTTTGCAAACATTCCCTGCGATATAACAAGATATTGTTCATCTACATGCAATCCGTTGACACGGTATGCAAGCACATTTCCCACTATACTTAACAACATAATACATACCGGAATAACAGCCCATACCGTATTCGGCAATGTTTCCTGCATAACTTTGATTCCTATCCACAGCCCCAGCATAAAACACGCTGTAAATATAACCGAACAGACAATCTTACACCAAAAAACCTTAACCGGCTGTCGTTTAACCTTTGTATGCTCAGGAAATGTATATTCAGGCAGCAATACCGCAAGCTTTTCTTTGAGTTCTTTTTCCGTCCCGGCAAGCAAAAGCTGCATACCGGCAACATCATCACCCTCACCGCCTATATTAATTACTTTTACCGATGCGCGTTTAAATATACGTCCTAAAACAGTAGATTCTATATATACTGCATTAATGGTATCCACAGGAACCGCATATTTTCTCTTTTTGACAAGTCCACAGCTTACGTATACTTTATTACCGCAGCGTTTTGCACGAAAAGCAAAAGCAGAAAGCCATGATTTTATAATAACGGCAATAAACGAGCCCCCTGCAAAGAGCTGAAAAATACCTGCGGCAATTAATGATATAACATCCTCTGTGGTTTTTATTGTTGCCGTTATTGATATTATGGAAGATATAATAAGACCTATTGTAATTAATACCAGCAAAATATTAGTACACACAAAACAGCTCATTATTATTTCTTTGGTAGTATATATAATATCGTATTCGTTATCAGGGATTTCCTGCATCGGCAATACGGCTTCCCGTGCAGCAGAAACATCAGTACCAAAAGAAGCCTTATCCGTTTCAGAAGCATTAATCTCCTGCATCATCTGCATAATAAGATTCTTTACGGCATAAGCATCTTTCTTTTTAAGAACAATCTCCACATCCGTCGTCTCTGCCGTAGACAGACTGCTTGTATCAAGCTTAAGCTTATAAGTGCCTATTATCATTTCAAAAATATTCTGTTCAAGATTAATATTAGATATATTCTGTACTGCTATTGTATTAATATTTCTGTTAAGCGTTCTTCGCTCTATCTCTATTGTTCCGTCTTTTATCGTTATTGTTGTCTTATACCAACGGATAATATTCCATAACACAATAAGAACAATAATCAGAAAACCGCCTCCTGCAGCCAAAAGGCCTTCCCATACATTACCGGCTTTTATAAGAGCCGCCGCTTCTATAAAATCATTTATGCTGCCTATAAAAACCACAACGATAAAAAACATCGCTTTCCATAATTTTTCAAGAATAATACTGGGATGATTATGAAGTCCTGTAATCTCATTCATATGTCAGTCCTCCATACGGCTTTTTACTGCATAAGAATTAATACGTTTCTTTAACGTCTCAACTATATCTTCAGCTTTTTTATTCTCCAGAAAACGTATTGTAACATCACCGCCGGCAGTTGTTACAATAACCTTTGATAATCCAAACATTCTGTCAAGCGGACCACTCTGCATTGCAACCTTATGAAGCCTCTCTATCGGAACTATATCACGTGTTATGAATATAAATCCTTCTTTTACATCAATTTCTTCATCCGTAAACCTATAACGGTATCTCTCATATCTGACAAACGGAGCAGTTATTCCGACTACCCATATTACCGCACATATTATCCATATAAGATTTGCTGAAAACGGCATATCAATATCTTTTATAAAAAACCATACCGCAAAAATAACAGCCGTAGCTATTGCACATGAAATAATCTCGCTTACAATCATTAAACTTCTTGCTTTAGAGTTGAGCTTCTCGTACATCTTATGTACCCTCCATTCTCTATTATCTATAACAATTAAGGATTATTGATAAACTCATTTAATGTATTGTCTGTTATATTTTACATATACTGCATAAGTTCCTTACGGTTATTTGAATACTTAAGCGCAGTCTCCCTTGTAATATAACCGATACTCATAAGGCGTGCCAAATCCATATTAAGAGTATGCATTCCGCCCGAATTCATCACATTGTTAAGCTGGAACGTCTTGCCTTCACGCATCAGATTGAGCACTGCGTCAGAACCGAGCAAAAGCTCTGTTCCGGCAATTCTGGAATTTTTATCGGCACGCGGCATAAGACACTGCGTAACAATTCCTTTTAATACTCCCGAAAGCTGAATCCTTATCTGATTCTGACTCTCGGACGGACACGCATCAATAATACGGTCAATAGTCTGCGCCGCGCCGGTTGTATGAAGAGTCGAAAGAACAAGATGACCTGTTTCTGCAGCGGTTAGCGCAGCAGAAATCGTCTCGTAATCTCTCATCTCACCTACAAGAATTATATCCGGGTCTTCACGCAGTGCGCTCCTAAGAGCTGAAGCAAAGCTTACCGTGTCCCTTCCGGTCTCACGCTGGTGAATCAGCGCCATTTTGCCTTTATATACATACTCAACCGGGTCTTCTATCGTTATCACATGACAGCTTTTTGTCTGATTAATATGCTCAACCATTGCTGCAAGAGTCGTTGATTTTCCGCTTCCGGTAGGGCCCGTTACAAGAATCAGCCCCCTTGTTTCATCCGCAAGCTGATAAAGCACCTCCGGCATATTTAACTCCTTAAGCGAAAGAATCTCATCATTTAAAATACGAATCGTAGCTGCAACTTTTCCCTGCTGCCTAAACACATTTACACGTTGTCTGTTACCATCGGCAGTCTGAAACGCAAAATCCACATCATGACCTGAGTATAGTTCTTCCTTCTGCATTTCATCTAACATACCGAGTATAATATTACGTGTTTTATCCGCATCAGGCTGTATATCTGCTTTCATAAGCACACCGTTAATTCTGTATAAAAGAAGCATGCCCTCAGAAATATGTATATCTGAGGCGCCCATACTTCTTGCAGTTATTATAATATTATCAATACTGTACATATTACCTCCAACAATCATATAACAATATAACCCTGCAACCCAGGCAACCATATTGTTAATATTCATACGCCACTTTCATAAGTTCCTCAGGTGTAGAAATTCCCTGTTTTACAATGTCTATCGCACTTTCCTTTAATGTACGCATCTGCTGCGTATTTCTTGCGTATTCAAATATTTCATCTGTTGACGCTCTGTTACTTATCATACGCTTTATCTTTCCATCAATCGAAAGAATCTCATGCACAGCAATTCTTCCTCTGTATCCGGTATGATTACACGACGGACATCCTATACCTTTTCTTACCGTCTTAACATCTTCACCAAGAATCTGCCGTTCACTCCATGTTGTTTCAACCTCTCTGGCACATTTAGGACATACCTTACGCATAAGACGCTGGGCTACAATACCAATAAGTGAATTGGCAATAAGATAATTTTCAACGCCCATATCAGAAAGACGAAGAATACTTGATACCGCATCATTAGTATGAAGGGTTGACAATACCATATGGCCGGTAATAGCCGCACGTACCGAAATCTCAGCAGTCTCACCGTCTCGCGTCTCACCAACCATAATTATATCCGGGTCCTGACGTAAAAGAGCACGAAGACCTACTTCAAAAGTAAGCCCCGCAGTATTATTAACCTGAGTCTGATTAATATCAGGAACATTTTTTTCTACAGGGTCTTCAATGGTGGATATATTGACCATTCTTCCTCTGAGATACTCAAGTATCATATATAAAGTCGTAGACTTACCGCTTCCGGTAGGTCCCGTAACATATATAATTCCGTTAGGTACTGAAAGCATAGGAAGAAATCTCTGATATGTGTATTCATCCATACCAAATTTGTCTGCATTATCAAGCTTTCCGGCAGACGCAAGAATACGCATAACCGCCTTTTCACCGAAAACCGTCGGAATTACCGACACACGGATATTAACATAACCAATCTCCGAATTAACACGGAAATGTCCGTCCTGCGGCACTCTTTTCTCCGCAATATCCATATTTGCCATAATTTTAATACGCGCAACAAGCGGCTGGTGCACCGTTCTCTGCAGCGTAACATAATCCAAAATAACGCCGTCAATACGCATACGTACCTTCGTTTCATTATCAAACGGCTCTATATGAACGTCGCTTGCATTACTTCGTATTGCACGGTCAATAAGCGTATTTACAAGACGAATAACAGGCGTCTCATCATCACTTTCCCCGATAAGCGACAAATCAACGTCATTAAATATCTCTCCTTCAAATGATTCATTAGCCGTAGACGCCGCCATCTTTGCCCGCGCCTCTGCAAAATAATATGAAATTGCCTGACTCAGAGGCTGTTCTTCACTAAGCATAAGCTGAATATAACAGCCTGTACGCTGACGTACTTCCTCAAGAGCAAAATAATTCAAAGGGTCATTAGTAACCAGAAGCAACATGCCATTCTGTATATTTACCGGAAGTAACAGGTGCTTTTGGGCAAATTCCATATCTATCTTTGATACGGCATCAATATCTACCTGCATCTGGGTTACATCTACAATCTCAAGGCCCAGTCTGCTGGCAAGAGCTTCTAAAACCTGATTCTCCGTTACGAATTCAAGCTGCATAAGAATCTGACCGAATCTCATATCACGATGCTCTTTTTGGTAATCCAAAGCTTTCTGAATCTGTTCCTGTGTTACATATCCTCTTTCTTCAAGAACCTCTCCAATTCTCAGATTTGCTGCCAATGGGTGCCTCCTTCATCACATGTAAATACAATCAGTTCACATTCCATTACCGTCCTCTGAACCTGTTTAAAATCAGTATCTACAAAATTTTCCTTATATATCGTAAAAGATTTTACCTCTATGGAAGGATAATTCTTATACAAATCGTTAAGAAAATCCATTATCTTTTTTTCTTTTCCTCTGACAGAAAAACTTACAGGGTTTTGATTAAGAAGTCCCTGTGACATATTCTGCATATTTTCATCCTCCGGCGCCGCATCACTGCTTTCATCTGCAGACTCGTCCGAAGCCTGCGCGCCTTCCTCTTCATTAAGCGCTTCTTCTGCTTCCTTAACCATAGCAAGCGCAGAATATGTATATGCAGGAAAAATGTCATGACTCTTCTCCTCAATAACAAGGCTCATCGGAAACAGCTTATGCTTTAATGCTATACCCGTTATAAGCTCGTCAATTTCACGGCTTTCCATTACAGAATAATACGGTGAAGACATCGCCTGAAATTCTTCAGTAAGCTTTACCTTCTCCTGTTCAAGCAAAGAAATACTGTCAATCTTACTCTGCCTTTCATCCACAATCACCTTTGTAGCCTCAAGCCTTGCAGCTGATTCCTGCATTTTCTCAATCTGCGGCATTACTAAAAATCTCACTCCCAAAACAAGAATAAGTATTGTAAACGCCACCTTAAGCAAAATTACGTCCCTTTGAGTTATTTCCATCTTCACCTCTGCTCACCTCCGGTTTCATCCGCTTTTAAAATACAGGATAAAAACAACTGATAACTGCCTTTATCATATATATACCCTGTGTAAGCAACATTATAGAATACTCCCGTATTTTGAAGCTTCAGCACATACGAAGGTATATCAATAACCTTAGGGCTTTTAGCTATAAAATTAAGCACCCCGGTCTCCGAATCATATCCGCACAGCTCTGATGAGATATCCTTTCCTCCTGCTTTCTGTATCCTTTTCCATAAAGAAACAGTCACATTCGGATATACGGCCAGATTCTCATTAGACTCATTAATTGAATCAATCGCATTCGAAAGTCTCCTGTTATCATTTTCAAGTTCAAGCGCAGTACGGTACTTCGTACTTACATCTTCGCTCTCAATCCAGCTAAGAAGCTTATTATTCCGGGCCTTTGTTCCGTAATCAAGTACGCCTATTACAACTGCAGCCGCTATACACAATACAAGTGCAATTAAAGGGAACATAATAGCCTTAAATACACTCTGCTTCTTCTTCGGTGCGTCGGTTTCTTCTTCACTGATAAGATTAAGCTCATGCTTTCCGCCGATTCCGCTAATCATAGCTCCGATTGCCGGTATCCAGTCAGACGTACTAAGTCCTGCCGGCATCTGAGCAAGCCCATTTATATTCATTGCATGAAGCGAAAGGCCCATTTCAGTGATTCTTTCTTCCGCCGCTTTAAAATATGATATATTACAACCTGTATAATACACGTCGGTAATAGGCACTCCACTCTTACTTGCCGACTGAAACTGCATAATACCGGAGATATTTCTTGCAATCTCCATACCATATTCTTCACCGCCCGGTTCGGAAAAAATTCTGCTCTTTCCTGAAAAGCGGTAATTTCCGTCCTGCATAAGAATACGCATTACGCCATCCTCGTCAAAGAACAAAAAAATTGCCGTCTTATTCTTATAATTCGAAGTAAATCCGATAACCTTAAGATAACCTTCAAGCGGTATTGTCATACCTGTAACGGTAATACCAAGGTGTGCAAATAACGCTCCTACCCTGTCGCTGACTGTTTTTTCAATATTACCACAGCATACTGTCAGACCATCTTTTTTATCTGACTGCAATATAATATAATCGTATACTCCGTCTTTAAATGAGTCTGCGGTCTCATGCTTTACAATTTCATCAAGTTTCTTCCCCTTTGCATAGGGAACGCGGATAATTTTTGTTGAACACAAAGATGCCGGAAGCACAATACGCACTTTAGACAGCTCCATCTCCTGTTTTAAGGAAACAAGCGCATCTCTCCACTTCTCATACGGGTCTCCAAATCCCGTAACAGCTATCTTTTTTGCAATCTGAATACTCGGTTTTCTGCCTTCTGTGCCTTTTACTGCAAGCACTACCGAATCCTGTAAAACAATTACTGTCTGACTCATATGTCATTCTCCTTTGAAACCGTTTACTCTTATCTTGAAGCTTCAATCGCACTATAGGACTGATATATCGGAAGCATAACGGCAGCAACTACAAATCCTATTAAAACCGTCATAACAACAATCATAAGCGGTTCAAGTATAATTACCATTCTCTTAGTTGCCGCTTCCGATTCTGACTCAAGATTAATTGCGATAGAATCAAGCATACTGTCTAACCTTCCGCTCTCTTCTCCTACATACACCATACTCGAAAGCTTTGGCATAAATCCATCTATTGTTTTTAACGCCTGAGACAACGGCACACCGCTTCTGACCTGCGTTCCGACTTCCTCAAACTGTTCTTTGATATAAATGTTATTAACGGTATCAGCCGCAGTAATAATCGCATAAGAGATAGGCATACCTCCTGAATACAGGCTGCTTAATGTCCTTGAAAATCTTGCCGTATAGATAACCTTATTAAGCTTTCCGAATACAGGCAGATGAACCTTTAAATAATCTATTCCCCGTCTTACCGAATGAATCCGTGATATCGTCCTTATAAGTACAAATAAAAGAAATCCCACAATAATCAGCATATACCACCATTTTCCTATAAAATGGCTGACTGCGAGAAGAATCTCGGTTATAATCGGAAGGCTTTCCATCTGATTAAACAATTCTTCAAACTGCGGTATAACAAATGCTACAATAACTGCTACAATTACCACACACAGAATAAGAAGAATTATAGGATAAGTCATCGCAGACTTTACCTGCTGCTTCATATAATTCTGTCTGTCATACTGTATTGCAAGTCTCTCCATAACAACGTCGATATTACCGTTTCCTTCACCTGAGCGGACAAGCCCAAGCATCAAATCCGGGAAACAATTACGGTTCTCCATAGCTTCTGAAAGAGGAGTTCCCTTTTTTACATCATTCATGGTTTCCGTATATATCGATTTCAAATCGGAAGAAAGTCCTTCTTCCGAAACCATAATATCAAGAGCCCTTACAAGACTCACACCGGAGGATAACAGGCTTGACATTTCGCGGCAGAAATCGGCCAGCTGCTTTGACGTAAGTCTTCGGTACTCCTTCTTCGCTTTGGAATCCTTTACAGATACAAGATACAAGCCCTGCTCCTTTAACTGCTCCTTAAGTGCTTTTTCGTTAGCAGCTTCCATATCTCCGTGTCTGTTCTTTCCATCCAGAGTCATTGCCGTATATTTGTACAAAGCCATATCAGAACCTCCTTTCCCAAACGCAAGCTATAACAGACTGATGTACCAGTCTGCAAGAAAATTTCCTAAAAATACTGCCACAGCATACCCCGCTGCAAGAAACGGTCCGAATGCAAAGTGGTCTTTCCTTCCTATCTTTTTTAACGCAAGCAATACTGCCGCATATGTTCCGCCTGCCAAAAATCCGACAAATGTTCCCGTAACTACGGCTTTTACACCTAAAAACCATCCGCAGGCTGCAACAAGCTTTACATCTCCTCCTCCGAATGCTCCGGGTATAATCCACGTCAATATATACATCGGAACCGAGATGATAAATAAACCAATAATCCTGCTTTTAATATCTGTAACAGGAAATACCCATATAGCAATTATGCCAAGTATCAGAATAATTATATGAAACCTGTCATATATAATCTGAGTATCCCAGTCAATAAGCGCAACTGCCATAAGGACAGCTAAAAATGCAAATACAAGAATTCCTGAAACAGAAATCAGCACCTCATCACTATATTCAAAAAAAGCGGCGCATCCGCAAAATGCTGCACCACCAATGCTTTCAACGATAAAGTATCGGGGAGAAATACGTTCTTTACATGCTTTACATCTTCGCCCCAAAATAATATAACTTATAAGAGGAATCAATTCCCCCGAGCTAAGCTTATGTCCACAGCTCATACAATGGCTGCGTCCGCTTATAATACGCTCCCCTGCAGGAAGCCTGTAAATAACTACATTTAAAAAAGAAAACACACAGGCGCCAAAAGCAAATCTGAGCGTCCATAATAGACTTTCAAAGAAAATAAGCATAAGGTTATCTCCTACTGTTGTCTCTCTGTCTTAATATACGGCTCAATATGGCTGACTTCGTATGAACCTTTAGTATCATCATACATTACCATCATATTGCCTTCAATATAAAGGAATCTCTTTACATGATACCCGCTTTCATCTGTCCTAAGCACCATATATTCACCCGGCACTTTTGCAAGCAGATACACGTCGCCTGCAAGACTTTCAGTGATTCCGCATTCCGTGGCGGAATCACCAAAACGTCTGTCAAGTCCGTAAGCCTCTGTGGCAACTGTCTGAAGCGCAAGCCGCACCGCTTTCGCATTGCCCAATGCAACCTGGGCATCTGCGCGGTACATAAGACGCAGCGCCCCGGGAACAGCCACCACTATGACTAACAGAATAGTGGTTATAACTGTCAGTACCCTTACAAGGGTTTGATATTTGGTTTGTTTTTCAGAACCCTTGCGGGTAAATTCAAGTTTCATAACTAATCACTCGTATATGATGGAGTTACGGTGTTACTGTATACTCTTTATTCTCATATGTACATGTTTTGCTTCCTGATGTATATACAAGCTTTGTAATTTTTCCATCAGTTAATGTAATATCACCAATATTAGCTTCTATTGCGCTTTCCGTGTTATTTCTTATATCCCGGCTCTTATTTTGTGCTTTCGTACAAAATGACACCGAGCCTTGCAGCACCGCAATAAGCAGGAGAAATATAACGATACTCACCATGACTTCCACAAGTGTCTCGCCGCAATTATATCTGTTCTTTTTCATGGCAGTACCGCCTCCTCTCACTTTTCCTCATAAAGGTTCTTAAATGTTCTGCTTATTACACTTTGTTCATCTTTCTTATAAACATAATCAATTTTATCACCGGCATTTATCGAAACCTCACTACCGCCGCTTATATTTCCCTCAACCCACTTATGGTTATCTTTATCCCATGATATAATTTTACCATTATATGCGAATTCCGGTTTCAGTTTTTCTGCACAGTCATACTCGGTCTTATAACTGTATTGTATGTCTTCATAAGACACTATAACTTCAACAGTCAGCGTATAACGGTAATGCTCTACCTGTGTAAGCGTCGTGACTTTTTCCGTATAATTTGTCCCGGTCTCGTACAAAAAGCTGCGACTATCATTATTTTCCTCATCATTTAGATGTTTGTACAGCTTTATCTCAATATTTCCGTAGTCCTTATACGCCGCAGCCACACCACTGTCAAGACTATATGTGTATACTGTACGCTCCTTATCCGACGAATCATAATCCTTATATGCGGCATTACCTACAAATCGCTTAACGAATTTGTAAAACTCTGAACATTTATCATCAGCTATAACATTTCCTGATGAATCCTCGCCGCCCTTGTGAATTTCTCCGTCAAGCACCTCTGCAAAGCTTTTGGCAAGCCGGTACGCCCTTTCCTCCGTAAGCTGCGTGTTAGCGTCGGACATCATAAGGCTTGCTGTGTATGCCATTGCCAGTGAAAATGCAATTAAAAGCGCGCCGATGCAGACAATGATTGCCATTGATATTCCTTTTTTTTCATTGTATTTCCGTAAATTCATCAACAAACCGCCCTTCATGCATCAGTTAATTGCCGGTAACAGTATATGGCTCAGACTTTATAAAATATTCTTTTTTGTCTTCTGCTACATCTGCCCATACTTCCACTTTCGTAGTTATTGAAATATGCTCGTTATCTACTTTTTCACCGTCGTCAGTAGTAAGCGAATATGCATCAGGCAGCTTTAAAGTATATACATATTTTTTCATGTCTGCATCCCATACGGCAAAAAGTGTTGCAGTCATATCTGCCTTGTAATTATTATCCAGATATCCGCCGTTTAGCTTGTTGGTATAACTACTGAGTAACCATGTATTGTCAGCCAATACAGGAATATTTCTCCATGTACCGCCCGCATATTCTTCCACAGTCGGAGGCGTTGCTGCGTCTGCTGCCTTATTAACTCTGAACCTGTGAGTCGTCGTATGAGTTCCGTCTGTTCTTACTTCTGCCTCAAAATATATACTATCTGCATAATCTTCATCTGTCCATATGATTGACTTACGGTTAGCCGTCCACTCGGCGCTTGTAAGATACGTGCCATCCAAGGTTGAAAAATCTACCTTAAGAGTATCATCCTGTGAAGACGCCTGCACTAACGGCGTATTAAGCTTAACATACGGAAGCCTTACTATATCCGAGTCCTTCCATGCCGAACTTACGCTGCTTGCTCCTGACGAAATCCTTACATGGAACTTAATATATTTACCGGCATATTCTACAGGCATTCCGCTCATAAAATAAGTATAATCTTTAGCATTTCCTGACGGTGCGTCCATCTGAACAGGTATAACTATGCCGTCTTCTCCCGCTGCCGGGTAGTCGCCAATCTTATTATTTCCTTCTGAATCTTCAAATATTTCAGCCTTCATTACATATGCCGAACCTGCCGGCGGTATACTGCCTGTGTGTGGTTCAATTGTAAGAAGAAGACCTGTATCATGAAATCCTTCTATAGTAACCGGCTTAGTATCATCATATGTCCAGTTATAAATCCACTTATCAATTACCGGAGTAACTATACGCTTTGGTACTGCCATTTCATATCTTATTCCGGCGGCGCTGTCTACATAATTACCGTCTTCACGCGCCTTAGCCACTACATATATACTAAGCTTCTTTCCCGCATAGTCCTCAAAATCCGCTGCTTTTACCGAATACATATCCGAGCCGTCTGCAGCAATTACTGACCCTATAGGCTTAACTGTGCCGTTTTCTTCCTGCAAATATACCTGATAGCCCACACATCCGGTCTCTGCTATGGCAGGCCACGATATATCGTAAAAGAGTTCATTGTTACTTACAATGCTTACAATCGGCTGTCCCGGTTTTTCAAGACGCTGCTTTACCTTGTAAGTCCATGTACCCTTTACTCCAACCTGATTTCCACTGCCGATTCTGGTCGCGCTTATCTCAACCTCTTTAAAATTCCAATCCTCCGCATTAATTCTAAGCTGCTTTGAATTAGATTCCTTATAAGCTTCAGACGTATCAATTACAACTCTGTGTTCGTCCTCTGTAATTCCTACCATTGAAACACGATATTTAAGTCCTGCAGCAGTCAGATTCTTATCCCATCCGATAGTATAATACAGTTCTCCTGTAGCAGGATCATATTCCGGCTCAAGGGTGTTATCCGGTACTGTATCAAATACAGGTGCGTCAAGGAGAGTAAGGACATCCTCAATAGTTTTTCTAAAGCCTGTCAGCTCATCTTTTATCAAAACCGGAGTTGCATATTCTTTAAATACAGCATTTCCATCATCATCCACACCTGTAATTACTGTATATTTTCCTGCCCAAAATGTACTTGCGTTCTTCGTTTCGGAATACATAGTATTATCCCATTCATAATATGCATACACCGGTCCTGCCCCTGATGATGCATACAATATACGAACCTTAAAATCACTTCCGTATTTAAGATAATCCGAGAATCCGTCTATCACTCCTGTTGCAGTACCCCTTGATACAAGAAGAATATCCGTACTTCCGAATACAACGTCAGCCCGCTCATCTTTCGTGCCCTTCTTCCATGTTCCTATTAATTCTGCACGGTAGACCGGCATATAATCAGTAGCCGTATCTGCTGTATCTTTTAATTTTACTATAACGGACAAATCTTCTATTGTACTGCCTTCTGTTGTAACAGATGCTGTTGCTTCATTAACACCCCAACCAGTGAAGAATCCGACTTTAGGATTATACTTTGGTAATACTACTGTCTCAGATACCTGCGATGAATTAACTACTCCCGTCTCCTTTGAAGACGCCTGCGATATCATCTGATAACCTGTATTAAAATCAATTCCCTCAATATAAGCCACCGGAGAATTCTTTGTTAATTCTGCGCTTATTCCTGCAGCCTTTACTGATACAGTCCAGTCAGAGAAGTCCTTATAAGCATCAAGATTCTCAAGCAACACACGATATCTATAAAAGCCAACGCTGTTCATCCATACAAGCTCCAGCCTGATATCAGGCGCAGGAAGAATTTTTGCAATACTATCAGCAGTTGCTTCTATATAATCCGATGGTTTAACATCATCATACATACTTTCAGCGCATACGCTTACTTTTATATCTCCGCCTGTATCAGAGGACGGAATCGGCACTCTGCCACTTTCCTCATATATATACATATCATCATATACCTTATCGCCAATGGTTATCTTAACCCTGTAACGGAATGGGTCATAGTTTTCCTGCGGATTTACTGTAATATACGCTTTTCCGTTATCAAAGCTTACTGCTGCGCTTTCGGGAGCAAGCAGTTTTTTACCGGTATCATCTATCCCTTCTGTATTCTGAAACCTATATGAGCCGCGCACATAAGTTTCATAGTTGCTTTTAGGGACTTTCTCCAAAACTTCACTGACTGACTTATAATCTTTTTCATCAAGCGTACATAGAATTTTACCTATAGTTTCATTATCTTTATCAAGAATCTCCTTAGTGTTATTATCTATACGACATTCTGCACCATTCAATGTAAAATTCTCTTTAGAAAAATCCGCTAATACATATTCATCAGTAGATGCGTCTTTTACAACATATACTCTGCGCCCGCCTGCTCTTTTATCAGACCAGTCATTACTGCCTGTAACATCAAATTGCCCTTGTCCGACCTTATCTCCTCTTGAAATGCTGGTTGTTCCAGAATTAAAACTGTCAAAGTTTCCTTTATTGTCAAAATAGTAATTTTTACAGTCGGAAGATAAATAACTGGTAATTGAATAACCTTGACCATTCACATAACTTATAATAGGGTGGTTTGGTGAATTGTTGTTATTTACAGAGTAATTACCAGCAACTGTTACCGAATAACAATCCTTAATAGTTGTATTTTTTGCATCTGTATTATTTTTTTGTCCATAGCGGTCACCCAATATTCCTCCTACGAATTGTGAGCCCTTTAATTTTGTAGCAAAATTTCTGCATCTTTCAATATACAGTTTTATATCACAAGTAGCGTCGGCTATAGCAGCGACATTTGTAGTATCGCATGAAAAGAATCCCACAATACCTGACGCCATAGATGCAGAATATATCTCAACTCCGGCTCCGTTGGTACAATCAAGTACTCTTATTGTGAACTGCTGACCTTTATTGTTACTTGCTGCATACGCAGTTACATTGCCGAGAATACCCGCACTGTCATTAGCTCCGTTCCATACATTTTCTCCGTATCGTGTATATATGTTTCCGTAATTATCACATTTGATTATATTATAATCCTGATTATCATGCGCATGGTAAAGCTGCGCCACAATACCCGCTGAAGCGCCAACCCAGTCAGCTCCGTATGTAGTCTGCAGATTAGCGTAATTGCGGCACCCTTCAATCGTTCCTCCGTTACCTGTCCACTGTCCCATAATTCCGCCTGAATAATGAGTGTTATAACAATATACCCTTCCGTAATTGATACAATTCTTAATCGTCCAGTTCTCTGTAGTAGAGTTATTCTGATTACCGATTATTCCGCCTGCAAAACGGTTAGTCTGCTCGCTTGAAAGCTGCCTTCCTACAAACGCCTGATTCACAAGGTACCTCATATCCTTTTCTGTTTCATTGATACCCGCAATACCACCTGTACCTACTCCTAATGATTCGGACTTATTATTGATAAACCACTTACCGGTTACGCAGTATTCTAATTCACCAACAGGCGAATTGTAAGCTGTAATTCCTCCGATATTGCCGTTGTTAGTAATCATCATTTTAAGACGTCCGGCTGATACATTTATCCAAGTACCATTATAATAATAATCCCTATTCTCTATTTGATCATTATCTTTCCAACCCACATATCCGTCTACCGACTCTATACCATTGTTAGCAGCGACTTTACACAATTCATCTGTTGTTGTTTTCTCATTAACGTTCTCCATAACATTTTTTGTAATAATATCGCCCGAGTGTACAATCGTTCCCTTATTATAACCTGCAACACCACCTAGCATTCCGTTCTCGGATGTAATGCTGCATGATGCATTACTGTTAAGATAGCATCTCTGAATCAGTGCATTTTCTTCATTCTTACCTGCAATTCCTCCAAGATGCGAAGACTGGGCTTCCTTTTGTGCGGCAGTATTAGTGCTGTTAGCCGTATATGCCCCCTTAATATCAAAGTTGATATCTCCAAGTTCACAGTCCGTTAATGTGCCGCCGTTATGACCTGAAATTCCTCCGTAACACGTGCCTGTCTGACCGTTATTTTCATGTATCTCTCCGGCATATGTGCAGAATTCAACAATGCTTTCGCTGTCGTTATTTCCTGTAATTCCTCCAAGATAATAATATTTATCAACATTAGAAAAATTAAGTTTAGTGTCAAAATGAGTAACCTTTGCAGGCTTCTCCTTATTATCCGAATAATTATATGCAGTTACTCCACCGACAATAATATTACTCACACTGGAATCAATCTCAGGCATATAACTAACTTTTTGTGATGACGCATTTGCCCCCGATTTATATGGACGTCCGTCCACCACTCCGTGATTCCAGCCTACAATTCCTCCGTAATATGGTGAGTCGCCTGATAAAATCACTTTATATTCTGACGATGAAGATATCTCTGCCTCATATATCTCTCCGTAATTTACCGCACATACAGCTCCGCTTGCAGTACAGCCTACACTCTTAATTGTTACAACAGCGCTGACTGTACTGACTGTACATCCGTCTATCAATCCGTGATTTTCTGCGGCAATGCCGCCTGCATTACCCAAAGAACTTATAACAGAACCCCAGTTTTTACAATTACTAATAGTCATTCTGAAAGGAATATAGGATACAATACCTCCGGCATAACCTTTATCTGCCATTACATTTCCACCGGAATTTACAGCACCTGATATTGATGAAGAAGATATTCCTGCTATACCTCCGGCGTATCCGTCATATGCATGAACTTATGACGCCGCACTTACAACATATGTATCTGCATCACCTGTTACGGCGCCCATATTGTTGCCTATCATTCCACCTACATTACGCAGACCTGTTACACTTGTTTTAGAATTTACTGCTATTACACTTGTACCTTCCGAAGCGGTTGAAACACTTTGTGATACACGAACAAGACCTGTACTTTCATTCTGTCCGACAAGTCCTCCGATATTCTCTCCATTACGGCTATGTATACGTATTGCATCTGTTGGCGCGATACTGCTCTTTGTAATGTGAACAGTACCTGCATTTCTTCCTGCTATGCCTCCTGCCATACTGCCTACGGCATTTATGCTTATATTGCTTATATTATCCTCTAAAAGGGCATTATCTAAGTTATACCCTGTTATTCCGCCTACGCAGTTTTTGCCTGAAATTGTTTTACCTGCTTTTGTTGTGCAGTATTTTATTGTTCCCTGACAGTCTTTGCTCTTATATGATTGAGTTGTTGTATAAGTCCATAAGTTCTTATTATTGGCATTCACATTAATTCCCGCAATACCTCCAATATAAGAAAGTCCTGCATTACCGAAGTTTTCAGTAAGGGAGCAGTCAAATATACGCCCCATATTAAGTCCGACAACTCCGCCAAGACCCGTAAATCCGCTCAAATTACCACTGTTACTGCAGCCATCAATAACATGATTCGGAAGGTTGACGCCGACAATGCCCCCTACCATATCCGAAGTAAGGCTTTCAATACTGTTAAGGTTAATCCCTTTATCCGATGATGCACGGGATTCTATAAACTCAGGCACTGATACAACGCCGCTTTCTCCTGATTCTTTTGATATAGAACCTGCATTATGGCAGTTCTTAATAACCATAAGACTGTCGTCATCACAGTATCCTACCACTCCTCCGCCATAACATAATACATGTATAGGAATATTATTAATAGTATCATTTTTTTCATCAGAAATAATAAGTTTTCCATTTGACGACTTAAGTGAAATTTTATCACTATCTTTAATATAAGGAAGCTTATTATCAGAAAGGGAAGGTATTATACTGTCCTTATGCTCAGATATAACCTTTGACATATCTGTGCCGTCTGCACCTTTAATATCCGCATAATTCCTATTATAACCGATAACTCCGCCGCAATATGCCTCTCCTCTGATACTGCCAAGCGTATTATCAACCTTATAGCCTTTCATATCGATGTCTTTGCCGGTAATATTAATAATATTAGCGCCAATTGCGCCGCCTACACAGTTTTTGCCTGTCACGCTTGACGGACGGACCGTAACATCAGCCTCAAGCACAGACCCAGATGTATTCATTCCGATAAGTCCGCCTACGCAGTCTCCGAATCCGTATACATCACCGCTAAGAAGCGCATACTTTACATCAATATATGCATCGACGTCATTAAATCCGATAAATCCTCCTACAAAATCATTGCCGACTACTATGGAAGACACGGCTTTAACAGCATATGAATAATTAATATCATCAAATATTATATTACCGTTATTATATCCTGCAAGACCACCTGAATAACTGCCATATGCCTGCCATTCATTAACAATGCGGTTATATATTCTTTTATCATAATCAGATATATAACTTGCACAGTTCTTTATAACAGACTTTTTGCTTTCGTTTTCGTTACTATCGTTATATCCGACAATACCGCCTATATACTTTTTATAACCTGCTGCAATACCGTTATTCACACAGTTCTCTACGGACTGGTTATTCTCTCCGATAATTCCGCCTACATACGTATTGCCGATTACATAACTGGCATTAACTGAATTAGCAATACTTGCAAGACTTCCTGCTATTCCGCCTACATTTTCATTTCCGATAACATATCCGTTCTTTCCTGTAAAACAACCCTCTAACGTACATGTTTCCTCACCAAAACCAAGAATTCCTCCTACATAATCACCAAGAAGATAATCATCTTTTTTGTCAGCGTCAAACGAATAACCGGAATTAAGTCCCGCAGCGCCGTAACAATTTGTCACATGCGTATTTTGGGCATATCCGATAATCCCGCCGAAATAACGCGCGCCGTAGGTACTGCTGAGCGTAAGTCCGTAATTATTGCAGTCTTTAATATCTATATGCGTATCCGCTTTAATGCGCCCGATTATACCGCCGGTATATCCGTTTCCGTATACGTCGGCATGATTAGAGCATTGTGTCAGTTTTTCATCATTAACAGAATTAATATACAGGCTTCCCGCCACTCCGCCGGTTCCGCTCTGATTATTGTTGTTATCTGTAATATTATCAAGTGTTCCGTCTATTCTTCCCTCTACGGTAATATCGGAAATATTTCCCGTATAGCTTCCTCCTGAAACATCATCGCCCTTTAACACACCGAACATACCGCCGATTGATGCATTCTCTTTACTTCCGTCAAGAACAGCGTTCATTATATAGACTCCGGCGTCTGCGCTGACCGACACATTATGAGCCTCTCCGTTCATACGTCCTGCAACCGTACCGATTCCGTATATATCTTTACCTGCATTTTCCGCGTTATTGTACACATATTCGGCATACGGCCTTGAAACAGTAAAATTCCGAATCGTTCCCTCAATCTCTCTGAACAGTCCGATATAATGTACGTCTTCTGCTGCCGAATCTTTTCCAAGCTTTAAATTCTTTATCTGATAAATCTTTGCCTCGCCTTCAAGGGTCTGGCTTTCTTTAAGCATCGGAATTGACGGAAAATCAAGAGCGGCTCCTCCTTCTCTCCATGCAAGCGTATTAACCTCGTCCGGTTCTTCTTTAAAATCATATACTCCGGTACCGGCAGACTGCCAGTCCATAGTCATTCTTTTTAATGTAAATAAAGCTGATGAATAATCATTTCCAGCTTCCGCTCCGCTTTTAACATATCTGATATTGGAAAGATGCCTGAATGCCGTAACAGATGCATCAAGCTTCTTATCTCCCTCTGAAATATCAGCAGTACCGTCTGCAAATAATGTATTGGCAACATTAGATGTAACAGTATTGCTGTCTCTGTACTCTCCCAAATCATCACCGTTATACTGATAAGTACAGCGTGCCGATATAGTTGCATATATATCTTTTTGTGTGGCAAGTGCGGGAACAAGACTGCTAAGCCTTGTTATGCTCATATTATACTTGGCATCAAGACTGCCTGAAGCTTTATCAACTTTATCCTGAACCCTTGCTGACGTCATACCGTCCAAAACAAGGGACAGCGTTCCATTCTCGTCAACAGTAAGAGGGAATGAAAATGTCTCGCTTTTTCCGGATTCCGAACCGCTGCCTTCCGTTTCAACCGTAAGCTTTGCCATTCCCGTATGAGTATCATACGCCCTTCCGATAAGCTTTCCCAAATCGACCTTTACACGAAACAGCTTGGTATTATCCGATTCCAGATAAAAATTAATGTCATATTCCGTATCAAGGCTCTGGTGCGCTGAATTTCCTGACCAGTTAAGAGAGAGAGTTTCACCGTTGACAAGGTTTACTGAAGTAACCTTAAGTCTCTTCGGCTCAAGGTCGATATGGCTTGTAAGGTCCTTGGCGCTGTAATATCCAAGCAAACGCTTTCTCCGGCTTTCGTATTCTCTGTCATTCATAGTCAGACTGTCTTCTCCGTCTGACTCATCATAATTAAGCGAGCGGCACTTCGTTGCATAAAATGCAGAATATACTTCACCTGTGGCAACGTCAATCTCAAGGGCAATCGCACCTTTAAAGAAACTCTTATCATAAGTCATCTTATCAAGAATCTTATATACAGGATTATCCGTATCATCTCCATATGTATCCGCATCTAACGTAACTGCATATATCCTTCCTGCTTTGTCTGCAGTTCCAAATTCCCCGAAAGTATTAAGCGTACCTTTATCCTTTATCTCTTCCGAAAATTCTTCCCATTTTCCCGAATTACGGTAGTATGTCATAACGGATTCCGCCGCCATATATGCTGTCTTTGCATTCTGTTGGTTAGAATTAAACTGCGCTATGCGGATATAATGAATTGCAGAAGGGATTGCTATAGCCGCAATAATCCCTATAATAACAAGAACCACAACAAGTTCCACCAAAGTAAAGCCCCTCTTATACATCGGAGCTTTATTTTGGTCCATGTTATGTAAAATATCTTTGTGATTTTGTTGTAATAACTTAATTATCCGTTTCATACATATCACATCTATCTGTAAAAAAATATTATTATGTTAATTTTAATGCATAAAACGGCCATAGTCAATTGATAAATATATTATAATTGTTTTAGAGCCCTTTTTCTAATTCTTCCCATAATTGTATCTGACGCGCTCTGCAATATTACAGATACCAAAAGTATAACTACAACTGATACACCAAAAAGTATATATGATTTTATAACCGAAAGATTTCTTATATCAAATGCCGCCTGTATATCTGAAATAATGACATGATGCACAAGAAATATTGCATATGAATATTTTGTTAAAAATGCGCATATTTTTGTTATGCCTTTATATTCAAAATATCCTGAAATAAATACCAGGACAAGAAAAAATGCTATACCTATATATGTTGTCTGTATACTTGACATAAAAGCCGGTCTGATAAAAATATTAGCAATTAAAATCGCCATTGCAAATGGAATAACATACCATTTAACTTTAAGCTCATGCTTTACAAAAGACATTCCAAAGCACAATTCAGGCAAACGTATAAATATACATTTTGTAATTGACATATCCATATCATAAAATCTAAGCGTAATTATATATAAAACAAGAACAATAATCCACATCATAAGTTCATTTTTCTTTAATAGATAACGCAGCAGAGGAAAAATTATATAAAACAGCACAATAAAACCTAAAAACCATTCTCCAAGTACATAAAATCCTGAACCATACTCAGAAAGGTATCCATCCATACCAATAAGGGTCAATACAAACCGCCATTTAGGTATACCAAGACTACTAAAATTGCCAAGGTTTGGAAGAACAGCTACAATATATGCTATCCAGAACATAGGGTAGATAGCAAGAAAACGCTTTTTATAAAATGTCTTTAAATCAAGATGCTCATTATACACATACATTAAAGCTGCACCTGAAATAATAAGGAACAATGAAACGCCTAAGTCTCCAATATATATTCCAAACGGGTATTCAAATAATACGCATTTATTAAGCTGCGGAGGATTAATTCCAAACACAAAACCTGCATTATAATGTGTAAGTAATATTAAAATTACAGCAATTGCCCTCACAAAATCCAGATAAAACAATCGTTTTCTTTTATAATCTCCCATTATTTTCTCCTAAATATCCTATATATTTTCCAAAATAATGTTTTTTCTATATTATTAATCTTTGATTCTAATTCATTTTGCTTAATAAAAGCTTCTGTGGCAACCCTTTGAAGCTCATTTCTTACATCATCAAGCTGCATGTCTGCCTTCAGTTTTTCATCAAACATCTGCCTGTTAAGGTCATCAATTACACCCTGAAGACGTTCACATTCACACCTATTTACAATATTTTCTCTCTGGACATCTTGAAATTTCTGTGTATTCTTAAGGCAAATAGCCTTCATAAGCGCAAAGCCTTCTTCTTTTCCGTCCGAAATCACATAATCATAAAACGAACGATACGACTTATCCAACTCACATATATCAGTCTTAACTCCAAGATATTCCATAGCCTGACTAAGAGAAAATACATTTTCCATATCAGGATAATGCTCATAAAAATTTTGAACACAATGATATAATACTATATCAACAGGTACCGGAAAATTAAATACCCATTCATAATCAATAAATACCGGCTTATCTTTTACGAATAAAATATTGCCTGCAATAGCGTCATAATTACAACACTTTAATGCACGAACTCCATGTTCTAAACTGCAATTCCCGAAGACTTCCCTGAAATCATCGCTTTCAGAAAAAACAGTCTCGTTATCCTTATTTCCAAGTATCAGCTTCTTATGTAATAAAAGAAGTTCTTTTATCGCTTCAATATCACACCTTTTCATGGCAAAGATATATTTTTCTTCCAGAGATTCGCCTGAAATATACTCAAATTCTGCTGTATTATCACAAAGTATAACTTTGCATACGTCCGCATCATAATATTTTTTAAGAAGCTCTGCATTATATATAATATTTTTAATATGCGGTACGCCTTCCTCAAAAATAGCAGTTTTACGCACTTTCCATATTCCGCTGTCTTTTCCTATAACAGTCTTTATACAAAACTCTCTTCTTCTCTCATCGCTAAATTTAACATACTTTACCTTCATTATTATCCTGCTCCTTTACCGCCTCAATCAGAAATGAATTTGCAAAAATACTCGTCTCATCTGTACCTGTAAGATTCTCAAAAGCCTTAACCTGATTGAAAGATACGCAGGCATCAGCATCATAATTCGATTGAACTGCATAGTTTACCATCATTTTCTTAATCATATCCTCGTCATATATAACAGTTGGAAGCTTGTAATCCGGGAAAGGATAATAAAATGATACATTACCGAATCTGTTTTCTGTCAACATATTCATAAGCTGGGATTTTGTAAACGTCCTAACCTTGTCTTCTTTTCTATATCCTTCAATTCCCGAAAATGCCACTCCTGTATGATCTTCATTATATCCTGCAAAATATTTCATTCCAAGTTTATTTTCAATTGCAATATATATCCTTCCTCCCGGTTTTAGACAAGAAGCAATTTTTTTAAGGAATTCTATATATGGCTCCTCTGCATCAATATAATAATATGCATACTCAAAAACTCCAATAAGGGTAACAACATCATACCTCTTAGTTATCGGAATATCCTGAAAATTACCAACTATAATATTAATATTATCCATATCTTTATGACGGTATGCATTAACAAGAGAACGCCTTTTAGAAAGTTCTATGCAGTCAACTGTCTTACAGCGTTTTGCAAGAGCTCCGGTTATTGCGCCCATACCAGAACCAATCTCTAACACCTCGTCGTCAGGTAACAGCTCCATCGGTTCCGTTATATTCTCTCTTTGACGGCTTAAATGATACAAAACTGCCCAATTAGCGTATTCCTTATGACTAAATTCATAGCCTTTTTCTTCTTTGACAATCTGAAGTATACGGTTTTCTATCTCATCCCCGTCACTATAATTGTCATTACCTGAATAAAAAGTTGTATCTAATGTTACTTCTCCGATTTTCTCTGTCATTATTCCCAACCTCTCATTTTCATATATCGTGCTCTTGCCTTAATGTAAAGTTTATCAGGCATAAATTTATGAAGTATTCTTATTATCATTCTTTTGAGCTTTTGCTTTCGTCCCTCAAGAAGCGGATTGCGTATAATCTGGTCGTTATTAATTCTGTCAACAACTACTGTATGATAGCTTGGACCATATTTTTCAAAAACAACCTTATTAAGTTCCCTCATCATATAATCCAGGTTTGTCGTCTCTATAGCAGCATACTCATTATTATAACATATTCCCGTATAATATCCATGTTTCTGAACCATATAAACCTGTGCCATTAACAAAATATTTTTATCAGGCTCTTCTTCATCTTTCAAATAATCACAGAATGCTTTTGTCCTTATAAAGAAGCTTCCTCCAAACGGTGCAGCCGGCGGTTCATCAATTTTACAGCTTACATTGCAGTCATTTGTTTTCAGATATTGTGCAACTTCATCAAATGAGTTCTGCCAGCCATCGGCACGTTTTTCAAAAATAATGCCATAATTAGGTACAGGTGGAACAAGCATTCCAAGCCTTTCATTTTCTGAAAATGTAGCGGCTATATTACGTATAATACATTCTGTGCCCAAAAGATTCTCCCAATCTCCGTACTGCCACGAATCATAATTACTATACGGCTTTTCAACCTCTACGTCTGCCATGACAAGCATTCCCGCAATATCATAATCTTTTACATAAGACTCAAAGTTCTTATAAGCCATGATATAATCATTCTTATCAATTATGCATTTCTTATATTTTCTATTGATAAAATTCTCTGGTATAACAGACAATTTTTCATCAGTTCCAATCAAATACAACTCCATATTCTGCGGAATCTGATTAAGATATTTAATATACCTTTCATAATGCTTTGCACTCTCTACATATACAGATACGATAACTCTCTGCTCACTGACTGTTTCGTATGCTTCCTTCGCAGGAATCATAAAATTCAGATGCATTGCTTTTGATATCTCAGTCATATTCTCAAGTCGAAGAAGGTTGTCCCAGACCATATTAAGGTCATAATCCAAATTCTCCTTTATATAATCATATGCTTCAACCGATGACTCTCCACATGTGTTCAAAAGAAAATCATTATAATTCGTAAAAAATGAGCGCCTCTTAATTATAGGACATCTGTTCTTTTCAATCATATCCTTAAGATAAAACATAATAGGACAATAACAATATTCTTTATATTCTGACGTATCAACATACGTATCCCATTTATAACCCAAATCTTCAAAATATTTCGTAAATATAGTCTCATATTCGCATATCGACTCAATATATGACGTAGGATTTTTCAAGTTAGTAATAAAATCTCTGTAATCTTTACTGTTAATAAAATCCTTTCTAAGCGTCATAAAATGAGATTGTATATGCTCCGGCATATAGCCATAGCGATTAACGCCATATGGGTCAGGCTCTACCTTATAATGTCTTGTGATTCCCCAAAAATCCAGATCCATATCGTCCATCTTATCAAACATTTCCTGAAATGGATAAAGAGGTCCAAAAAAAGTATAGTTGAATAATATAGTCTCTTCATATTCAGAGAGTTTATCAAGACCTATATGGAAAATACCCGCTCTGTATCCTCCTACATCAAAACCCTCGTTTTCCCTTATCATTACTTCGTCTGCAACACTATCAAACAGCGCATGCGCTTCCTCTGTTATCTCACCATTGCACACAACAAGCAGATTTTTTAAAAATGGACGAATAGAGTTAAGCAGATAAATAACATATTCATCCACCTTCCCCTCTCTATCATAATATAAAAATATTCCACACCTGTTAGAACTGCCTTTTTTTATTATCATATATCAATTCATTCCTTTTCTATAGTCGTCTTGTTCTTTCAAGCAACTCCTGAAAATTACATACTCCTACTTTTTTAAACAAAGCCTGTATAAGTTTATCATTAATAAATTTCCAATTGGTCATTTCAATCTTTGCATAAGTATCAGCCATAAGCCACCCTGAATAGTATCCCTCATTCTGAACACAGAACGGATAAAGTCTTTCAAGCGCATGAAGAACAGTTGCATCTGTTTCAATAGGCTCTTTTGGAAATTCGTCATATTCCCAATCATGAGCAAACAGACCTTTAAGCGCCTTAGTGCGCACCCAGAACATAGAACCTAACGGTGCTATAGGCTCTTTTGTAATATCAATATCAACATTAAGCCCCAGCTTATCCGCCCACTCTTTCGTTACTGCAAAATTATCTCCCCACTCGCCTTTACCTGTAGTCGGATAATATGGCGCATGGTTCGGAACAGGAGGTGCGAGCATTCCAAGTCTTGGATTCTCAGCAAATGTTTTTATGACATTTTCGATAAAAACCTTATTTTTCATTGTATTCTCAAAACATTTATAAGCCCATGATGCTCCTACCGACCTTGGTATAACCTGATATACCTTTTTATCGTGTACTTTGCATATTAAGTCATATTTATCAATTATATCCTTGCATCCTACAAGAAACGGAGCTACGTCTCTCCCTATATTACCGACAATCCGATAATATATATTACGTCCTGAAATCTCTGAAAATACTTGCTTTACCGTCTTCAGCTTTTCTTCTGTCGGAACAGTAATATATACATCCGCATTATCCGGCATATGCTTTACATAACTCATACAGTATTCTGCAAGGTCCTCAAAATAGATATGAAGCACTAACGCCACTTTTAAATTACTGTTTTTTTCACATTTCTTAGGCAGTCTTGTTGATAAAATAAAGTTAGAATGCATACGTTTTTTAATATCCGCCTGATTCTGAAGTCTTAAAAGTGTCTCCCATATCATATCAGTATCATAATCTGTATACTTTTCCAGATAATCAAATACTTCCTTTACCGCTTCGCCGCCGCTTCTTGACAAAGCTTCTCCATAATCATGGAAAAAAGACCTCTTTTTCATTACAGGGCAGCGTTTTTTCTCTATCATATACCTTGGATAATCACGGAGAGGATCATAAGTATACCCTTCAAGTTCATCAGAACCCGCATATGCCATCCATTTATATCCCTTGTCTGAGAATTTCTTTGTAAATACTGTTTCAAAGTAACCTATCGCTTCATTATAATTTGTAATAACCGGAAGATTCTTCCAATATGAAACAAAATCTTCCGAACTACATAATGACTTACGAAAAACCATAAAAAACGACTGTATATGCTTTGGTATATATCCGTATTCTATCGTACCAAAAGGGTCATACGGCACCTCGTGGAAATTAGTTATACCCCAAAAATCCACGTCCTCATGATTCATTTTTCCAAACATCTCTTCAAAAGGATATATCGGACCAAACATTGTAGAATTAAGAAGCAAAACCTCATCATAATCTGAAAGTCTATCTAATGATACATGCTCCAGACCGTATTTATATGCGGTTATATCATATCCCTCATTAGGACGGGTAAGAATTTCATCTGTAATTCCACGAAATACCTTCATGCCATTATTTGTAACTTCTCCGTTACATACAATAATCAAACGGCTTACTACTTTTTTTATACCGTTTAAAAATACCGGTATATATCTATCAACAATGCCATCTTTGTCATAAAATACAAAGATGGCACATCTCTCTATCTTTTCCTTATCAAGCTTCATAACTTTCTCCTTTTCTAACTTCAACAACAGATTCCATATCATAAAATCCCACTGTGTTTTTATCAGAAATAACATTAATATTACATACGTCATACAGTCTATGATACACTACAAACCGACTGTCATTAAACCCTACGCAGCCCAACGCCAGCACATGATTTCTGCCTTGAAGATTCATTCTCTGCTTAAATGAAATAATTCTTTCCTCTCCGGCTTCTACCGTACCTGTAGATACATTCTCATACATAGTATTCGTTCCCGTAACCTCAGTCCCCTGTAAATCTTTAATAGTAAATGCAAATATCGGCTCTTCAATCCTCTCATGAAACCTAACCTTAAATTTTATCTCAAAATTAGTGCCTTTTTCAATATTGGAAGTCACTCTTCCCTTATTATCTATTATAGCAAAATCTACAATCTCTGCTTTTTTCTCACCGTAATCCAAAAGATTCGGGTTAATAAGGAGCTCATTATTCCAATTCTCATCTGTTTCTACAAGATTAGTTTCTCCATTTTGTGTAATATCAAGCTCCTGTTCCTTATTAACAAGTATCTGCTTATACTCATCAACAATTTGCTTCGGAATGCCTTCTGAAATTTTCTTTCCTTTATTCAACAAAATAACTCTGTCGCAGTATTTACTTATGCTTCCAAGGTCATGGCTTACGAATAATATTGTTTTGCCAAGCTTTTTAAATTCTTCAAACTTATGATAACATTTTACTTGAAAAAACACATCTCCAACAGAAAGCGCCTCATCTACAATAAGTATCTCAGGATCAATATTAATTGCAACTGCAAACGCCAGACGCACAAACATTCCACTCGAATATGTCTTAACTGGCTGATATACAAATTCACCTATATCAGCAAACTGCAATATTGAATCCAGCCTTTTATCAATTTCTTCCCTGCTGAAGCCCATCATAGTTCCGTTAAGATATATATTCTCTATACCGGTATATTCCATATTAAATCCTGCACCAAGCTCCAAAAGCGCAGATATTCTTCCATTCACCTTTAACTCGCCGGATGTAGGCTGCAATACTCCGGTTATTATTTTAAGAATAGTAGATTTACCGGAGCCATTTGTTCCGATAATACCTACTGTCTCACCCTTTTTCACTTCAAAGCTTACATCAGAAAGCGCATAATGTTCATGATAACACTTCTTTTTTGTGAGTCCAAGCGCTTCCTTAAATCTATCACTTTTCTTATCATAAAGCTTGTACATTTTACTTATATTCTTTACTTCAATAACATTATCTGACATATTACATCCTTCTTTCTACAGCACATCAGCAAAATGTACCTTTAGTTTATTGAATATCCTTATTCCGCCTATGAACAGTAATATAGTCACTCCCCAGAAATACCCTGTCATATAAAGCTTATCCCAAAACCATACTTTGGAAATAATGGAATCACGGTATCCATAAACGATATAATACATAGGATTTAGCTTAAATAACCATCTGAACTGTTCCGGAATAAGCGTAAGCTGCCACATAATAGGCGTAAGCCATATTCCAACTTCCAGAATAACCCCAATAATCTGCATTGTGTCTTTGAAAAATAATGCAACCGAGCTTGTAAAATATAACAAGGCAGTCAAGAAAACAGTCAGACATATCATATAATAAATAAGCTGCAGCATATATAAATGCGGAGCATTACCGCAACAACAGTATACTATAATCGGAAGCATCGTAAAGAACAAATGTACAAACAAAGATGAAACAACTTTTACAACAGGTATCGTACTGATTTTAAATACAATCTTTTTAACAAGATACTGGTACTCTATAAGAGCAGCTGTTCCACTTCCCAAAGCGTCTGAAAAGAAAAACCAAGGCACAAGACCTGTAAGCAGCCAAAGAACAAATGGGCTGCCATTCACATCACCGCTGCCAAGTCCGACCTGAAAAACGAACCAGTATACAAGAACAGTTATTATAGGACGTATAAATGCCCACAACATTCCAAGAAACGAGCCAACGTATTTGGATTTAAAATCGTTTTTTGCAAGGTTAAGTATAAGCGTCCTGCTCTGAATCATCTCTCCTAAAGAAGTACATAATGAATTAAATCTTCTAAGCATACAGATTAACAGTATATCAAATACCAGACATAAAAGAGCTTTAGCAATCAAACTTTTAGTCATACACATATCATTTAAAATCTGGTTAAGGTTAACCTTTGACATATCTAATATACTGTATGGGTCTTCTCCTGCTACCGTAATCATACATATATTATCCAATATCACAGCGTTATCTATGTCATTATTATCTCCGGTAATAACAGAATCAAGGCTAACGTCTTTTTCTGTCTTTCCATTACTTATCTTTATAGAGTATATTTTTATATCAGTACAACCCTCGCCAAAATCTAACCGCCACGCCGTGTATCCTGTCGGTACATTAAAAACAAGAGATTGCCTTCCCTCATCTGTCTGGTAATGCTGTGTACTTACATGTTCCAAATCAAATATTCCATCAGAATACATCAATTGTACATCTGCATTGCTATCCATCTCAAGTTCTACTGCAACCTCTATAGCTGAATCGATTAAATTCTGCCCTTTTAAAAACACCAGTATATTTAAAGCAACTGCCAATATTACTATAAAAGCGCAAAACAATCTTCTCTTCATAATCTGACTCCTTATAATACTACTTATATTCATCTAAAATTCTGTTGAACTTATCACGACTTCCCCATACCATTGGAGAATCATATGGTCTGTCCTTAAATGCACCATATTCTAATTTGATATTCAGATTATTATCACTAATAAACTTTTCAACCTGTTCTGCAAGCGATACCGGTCTGCCCGTGCAGCAGTTAATAATCCCATCAACTTTATTCTGCATTGCCACCAAAGCAATCTGGTCTGCAAGCTCCTGTACAGAGATAAAATCATATTTATTCTTTCCGCTTGTAAATGGGAATGTCTCTTTTCCTTCCTGCGCTGCTTTCAATATCTTAGTAAATATAGACTGATTATGAAGGTCATCTCCAAGAATATAATATCCACGCACCCACTGAACACACACGTCTTTTCCTGCAGTTATTGTATCTAACGACTGTCTGAGAGCATTCTTAGCGATACCATAAAACGACTGTGGATTAGTCGGGGTATTCTCATCAATAGCCCCTTCCCAATATCCTACTTCATGCATACTTCCCATAACAACAACCTGCTTCAGTCCGCCTTCAATCATATTGCTGAGGAAATTAACATGTTTCGGTAAATCTTCAATATGTGAAAAGTTATTATGAACAAAACCGTTACGCCACGCCATATGGATACATACATCCGGTCTTCCCAATTCTTCATATACATCTTTATTATCATCAAAAACTGACATCAAAATACGCTCGGCACGTGAATCCACATCATTAAATGCGATATCCACTGCAGTAACGCTATTACCTCTGTCAAGCAAAGCTTTTACAATATATCTGCCAATGTAACCATTCGCACCTGTTACCGCAAATTTCATATTTTTACCTCCAAATATAAACATTACCTATAATATCATCACACCGTTGCTGTGTCAAGCTGTCCCAATGTAAGAGAACCTTGAGCCGACTGCAATGGCAAACCTTACATTTTTATCAACGCCTTCATTAGACGCACATTCAAATCCCACCATATACATTCTCTTTTTATGAATAATGCTTCCTATATCCGGTCTATATATCTTTCTTGTATTAAACACAATAACTTTACCACTTTCATATACGGCAAGCACCGTTACTTTCTTAATATTGTTAAACGACGAGCCTTCAATATATGCCCATCCTGATATGCTAAATCCATCATCTAATGACATTCTTTCTATTTTATATCTAATATTGCTGCTTTCCTTAAACGAGGTAATATCTTTAACCACATAATCCGAATCAGAAGCGCCTATGTTATCATAGTTGCATGTATAATCTACACGGTTCTGCACAAGATTCCTATTATAAAAAGGGTCCATATGCCCTCTATCGGCAAACATCGGATGCATACTATATAACCTGTCGCGTTCTTTAATCAGCCTCTTCATTTTCTGTTCATCAATAATATCATATCCCCTGCTATAGGACTCATAATGATACAGAATTACATCGTTTCTTACTATGTTATAATATCCTTTTTCAATCAATGTAAAACACAAATCCACATCATTATATGAAACATTCATTTCTTCATTAAATCCGCCTGCCTCATAAAATTTATCTTTTGATATCATCATACATGCCGCTGTTACTGCCGAATAATTAAAATTCAAAAGATTACGTGCAAACGGACATATGTCTTTATCAGAATATCCGCATAATACATGAGACGGCCCATTAGGTATATTAATTACTCCAATGTGCTGTATTAGTCCCGAATCAGGATACAGAAGCTTCGCTCCTACCGCTCCCGTATGAGGAAGCTCAGCCTGACCCAACATCCTTTCAAGCCACTCTTCATCCACCACTTCAATATCATCATTTAAAAACAAATAATACGAGCCATTTGCAAGTTCTGCCCCTTTATTGCACATTTTTGAAAAATTGTATTCCATAGGCTCATAATGATATATACAGTTATACTGCCTGCAAAGCTTTTCATATATATCTTTATTGACATCACTGCTTCCATTATCATTAACTACAATCTCATAATTTGAAAACCGTGTTTTGCTTCTTATGCTGCAAAGGCATGATTTTAATATATCGGGATTATCCTTTGAAGGTATTATTATAGAAACCATACTTTTAACATCAGGTATATAATTAACATTATACTGTGATACAGCCTCAACAAGTTCAAGGCTTGCTTTAAGCCCTCTTCTTTCCAATGCTTCGCTCTTAGTTTTATATACAGCCTCCATTGTATACGGTTTTGCAGAAATATCTACGGATGTAGATTCTTTTCTTACTCTCCAGTGATATAACACCTTAGGTATATGATATATATTAGAGCAAGGCACAACTTCTGTATACCTTAATGCAAAATCATAATCCTGCGCTCCTTCATATCCGCTTCTAAAACCGCCTATATCTTGTACAATCTTGGTCCTGTATACCGATAAATGACAGGTATACATATACGACATAAGCGTATCGGGAGCCCAGTCAGATTTAAAATGAGGCGTATTACGATGTCTTCCATTTTCGTCAATCTTATCCTCATCACTATATATAAAATCAGCATTAGGATGCTCGTTAAGAACTTTTACAACTTCATATAGCGCATTATCAGAAAGTACATCATCACAGTCAAGCAAAGCTATATATTCACCTTTTGCAATATCAATTGCTGAGTTGGTTGCAGCTGAAATATGCCCGTTTTCTTCTCTATAGCATATATCTATACGTGTATTATTCTCATATTCTAAAAGTACGTTTTTTACATCCGGCAGAGTTGAGCAGTCATCTGCCATACAAAGCTGCCAATTATCATATGACTGAGCTATAACAGATTCTATACATTCCCTGAGAATATTTTCCTTAACATTATATACAGGAACAATTACGCTGATTAACGGACAATATTCAAAGTTCATGCCGGATTCATTCTCTTTTTTTTCTTTTTCAGTAATCCACTTTTCGTATATCTTTCCGCTTCTTGTATGTTCCCTTATTTTATATATAAATGTATATAGCCCTTCGTTAAACAGTATATTCATACCGCGTAAAACAAAATGTGGGAGGATATTATTACAAGTCTTACGCATATAATCACGAAATCTCATCAAATAACCCTCCACATCTGTATATAATCTTATATTATATTAAATCTCACCTAATTCCTTAAGATATCTGGCAAGTGCATCCTTCCAGTCAGGAAGCCTGTTAAATCCGGCTGCATCAAGACTTGCCTTTGACATCCGGGAATTTTTAGGTCTTGGCGCTTTTGCACCATATTCCTCTGTAGTAACACGCTTTACTCTGGTATCTATTCCTGCCTGTCTGAATATCTCTTCAGTAAAATCAGCCCATGAACATATTCCCTCATTAGTTGCATGATATATACCATATTTCTCTGTTACAAGCATATCACACAAAAGGACGGCGAGGTCGGCGGTATATGTTGGCGAACCAATCTGGTCATATACAACCCTGACTTCATCATGCTCTCTTCCAACCTTTAGCATAGTTTTAATAAAGTTACTGCCATTAATTCCGAAAACCCAGGAAATTCTTACAATAAAATATTTATCAAGTGTATCGGTTACTGCTTTTTCACCATCAAGCTTGGTAATTCCATATTGTCCGAGAGGTCCCGTCTCGTCATCAATTTCATAATATTTCTCGCCGGTTCCCGGAAATACATAATCGGTACTTATATATACCATCTTACAGTCAAGTTCTTTACACACTTTTGCAATATTAGCAGGTCCCGCCACATTTACTGCACGGCATACTTCTATATTCTCTTCTGCGCGGTCAACTGCGGTATAAGCAGAGCAGTGTACAACAACATCAGGACTATATCCGGTTATAAACTCCCTTGTCTTTACAGCATCGGTTATATCAAATTCTTCAATATCCGCTCCAAGACATTCAATATTTCTAGATTTCAGAACTTTCATTACATCATAACCCAGCTGACCTTTAACACCGGTAACAAGAACTTTCATTATATCATTTCCTTTCGCACTATCTTCCTGCATACATCTTTTCGTAATAATTCTGATACTCTCCGCTTATTATCTTTTCCCACCAAGGCTTATTATTAAGATACCAGTCTATAGTCTTTTTAATTCCGTCGTCAAACTTAGTCGTAGGCTCCCATCCGAGCTCATCATGTATCTTTGTAGGGTCAATTGCATATCTCATGTCATGTCCCGGTCTGTCTGTTACATACTGAATAAGGTCACGGCTCTTTCCGAGCGCATCTATTATAGTCTCTACAACCTGAAGATTAGTACGCTCGTTATGTCCGCCGATATTATATACTTCTCCTACTCTTCCGTTATGGATAATCATATCTATCGCACGGCAATGATCTTCAACATACAGCCAGTCACGTACATTCTCTCCTTTTCCGTATACCGGAAGCGGCTTGTCATTAAGGCAGTTGGCAATCATAAGAGGAATGAGCTTCTCCGGAAAATGATACGGACCGTAATTATTAGAGCATCTTGATATTGTAACAGGAATCTTAAATGTTCTGTGATATGCAAGTACAAGCAGGTCTGCAGACGCCTTTGATGCAGAATACGGACTTGAAGTATGAAGCGGTGTTGTTTCTGTAAAGAACAAATCCGGTCTGTCAAGCGGAAGGTCTCCATATACTTCATCAGTAGATACCTGATGATATCTCTGTATACCATATATGCGGCACGCATCAAGAAGCACGCCCGTTCCGATAATATTGGTCTGAAGGAAAATACCCGGGTCTGTTATAGAACGGTCAACATGGCTCTCTGCTGCAAAATTAACAACAATATCAGGCTTCTCATCCTCAAAAAGCTTATATACAAATTCTCTGTCTGCTATATCACCTTTAACAAATTTGAATCCCTTTTTGTCCATTACAGGCTCAAGCGTCTCAAGATTACCGGCATAAGTAAGCTTGTCCAGACATATAATCTCATAGTCAGGATATTTGTTAATCATATAATGAACAAAATTACCTCCGATAAATCCGGCTCCTCCGGTTACAATTATTTTCATGCGTCTATTCCTCCATTTTCTATATCTTTATTAACTGATTATTATTCAATACTCACCACCGACAGAGGCGGGAGTCATCTCCAATCTAATATACAAAATTCATATACGACTCATCATTTTCTACATCTGAAAGCCTTGGCGCTGCCGCATCTTTATCAGAAAGTATCGGATTATCTATTCCCCAGTCAATTCCGATATCAGGGTCATTCCAGATTATATTCCTGTCAGCTTTAGGCGCGTACAGGTTATCTTCCTTATATACAAATTCAACATCATCAGTAAGCGTAAGAAATCCGTGTCCGCATCCTCTTGGAATTAAAAGCTGGTTAAAATTATCAGGTGTAAGCTCTACTGCAACCCACTTTTTATATGTCGGAGACCCCTTTCTAAGGTCTACCGCAACATCAAGTACAGCGCCTCTTACACAGCGCACAAGCTTTGCCTGTGCATCATCAGCGTACTGAAAGTGTATTCCTCTAATTGTTCCCTTTACAGATGAAAATGACTGGTTGTCCTGAACAAAATCATAGAAAAGACCTGCATCCTCCATTCTCTTCTTTGACCAGCTTTCCATAAACCAGCCTCTCTTATCTCCAAATACCTGTGGTTTTAAAATTTTTACGCCTTCTACGGCTGTATCAATTACTTCCATCGTTATACCTCCGATTAATATCTGTATTTTCCTTCCGCTACTTTCTTAAGATGTGCTCCATATGAAGACTTTCCGTACATTGCTGCCGATTCAAGCAGCTGCTCTTTGTCAATCCAGCCGTTCACATATGCAATCTCCTCGACTGCAGACACTTTAACACCCTGTCTGTTCTCTATAACCTTAACAAACTCAGAAGCCTCCGAAAGTGCGTCAATTGTACCTGTATCAAGCCATGCATTGCCGCGTCCTAAAGTTACAACGTTAAGCGTTCCTTCCTCAAGATACATCTTATTAAGGTCAGTTATCTCAAGCTCTCCTCTTGCCGAAGGTTTTACCTTCTTTGCAAGCTCGCATACTCTGTTATCGTAAAAATACAGTCCGGTAACACAGTAATTAGACTTCGGATGCTCCGGCTTTTCCTCAATTGAAATAGCTTTTCCGTCTTTATCAAACTCAACTATACCGAATCTTTCAGGGTCTTCAACATAATAACCGAATACGGTAGCTCCTGTCTGCCTTCCTGCAGCTTCCTTAAGGTGCTTCTTAAGCCCATTACCGTAAAAAATATTATCACCGAGTACCATCGCGCATGAATCGCCGTCTATAAAATCTTCTCCGATAATAAACGCCTGTGCAAGTCCGTCCGGTGACGGCTGTTCCTTATAGCTTAAGTTTATACCATATTTCGAACCATCTCCCAACAATCTTTCAAAAGCAGGTAAATCAGTTGGTGTTGATATAATAAGTATATCCCTTATACCTGCCAGCATAAGCGTTGAAAGCGGATAATATATCATCGGCTTATCGTATACCGGCAAAAGCTGCTTTGATGTTACCATAGTAAGCGGATATAATCTTGTTCCTGAACCGCCCGCAAGAATGATGCCCTTCATATATACATCTCCTCCTGAATAAAATACTCGTATAGTAATACTCATAATCTATAGTATTGTATCATATAAATTTCCAGTTTACAACAAAAAGTAACGTCTTGATAAAAAACACTTTTCGTACTATTATATAAAAGCATACGTAACAAAACCTTATTTTATACGAAAGGATATCAGGATATGACTACTGAACCACTTTTATTCCACGAAGAACTCAAAGGAAAAATAAGCACAGAATCAAAATGCAGCGTAAAAACAAGAGAAGCTCTTGGTGTTGCATACACTCCGGGAGTTGCCGAGCCTTGCAAAGTTATAGCAAAAGACCCTGCGGCAGCTTACACTTATACTATAAAATCTAACACAATAGCCGTAGTTTCGGACGGAAGCGCCGTACTCGGTCTCGGTAATATCGGTCCTCTTGCAGCAATGCCTGTTATGGAAGGAAAAGCCGTATTATTCAAGGAATTCGGAGGAGTTAATGCATTTCCTATATGCCTTGATACACAGGACACTAAAGAGATTATTGAGACAGTTGTCCGCATTGCACCTGCATTCGGAGGAATTAACCTTGAAGACATCTCAGCTCCGAGATGCTTTGAAATCGAAGAAGAATTAAAGAAACGTCTTGATATACCTGTATTCCATGATGACCAGCACGGTACCGCAATTGTCGTACTGGCAGGAATTATCAACGCTTTGAGAGTTACCGGCAAAAAAAAGGAAGACTGCCGGATTGTCGTAAACGGCGCAGGAAGCGCAGGAATTGCAATAACAAAGCTTCTTCTTACATATGGATTTCCTAATATAACAATGTGCGACATTTCGGGAATACTTTCAAAAAATTCACCCGACCTTAATGCAGTTCAGAAAGAAATGATGGAATACACTAATCTTTCAGGACAGAGCGGAAAGCTTTCCGACGCTTTATGCGGCGCTGATATATTTGTAGGGGTGTCGGCTCCTAATATTGTTACCGAAGAAATGGTTGCTTCCATGAATGATGACGCAATTCTATTCGCAATGGCTAATCCGGTTCCTGAAATAATGCCTGATAAAGCAAAAGCTGCCGGAGCAAGAATTGTAGGTACAGGCCGTTCGGACTTCCCTAACCAGATTAACAATGTTGTTGCATTCCCGGGAATATTTAAGGGAGCGCTTCTTGGACGCGCAACACAGATTACGGAAAAAATGAAGCTTGCAGCCGCAGAAGCAATAGCAGCTCTGGTATCCGATGACGAGATAAATGATGAATATATAATGCCGCAGCCGTTCAACCCACGTGTAGCAGATGCGGTATGTAAAGCTGTAATGAATAATATTGAAAAATAAAGGAGCGCTGTATGATATCTACACCACAGACGTTATTTAAACTTATGATACTGTATTTTCTTGACAGTGTTGATTTTTCTCTTTCAAATGCCGTCATATCAGACTATATTTTGGAGAAAGGGTATACTGACTATTTTAATATACAGAAGGCTTTTTCAGAGCTTGAAGATGAAGACCTTATATCTTCTGTCTCCACTCATAAAAGCACACATTACAAAATAACATCTGAGGGCAAGCAGACTCTTAACTGCTTTCATTATGAAATTTCACCTGCAATAAAGACTGAAATCAAAGAGTATATAAAAGAGCATTTCAACAATATCGTTGAAATGCTCTCAGTAAGCTCTGATTATTCAAGGCTTCGTACCAACGAATACCTTGTAAGCCTTAAAATTACCGAACGCGATACACTTATTATGTCGTTAGACATTACCGTTGCTTCCGAGGAAGCTGCAAGAAGATGCTGCAGCAACTGGGAAAAAAACAACTCTGACGTCTATGCATATCTCATTAAATCTCTGATGTAATAGTTACTATTCACTGAACCGCCACACCCCATTCGCAGTCGTCGCCTTAACCGGCTAGGCCGTGAATAGTAACATACAGTATTTACTTTGATGGTCTGCCTATAACGGATATATTATCAATATTATACATATATCCCTGACTTACCCTTGTTCCGCTTGCATGTATTATTCTTCCGAATGAATACGTACTTCCGTAATAGCTTGTACTTTCCTGTCCCATATATATTGCAACATGGTATATATTCTTATATCTGCCGTTACGCGCTCCACTGAAGAAAAACAAATCTCCCGGCAATAATTTATTAAGCTTTGTACGCGCTTTTTTTGAAACTGTTTTCTTATGTTTTACGCAGAATCTTGCCTCATCAGCCGCTACAGGAGCATATTTCCTGTCTCCAAACACAATCCCTGTAGGCTTATAAGACCTCCATACAAGCGAAGAACAGTCATAATATCCTTTTGACATTCTTCTTGCCTGACTGTATGTTGCGCCCTCAGCTTTCATCGCATTAAGAACTGCTTTAGCGCCTTTTTTCGTTCCGACATTAACCGATACGGTAAGCGCTGCCCCGTCCACATGTGCTGTTACAGCAGAATATCCGGTTCCCTTTGCTTTAATAACACCACTGCTGTTTACAGTTGCAACTTTTTTATTGGATGAAGTGTATGTTATATTACTTTGAGCGTTAGTTCCGGTAATATTTACAATCTGCTTTGTTCCCTTTGCCGTTACATAAAAATTTTTCTTTAACTGAGGGTTAGTTACCGTAACCTCACATGTCTTAATTACTCCGTCTACTGCAACCGATATTACGGCGCTTCCCATCTTTAGCGCCTGTACGGTGGCAGACGGTGATGAAGGAATAACTGTACCGTTAGAATATACGACTACGGCATCCGAAGCAGACGACATCCATACGGCGCTGCCCTGTGTTCCTGACAAAGAAAGCGTTATCGAAGCATTTTGGGCAATATTAGTCTTTGTAATATTTAGAACAGGATTAGTAACGTGAAACTCACATTTATATTTGATAACTACTCCCGAAGACTTTTTAACAGAAGCAGTTATAGTCACCTCTCCTGCCGATACAGGCGTTACAAATCCGCCCGCATCAACCTTTGCTATTCCTTTATCAGATGAGCTCCATTCCACATTTCCACGAGTCAGATTCACAAGCGAAAGCAAATACGGCGAGCTTCCGACAGCCCTATATACAAGAGTTTCAGATATATATGTACCACTTGCATTAGCCTGCACGCTTCCTACATAAACTTTCCTTCCCTTGCCATCTTCCAGATATACAAGCACGGAACCTGCTTTTACAGAAGTAAGAAGTCCTTTTTCCGTTATGGTAAACGCCGCCGTATCAGAAAGTACATAACGCATTCCCTTGTAAGCGTTGTAACGGTGGTATTCAAACTGTACCGTTTCTCCTTCTTCTATAATGTACTCGGATACTCCGACAACTTCTACCGCTGCTTTTTTAGTTATAGTCTTCGTACCCTCATACAGACCTTCCTCATTGCAGTAATCCACCTCTGCAGTAACACTAATAACGGTTGTTCCGATAAAATTACCGCTAACCTTGGCTCCGCCTGCACCATTTCCCTGTACGGAAATAACTGCCGACGAATTGTCCGTGCCGTATGAAAATCTTGCATTTTTATCAGAAAGGTTAGTATTAATTCCGATATCTATAGTATCATTTGCTATGAGCGTGTACTTTGATTCCTTGAATTCAAGTACAATATCCTTAAGGTCTTCTTTTGTCAAAAAATCTTTTACTGAACTTTTAGCCTCAGTTTTTTCCGAAACCGTAAATATTCCTGCAGTAATAATCACAACTGAAAATATTACCGCAAGCACTATCCTGCGTACATTAATCACTATTAATCATCCCCCGAAAATAATACAGCATATTCTTCTACATATTCTAGAATCTCTTCTTTTCCAAGTCCGGTTACAGAAGAAAAAGGAATAATAGGCGTATCAGGTATAACATTAAGCACCTTTTTAATACAGTCAGCATGAGAATTAATCTGGGATTTTTTTATCTTATCAGCCTTAGTCGCAATAATAAGCGGACAGAACCCAAATCCACATAATTTACGATACATGTCTACGTCAAGCTTAGTAGGTTCATGGCGTATATCAATAAGCTGAAAGACTACACGAAGCATCTTTGACGTAGTAAAATATCTGTCTGTCATGCGAAGCCATTTTTCCTTTATCTCCTTGGAAACCTTTGCATATCCGTAACCAGGCAAATCAACAAAATATATTTCATTATTAACCTTGTAATAATTGACTGTCTGCGTTTTGCCTGGCTGTGCCGAAGTCCTTGCAAGGGATTTCCGTCCGAGAAGCGAATTGATTAATGAAGACTTACCAACATTAGACCTTCCAATAAATGCAAATTCAACTCCGTCATTATCAGGAAATGAACTTGTTATCCCACATACTGTCTCAAGATTAACATCCTTTATCTTCATAACAATCCTCCGACTTTATACTTGATTATGATTGCCAAATGTGTCAAAAATACTTTAACAGCTCAATTCGTAACAATATTGTATGCTCATTCATGCAAGCATGATTCGCCTACAATATATGTTATGGCTGAGCTGTTGTTACAAATGCGTTATTAATTACCTGTTCCATATTATTAACATATTTTAATTCCATGCCGTCGGTAATCTCATTATCTATATCATATACGTCGCTTTTATTCTGTTCCGGCACCAAAACCGTAGTAACTCCTGCAGTCTTAGCGGCAAGAAGTTTTTCCTTAAGCCCGCCGATAGGAAGTACGCGCCCTCTTAATGTTATCTCTCCTGTCATGGCTACATCAGCACGCACAGGATTAGCACACACGGCTGACATTATAGCCGTTGCCATAGTAATTCCGGCAGAAGGACCGTCTTTTGGCACTGCACCTTCAGGTATATGAATGTGAATATCATTTTTTTCAAAGAAATCTTCGTCTATATTATATTTATCACTTTGTGACCTTACATAGCTTATTGCAGTTATAGCAGATTCTTTCATCACATCTCCCATCTGTCCGGTAAGCTCGCAATCACCTTTTCCATGCATAACATTGACCTCGATTTCAAGCGTCTCGCCTCCGCACGAAGTCCATGCAAGACCTCTTACTATTCCAATCTCGTCTTTTTTATTAACCTCATCCATCCGGTATATTTTTTTGCCGAGATACTCAGAAAGATTCTTTGCAGTCACACGTACTGAACCCGGTTCATTTGACACTATATGCTTTGCGGTCTTTCTGCATATTTTTGATATACATCTTTCAAGACCTCTGACTCCTGCTTCCCCCGTATAGTATTGTATTATATCCTTTATCGCAGAATCATATATCGTAAGGTCTTTTGCTTTCAAACCGTTCTTTGCAATCTGCCTTTTTATAAGATGCTTTTTTGCAATATGAAACTTTTCATTACTTGTATATCCTGATATTGAAATTATCTCCATTCTGTCAAGAAGCGGCTCAGGTATGGTATCTGTACTGTTAGCTGTACATATAAACATTACAGAAGACAAGTCAACAGGCACTTCAACATAATGGTCGGTAAAATATTCATTCTGCTCAGGGTCCAGCACTTCAAGAAGCGCAGAGAATACATCCCCCTTATAATCACTGCTTACTTTGTCAATCTCATCAAGCAGCAAAAGAGGATTAGCTGCTCCTGTTTTCTTTAATGCATTTATTATTCTTCCCGGCATTGCTCCAATATATGTCCGCCTGTGACCGCGTATCTCCGCCTCGTCTCTTACTCCTCCAAGACATATACGCGCATATTTTCTGTTAAGCGCTTCGGCAACTGATTTTGCAACAGACGTCTTACCGGTTCCCGGAGGACCGACAAGGCATATTATAGGTGATACCGAGCCTTCATTAAGCGCTCTTACCGCAAGTGATTCAGTTATACGCTCCTTTACATCCGAAAGACCGTAATGGTCTCTGTCAAGAACTTTTCTGACATTAATAATATCCATATTATCACGGCTCTTTTTATTCCAAGGAAGCGCCAAAAGAAGCTCGATATATGTACGGCTCACAGCCGCCTCCTGAGAACTTGACAATATTTCTTCATAATGATTTATTTCTTCGTATATATGCTCTTTTACAGCCTTATCTGCGTCAAGCTTATCGCATTTATCATAAAAATCCTGCACAATTCCGTCAGCGCTGTCACCGAGTTCTTCTTTTATTAACGCAAGCTGTTCTTTGAGATAATATTCTTTCTGATTCTTATCAACCTTCTGCTGAACCTGCTCCTTATATTCATTACGTACCCGGCATATCTGAACATCTTCGGCAAGCCTTGTTATAAGAATATCGCATCTTTTTATTACATCAGTTTCAATAATAATCTGTCTTTTTGTATCGGCGCTTACAGAAATATTTGCCGCAATAAAATCCACAACCCTGCCAAGCTCTGTTGCTTCTTCCACAGTCTTTATTATAAATGGATTAATATGAGCATTTTCTGCAGCATATACTCCGAAAACATCTTTGAGAGCCATAAGCATTCCGGCACATTCATATGAATTTGAACAATTATCCTGAGAAATCTCTTCATAGATACATTCAGTTACGTCATTATTAAGCCTGATATCACATATATTTACACGATTTTTAGCTTTTAACATTACACGCATAGTCGTTTTTCCCAAACGGACTATCTGGCTTATATCCGCAATAATTCCAATGCATGTATCTTCTTGATTGCACTTTGCTTTAGTCTCTGCTTCCTGTAATACTACAATCTGCCCATTATTTTTAATAGCGCTTTGGGCAGATTTATAATTGCTTCCCTTTTCAAGCATAAAATGTGTATTGCTATTCGGAAATACCTGTATATCATCAAGCATAATCATAGGTATATAGCCTATGGTTTTATCCATATTATCAACTCCAAGAAAATTGCACACTTATATACACCGATGTAAAATAAGTGTGCAATTAAATAAATTATTATACAATCTTCTTAGTACGTCCAGCCTTATTCTTATATTCAATAAGCGGCGTACCTGTTTTCTTTATTACATCTTTTGTGATGACACAGTGTTTTACCGTATCATCAGACGGAAGCTCATACATAGCATCCATCATCGAAGCTTCCATAATAGCCCTAAGACCTCTTGCTCCGGTTTTTCTTTCTATAGACTGTTTTGCTATTTCATTAATTGCATCTTCATCAAAATCAAGTTTTATGCCGTCTAATTCAAACAGCGTCTTATACTGCTTTACAATAGCGTTTTTAGGCTCTGTAAGTATGCGTTTCAATGCCTCTTCGTCAAGTCTGTCAAGTCCTACGCATACAGGAACTCTTCCGACAAATTCAGGTATCATTCCGAATTTTACGAAATCCTGCGGCAATACCTGCTTGAAAAGCTCTCCGATATTTTCTTCCTTATCAACCTTTTTTCCGATTTCGGCATTAAACCCAATAGATTTTTTTCCTATACGCGCACCTATAATTTTTTCCAAACCGTCAAATGCACCGCCGCATATGAATAATATATTAGTAGTATCAATTTCAATGAAATCCTGATGCGGATGTTTTCTTCCTCCCTGCGGAGGAACATTTGCAACAGTTCCCTCAAGAATCTTAAGAAGCGCCTGCTGTACACCCTCTCCTGAAACATCTCTTGTGATAGATGTATTCTCAGACTTTCTTGTAATCTTATCTACCTCGTCAATATATATAATTCCATACTCGGCTTTTTCAATATTGTATTCGGCCGCCTGAATTATCTTAAGAAGAATATTTTCAACGTCTTCTCCTACATATCCGGCTTCCGTAAGCGCTGTTGCATCAGCAATTGCAAACGGTACATTAAGTATCTTTGCAAGCGTCTGTGCAAGATAAGTTTTACCGGAACCGGTTGGCCCTAACATTATAATATTGCTTTTCTGCAGTTCCACGTCTGCCTGCTTTCCTGCCAAAACTCTCTTATAATGATTATACACGGCTACCGAAAGCGCTTTTTTAGCATCGTCCTGTCCTATTACATACTCATCCAAAAGCTCTTTTATCTCTTTAGGTCTTAACAGGTTAATTTCATCCCTGAATGACGGTTCCTGTTCAAACTCACTGCCGTACAGCGCATCTTCTACGATTTCAGCACATACTTCCACGCATTCGTCACAGATATATACACCGTCACCGGCTATAAGCTTTCTTACTTTATCCTGCGGCTTGTTACAGAATGAACATCTGATATCATTTTCATTATCATCTTTTCCAGCCATCATTTTACCTCATTTTAATTATTTTCCATCTTTGGGGACAAACCCCTGTGAGTCTTACACACGGTTTGTTATTATTTTATCAACAATACCGTAATCAAGCGCCTCTTCAGCACTCATGTAATTATCTCTTTCTGTATCAATCTCAACCTGTTCAATAGGCTTTCCGGTATTCTCAGACAGCATCTTGTTAAGCTTTGCCTTAATCTTTAAAATATTTTCAGCTACAATCTTAATCTCTGTTGCCTGTCCTTTTGCTCCTCCCGAAGGCTGATGAATCATTATTTCTGCGTTAGGAAGCGCCATTCTCTTGCCCTTTGTTCCACCTGCCAGAAGAAATGCTCCCATACTTGCCGCCATGCCTATACATATAGTTGACACATCACATTTAATGTATTTCATCGTATCATATATAGCCATTCCTGCTGTTACAGAGCCGCCCGGACTATTAATATACAGGCTTATATCTTTATCAGGGTCTTCTGATTCCAGAAACAGAAGCTGAGCTACAATAATGCTTGCAGAAGCATCTGTAACTTCTTCGCCTAAGAATATGATTCTATCTTTTAATAATCTTGAAAATATATCATATGAACGCTCGCCTCTGCTTGTCTGTTCAATGACATAAGGTACTAAACTCATACAAAATCCTCCTTACACTGCCTGATTATTTTTCTACAGCGGCGCAAGCAACAAGCTCTACAGCCTTCTCAACCTTTATATCGTCTTTAATCTGCTCAAGCTCATTCTCGCCTGCTGACTCTTTGAGCGTTGAAAGCTCAATGCCATATGTCTTTGCCATATCTGAAAGCTTCTCATCAACTTCTTCATCAGATACTTCAATTCCTTCTGCCTTTGCAATTTCCTCCAGAACGAGTCTTGACTGAATTCTCTTTAATGCCTGCGGCTTCATCTGCTCCATCATGCCCTGTGCTGTATTGCCTGTCAGCTGCATATACTGCTCAATATTAATTCCCTGCATCTGAATGTTCTGTGCAAATTCACGCAGCATTGTCTCAGCCTGTGCAGAAACCATATCATCTGCAATCTCCATTTGTGAACCTTCAATAATCTTTTCAATTACTGCGTCCTCTTTTTTAGCTTTGTTCTCTTTTTCTTTTTTCTCTATGAGTTTTGCCTTTATATCGGCTTTATATTCATCAAGAGTATCAAATTCAGATACATCCTGTGCAAGCTCGTCATCAATTTCAGGAAGAATCTTCTTCTCAATCTTCTTAACCGTTACCTTAAACAGAGCCGGTTTTCCTGCAAGTTCTTCTGCCTGATAGTTTTCAGGGAAAGTAACGTTTACATCTACTTCGTCTCCGACATTTTTTCCGACAAGCTGCTCTTCAAATGTATCAATAAATGAATGGCTTCCGAGAACAAGCGGATAATCAGTTCCTTTTCCGCCTTCAAATGCCTCGCCGTCAACAAATCCTTCAAAATCAATTGTTACTGTATTTCCATCCTCTGAAGCTTTGTCTTCAACATTTTCCATTACTGCGTTCTTTTCCTGCTCAGCCTTAAGCGATTCCATAACCTCATCATCTGAAACCAAAGCAGATAAAGCTTCAACTTCTATGCCTTTATACTGTCCAAGCGTTACTTCCGGCTTAATTGCAACTGTTGCAGTAAATATAAAGCTCTTGCCTTTTTCTATCTGCTCAACTTCAACATGAGGTCTTGCAACAGTCTGAATATCAGAAGCAGATACTTCTTCATCATATGCGTCAGGAATAATTATATTAGCGGCATCTTCATAAAATATTTCCGTACCGTACATTTTTTCAATTACTCCCATAGGTGCCTTTCCTTTACGGAATCCAGGTATATTTATCTTACCTACGCTCTTTTTATAAGCTTCCTTAAGCGCCTCATTAAATTTCTCTGCTGAAACTTCAATTGTAAGTTTTGCCATTCCTTTTTCAAGTTTCTCTACCTGCATACTCATTTTTTAATTCCTCCTAAAATAAATGTTCTTTAATATTGTGACATAATACAGATTGCTCCATACTATAACATTACTATTTCCATATACGATAATTGCCGCTCAGCGCCAGCAAAGCGAATAAATACAGGCAATTATCATAATATCTTCTTACACCGGTACGAAGCGGGGTATTCCAGAAAAGTTCTACACATTCCTTTGCATATTTTCCTTTTGCCGCAAGTGACGCCATTGCATTAGTAGCAATAATAGCTACCGGATGAAGCGCAGGCTGGTCAACGACTGTTCCGTCTATCTCATACGTCATAAAATCTTTATTACCTACAGTCTCACAGAAAAATTTCTGAATCCTGTCTGCACAGTCACAATTCCACTCGTCAGCTTTAAACCACTCATAATCAAGTCCTATATTGGCTGCAACTCTGTATGAATCGCTGTAAAACCAGTCATGTCTGCTTCCGAACTGTTTAATAAAATTCTCATCACTGACATACGGCGTACCGTCATAATTTGCATATTCGGCAGCAAGTCCCGTAACAGGATGACATGCCTTTTTAAGATATTCACGGCTTGCTTCTGCCGCCTCTTTCCAAAACGCTCTGTCTTCTTCATCAGCCCACAAAGCAAACAACTCATAAAAATGTGCAAGATGGTATGACGGGTCAGACCAGTCACAGTTTGGAACAAATTTAATAAGCTTATTATCTTTATCCCACATTGGCATTCCCGGTTCATCTTCTCCGTTATGAAGACAGGAATGAAGTATCTTTTTTGCATATCCTGAATAATCATATATTCCTTCGCCGTCTCCCCATCTGTGTGATGCGAAGAACAATGCCATTGCAAAGAACTCCTCACCATCCGGAGCCGGGCCGTCACTGTTTTTCTCACCTGTAGTCTTGCATGACCAGCCGAAATATCCCTTGTGATATCCTTCTGTGTTGTACATATATGTATATGCCCATTTCCACAGCTTGTCAAACTCTTCTTTCATGTCCATCTGGACGCACATCATCATTCCATAGGACATTCCTTCTGTTCTTGCATCATTATTGCCGGTATCTTCCATATAACCCATATCGTCTCCGACAGTATGAAAAAATCTTTCATCTTCACTTCCATAGAATACGGTATTAAATGAATCTTTTATCTTCTTTTCAATCTCTTCATCCGTATATCCAAGCTCCGCAAATACATTACGGTATACGCCTGTTTCAAACGCACTTTTCATACATTACCTCCATATAACATATATTAAACAGCATGCCCTTTTTCATGCAAAGCTTTTACTATCATATCAGTATAATACTTACATTTATCATCAGACTCAGCTTCTACCATAACCCTTATAAGTGGTTCTGTTCCGCTTTCGCGAAGAAGAAGACGTCCGTTATCAGAAAGCTCCTCTTCCACAACTTTTGCCGCTCTTTTAACATCTTCATCATCAAGCGCCGCCTTTTTATCAGAAACCCTTACATTCACAAGAAGCTGCGGGAAAATATGTATATCTCTTAACAGCTCCGATATCTTTGCCTTCTTCTCAAGCATAACTTCCATTACCATAAGAGCCGTAAGCACTCCGTCTCCCGTTGCGGCATATTTACCGAATATAATATGTCCCGACTGCTCGCCGCCGAATGAATGGTTGTTATTCATCATATTTTCATATACATATCTGTCGCCGACGGCAGTTTTTTCATATGATATTCCTGCCGCATCAAACGCCTTATATAAACCAAGGTTAGACATAACAGTCGTAACAACAGTATTATTATTAAGCTCTCCCCGCTCGCTCATATAGCATCCGCAGAGATACATTATCATATCACCGTCAACAAGATTGCCGTTCTCATCCACACATAGACATCTGTCGGCGTCTCCGTCAAATGCAAATCCTATATCAGCTTTACATTCTTTCACATAATTCTGAAGCCCTTCTATATGTGTTGAGCCACAGTTGTTATTAATATTAGTTCCGTCAGGGTCTGCATTAATCACATATGTCTTAGCTCCGAGAGCGTCAAACACACCCTTTGCAATCGTTGATGCGGAACCGTTTGAACAATCCAGTGCAACAACTATATCATTAAACGACCTCTTTGCCAATGATATAAGATAGCCGATATACCTGTGCCTTCCTATGGCATAATCCACTGTTCTTCCTATATCCTTTCCCGTTGCAAACGGCAAATCATCCTCTGTACGGTCTATATATTCTTCAATTAATAATGTTACTTCATCTTCAATCTTATGTCCAAGACCGTTAATTATCTTTATCCCGTTATCGTAATACGGATTATGGCTTGCAGATATCATAATTCCACAGTTAAAGCCTTCCGTCCTTACAACATACGAAACGCTTGGCGTAGAAGTCACATGCAGAAGATATACATCTGCCCCGCTTGCCGTAAGACCTGCTGACAGCGCATCTTCAAACATATAACTGGAACGTCTTGTATCCTTGCCTATTATTATGCGAGCCTTATCAGCGCTCTTGTTGCCAAAGTACCATCCTAAAAATCTTCCAACCCGGTATGCATGACGAACTGTCAGAGTGTTGCCTGCTTCTCCTCTGAATCCATCGGTACCAAAATATTTCATTAAATATCTCCTCCGAGCATCTTATTAAAAATCAATTATACCTATGGTAACACACTCAATTCTGATTTTCAACATCTTTGTTACTATTAATAAACACTTGAAATTTCTTATTTTATGACTATAATGGATAACTGACATGCGTTACTATAATACGAAATGGAGATTCTTATGATTACCAAAAGAGACGATATAAGAAATATTGCTATAATTGCCCACGTTGATCACGGCAAGACAACTCTTGTCGACGAGCTTCTTAAGCAAAGCGGTGTTTTCCGCGCCGGTCAGGTTGTTGAGCGCCGTGTAATGGATTCCAATGATATTGAGCGTGAGCGCGGTATTACAATTCTTTCAAAAAATACAGCCGTTTTTTATAATGATGTAAAGATTAATATTATAGATACTCCGGGACATGCCGATTTCGGCGGCGAGGTTGAACGTGTTCTTAAGATGGTAAACGGAGTTATTCTCGTAGTTGATGCGTATGAGGGAGCAATGCCTCAGACCAAATTCGTTCTGAAAAAAGCTCTTGAGCTGAATCTGCACGTAATCGTCTGCATTAATAAGATAGATCGTCCAGAAGCAAGGCCAGACGAGGTTGTTGACGAGGTTCTGGAACTTCTTATGGACCTTGGTGCTTCCGATGAGCAGCTCGACTGCCCATTCCTCTATGCATCTGCAAAAACAGGACACGCTGTTCTGGATCTGAAGGATACACCAGAGAACATGGAGCCGCTGTTTGAGGCTATTCTGAAATACATCCCGGCTCCGGAGGGAGACCCGGATGCAGA
>ERZ824480.404-NODE-404-length-58724-cov-4.136375_pt1 | contig 58724 bp, 59 predicted proteins | sample MGYA00519861_ERZ824480 | MGnify/ENA primary metagenome ERZ824480 (study PRJEB31778, sample SAMEA3449152) | human gut metagenome | biome: human gut; feature: human-associated habitat; material: faeces | place: United Kingdom | collected 2010/2012 ... | reverse complement strand
GGTCGCGTATGCGACATTTTCACATCGCGCGAGTGCGCATCCTTGCGGAGCATTTATTTCATAGGACGAACTTTCCTATGAAATAACATTTGGAGACGTACCGAAGAGGCCGTAACGGGGCTGACTCGAAATCAGTTTATCGGTTTAACGCCGGTACGAGGGTTCGAATCCCTCCGTCTCCGCTAAAAACCCCTCAGACGATTATGTCTGAGGGGTTTTATATGTGCATTACCGGTTACAATATTCGTTTAGATGCAAAATGCAGCATAGAGAGGGACAATCTTTTTTCCGTCCTGAAATCCGAAGTTTTTTGCTGAAAGCTTGATTGCATATTCAGGCTTGTAAGTTTCCATATATACATTTAAGCTCTTGGCTTTGGTATTATCAGCAGATTTGACCTCAATAGGAATAAGTTTGCCTTCACGCTGAATGACAAAATCAATCTCAGCTCCACGTGAAGACTCCCAATAGTAGGTCTTATAACCATTTGTGGTAAGCTGCACATTAACATAGTTTTCTGCCATTCCTCCCTTAAAATCGTTAAGCTCTTCCACCATATAAAGTACATCGTTCGCAGCTAAATCCTTCTTAGCGGCCAGCAAACCTAAATCTGAAACATAGATTTTGAAAGCATCAATGTCACGATAATTCTCCAAAGGTTTCTTAATCTGCTCCGCCTTATACACCTGAGATACAATACCTGACAGGCAAAGCCACTCGATGGCATTTTCAAACTCTGAAGCCCGTCCGCCTTTCTTAATCAGCTTATATTGAAAACGCGTATTCTTCTTAGAGAGCTGCACGGTAATATTGTCATAAGCAAGCCTCGTTTTCTTTATTTCATTCAAATTATTATACTTACTCATATCATTGAGATAACTTGTCAATATAGTATCCTGCGTATGACGCACAAGGATATAGTCCTTCGTTTCAGCAAACTGCATTACACACTCCGGCATACCGCCGACAACAAGATACTGGCGGTAAAGCCGCATTGCCGCATCGTGCAAAGCCAGCGGTATAGGCGTGTCAGTCCGGAAGCTCTTTTTGATTTGCTCCACCAAAGCATCCTCGCCTAAAGCATACATAAATTCCTCCATATCCATAGGATATAGCGTTTTCATGTCCACCTTGCCTACAGGGAAAGAAAACTTCGTCCTGCTAACCGCAACGCCGAGCAGACTGCCTGCTACGATAATATGATAGTCTGGGGCATTCTCACAAAAATATTTCAGCGAAGTAAGCGCCCTTTCACAAAGCTGTACCTCGTCAAAAACAATCAGCGTCTTTTCCCTCACGATGGTCTGTCCTGCAATATGCGATAAAATCGGTATCAGATAGTCGGGACTGATATCCTCGTCAAAGGTAGCATTAAGCTTTGGATTAGTTTCAAAATTAAAATACGCTACATTATCATAATATGTTCGCCCAAACTCCAGAATAGAATAAGTCTTTCCGACTTGCCTTGCCCCTTGCAGAATAAGAGGTTTGCGGTGTTTGCTTTCTTTCCATGTTTCTAAATAGCGCATGATTTTTCGATACATAAGTGACCCTCCTTTATAGATGTCACTCATAGTATAGTGAACATTCGTGTAAAAATCAATGTTTTTTAATTAAATTTTTGCATCAAACAGCACAAATATTTTTGTTTTGCTTACAATATCTAACGCAAAGCATCGAATTTTTCTAAATATAAGCACCCTATTGCTGCTTCCATGCATCTCCTGTCATTCCTTCAATTATACTTGCACCTGCCCAAGGCATAAGCGCAAACCATGTAGAAGCAGGGCTTCCATCCTCATATTTTTCTGTAAGAAGACCCTGTGAATAACAGTATCTTTCTGACATCCAGCCTTTCTTTCCGTAATCATATTCGCCGTCATAATAGTTATAGGTCTGACATCCCCACATTATAACATCATTGATACGGGATTTTATATACTCGTCATCTGTCTGACTGACATAATACATCATCTCGTCAACAACCGTACTTGACATAGGATGTATATGAGGATTAACTACAGATGTTACCGAACCGCCGCAGCTTGACCAGCCTGTTTTTGAAAGAGGCGGTATGCTTACAGGCGAATTATAGCAGAATTTGAATGTAAATTCATATTCAATAGCATCCTTAAGATGCTCAAGATAAATATCCTCTTTTGTTATCATATGAAGCAGCATTACGGCTCTTATATACGCAAGTATTCCTTCTGAATCAACCCCTTTACTTATATCAAGCGGTCCTCCGTAGCAAATGCATTTTTTTACATACTCTTCATAATAGTGCAGCTCACTTTTCTTAATCATATCAAGATATGTATAATCACCTGTAATCTTCATATAATAAACGATTGCAGTCATAATCCATGAGCTTCCGAATGAATCATATTCAAGCCCTGCTCCTGTCTTTGCCGAAAGAATATATGGGAACTCTCCGTCTCCATTTGCAGTATGCGTAAGCTTTTCTATTACCGGCTTAACATATTCGAGCCATTCATCATATTGTTTTTTACAGTGTACGCCTACAAATTCATATGCCTTCATAATATAGTACAAGCCCTGTCCCACTATATATCCGCTATGACCGCCTGTTTTCATTCCATTGTACCACCAGCCTTTTACCGACCATACGCCTTCATCTGAATACGCATCATACGGAAGGCCCGATAACGGATTCAGGCTGTTATGTATTATATTATTAATACAGCACAAAGCCTGATTCTTCATAGCATCATCATTAAGTCTTATAGCCGACATAAGAACCGGTACGGCCACTGACAATCCGTTTGTCCATGAAAATGAACCAAGCTTTCTTAATATCTCGTCTCCTCTGTCAAATACAAACAAAGAATAGCCCTTATTTTCCTCAATCCACGCATATTTTGATATTGCGCCTGCTATATCAGAAACAGCTTCCTTTACAGAAGATTTTTTTATCGGCTCTTCATGGCACCTGTAATATACATTTTCAATTATTCTGTTGATTAATCGCTCATCTTCTGCTTTTTCTTCATATATATACACTTTAAATGAAATGGTTTCATGGGCGTCAATTACAAAATAATTGTCGTCCTTTGGCTCATCTGTTACAACAACAGACGATTCGATAAAAAGCCAAGGATAATTCTCATAGCCTAACGTATATCCAACCTTACATTCATTTCCCGAATTATCCAGCGTAAATCCTGAATATCTAAAAAGCTTATCATTTCTGTATGGGCTTGCGCTTATTCCTATAACTTTATCATTATCGTATACCATTGCCACCGGATGAGACAGCCTGTCTCCCCTTACTTTCCATATCGGAGAACCCGGCTTTGATATATTATCCGTTATGCGCGGATAAAGCTTCATCCCGTCTATAGGCTCGTCTCCTCTGTTGCGTCCGTACATAAATGCCGGAAGATAATACTGAGGGTCATTTTTAGGCATTCCAATCTCCATATGAAATATTCCTGCCCATTTATCATCTGATTCATTAGTAACCGATATCTCGTATACATACGGCTCATTATGCTCCCCACAGCCTTTAATAAGCCTATCAGCAACCATAAGAGGCGTATCCTCGGTTTTAATATAATCTGCACTTTCTTTTTCTTTTGCCGTATATGTAATCTTCATAATGTACTCTCCTGTTATTTGTATTTTCTGTAATAGTCTAGCATATTTCAATTTCTGTGTCCATCATATCCGGGAGGGATTCCTCCCGGACTGCTGTTTTTTCTATAGGTTTATACATTTATCGGTTCAATAACGGAAGCAAAAATGCTGGTAAGCTTCGCCATACCTTCAGACGGCGGCTGCTGAACCGCTCTGGCATAAACCTCATATTTCGCCGAATCATCAGTTTGTCTTGTATTTTCAGTAGTTGAAGATACCTTACCTGATATATTTGCATGACATCCCCAATAGCTTGCGCCAAATTCGGATACTACCTCCTCTGTACCTGTCTGTTTGCTCAATGTCTGCTCAGTTACCTCCATATTAAACCGTACTGTTGCCTCATCCATAACGAATGCCGGAACAGGTACCAAAGACAACAGCGGAGCCTCTATGCTAATAGGTACAAGTTCTGTACTTCCCTCTTCGGAAACAACCTGCCTGTTCAACTTAAATTTAAGGATATTAGTTTCACCGGCAGGGTCGCCGTCCTTATATGCCATCCTAAACAGATATCCCAGATATACATTACACAGTTCTGCCTGCCCCTTTGCCACCTCTACAAGAGGCTGTGCAATCAATTGTCCTAACGGCAGACCTACAAATTTTTCAGCTATAGCCATATTTTATTCCCCTTTACATATTTATTATATACTACCCGATTGATTGATTGTACGTCGTCAATACCCTTGCCATGCCCTCTGAAGGCTCTGTTTGTTTAAATTCTAACGTAACCTGATGATGCTCAGTGTCATTTGCAGCATTGCCCGGCTCTGTATCAACCATAAAATGTTCCCCATCTGATACGCCGCTTACATTAAGTACAATTTTAACTTTATCCAAAACCATTGGATTATGATTAACGAGAGCGACAGCCGGAACTTCAATATCGGCGCTATCCGGCGAATCATTTATCCTGAAATGCTCCATAAGAGGCATAAGTGCCGTAGAATGCCCCGCATCAGTTAAATTTTCAGAATTATTAACGTCAGATTCCTCAACAAAATATCTCATAAAACTGCTATAAGCATTGTGCCGTATTGAATTCTGGGATGCCTGAACGGATGCGGCAATAGAGCATAAAAGTGATTCAAGCGCAATCATCCTTAACCATCTCCTTTTCGTCAAAAATACACATGCTGTCCATAGTCAGATGATACTTATCACACAAATATCCGCAGTCGCTGCTCACCTCGATTACCTGATGGCCCTTTTGATTCTTGTTTGGTGAAAATACCGCATATCTGCCTACCTCTACAGTCTCACCATTAAGCGTTACCGACTGTGTTACTCCAATATCCATGATAAATATCTTGTTCTCGAATAATTCACTTAAACTTGTCATATATACCATCCTTTCATTTATTTTGTTATAGAATATGATGAAGTTGTACAAAAAAGAACAGGCATATTTACCGATAAGAGTAATATATTATAATAAGACAACCTAAGAAAGGATTAATACAATGCCAATATCAATCAGATATGTATATAACAGAATAGGAACCGCTGCGGGTCCTCCCTTGTCAGCTCTATTGTCTCATCATCATGTAATCTCTTACCCATATATGTACTATCTTGGAGTTGCAGCGCTCTGTTATTTCAAAAAAATGGAAGTTGACTCCCCAGGTTCTGCGCAGCCAATGATAGAAAAGCTGAATAGAGCCTGTCAAAAAACCGGTTTGAATTTTACGGCTGCTTTAAATGGTATTGTTTATGATGGCATCAGACTTTTCCGACTTCCTGAAGACAACACTGACATAAGAAACGCATTAGCAGCAATTGCCTGGATGCCAATGAACCTTTTCATAGGTCCTTGTGGTAAGCTAAGGTGCGACGACCCCAGTCAGGGGATGGAAAAGCTTCCTGAAGGAATGCCATACAATCAAAAAATTGCTCTTAATAATATTATCACGGCAATCCGGCATTATAACAGCTCCGCAATTCCACATACCGCCGGAGCCGGTGGGGCGACAAATTCTGTCACTTTCGAACGCGATACTGATTTTAGCAATTTGATGAAAGTGTTTTTTGAAAATAGTTCAGGGAATATAAGATGTTATGACTCCAAAATATCTGACTGGCTTATAGCTTACAACAGCAAATACTACAAAATATTTTTCTATACGGGTAAAAATGCTGAACAACTTAGCGATGAATACAGTCATAAAAAACTTTTGTTTGAGGGCAAATTCTTAGTTAAAAACGAACCAAAAACCAGACCTGAAGATAATCAAACCTTCAAAGTAATTGTGAAGAATACGGAAAAAATTTTGGGAATAATAACACCGTCGTCAGATGACCAGCAGTCCCACACAATCAAAGATTATTTAAAATAAACTTTGACGCTTTTTTACGCCAACCCTTGTTTCATGCCCGTCAGTTGATATAATTATTGCGCCAGTATCCTTTGTACAGAGGATACCGGCTCCGCACTCTTTTAACCTTTCTATGGTTTCTAAATGTGGATGTCCGTATGTGTTTCTTTGCCCCGCTGATATAACTGCTATCTTTGGAGATACAATATTAAGGAATTCTTCCGACGATGAATTTTTTGAACCATGATGCGCCACCTTTAGCACATCACAATCACTTATATTTACAAGTTCTTTTTCTATTCTTTCGGAAATATCTCCGGTAAAAAGCATATCAAATTCTTTATATGTCATTTTAAATACAAGTGAATAATCATTTGCCCCATCTAAACCTCCTGAATTTTTTACCGGATTAAGACATGTAAATAACATATCATCAAAAGATAAAGACTGATTTCTGCTCATAAAAATTACATTTTCATACACATCACTATAGGATAAAAGTTCATTATATACAGCTTTGTCCGCAATGTCCGACAAAATTAATGTGCCTATAGTAATCCTGTTAATGCGTGCGCGGCTTAATAAGTCAATTAATCCACTTGTATGGTCGGAATCCATATGGGTAACTGCCCATATGTCTACATGATTTATTCCTTTATATCTAAAAAATGGCTCCAGAGTATATTTTGCAAGCTCGTCATTATCAGAGCTTCCGCCGTCTATCATCATATTTTCATCGGAAGGCATCTCTATTAATAAACCATCGCCCTGTCCCACGTCAAGCATTGTTATAAGCGCTTCATTTGTTTTAGGAGAATATGAAAGAATAATTAATCCGGCCAATATTGATACTGCATATACAATTCTGTTAATAATACATTTTCTGCAAAGCATAATAAATACGCATATAACTATCCCTAAAATATAATATATCATTATCCTGCTAATGCTTATATGTCCTGTTATTCTAAGTGAATATATGTGTTCTTCGCAAAACAGGCACATTTTTTCATAAAGTATGAATATATAATGAATTGTTCCTGCTGCAAATTCCCCAAGGCCGGGGCTTATTACATATAAAATAACACTAACTACACCGGCAATAAATAAAAGCGTCATTAGCGGAATAACAATCAGATTAAGAAGAAACGTGTATAAGGATGTATCATTATAAAAATAGATTATAACAGGAGTTGTAACCAATGTAACCGTAAGACTTGAAATAACCGGTTTGAGCCTTACACATTCAAGCTGCCTCAAATATACAGGCGCAAGGAGCGTTATTGAACTTACTGCTCCAAACGATAATAAAAATGCCGCTGAAAATAAATCTTTCGGATTAAAAAGAAGTATTATAATTCCTGCTGCTGATATCGCCTGCGGCGAATCATACCCTCTCCCGCATATTCTTGCGGCAATACTCATTATTATCATAATAACAGCGCGCATACATGATATACTGAATCCGGTAAGATAACCATATATAATAAGAAGCGCCGCTGTTATCGTCCGACCCTTTACAAATCCGACTCCGGTATGTGATATAATCCACAGTATAAGCATTGATATCGTACTTACATGCATTCCCGAAACTGCAAGAAGATGCATTATACCGTTTTTTCGGTAAAGAGCTTCATCCTCCTCAGATATAAGCTCTCTTTTTCCCAGAACAATGCCGCCCGTTAAACCTGCCTCATTTTCAGGAAGTATTTTATAGTATATTGCACTTACTCTGTCTGATATTGTTCTTATTGCTTCTTTTATACGGTTGTATTTGTAATTTACTATATCAATCTGTTCAGAAAATATACTGTATGAATATCCTTTATTATGATAATATCCTGATGCATTAAATTCTCCGGGATTTGACGGCGTATCAAACGGCTTTGCGTCTCCGGTTATTTTTAATAACTGTCCGATTTTCAAGTCATTTACAAGATTATCCGATGATGAATAATATACAAGAAGTTTATCTCTTTTAGAAACTTTAGGTCCTTCGGTTACGTTTACATTATATACTGTTACGGTTATTCCCTTATCTCTTTCCTTGATACTTTCTATATATCCGTATGCCGTAACACTTCCGGATACATCTTCATATACAGGCTCGTCATATAATATAAGCCTAAATAAAATTATTGCAGTAATCTGCATAAAAAATATGATAACTAATGGTCTGTTAAATGTATTTCACCTCCGTTAATTTTTTATTATCTCAAGATTTCTCTCTAACGGCGTATCAAATCTGATATCGGAATTTCCAAAAAACTTCATCGTCTCACCGTCTATGCTGAACTGCACCTTATTAATGTCGTGAAGCTCAACAAGGGAATTAACAACAGAATACAAAGTTACTTCCTTATCAATATTATCTACTGATGTAATAAAATCTTTATTAAGGTCTATATAACATATCTGTTCCCTTACAGTTATCTGATTAACTACAGTCTTTGAAGGAATCGTTGCAAGAAGGCTTTTATCCACACTATTAATGCTTTCCGGTCCTTTAATAAGCTGGTCCATTATAAGCTGTTCAAGAGATATCGTTCCGTCAAATGTTACACTTATAGGTACTTTTACAAGTTTTTTACCCGAAGCATCCGAAAAATACAGATTAGCGCCTAATGTCTGTTTGTACGTTGTCTCGCCGCTCGTATTGTCTACAAATGTCTCTTCTGACATATATCCGTACAGATTACCGGAATTATCGGTTAAGGGAGCTTCATTTACATAAAATTCAACACCGTTAACGCCTTCAATCTGACACAGCGTCTTTACTATTGCAGCACGGCACAGGATTTCTTTTACATGGGTAAGCGTGTTATATCCTGCGTCAAAATTAAGAATTAAATATCCTTCAGAAGTAAGCTCATAGCTTTTAATATCAGTAACATCAAAACCGGGAACTATAGCATCTTTTGACTCCGGAACAGTTTTCATCTTATTAATAAGCTCACCAATAAGCTCATAATCAGATACACTTTCAGCATTATATTTCTCATATATAAGCTGGGTTTCTGACTTATCAATATAAGCGATAAGATATTCATATGTCTCATTTACTTTATTGCTGCATGCTGAAAAAACAAATACTAAAAACATGCATACAATAACAATTTTTGTTATATACCGTTTCATAGCTATCCTCCGCTTAAGCCTGAAAATTAAGAGGTATCCTCACAGTAAACATTGAACCCTGCCCCTCTTTACTGTACACTTTAATTGCTCCTCTGTGAAGAAGTACAATATTACGTGTAATTGCAAGTCCAAGACCCGTACCTCCTGTTTCTCTTGAACGTGCCTGGTCAACTCTGTAAAAACGCTCAAATATCCTGTCTTGTAACTCCTCAGGTATTCCGACTCCCGAATCCGATACTTTTATATAAAAATATTTATGGTCAGAATTAAGTGAAACTCTTACCCATCCATCGTCAAAGTTATATTTTATCGCATTTTCAATAAGGTTATTAATAGCCATACCAAGCTTGACTTCATCTATCTCTGCCGTTATATTACGAAAACTCTCATATACAAGCTCGATATTACGCTGGACGGCAATAGGCCTGAGCGTCTTTAGTATCCCCTCAATAAATTCATTAATATTAACACTCGAAACAACTATTGTTGAAACATTCTGCTCTGTCTTAACAACAGCAAGAAGGTCGTTTATTATATTATTTACTCTCTCAATTTCGGTTATTATATCTTCCATAAATTCGCGGTATAATTCGGCAGGCACATCTTCCTGTGAAACAAGCGACTCTGCAAGAACCTTCATTGAAGTTATAGGAGTTTTAAGCTCATGAGATACATTTGAGACAAATTCGTCCCTGGACTGTTCAGTTTTTCTTGCATCCTCTATCATATTATCGTATGAATTTGCTATAAGCTCAAATTCTTTATAATCAGTATACTCTTTATCAGGGTCTTCGCTTTGTGATATTCTGCTTATCCTTTTATTAAGACGCTGGAAAGGTTTCTTAAGCCATACGGTCACAAGTACGGCAAAAAATAATGATATGACAGAAAATATAGTAATAAATATTACATTTTCAGAAAGCATTGAATCGTACAACGAATATATATTCTCCGTTGAAAAGCTCATGAATATAACGCCGATTACATCATGACTCTCAGCATCATTAATCGGCGCCGTAATCTCAACATATCTGGCGTCCTCATTAATATACATACTATTCTTACCGTCAAAAGTATCTATTATCTCTTTTGAAATTATCGTCTTATTATCTTCGAGCTCATAAGTATCGCGCACGATAGTAAGATTGCTGTCAATTATAAGGATACGCCCCTTATACACATCGGCAACCTGATTTATCTCAGAATTAAGTTCATTAATATCTTCTCTGGCGAAGAAATCCGAATTAACTACCAGATTGGATATAATTCCGGCATGCGACTGCAATTCGGTAATTCTTTGAGTAATTGCATCTGAAAGATATAATCTTGATGATGCGTAAGAATATATTGAAACCGGAACTATTCCAAACAATATGAGCAAAATAAAGATAATAAGCCTCAAGCTCTTAAGCGCCTTAAGCCCTTCCTTAAGCTTTGAAATAATAGCCAACACCCCATTTTGTATGTATATAATCAGGATTGCCCGGAATATCCTCTATCTTTTCACGCAGACGGCGGACATGTACGTCTACTGTCCTTGCATCTCCAAGATAATCATACCCCCAGACAATATTAAGAAGATTTTCTCTGCTGTACACTTTACCCGGATTATTCATAAGAAGTGAAAGAAGGTCAAATTCCTTAGCTGTAAGGTTAATCTCCTTATCATGTACAAACACGTTTCTTCCCGAAAAATCAACTTTAAGAGCGCCATATACAGCAAGGCTTCCCGCTTCCTTTTTAACCTCGCCTTTATGGTTACGTCTGATTATTGCCTTAATCCTTGCTTTAACTTCAAGAATATTAAACGGCTTGGTAATATAGTCATCTGCACCGTACTCAAGACCCAGTATCTTATCCATATCATCACTTTTAGCCGTAAGCATAATAATCGGGACATCTGAAAACTCCCTGACTGCCTGACACACTTCAAATCCTGACAACACAGGAAGCATAACATCAAGAAGCACTACATCATAATTATTCTCTCTAATCATATTAAGAGCTTCTTCACCGTCATAAGCGCAGTCTACATCCATATCATCCTGCATAAGACTGAACTTAATTCCTTTTACAATAAGCTTTTCATCATCAACGACAAGAATCTTCTTTGCCATAACTTATACCCGCCTTTAATTAACCGTAATATATTCTGATATTTTGGAGTATACTCCTTCTTTTATTCCGCTAATCTGCATCAGTTCTTCTATATTCCTATAACCACCGTTTTCCTGTCTGTAAGCAATGATTGCATCGGCTTTCGATTCACCGATGCCGGGAAGTGTCATAAGCTCCTCTTTAGCAGCTGTGTTAATATTAACAAGATGTGATTCATCGGAATCGTCATCTTTATTCAGTGCTTTTGCTTCTTTTTTTGTCGGTACAGTTATCTTTTCACCATCGGAAAGCTGCGCTGCAAGATTAAGATAATCTGCAGCGGCATTATTTTTAAAGCCTCCGGCCGCTTCTATAGCATCCGATACACGCATATTGCCTCCGACTTCATACACTCCGGGATGTAAAACGGCTCCGGTAACATACACAACAACCGACTCGTCATAAGAAGAATTCCCCGTTCCTTCATCTGTATAAGGAAAAGATGTTTCGCAGACCGTACTTTCCACCACAGGTTCATATGACGGCTCATTCTTCTTTTCGTTCCCAAAATATATAATACCGCAGACAAGTATAAAAATTACTGCCGCAGCAATATATACAATCCTCTTTTTTTCATAACTGCTCAACTTCATATACGTTCCTCCTTAGTATATGAAGCAGAATGCAGGATACAGTATTATATTAACTAATTTCAGATGTCCATGCAATAGTTTTTTACCATTTAAATGTAATAATTCCACCTATTATAACTACAAGGCCGATAACCTTACGCCATTCAAACGGAACACGTTCCACACCAAAAAGTCCGAATACTTCTATCAGATACGCTATTACTATCTGTGCCGTAACTATAAAAATAACGGATTTTGCCGGTCCGAGCCCCTGCATGGACTGTATGACTGTGTATGTTATAAATGCGCCTGCCACTCCTCCAAGAAGCATATATTTCGGTGTAACATGTGCAACAGAAATCAGAGACGATTCACGCCCTGTAACGAACCATGCGATAAGACATATAATAAGCGCCGTCGCCTGAACAAATGACGCCGACGTCCATATGGATGTCTGTTTGGTCACTTCTGTATTAAACACTCCTTGAATACTCATAAGCGCTCCTGAAATTATAGCTGTTATAATGCCCCAGAACATATATATAAACCTCCAAAACATAATATCAGACGGAAATATACATCCGCCTGATATTATTGTTACCTGATATTCATACATTTAACCATTATTTAACCCATAAGTTTCAGCGCAAAATAATCATCATGTATACGGTTATCTGTTCTGGCATTAATAATATATCTGTCTCTGAGCCATTCCAGGCACATATTAAACCAGCAGTGAATACCTATATCCCTTGTCGTAAAATCATTTACCGACATATTATCGGAATTAAGCATACCATGGTCGCCCGGCTCAAAACAATGCAGTTCAAACGGAACATCATTATCTGACAGAGCTCTTGCAAGATTAAGCGACTGATTACACGATACGAACCTGTCGCCAAAGCTTGTCACAATATATGCCGGAGGCGTATTCTTATCTATCAGAATATCACATCTTAATATTTTTTCATTACCATTCTCGTCTGTATATCCCGGAATGTCCACGCCTACACAAGGATATAGAAGTATCATTTCATCAGGTCTTGCCATATGCTCATCTGTATCACAAAGCTTAAGCAGTTCCCTGTCCTTATATAACGTTCCTGCACATAAAGCGACATGCGCTCCGGCTGAAAATCCTGCCACAGCTATCCTGTCACTTATTATATTCCATTCATCTGCATGATTTCTTACAATAGAAATTGATTTTATTACACATTTTTGCGGATTTGGATAAACCGCCTCGTCACATATAGGGTATCTTAATACAAATGCATTAAATCCTCTTGTAAAAAATGCAAGCGCAGCAGGTTCCGTCTCATGCGGAGTTATATATCTGTAACCGCCTCCCGGACATACAATAACGCACGGCCTCTTAAAATCGTCCTCGTCCTCATCATGTATAAAACCGGTAAGCTCATTTTTACAGTCATCAAATAACCTCATACTAAATGTTCTCATCAAAAATCTCCTTAAGTATAGTTATCATTTCATCAACATCATCACGGCTTATTATAAGCGGAGGAAGGAAACGTATTATATTACTTCCTGCCGATATAAGCACAAGGCCTTTTTCTAATGCCTTTGACAATATGTCTTTAACTTCACAGTTAAATTCGAGCCCCTGCATCATTGCCATTCCTCTGTGAGCTGTAATGAACTCATAATCCTCTTTAATTTCTTCAAGCTTCTGATAAAGATATTCGCCGGTTTCACACACATTTTCAAGTATACCGTCTTCTTCAAATATCTGAAAGCATACGTCAACCGCCGATGTTACGAACGGGTTTCCGCCATATGTGCTTCCATGATCACCCGGTTTTAATGAAGCAAATTTTTCAAGACATGCAAATGCGCCAACCGGAACTCCGCATCCGATTCCTTTTGCGGTAGTTATTACATCAGGAACAATATTATAATTCTGGTATGCAAACATTTTGCCGCTTCGTCCCATTCCGCACTGAACTTCATCAAGTATCATCACTATATTATTCTTGTCACATATATTTCTTATTTCAGAAAGAAACTCTTTATCTGCTACATGTATGCCGCCCTCACCCTGAATAGTTTCAAGAATTATTGCACATGTCTTATCAGATACAAGCGCACGCACGCTTTCAATGTCGTTATAATCTGCAAATTTTACATCAGTAAGAAGCGGACCGTACGGCGACCTGTAAGAATCAGTTCCCGTTACCGATACTGCTCCGATGCTTCTTCCGTGAAATGAATGGTTGAATGCAATAATCTCATTGCACTCATCATTTTTTTCTTCATGAGCATATTTTCTTGCAAGCTTAAGCGCTCCTTCAACTGCCTCTGCGCCGCTGTTCGTAAAAAATACTTTATCCATGCCTGAAGCCTTCGTATATCTTTTAGCCGCCGAAAGAAGCGGTTCCGAATAAAAATAATTTGAAACATGAAGAAGTTTTCCAAGCTGCTCTGAAAGCCTGTCAGTATATTTTTTATATCCGTATCCTAATGCATTGACGCCGATTCCCGAAAAGAAATCAAGGTACTCTTTTCCTTCCGTATCAAAAAGCCTTACGCCCTCTCCTTTTTCAAATATTACCGGAAACCTGTTATATGTATGCAAAAGAGCTGTGTCGTCCATAATATCCTCCTATTTTTGTGCCGCTTCATGCGCATAAAGCGACGTCTGGTTATCTATAATTGCAGTTCCTATACCTTTCTTTGTAAAGAACTCAAGAAGCAGGCAGTGCTCCTTACGTCCGTCAAGTATATGTACGCGGCTTACTCCGTTCTTTACCGCATCAATACAGTTTCTGAGCTTAGGAAGCATTCCTCCGCCTATAAATCCGTCTTTTATCATTTTATTAGCTTCATTAAGCGTAAGTATTGATATAAATGTACTCTTGTCATTAGGGTCCATGCAGACGCCCTCGATATCAGTCATAAACGCAAGCTTTTCTGCATTAAGGGCTGACGCTACTGCACATGCGGCATCATCAGCATTAATGTTATAAGTGTTATATTTATCATCCAGACCGATTGGCGCAATTACAGGTATAAAATCATTATCGAGAAGAGTCTGTATAAGCTCAGTATTAACACTCTTAACCTGTCCTACATATCCGATATCCTGTCCGTTCACAGTCTTTTTATCTACCATAATTGTAGCGCCGTCTTTGCCGCTTATTCCGGCAGCTTTAACCCCAAGCTGTTCAATCATTGCAACAAGGTGCTTATTAACTTTATTAAGCACCATTTCGGCAATTTCCATTGTATCAAGGTCTGTAACCCTGAAACCTTCAATAAATTCAGGAGTCTTTCCCGAAAGCTTAACCCATTTGCTTATTTCTTTTCCTCCGCCGTGTACGATTATCGGATGCATTCCGACAAGCTTAAGAAGAGCGACGTCTTTCATCATGCTTTCCTCAAGATGCTTGTCAAGCATTGCGCTTCCGCCGTATTTTACAACAACAATCTTATTATTGAAATCACGTATATAAGGAAGAGCTTCAACAAGCGTTTCAGCTTTACCTATCATCTCATTCATTGATTCACGCGAATATTGTACATTAGTCTCCATTACCATTTATCTCCCTTCATATTATGAGCGGTAGTCGCCGTTAATTTTTACATAATCATATGTCAAATCGCATCCCCATGCGCATGCCTCATATTCTCCGCTCTTCATATCGCATATTGCGGTTACTTCTTTATCAGACAATATTTTTGTCGCATATTCTTCACTATATCCCGTAGACATTCCGTCCTCAACAAGCTTAAGCTTACCGCTTACGCTTTCTATATACAAATCTACTTTTTCAGGGTCAAATTCTTCTCCCGAATAACCGAGAGCACAAAGTATTCTTCCCCAGTTAGCGTCGCTTCCGTATACGGCAGTCTTAACAAGATTGGACGTAATAACTGATTTTGCAAGAATCCTTGCGCTTTCCTTGCTTTTTGCTCCTGTAACTTTTGCTGCAAACAGCTTTGTAGCTCCTTCTCCGTCAGACGCCATCAGCTTTGCAAGTGTCTCAGCTACGGTTTTTAACCCGTTATAGAATTTTGTATATTCATCGCTGCCGGCTTTTATGGTCTCATTTTCAGCTTTACCGTTAGCCATAACTATTACCGAGTCATTAGTTGACGTATCCCTGTCTACCGATATCATATTAAATGTATCGTTTACTGCATCAGATACGGCTTTCTGCAATAAACTCTTTTCTATAACCGCATCTGTTGTTATAACGCATAGCATAGTTGCCATATTCGGATGAATCATTCCCGAGCCTTTTGACATTCCTCCTATGGTAACAGTCTTTCCGCCTATGTCAATGCTTACTGCGGCTTCCTTTGAAACTGTATCGGTTGTCATAATCGCACGTGCCGCAAGCGTTGCAGCTTCCTCAGAATCAGAAAGGCTTTTACTTAAAAGCTCAAATCCTTTTTTCATAGGTTCTTTTACAAGCTGCATTCCTATAACGCCTGTAGACGCCGTACACACATCATACATATCTACTCCGAGCTCATCCGCCATCCCTTTTGCCATCCACTCGTTATACTCTATTCCTTCTTTTCCTGTACATGCGTTGGCAATTCCGCTGTTAAGTACAACCGCACGTATAGTTTCCTTTTCTGATATTATTTTTTTATCCCATTTTACCGGAGCTGCCTTTACTACATTTTTTGTAAATGTACCGGCACATACCGCAGGACATTCTGAATACACAAGCGCCATATCCAGCCTGTCCGTATATTTTATTCCGCATGCTGCCGCCGCTGCCTTAAATCCTTTTGCGGCTGTCACGCCGCCTTTAACAGTATTCATATTACATTCTCCTTATATTTAATGTTTTGCTGACTTAGCAAATTTAACATATTATATATTCACTGAACATGTTACCGTCTGTATAATCAAGGGAAAAACGGAGCATATTTAAGTCCGCAGGCTTCATCAAGCCCGAACATAATATTCATACTTTGGACCGCCTGTCCCGCAGCGCCTTTTACAAGATTATCCATTGCTCCCATCATAATTACTCTGTTAGTACGGGAATCCTTTTTAATTCCGACATCTACAAAATTACTTCCTTCCACCCATCTGGTTTCAGGACATATTCCCTTATCAAGAACTCTTACAAAATACTCTTTATCATAGTAGGAATGGTAAATGTCAAACATCTCATCTTCTGTTATATCTTTTTTCAGATTGGCATATGCAGTAACAAGTATTCCTCTGTTCATAGGCACAAGATGAGGTGTAAAATTAATTACAACATCCTCGCCGCTTGCATATGAAAGCTGTTCTTCTATCTCAGGAGTATGTCTGTGAGTTGCAACTCCGTATGCTTTTATGCTCTCGTTGACTTCACAGTAAAGGTTGGCAACTTTTGCGCCTCTTCCGGCTCCGCTTGTTCCTGATTTTGCATCTATTATAATAGAATTCATATCAATTAATCCCTCTTTTGCAAGCGGATATATTGATAAAAATGAACATGTAGGATAACATCCCGGATTAGCAATAAGCCTTGCGGATTTAATCTTGTCTCTGTTAATTTCACAAAGTCCATATACTGCTTCAGGAATAAACTGCGGCGTAGGGTGATTTATCTGATACCATTTTTCATATGCAGCAACATCTTTAATTCTGAAATCAGCGCTAAGGTCAATAATCTTGGTTTTCTCAAGAATCTCTTCATTAACAAGCGATGCACACAGTCCCTGCGGCGTTGCCGTAAATATTACATCAGCTTTTTCGGAAAGCTCAGAAATATTTTCTCCTTTACATACATCTTCTACTATCTGAAACATATTACCGAATACTTCAGAAAACTTCTTATCGACATAACTTCTGGAACCATACCAGATAATCTCTGCTTCCGGGTGATTCATAAGAATTCTTACAATCTCTGCTCCCGCATACCCGGTTGAACCGATAATTCCAACCTTCATAATAAACCTCCGTTATAATCTTTCAATTGAAGGTTACTATTCACGGCACGCCTCATTCATGCAAGCATGACGAGACTTTGTCTAAAACGATTGAACCGTGAATAGTAACATTTAAAGCATACTATACACCACCAACAATCCATATGCAAGTATTTATTTATTTTTATACATTTTTTGTGCAAATATGCATAATTATATGTATATTTATACAGTTTATACGCTTTTTATGCAAAAATAATGATTAAATTTACATTTGCTTATTGCATAATAATATATCGTGGTGTATATTAAGTAAAGATTATTATTAGGATTGTACAAATTGCGAAGCAATGGAGCAATCCGTCAACATTAAAACACTAACATAGGAGGATTCATTATGAAGGAAAAAGTTGTTCTTGCTTACTCAGGCGGTCTTGACACTACTGCTATTATCCCTTGGTTAAAAGAGAATTTTGACTATGACGTTATATGCTGCTGTATAGACTGCGGACAGGGTGAAGAATTAGACGGACTTGAAGAAAGGGCTAAATCATGCGGCGCAGAAAAGCTGTATATCGAAGATGTTACGGATGAATTCTGTGATGAATATATAGTTCCGTGTGTTATGGCTAATTCAATTTATGAAAATAAGTATCTTCTCGGTACTTCAATGGCAAGACCTGTTATAGCAAAGCGTCTTGTTGAGATTGCAAGAAAAGAAGGCGCAACTGCAATATGTCACGGCGCTACAGGCAAAGGTAACGACCAGATTCGTTTTGAGCTTGGAATCAAGGCTCTTGCACCTGATATTAAGATTATCGCTGCATGGAGAAATGACAAATGGACTATGAACTCACGTGAAGAAGAGATTGAATACTGCAGACAGCATGGAATCAACCTTCCGTTCTCTGCTGATTCAAGCTACAGCCGTGACCGTAATCTCTGGCATATAAGCCATGAGGGACTCGAACTTGAAGACCCTGCTAACGAGCCTAATTATGATCATCTTCTTGTTCTTGGCACAACCCCTGAGAAAGCGCCTGATGAAGGCGAGTATGTTACAATGACATTTGAAGGCGGCGTTCCTAAGAGTGTCAACGGCAAGGAAATGAAAGTTTCTGATATTATCAGAACACTTAATGAGCTTGGCGGAAAGCATGGAATCGGTATTGTTGATATTGTTGAGAACCGTGTTGTAGGAATGAAATCACGCGGCGTATATGAAACACCGGGCGGAACAATTCTTATGGAAGCACACCAGCAGCTTGAAGAGCTCATACTGGACAGAGATACATATACAATGAAAAAGGATATGGGCAATAAGCTTGCTGATATCGTATATGAAGGCAAATGGTTCACTCCTCTTCGCGAGGCTGTACAGGCTTTCATCGAATCAACACAGAAATATGTAACAGGTGAAGTTAAATTTAAGCTTTACAAAGGAAATATCATTAAAGCCGGAACCACATCACCATATTCACTTTATAATGAAAGCATCGCATCATTTACAACGGGCGACCTTTATGACCACCATGATGCAGAAGGCTTCATTAATCTCTTCGGTCTTTCATGCAAGGTTCGTGCAATGAAAATGGCAGAGGTTGAGAAGAATAAGTAATGATATTACATGCTTTATATAATGAGCGCTGCCGTACTAATCACATTTAGTGCGGCAGCATTATATTTTTACAATTTTCTAAACACAACCGATACTTTTAAAACATCTCCCTCTTTTTCCGCAAATACTTCACCATCCATCTGCTGCATGAGCTTACGGCATATATACAGTCCAAGTCCGCTTCCGGGAACTTTTTCTGAATTTGAGCCGCGCCAGAAGCTATCGAATATATGAAGTATTTCATTATCTGATAATGTACAGCCTGCATTGCTTATAGTTACAAGCCTACAGTCTTCTTCATCTGAAAAAGCAATATTTACCGGACTTCCTGCTCCGTATTTCACCGCATTTTCCATTATATTCTGAAGCACTTCAACGGCACGTTCCCTATCCCCTTTTATAAGGCAGTCAGAATATGGCTCGACAACAAAGCCAACTTTAAGATATCCCAGTTTATCTTTATAATATATATTAATTTCATCTATGACCGAAGACATATAAAACTCACCGGGACATACTTTAAGATTAAGAAAATCTTCATTTGACGCTGCTGCAAGCTGGGAAAGATATCCTTCTATATCATCTGCTCTGTCATTAATATTCTCTGCAATTTCAATCTGTCTGTCACCTTCGTAAAGATTTTTAGATAATGCTTTAGCATACAGCTTAATTGCAGACAGAGGTGTTTTTATGTCATGCATAATTGAAAGAAGAAGCGTCTTATTTTCTTTCTGAAGACGAAGCTCTTCTTGTTTCTGGACCTCTAACTGTTCACGCAGCAAATCCATTCCCCATATAAATCTTCCGAAATACCGGCTTTTACTCTCTTTTAACGGAGTATTTAAGTTTCCTTTTGACAATTCGTATGGAAGCTCACGCAGATGATAAAACGGCGCCAGAATCCGCAATCGCAGAAATATAAGTATACCAAGTAATAATACAGCCATAACGCCAAGAGAAATATTTACAATTAATGTAATTAACAACATGTTTTCATTATCATTATGCGTGTAATCAAATCTATATAACTCTCCGTTAATTACTCTCAAAATATAATCATTATTTCCGCCCTGCAAAAAAGAATAATCATTTGCATTATTTGCTTTGCTGACTGAAATAATGAGTGGATATTTTGTCAAATCTGTTTTTTTAAGACCATTTATCTCAATATCATATGCCGCACGCTCAATTTGAACGCGGTATTCACGAGCCATATATTTATCTGCATTAAGAATGCATAGATTAGACACCGCAAATACGGCAATAATAACAGCGGTAATTATATATAAAAGTAAATTAAATGATTTCATATTCACTCCTCAAAGCGGTATCCGACTCCCCAGACGGTTATTATATGATTTGGTATTTTTTCACGAAGCCACTTAATATGAACTGTAAGAGTCTGCGGCTCGGAAAAGCTTTCATAACCCCATATTTCATTAAAAATTGCTTCCTTTGAAAGCGTTTTTCCCGTATTTTTCATTAAATATGCCAAAAGCTCATATTCTTTAACAGTCATTTTAATCTCTATATCATTTACATATACTGTCCGACGTGTTGTATCTATTTTTATATTACCGCAGGAAATAATGTCGTTATCATATCTGCGTTTGAAAATACCGTTTATTTTAGCCAGCAGTATATCAATATCATAGGGCTTTTCAATATAATCATCAGCTCCAATCATAAGTCCATTTAACTTATCTTCCTTTTCACCTTTTGCGCTTACTATAATTATTGGTGTGTTGTTGTTTTGGCGAATCCTTTTACATACGGCAAATCCGTCAACATCCGGAAGCATAATATCAAGCAGAACAAGCCGCGCGCCTTCCTTTTCAAAAAAATCCGCGCCTTTCTGTCCGGTTTCCGAAAGATGTACGCTGTAACCGTCTGCCATAAGGAAATCACAAAGCAAAATCCCTATTTCTTTGTTGTCCTCAATTACTAAAATATCAATCATAAGAATCCTTTCTTATAATTACCAGCCCATTTCCATAAGCCAGTTATTAACCGTGCGCTCTCTGGTTCTTAATTCATTTTTTTGTGTAAATAAACCGAGATTATATTCTCCTGCAATATTTCCATCAGTAATATACAGCACTCTTGAACATTTCGCTGCAACCTTTATATCATGGGTAACAAGTAATATTGTCGTTCCCTCTGCATTAATCTTTATGAGCTCATCCATAACTTCATCAGAAGAAGCCCTGTTTAACGCCCCTGTCGGTTCGTCCGCAAATATCATTTTAGGATGATTAATCATACTACGGCATATACATGCTCTCTGCAGCTGCCCGCCCGACACCTCGCTTATATCATTGTCGGCAACTTCAATTATTCCAAGCTTTCTCATAAGTTCTTTTCCGTACTCAGCCTTTTCTTTACGGCTCTTTGTATTGCGCTTTGACTGATATGACGGCAGTAAAATATTATCAAGAACCGTAAGGTTTTTCATCATATACATCTGCTGAAATATAAATCCCATTTCATCAAGCCTCAGGTCTGCAAGTTCTTTTTGTGACATTAAAGATATATCTTTTCCACAAAATAATGATTTTCCTGCCGTTAGACTATCCATTCCCGACGCTGCATATAAAAGAGTAGATTTTCCCGAACCTGACGGTCCCATTATTGCAACCATTTCTCCTTCACAAATATTAAAATTCACATTTTTTAACACATTATTCTGTCGTTTGTTTACAATATAAGTTTTGCATAAATCTTTAATTTCAAGTACATTTTTCATTATAATAAACCTCCTGCTGTTATTATTCAATATCCGCCGTGTCAGCCGGTGTGATTTTACGCATATACTGGGCTGTAAGCCACGCCGCAAACAAGGTAAACACCATCATTAATAAAGGATATACCGCTAAAACTTCAAACACTTTTATTTCAAAATCAATACTCATCGCTCCCATCATTTTAAATACAGGTTCACTCAAAAGATTGGTAAACGGTATGAATAATACTGCATTTATAACCATAGAAACAAATATAACTATAAATATTCTTAATACATGCCAGCATATAACTGTATTGTTTTTAAAGCCTATTGCTTTAAGCAGCGCTATTTCGCTTTTTTCTTTGGAAATAAACGAGCGCTCCATTAGCACTACTATTAATACGCTGATAAGTAAAACAATAATTATTACTAACATTTTTATACCGTTAATTATTGATGAAATACCTCCTATCATATCATCTATATATTCCCCGCCGCTGCACATTATTTCAGTATCAGGAAAAAGCTCTTGTAATTTGTGGGCATTGGATGAAAGAGCTTTTGCATCCGGTTTGTCATTAAAACTTATCTGATAACAGCCAATTCCCATTAACTGTGCAAAATCAGGGTCAGCGTCCTGATGCAATCTGATTCCTTCGCCCAAATTACTCATACTCTGAAACATTGCCGTTATAAGGTACTCTTTTTTTCCGTTAAGCTCCGATATAATAATTTTATCACCTATATCTGCATTCAGCTTTTCCCCGATTTTGTCGGTAATCGCAATCTCCCCTGCATTCTGTGGGGCTGTTCCTCTTATGTACGTATAGCCGGAAGTATCAGTTCCAACACCATAAAACACAACTGATTTGCACTTTCTGTCTCCGTTTTCTGCCGTAAGCTTCATCATTACTTCAATAGATACTTTTCCCGGCATATCATTTTCCGCCATAAAATTTTCTATATCCGAAATTCTTTTTTTAGCGGCTTTTTTTCCGTTATTATTTGCAAAATACGGCATCGCGTCCGCATCTGAAATATATAAGTCTGTCTGCTGCAGACCGAACCATGTAACAAGCTTATCGCTCTTTAATGTATTAGCCGTATTTGCAAGTACCGAAATAAGCAAAAAACTCAGTGAAAATGTAATAATCATTACAATATATCGTTTAATACTGCTTGAAATATCATTTACTGCCATAAATAAACATGGCCTCTGTCTGCTTTTTGTAAGTGAAACAATACCTTTTCTTCCAAATCTTTCCCCGATTTCTCCGCTTCTTATAGCATCCATCGGTGTAAATTTCTTTATTTTTCCTGTGCACCTAAAGCTGAACAGTATGACAAATAACGCCGCCAAAACCGCCGTTACAAAATTAAGAATATATCCTTTCTCACTTTGAATAACAATATTTTTTGAAACACTGTCAGTTAACATATTGCCAAACGGTATTCCAAAAAAGAATCCGATTATAGAACCTGTAACCGAAATGGATAAATATTTCATCAGATATAAAAACCTTATTTTCGTGTTATGTATACCTATTGCTTTCATAACACCTATTTCACGAAACTCCTCTTCCAAAGTAAAATTAATAGTGAATCTAAGAACAACAAATGCTATCAGAATTATAAATATACTGAAAATAAGAAGCACAGCGGCTGTCAGCGTATCCATCATATATGTCATTTTCATAGTATTTTTTGTTGCGGTAAATAATGCGCTGTCCAAAACTTCCGATACTTCTGCTTCAAGTGCAGACACATCATCACTGTTGATAAATCCAACACCTCCGCAGTACGAAGCTGCGGCGCTTTCATTATACAGCATATTAAAATCATTTACATTTAACAGATATCTGTTCATTGACATCATATCAGAGCCAATAAATGCATCCTTAACAAATCCGGCAATTTTTAAATCAAGACTCGCTTCGCCAATCGTTATATTTAACTTATCTCCTATTTTTAAATCTAACTTTTTAGCTGCCTGCCTGTGAATATATACCTCTCCTTTATTTACAGTTTCAACCGGGGTATTGTCTTCATAAAAATACTTTATTCCTGAATAATCAAAAGCAGATATTAACGGCGTATTTGTTACATTTACAGCCTCGCCTTCATGATTAATCATTCCCGTTGATATTGCATATATAACCGGTTCTGCCTTATACGAAGATATATTTTCAAATTTATCTAACATTTCTGCGAGATTAATCTTTTCATCTTCCATAGTCTTCACTGCAACATAATAATCGGACATCCCCGCCATATCAAAATAGTTGTCCAAAGCAGTCGTTACCGTAACAATATTATTAACGCTGCTTGAAACAAACATAGACGAAAGAATAACGAAAACCAACATAATGATATTCATTGTTTTTTTCCGCTTCAGGTCTTTTTTCAAAATACTAAAATACATTAAATAAAGCTCCTTTCGTTGTTGTAGGAAAATCATATCACGGGAATTATTAAATAATCCTTAAATAGAATGAAGTAGGACGAACTCTCCTATTAAATGAAATAAAGAACCCTGTGTACTATCACAGGATTCTTTATACTGTACATAGGATTGTTCAATGCAGTTTATAGCTGCAAATGATTATAAAACCCTTCAAGTCCTTCTAATATATCCTCATATGTCCTATGAAAATCTCTTGTATACCAAGGGTCAGCCACATCCTGGTCTCTGCCTGCATAATCAAGCAGTTTTTTAACTTTTCCTTTAGGGTCTCCGCCTGTCATTCTCATAAGATTCTTAAAATTCATGGAGTCCATGCAGATAATATAATCATACATCTCATAATCTTCTTTTTCAAAATGTCTTGCGGTCTTTCCACTGCAGTTGATACCGTAATAATTCAGCATCTTTCTTGCAGGCGGATATACGGGATTACCTATCTCATCGTAGCTTGTTGCTGCAGAGCTTATAAGGAAATCCTTTTCCCTGCCCTCTTCTTTTACTAATTTTTTGAACATAAATTCTGCCATCGGCGACCTGCAGATGTTACCAAGGCAGACGAATAATACTTTTATCATATATTTCTCCTATCTCGAAATGCCCAGAAAACACCCGGTTTTGTGGTGGTTTATCTGGTTTTTCCGGCACTCGGATTTTTTTGTTCATTTGCTACACTTTATACTCTATTATGGCATATCGTGGCACATTATATCCCTGTGTAGTAAAATCGTAGTAGAAATTGGGTGTTCACTTTTTACATTGTTTTCTACTGAAGCAACCAGTCAATTAGGTATAATGATTTGATTCCTTCGTAGGATTTTATATAATTCCTATCCATTGATAAAACAATTTTTTCATAATTGTCGGGTATCATTCTAAGTGGACGCAGTTCTCTCTCCCTTGTTTCTTCGGACTGCATACTTTCTGTAACCTGTATATATATTTTATCATCGGGTTTCTCAGCCACGAAGTCGACTTCTTTATCTCCCACTTTGCCGATATACACACGATAATCTCTTCTGATAAGTTCCAAAAAGACTATATTTTCTATAATATGCCCTCTATCTCCATCACGGTATCCAAGCAGCATATTGCGAAATCCCATATCTATGATGTAATTTTTCCCAAGTGTTTTTAACAATTGCTTTCCTTTTACATCATATCGGCCTACCGAATAAAATACAAATGCGCTACGTAGCATAGATATATATTTATCTACAGTTTTCCCGGCTACATTTTTTCCTTTGGTCTTCTGTATATCACCTTCGTCAGCCAATACATTTCCTATATTGTTTGGTGAAGTGATACTACCTATATTGGAACATAAAAACATCACTATCTTCTGTAGCATATTTTGGTCTGCTGAATCATTACGCTGTAAAATATCACGCAGCACAACAGTAGAATATATCCCTTCTAATGCCTGGTTGCTTCGTGCCTCATTAAACTGATATTCCCTCAGAATCGGCATTCCGCCAAACTGCAGATATCTTTGAAATTTCTCCTCCAAGGTTACGGCAGATTCAAACTCATAGAAGTCCAAAAATTCCTTAAACGATAATGGCAATACTTTTATTTCAACATATCTTCCTGATAAAATCGTCGAAAACTCTGTCGAAAGAAGATAAGCATTGGAACCTGTTATATAGATATCCACATCGAAATCCAAGCGAAATGACTCGATTGCCTTTTCCCAATGCTCCACCACTTGCAATTCGTCAAATATCAGATAGGTTCTTCCAGCCTTGGCAATACGCTCACTGACATAATCGTAAAAGGACAGGTAATCCGTCAGTTTTCTATATTTCAAGGATTCCAAATTCATATAAATAATGTTATCTTCGGGTACACCGTCATCAACCAAATACTGATAAAACAAATCAAGGATGGATGACTTCCCACATCTGCGTATACCGGTTACTATCTTAATCAAATCTACATCTCTATTTTGAATCAGTTGTTCCACATATGACGGACGATTTATAAGCGTATTCATGAAGCACCTCCTTACTTTCTTTATCATCCATTATATCCACAACTTCGCAATTGTCAACAGTTTCATACTTGCAAGTCAAAAACTTTTTATGTTTAGATGTTTTTCGACTTAATTTTCTAAAATTTTTTTCGTTGAAAATATACTGCATTGGCGGCATCCCTGCACTCTATTTCAAATGTTCTCATAGTATCCTCTATCTCCTGTTATAATGCCATATTTATAAGCAAAAAAAAGAATCAGATTGAATTAAGCTCTTATCTGATTCTTTTTTTATAAATCAACGTGTCCAATAAACACACCTTGTAAAAATGCAAATTTTATTATTCTATACACCAGATGACCTTCTATCTACAAAACACTCTCTCAATCAATATATACCACAAGTCATTCCTACTCATACGTCTGTACCATCAGCATTATATTTGTATTTTAAAGCCTCAAGTACCGCATCAATTACATCAATACCAAAATCCTTTTTAGATACATTCATTGACTTGAGCATTTTCTTATTCTTTCTAAATGATTTCCATAATAATCTTTTATCTCTGTCATTCAAGGCAATCTTATATAAGAAATTTGCCAAAGAAACAATTAAAGTCTTATGCTCCTTACACAATTCATCCTGCTCTTTTCTGTCTTCCCATGAAATATAATCATTATAATCTTTATCAGAATACTTAGGTTGCAGCCCCTTAATAGGGTTTATCAATAACTGCGTTGATGACGACATCAAATCAACATATGAACCTAATTCATACTGTTGTGCCTCACTCATTTTATTGTAATCAATTCCGAAAATATTAATCTTCTCAATGGCTCTTACTAATTTTACACTCTCATCAACAATTCGGGTTATACGCTCATTAAGCTCAACTATAGCCACATCATATGACTTTACATCCCTTTCACTAATAAGCGTGAAAACATCTTCTATATGTTTTTTATCACTCTTTGTCTTCCAAAAAAATATGCCGTTTGTTATCAATACAACACCGGCTATCGCCCATCCTACCGGACCAGCTAATGCAAGAAAGGCTTCACCCGCAGCCATTCCTCCTCCACCCGTAGCAAGTGCACCACCGCCTAACCAGGCTAAGCATTTGTTGCTGCAGCGCCGCTTAATGTTGAAATAGCAGTTCCGGTTGATGCAACTCCGAAAGTTGTAGCGACTCCCATTGCTACTGCGGGCCCCATAGTTACAACTGCAACACCTACTCCTACTCCTGCTCCCGCAACGCCTACGCCTGCATTCTTCACCGCTGCTTCTTTATAATCTTTTTCTATCTTTTCGGCTTTTTGCTTCCAATTCAAGCGAATCTGTTTTAGCTCTTCATACTGTAGCTTCTTCTCAAGCTAATCGTTGAGAGAGCAGCAAGAATAAATCCTGCTGCTCTTTGTAAACTAATATTTTTATACTGCTCTAAACATACTTTGTGTTGTCAACAATGCATTTACATAGTTAAAATTACATCTTCCCAATTCGATACTCGCATTTCTCTTATCTCGAAATGCCTAAAAATGCCCAGTTTTACGTTGGTTTAGTCAGTTAATTTAGGTCTTTTTTACTTCTTCATAAGCCCTGCACCTGCATTCCATGCCTTACCAACCTGTTCACCAGACACATAATATCCATGCTGGAACTGGTCAAAGATAAGTGCATCAAGCTTAGCAGGGTTCACCTTACCATTTTCGTCAAGTACACTTTCCTCAGCAGCCGTATTCACAATTTTACCAACAATACAATACATACTCTCAGTTTCAACAACTTCAGCAAGTTCACATTCCATAACAACAGGAAACTCTTCAACAATCGGTGCATCAACATGACGGCTCTTTGTTGCTGTATAGCCCGTCCTCTCAAATTTATCCGCCATCTTATTTCCCGTAGCAATTCCAAAGAAATCCGCCACATCCATATGCTTTCTATCTGCAATGCTTACCGTAAATGCTTTTCTGTTAAGAATATTCTGTGTTGTCTTATGGTCTTCATCAATGAATAACGCAATTCTGTCCTCATTACAAATCATACCCCATGCTGCATTCATTACATTTACCCTGTCATTCTCTCCATATGCCGCAACCATAAGAACCGGCATTGGATATACTGCCTGCACTACACCTAAATCTTGTTTCATAACAAACTCTCCTTTTCATTTTTATATTGAAGTTCCAAATTCATATGCTTCATCTAATTCTTTTTTGCCATATTTGTAATTGACTTTGTAAATATTTATCACTATAATTTTAACAAGCATTTACTTTTATAACAAGTACGCACATTAAAGATATATACTATCTCGGAGGAAAGTATCTATGGCAAAAGAATGTATTACAAACTGCAAGCTCGAAGACACCGGATTTAATTATACTATGTCGCTTATCCAAGGAAAATATAAAATGTTCATACTGTACACTCTTATGGAATTTGAAGTTGTCCGTTTTAACGAAATGCAAAAGTATATCGGTGGAATCACATACAAAACACTCAGTTCTACTCTAAAACAATTAGAAGCGTCTGGTCTTATCAATCGTAAAGAATATCCCCAGATTCCACCAAAGGTTGAATACAGTCTCACCGAACGCGGAAAATCACTTATTCCGATTCTGGACCAAATGTGCGACTGGGGTGATAAACATCGTAAATAATATAAAAACACCCCTTCTTGCTATATATCTACAACCCTTTTTCTTATACGCAAGATACTCTTCTCTTTGAACCACCGCTCTTCAGTTATCCTTCATCTGTAATACTGATACAACAAATGCAAGTACGCCTAAAGCTGTTATAATAACTCCTGCAATACGCATAGATAATACACTAACATTTTTATCTGTAGTACTGTGCCTGAGCTTCAAACATTTTTGCATAAATTCCTTCCGGAATTTTAATCAGTGAATCATGATTTCCATACTCTGCAATTTTTCCATCTGAGAAAACAGCAATTCTATCACAAAACCTGCAGCTTGATAAACGATGCGAGATATAAAATGCCGTTTTATTACCAACCAATGTATGAAACTGTCTATAAATCTCGTACTCTGCCACAGGATCAAGCGCTGAGGTAGGTTCATCTAAAATAATAACCGGCGCATCCTTTTGCAATGCTCTTGCAATCGCAATCTTTTGCTGTTCACCGCCTGAAGGCTCAATTCCCTCTTCATCAAAGATAGTAAACACCAAGGTGTCAATTCCGTTTTTATTCTTTTCTATAAGCCCGTCAAGTTCAACCAATTTCATTAATTCATTCAGCTTCTTGTTATCTTCCTCTGTGCGTTCAGACGCATCCTTTTGTAATATATTTTCACCAATTGAAAATCCAAACAACTTGAAATCCTGAAATACCGGTGCAAACTGCTTCATATACTCCTGATAATCATATTCTTTAACATCCTTACCGTCCATAAGAATCTGTCCGGCAGTCGGATCATACAATCGGCACAACAATTTAATGAAAGTCGTCTTGCCGGCGCCATTAAGTCCCACTATAGAAAGCTTTTCTCCCGGATTAATGGTGATATTAATATCATCCAGAATTAACTTGTCTGTATTCGGATAAGCGAAACTTACATGCCTGAATTCAATCGTATGTAAACCATCTTTTACAGCATCATGATTTTTCTCTATTGCTTCCGGATATTCCATAAAAACGACATACTCATAAGCATAATTACATTTTTTAATTAGCTCCTGAATATTCCATATCAGACCGTTCAGGGTAGAATCAAGCGCACCACTGGCTTCAATAATCTGCGTAAAAATACCAATTGTAATCTTAGCTGCTACAACCAGCATTCCGGTATACATATATAACGCTAAATTCATAAGAGTTCTTGCAAGCACTGAGTATTTTTTATATTTAAAACCGGTATCTCCCTGCCATTTCCATGCATCGTTGCTGACCTGTGAGTTCTTTCTCCATCTGTTAACCAGCATATCTTTGGCGTCATAGAGACGCACGTCTTTACCATATCGAAAATCCACTATTGTCCAACCAAAATAACCAAATAAACGATTAACCTTTGACAACCTGTTGAACGCCTCAATATCTACCTTATTACATTTTGCTGTTACGAAGCTGTTGGCTATTACAAAAAGCGTAATGAACAAAAGCATCCAAGGAGCATTCAAAGCAATAATTGTAATAAAACCAACTATTTTAAATATGTTTCCAAAAAACATAAATACCTGCTCTGCAATACCATATACCCCTCCTGAATACCAAGTCATTCCGGTTTTTGCGCGGTCAAGCTGATCAAGCGCAGCTTTGTCCTCTGTAAGCTGGAAATCCAGATTCATAGAATGCATACCTATCTGCATTGTGAAATAATTACTTAACCTCTCCTGATATTTACTCAGTTGACAATTTAAGCCATCCTGCAAAATACCTAATATGCATTCCGTAACAATAAGAACTGCTGCCAGAGCAATCAATCTATGTATATTCTTTTCCCCGCAAATCTCATCCACAATCATCGGCGTAAGTACTATTCCAATAAAAGGCATACATATTTGAATTATTGTTTTTATAAATTCCATGACAAAAAACCAGGGATATTTTTTTGCTGCCGTACCAAAAAGAGTTTTTACTACTGAAAATATTTTATTCATTTACATCTTCCTCCTTTTGATAATACTGAGCCTGAAGCTCAAACATGCGGGCATACTCCCCTTTCTTTTCCATCAGACTTTCATGAGTGCCGTATTCTATCATTTCGCCGCTCTTAAACATTGCAACATTATCACAAAATCTGGTAGATGCAAGTCTGTGTGAAATATATACCGCTGATTTTTTTCCTATCATTTTATCAAAGCTTTGATAAAGCCTTTGCTCTGCAATTGCGTCAAGCGCTGAAGTCGGTTCGTCAAGTACCACAATCGGCGCATTTTTATAAAGGGCTCTTGCAAGAGCCAGCTTTTGCTTTTCTCCTCCAGAAAAATCTACGCCTTCCTCATCTACAACCTTCAAAAGTTCTGTTAAGATACCCTTTTGCAGACTGTCAATCTTATCCTGCAGGCCCGCATCCACTACGCAGGAATAAGCCTTGTCTAAATCAGTATATGCAATGGATTTCATGGATATATTTTCTGCTATAGGGAAAGCAAGTACCTCGACATCCTGAAAAACAGGAGAAAAAAGCCTGTAATAATCTTGCCTTTTATAATATCTGATATCAACCCCATTTAATAAGATACATCCTTCCGTAGGGTCATATAATCTGAGCAGAAGCTTAATCATAGTTGTCTTTCCTGCACCATTAAGCCCTACAACCGCAAGCTTTTCCCCTGAAGATATTTTAAGATTCAGGTTCTTTAGCGCATATTCTTCTGCTTCAGAATAGCGATAGCTGACATTTTTGAACTCAATTATATATTCTGCCGCACTTTGAAGGCTTACAGTATCAGTTCTCTTCTGCAACTCAACAATCCCGCTGCAAACATCGGGGCATGTATGCTCGCTTGGCTCATTGCATGCGCGAGAATCAAGTTCCATAAACGACCTGAAATCATCTACCTCCAGAGAAGTTCTTCCAAAATCACCAAAACGTCTCAAAAAATTAACCAGATTACTTGAAAAAGCCATAGCAAGTGCAAAAAACAATGTAAAATTACCAACAGACATATCTTTGTTTATAACCGCATAAAATAACGCCCCATAAATAGCTGCCTTACCAATCAGCCACGCAATATTTACAACGATTGAATGAGAAAACCAAAGGTTCTGATGGTAATCAAATTTTTGCCATCTGTTTTCAAAAATCTTATGCTGTTTCTTCATCAGAAATCCCTGCATGGAAAACAACCTTATATCCTTGGCATAATCAAAATCCTGAGTCACTCTCTCCATATAGTCCATCTGTCTCCATGTATTTCCAAGCTTGTCCCAAACATTTTTCTTGTCTGTTCTAACACAAAAAACATGATATGCATACTGAATCGCAGCTAATACAATCAATACCAATACCAGCCTGATATCAAGCACAAAAACAGATATTGCTGTCACAACTACAGTTATAAAATTTACCGCAAGCGTCTCTAATAAATGCATCATTCCTTCGACGCCATTATTATTTCCACCCGTTGCCTGGCTTGCACGCTCATGAATATCCAGCGTCTCCGGCTTTTCTAAGAACTCATAATTTATGCTGAGTGCCCTCGCAACACGTTCTTCAATGATACACATACGCACATAAACATATCTGTACCATACTTTACTCGATGAAAAACTGATACCAAGCTGTAAAAGTCCTGCCGCTAATCCGCCTATAAGTACGATAGCCAGAAGTCTGGTCACTTTTTCATCGTATAAGAATTCACTGCCGACGACGTCAATTACAAGCTTTCCAAAAAAGCCCAAGTAGTAACTCATAACCGAATTGCAAATAATTCCGATGGAGGCAATAACCAATACAGACGGACAGTACTGCCTGCATTTTTTTAGAATATAAAGAGTATTGCTACATATGCCATATTCTTTATGAAAAGGATTATCATTACTTTCTTTAAACTGTCGTGCCATTCTTTCTCAGTTCCTTTCTCAGAAATGAAGACATGATATCATCACATCCAGTACAAAGTTTCCGTTCTCTGTATAACAAAGCATTTCTCCATCAAGCCTCTGCGCAGCCTCCTGTATCGTCGCAAGACCAAAGCCATGATCATGTCCTTCTTTGTCTGTAACGGGTATCGTACCCTTTTCCACATTCAGGTCATTGCGGCAGGAGTTCCTGATTCGTATAAGAAGATAATTCCTGTTATACTTCATCTGCACCGAAACCTCACGCTCTTTAGTATGAAGTCTGCTCAGCTCCTCCCATGCATTCTCCAGTCCATTAGAAAGAATCTGACACAGCTCCATATGTGGAAGCGCTTCCTCGCCTACCTGAATATCCATCTTTAATTCCACTCCCAGCTTCTGAAACCTTTGATAATAGTGGCTAAAAACAGAATTAAGATAATAATTAGCACAAATGGGACGAAGTACCGTTTCCGTCTCAGATAAAACGTTCTTGATATATAAAATTGCTTCATCTGTTTTCTCGGCTGATAAAAGCCCCGACAGGGTAACTGCATGCCCTTTCAGGTCATGCTTTAATTTCCGTATCTGCTGCTGGCTCTCAATCTGTATCTCCAGAGAACGCTTCTGCTCTGACAGCATCATCTCGCTATGCTGCTTCCTGTACAGAAGAAGCTGTCTGTACAGAGAAATAAACATAGTGGCATAAGTAAAGAACATTAAAATCAGAATCAGCACGCATACCGGGGCATCTTCCGGGCGTTCGTTGATATTGGTGGGAAAACACGTCACCACCGCTACCAATACATAATACAGCATCGTCATTCCTGCAAAAACACCCCAGCCTTTATCTACCGTTTCCTGAAGCTCCAAATATGGCTTCCTGAAATACCTATACACCAAATATTCCAAAAGTGGGAACAGAATCAGCCTGCTTACAAACATCAATACATACTGCCCGCCTCCTAAAAAAGTATCCAAAAGATTCGTTGTCGCCATCACCCACAGACAGCTTGTATCCGCAAGGCAAAAAGTAAGCAGGAATTTTCCGTTCCTGTCTTTTGAAAGAATCCAGAAATAAACGAGGCTTGGCAGCGAACATGTAAAAAGCAATAGTTTTCCCATCTGTTCATGTCCCAACACCACCAGACCAATTCCGTTCAGTATCATCAGCGATCCGATACCAACCCCTACTAATATCAATGATTTTTTTCTGTTAAAACGTGACCTAAACAACATAACGAATATCAGTGCCACATGAAACATACTCCAATAAATGGACAAATCACGAAACAGTGTATTTCCCATCACTCCACCTCCTCAAACAATATTTCCCGGTACCGTTTTTTAACCTTGTCATAATAGCGTCTGGACACCGGAATTTGTTCTCCTGCAACTATAAGATTAGTGCCGCTTAACCCTTCAACATGGTACATATTGACGATAAAGCTCTGATGGCAGCGTATGAGTATATCATCGCACACCTGATGTTCCAAATCGTTTAACTTTCCCGTACTTTCCTGTATTTTCCCGTCCGTACAATAAATATAAAGCGTATGCCCCCTGCTGCTGATATAACAAATTTTTCCGTATGGAATCAATCCATTTTTTCCCCACCATGAATATATAAGTTTTTTCTCACCTTCACGGTCAAGAATTTTCTGTACTTTCCGAAGAAGATTTTTTAGACTCTCTTCCTTCACGGGCTTTATAAGATATTGGACGGCATAGAGGTCATATGCTTCCCTGTAAAAATCATCACTGGTAGAGATAAAACAAATTAGTGCTTCTTCCTGTACTTTACGCAGCCTCCTTGCCAATTCAAGGCCGTTCATGGATTCCTCCATATAAATATCCAGCAGATACAAGTCATACTGTATCCTTTTATTATCTATGTCTGCTAAAAGGCTGTCTGCATCGGAGTACACGCTAACCTCATGCCCTTCCAGAAATTTTTTAAGGGACAGGACATCCTCCATACAGTCGTCACAGACCGCTATCTGCATAATCATCTCTCCTTTGTAAATTTTCATACCAAAAAAGCGTCATTTATAGAAGTATATATTTAATTATAACACGGTTATGTTTTTCCTGATGTGCTATTTTTGTTATAAATTATGTTATTTCTGAATATTTACTTTCTTTACGCCATTCTAAATAAATATGATTGGATTTTATTATTTAATCCTTTCACCTTTTGTATAATTGCTAATATATTATAGTAAATTTAATCTAATATTAAAAGGCTAATCTTATGTATACTTATAATAATTTAAGCAATGCCACTATTAATTATCTAAACTACTTTTATGAAATTCTGGATGAAATGATATACGGCATGACTTCTGCAAAGCCTACAGAAAGTATCTCACATACATTTATTGTACAGATGATACCTCATCATATGGCTGCAATCAGAATGTCTCGTAACCTTCTTTTATATACTACATGTATTCCACTTCAGAATATTGCAGAAAATATCATTATATCCCAAACTAAAAGTATACATGATATGAAGCAGGCTGATTTGACATGCAGTAAAATATACAATTCAAATCAGGAACTTTGCTCATACCTTAAATGCTATGAAAAAATTACAAATGAAATGTTTTCACAAATGGCAAATGCAGAGCCGTCCAACAACATAAATATAAGTTTTATGCGGGAAATGATTCCTCATCACATGGGAGCTGTACGTATGTCAAAAAATGCTCTGTCATATAAAATCTGCCCGGAACTTACGCCTATTCTAAAATCTATTATTACGTCACAGGAAAGAGGAATACTACAGATGCAAAAGCTGCTGAATAATATATGCACAAATGGCTGCTGACAAAACTGTAATATTATATTTTGAAAAGAGGCATACTAAATTCTGAAATAACAAACCGCCTTTAAAATGGCAGAACGAGAGGTTTATATGCAGAATCATTTAAAAAACCAGACAAGTCCATATCTGCTACAACATGCATCCAATCCTGTAGAATGGTATCCCTGGTGTGATGAAGCTTTTAATAAAGCTAAGGCTGAAAATAAACCGATATTTTTAAGTATTGGTTACAGTACGTGCCACTGGTGCCATGTTATGGCACATGAAAGTTTTGAAGACACACACATTGCAGAAATTTTAAACCGGTATTTCATTTCTATAAAAGTAGATAAAGAGGAGCGTCCCGATATAGACAGCATATATATGTCTGTATGTCAGGCATTTACCGGAAACGGCGGATGGCCTATGACTATTTTCTTAACTCCTGAACAAAAACCTTTTTTTGCCGGAACATATTTTCCTAAAACTACTATATACGGACAGCCGGGTTTAAAGGAGCTTCTTTTAATTATTAGTGAAAAATGGAAATATGACAAAGATGAACTGCTAAAAACTGCTGATAAAATAGTGTCCATTCTTAAAAAGGAACCGGCAGCAGACGACAGCATTAATCCTGAGCTTATAGATGAAGCATTCAATATATATCTTAATACCTTTGATAACCAATACGGAGGGTTTGGCAATACGCCAAAATTTCCTGCTCCGCATAACTTATTATTTTTAATGAGTTATTATGAAAAAAATAATGATAAAAGAGCGCTTGAGATGGCAGAAAAAACATTAATTCAAATGTATCTCGGAGGGATGTTCGACCACATCGGAGGCGGATTTTGCAGATATTCTACAGACCGGTATTATCTTGTGCCGCATTTTGAAAAAATGCTGTATGATAACGCTCTATTAATTATTGCTTACTGTAAGGCATACCAGATTACAAAAAAAGCGATTTACCGTGATATCGCACAAAAAACCGCTTCATACATTTTAAATGAGATGACCTCTTACGAAGGCGGTTTTTACAGCGCACAGGATGCAGACAGCGAAGGAATAGAAGGTAAATATTATCTGTTTGAACCATCAGAAATAATAAGTATTATTGGCGAAGAAAACGGAAAGAAATTTAACAACTGTTTCGATATAAGCAACGCCGGAAATTTTGAAGGTAAAAATATTCCTAATCTTCTTAAAAGCGGCTCAATAGATACAGGACTTTATGATTGTATACCTTATGTATACGAATATAGAAAAAAAAGATATTCCATACATTTAGATGATAAAATACTGACTTCATGGAATGCTCTTATGATTGCCGCCATGTGCAAATTATACCGTATAACAGGCAGCGTATTATATCTTGATACTGCAAAAAGAGCTCAAACATTTATCACTAATAACTTATGTGAAAATAATACTTTATATATCAGCTATAGAAACGGGCATAAAAGCAAAAAAGGCTTTCTTGACGATTACGCATATGAAATATATGCTTTGCTTTCTCTGTATGAATCTACTTTGGATAAAACATACCTGAACAAAGCTATACAATTTTGCAAAAAAGCTGTATCAAATTTTTATGATAAAGACAACGGTGGTTTTTTTCTATACGGAGACGAAAACGAACAGCTGATTCTACGTCCCAAAGAGACATATGACGGCGCCATATTCAGCGGAAATTCCGCTATGGCATATAATTTCGTGCAGTTATACTATATAACCGGCAAAAATGAATTTAAGGAGCTTTGTGAAAACCAGTTAAAATTTATGACTGCAAAAGCAATGCATTATCCGTCGGGATTCTCAATGTTTCTAACAGCATTGTCAGACTATATAAAACCTCCGCAAAAGGTTACTATAGCTATAAAAGATATGCATGAACTCTCTGGTATAATATGCATGATTCCTCTGGATGTAGTAATATGCTCTGCAGAGCTTAGCGGCAAAGAATATCCGCTTAAAGACAATAAAACAACCTTTTATATATGCAAAGGGACAGCGTGTATGCCTCCTGTAAATGAGCTTAAATTCTAACCATAAGATATCAATACAGGACAATGCATCCTACGCTAAAAAGAGGAACTGTTTGCCGTCAAACAGTTCCTCTGAATTATACAACGTTATATAATGCTCTCTTTGAAGAATAATCCTTATATCTTTTCTACTCCATTTTTCTTCAATATACGAATATAATGATTTGCTTCTCTAAGGACATGGTCTGCAAGTAACGGAAGAATAATAGAACGTATTTCACATTCTGTAATTCCCTTTGTGCCTGCAGCCTTAAAATCACGATACTGCTCTGTTAAAACAAGCGTCTTATTCGTTACTTCTCCCATTGTCCTCATTTCCTGTCTTTTCGCCTCTTCAAGCAGACGGCAATAGTCCTTTGCAAAATTATCAGCAGTATTTATAAGTTCATCTTCTGTAGGGTCAAGCAATCCTCTTATAAATAATGCATGCTCCATCATAATTCTGTTCCAGAACTGCTCTATAGCCATCTGCTCCTGAGGCAATATTAATCCTTTTTCCTCAAGCTCTGCTATTGTCTGACGATACAGCTTTGCCTCCCTGAGTATATGCTCAATCAAAAGCGGATAATTAGCCGTATATAAATTGCACGAAAGAACGTCGCGAAGAATCTTTTCTTTAAATGCAATAAGACCATCTAACAGACGCAGAATATTTCTGTTAAGCTGCCGCACCTTTTGAACCATTCTTTTGTCCGGGTTCATTGTACAGCCTGCTCTCAGTCTTTTTTCCGCCTGTGTAATCCGAATATCAATCGGTATTTTTGCAAGCCTCATTGTCTGCTTTTCTGCATTCTCTGTAAATTCAGTAAATATTTCTTTAGATTGTAATACGTCTGCACGTACCATGCCGTCAGAAAGAACTACAGTCTGTGCAAGCATACTTTCAAATTGCTTTCTGAACCAGTCGGCTTTATTTCTGTATCCGGTTTCTCCTGCCGGAAAAGCTGCCTGAAGAAAGAATGAATGCTCCTTCATTATTCTCCCGAAAAATAAATGCGTTTCCAAGGAGGTCGTAACATATTTCTTCATTTTCTACATACCTTATAATTCTATTCCATATAAATATATGCAGATAATGAAAATTGGGGAATTTCATATTCTCAACTATAAATTAAAGTCCAATAATACTACAAATATTTATTTCTTAACAAGCTTCCTCACAGCAACGCATAACAATATAGTAATAACCATATCAGGAAGCGTATTTCCTACAGGAATATCAACACGCATAAGGCATCTGTACAGAACAAATCCTACCACCCAGATAACTATATTTATTACATCAGCGCTGCCGCTGCTTCTGTCACTTTTTAAGAAGAAGAAATCCGCTATCTGAATTGCTATCATCGGTGCAAATACAGAACCGATAAGATAAAGGAAATTGGTTATATTGTCCATCGGATAAACTATTGCCCCGATTGTTCCGATAACCGCTACTATAATAGCCATGTACTTTCCTTTAAGTTTTGATGAAAGAGTCTCGCTTGATATTCCTGCTGAATAAGCGTCAAGAAATGTTGTAGTAACCGTTGAAAATACAATGATTAACAGTCCTGCAATACCAAGTCCCGCCTTTACCATAATAAGTGCAATATCATACTCGCCGGTATATATCGCCGCACCCATACCGATTATGTACATAAAACAGCTTACAAGTCCGTAAACGACAGCGCTTACAGCCGTTGCCTTAACAGGCTCTTTAGCTTCTCTTGTATAATCGCTTATCAGAGGAAGCCATGAAAGAGGCATTGCAACCGAAAGCTCAACTGCCGCTCCGAAACTCATGCTTTCTCCATCAATTTTTCCCACAGGCTCTCCTGAAAAGAAAATAACCTTGCATAAAATAAGCGTAAGTACAAATAATGCTGCCATCGCTACGGTATTTATCTTGCCAAGATTGGTAATTCCTATTAAGAGCCATAGTATAATCAATGCTCCGATAACAAGGCACCATATAATATGGCTTACATCAAATATGCCTGACGCCGCAATCGCTCCGTCGTATATCATTATAGCTGTCCAGCCTACAAGCTGCAGCACATTAAGAAATGCAAATAAAAGGCTTCCCTTCTGTCCAAAGCTCATTTTTACTGTTTCCATAGCGCTTTTTCTTACTTTTCCGCCTATCAGTCCCGCAAGGAATAACATGATGCATCCGATAAGATGTCCGACAAGTATAGCTGACAGTCCTGCTGCAAATCCAAGCGGCGCAAAATATGTTCCTGTTAGTATCTCGGCTAAAGATACCCCTGCTCCAAACCATATAAGGCCATTTTCAAATATTGATGTGCGTCTTTCTTTTTCCATTACTGCTGTACCTCCCCGGCTGTTTTTACATATTCGCCTGTAATTGCAAATCCATGATTCATAGGTCCTCTTCCCTTGCCAAGATTCAGCATATCAGCAAGTGCGCCTGATATATAGGCTTTTGCTCTCTCTACAGATGTGTCGAGGTCAAATCCTTTTGCAAGATTAGACGCAATTGCGCTTGAAAGCGTACATCCGGTACCATGTGTATTAGGATTGTCAATACGTTTTCCGTAAAACCATTTGAAACCGTCGTTGCGGTACAGCAGGTCATTCGCGTCATTTAACTGATGACCGCCTTTACATAATACTGCACAGTGATAATTATCGCTGATAATTTTTGCTGCCGCTATCATGTCTTCTTCGCTTTTAACCGATATACCTGAAAGAACTTCCGCTTCCGGGATATTCGGCGTCAAAATACATGCCAAAGGGAGCAGTTCTTCCTTAAGTGACGCTATAGCTTCATCACTTATAAGCTTAGCTCCGCTTGTGGCAACCATGACCGGGTCCACTACGATATTTTTTGCATCATACGTTTTTAACGACTCTGCAATAACGTGAATCAGTTCCTTTGACGAAACCATTCCTATCTTTACTGCATCAGGATAGATATCAGTAAAAATATTGTCAATCTGCTCCTTTAAAAATTCCGGAGCTGCCTCCATAATACCTGTTACGCCGGTCGTATTTTGTGCTGTCAGTGCTGTAATTGCACTCATTGCATATACTCCATTAGATATCATTGTCTTGATATCTGCCTGAATACCGGCGCCTCCGCTGGAATCACTTCCTGCGATTGTTAATGCTGTTTTCATCTTTCTACCTCTTTTCTATGCATTAATTTTATATTGCGGTCTGAAGTGGTGCCCCCGACAGGCCGCATGGCTTAATTAACCATTCTTTCCGTAAGCCCCTTTAATTCTTCTGCCGCTGCCTTTATGTCAGGCTGTGCAAATATTGCACTTATTACGGCAATTCCAACAATCCCTGAACCCGAAAGCTCCATTATGTTATGCTTTCCTATCCCTCCGATTGCAATAACAGGAATATGAACGGCTTCACATATAGCCTTCAGCGTTTCGTGACTGACATTAACAGCATCATCCTTAGAGTTTGTGGAAAAGACCGCCCCTACCCCAAGATAATCAGCCCCTTGCTTTTGGGCAAGCAGCGCCTGTTCTACAGTCTGCGCGGATACACCGATAATTTTGTCTTTTCCAAGCTTTGCTCTTACATCCTGTGCCTGCATATCGCTCTGTCCGACATGAACTCCGTCTGCTCCGATTTTTACTGCAATATCAACATTATCATTAACTACAAACGGAACATTATATTCTTTACACAGCTTTTTAAGCTCTTTTGCCTCTTTAAGAAATGCTTCTGAATCCAAGTCCTTTTCCCTAAGCTGTATAAATGTTGCTCCGCCTTTTAAAGCTTTTTCGACCTGACTGTAAAGAGTTTCCCCGTTAAGCCAGCTTCTGTCAGTTACAGCGTACAGTAAAAGGTCTTTTTTATCTAATTTCATATTTTGCTCCTTTGTCAAGTTCCTCTCCATCCATGTTGCATATTGCATCAATAATACGGTTTCTGTATGTGGAATTTCCGTCGTTTTCTCTCATATGCGACCATCCGATTTCACCGGCAAGTCCCATTGCACATACAGCTGCTGCAGCTGCTTCTGTCTTATTATCAGGATTGGCAGCCAAAAATGCCGTCATCATACCTGAAAGCTGGCAGCCTGTTCCGGTAATCTTACCCATTTCCGCCCGTCCGTTGCGGATTACATAACATATATCTCCGTCACTTACAAGGTCAATAGCTCCGGTAACTGCAATAATGCAGCCTGCCTCTTTTGCAAAATTCTTTATAAAAGAAACTGCCGAATCAAGAGTATCATCAGTTACCGCGTCAGCCACGTCAGCATCAACGCCTTTAGTTGTTCCGCTTCCCATTGCAAGCGTCTTAATTTCCGAAATATTTCCTCTTATAACATCAAATGAAAGTTCATCCATAAGCTTAACTGCGGTATTAGTCCGAAGTGCGCTTGCTCCTGCTCCTACAGGGTCTAACATAAGTATATGACCAAGTTCATTAGCCTTATTACCGGCAATAAACATTCCCTCAATACTTCTTTTGTTAAGTGTTCCGATATTGATGTTAAGACCTCCGCATATGCTTGTGATATCAGCCACATCTTCCGGTTCGTCAGACATAATCGGGCTTCCTCCGCAGGCCAGAATAATATTGGCAACATCATTTACCGTAACATAATTCGTGATATTATGCACCAAAGGCATATTTTTTCTTACATTGTCCAGACATGCTCCTAACATAAGCCTTACCTCCAAAACATATATAAAATCCTATAAAGTCAAATACCCCGCAGCAAGCTACGTGGCATGACCTAGCTTCTTTCTAGCAAGTCCGCCCCAAGGGGCGGGGTATTTGACCCAGCGGCAGTCGCCAAATGGACATGCAAGCATGTCCGCTTGGCTCGTTGCTTCGCGAGAATAAATAATGCGGATACACCAAAGCCGGTATATCCGCACAATTAATACATTCTGTGATATCCCTACGTTGGCATTATCCAAGTCAGGTCACGGGTAAAGGAATACATCCTACTCTCAGCCTGCTTTAACCGCAAGCTCCCCTTTTGTGATTTATATATTATAAAACGATTTTTTATATTTATCAACCCTGTTTCATGCTTATTTACTAATAACCTGAATCAAATTATCTATGATACAGTCTGCCTCCGACTGATTCTGTCCTTTAGACGTCGGATTATTATAACCAAAACAATATATTCCGGCAGCCTTTGCCGCTGCAATACCTGCTGCAGAATCTTCTACCGCACATGCATCAGCCGCAGAAACCCCTGCCAATGAAAGAACTTTGTTATATACATCAGGAGCCGGCTTCTTGCTGGCAATCTCTTCTCCTGATACCGTGTATGAAAAATAATCGGCTATACCGAGTGCATCAAGTATATCATCTACAAGATGACGATTGGAAGATGACGCAAGCCCAATGAGTATATCATTATCCTGACACCACGAAAGAAGCTCTATAAGCCCGTCATTACACGGAACATTATTTTCCCTTGCAAGCCTTCCTACAAGTTCAAACTGCTCGGCTTCAAGTTTATCAGGATTCAGCCCTTTCGTACCCGTTATGTCAAATATTATGGAATAAAATTCCGAAGAAGATTTGCCTACAGGGTTAGGCAAATCCTCTTCATTAACTTCTATTCCGTATTTTTCACACACTAATTCTCTTGCACGCTGATGAAGCGGTTCACTGTCAAGAATCACTCCATCCATATCAAATATCAGCATTTTCATAGATAAAATATATCCTTTTATTAATGATGGAACAGTCTTATACCGTTAAATGCCATTGCAACGCCATGCTTATTGCAGCACTCAATAACTTCTCCGTCTCTTATTGAGCCTCCCGGCTGTGCAACATATTTTACACCGCTTTTAACTGCTCTTTCAATATTATCCGAGAATGGGAAAAATGCATCAGAACCGAGTGCGGTTCCTTCCATCTTATCAAGCCATGCTCTCTTTTCCTCTGCGGTAAATATCTCAGGTTTTCCCTTAAATATCTGCTGCCATGCCCCGTCTGCAAGTACGTCCATATACTGCTCTCCGATATAGTTATCAATTGCATTGTCACGGTTAGCACGCTTAAGTCCGTCTACAAACTGAAGGTCAAGCACCTTCGGACACTGTCTTAAGAACCAATTGTCTGCCTTAGTTCCCGCAAGTCTTGTACAATGGATACGCGACTGCTGTCCTGCTCCGATTCCTATAGCCTGTCCGTCCTTTGCAAAACATACGGAGTTAGACTGTGTATATTTGAGTGTAATCAAAGCTATCATAAGGTCTGTCTTTGCAGAATCAGGAATATCCTTTATATCTGTAACAAAGTCAGAAACCATATCCTTATTAATCTCTACGTCATTGCGCCCCTGCTCAAATGTTATTCCGAATACATCCTTATGCTCTAACGGTTCCGGCTCATAATCAGGGTCTATCTCAATAATTGCATAAGCGCCCTTCTTCTTGCCCTTAAGCATCTCAAGCGCCTCAGGCTCATATCCCGGTGCAATTATTCCGTCTGAAAACTCTCTTTTAATTACTGCTGCGGTAGATACGTCACATACATCAGACAATGCGATAAAATCACCGTATGAAGACATTCTGTCTGCTCCTCTTGCTCTTGCATAAGCACACGCAAGAGGTGAAAGCTCAGGAAGGTCGTCTACCCAGTATATCTTAGCAAGTGTATCGCTTAACGGAAGTCCTACTGCAGCTCCGGCAGGAGATACATGTTTAAATGATGTTGCAGCTACAAGACCTGTTGCTTTCTTAAGGTCTCTCACAAGCTGCCAGCCGTTAAATGCATCAAGGAAATTAATATAACCCGGTTTTCCGTTAAGAACCTTTATCGGAAGCTCCGCCCCGTTCTTACAAAATATCTTTGCCGGTTTCTGATTAGGGTTACAACCATATTTTAACTCAAATTCTTTCATAATATGCCTCCTGTTAGTATATAATTAATTATTTTTATTAATAATGCGTGTTTCGTATTCACCTGTTGCTATATCTATGTATCTTACAAATAATGACACCTTATTATCCTCATTAAGGTTGTTCCAGAGCATATCTGCAAAAGTATCAATATCTCCGTCTATATCCACAAGCTTAGGTTCACCCTCAAAACTTGGAAGCGGATTTCCGTCGCACATATACGTATGAATAAAACGTCCTTCGCCATATGCCGGATTATCATATGAAAATGTATATCTGTTGCAGCATGAAGGCTCTCCATTGTTACTCTTAAGTATAGACATCTGATATGAATAACTGCCGTCCTTTACATTAAGGATTCCTGAAATTCTAGGTGTATAATTTGGTTCATCAGGCTCAAATTCACGTGTTGCAAGCGCCTGTTCAAATGTCTTTCCCTCGTTCATAAGGTCATACACTGTATCTGTCTGGTCTCCGTTAGTAACAATCGTACTGTTTCCCAGCACACGTACAGGTGCATAAATTATAAGACTTGGGTCAACAAGCTTTGAAGGGTCAAAAGCCTCTGTTCTTATTCCCTCATTCTCTTTTACAAATATCCTGTTGCGGCTGTTGACACTTCTTCCCATAATAAAATATGCCGTTACAGCCTTAGAACCATCCTTAGACCTTCCAATAACAATACCTCTTCCCGGATATGCATTGGAGCTAAGCTCGTTTTCAAGTGACAGCTTCTTCATACTTTAGTCTCCTTTCTCATTAAAACACCAGCTTAATTTTTACCTAAAAAATATACCGCCTGAGCAAACATAAAAACGCTTGCCCAGGCGGTCGGCTTCTGAAATCATATGTACTCCCTGTGGGTTATCCCACTTATCCGCCAGTCGTACATATCTGTTCATAGAATACCTTGTAATCTCCAAAATGTCAACTACTAAAGATTATTAACTTCACCCATGAACAGAACCATACCGGATACCGTATCTCTTATCATTAATATAAACGGTCTGTCAACTATAAATTCTATATCATATACAGGTTCTTCCCGCAAAGCTGAAGTTGCATCTATCTTAATTGCAGTAACTGCGGCAGCCTTTGTACCGTTTTCATCGACTTTAAGAGCCGTTTTATGAATTATGTCACTAACAAATAAATTGCCGTTGTTTTTTGCAGTCCCTATTTTAGATAAATTTGCTTTTCTTTCATCAAATACATCTGTTATGCCCATATTTTTAAGAACCGCCTGAAGCACACTGTCAACGCTGTATTCAAGTTCAAATTTCGGAACTTTTAATGTCTTTATATTAGAATAAGGCACATTCTTAGCAAATTCCATAATAGTATTTTCTCTCTGTTCTTTAGTAAGGCTGTTCCACACATCAGCAGTATTTGCATTATCATCAGCAGACAATAATATGTCCATAGCATATTTTCCTGAGCCGTAAGTCATTTCAAGTCCCTTCATATAATCATTTTTAAAATACTTTTTGCTTACACGGCTCATATTCATCATTTTGACAGTTGTATTGCCTTTGCTTCCCTTAAATATCTCGTCTGCGGTATTTGCCTCATAAAACTTTTTCGTCCACTGCGCATCAAAATATATTGCATTCATAAGCATGGCAACTGTATCGTCTGAAAATTCATTGACAATCTTCGGAATCATTTTGTTAGTCTTTTCAGACGCCCACGCATTGGCTTTATCTACTGTACTTTTGTCAAATGGTACGTCTTTAAATATCTCAGCGTTATAATTATTCCTAAGAGGAGCGACAAATATCTCGTCCGGAGACGGATTCAGCCTTTGTCCAAGCCATACCGAATTGGCAATATTAAGCTGTACATTCTTATCAAGGCTTCCACGTACATATGTGCTCATTGCGCTGTTCCATGCATTCATATCAGATATACCAAGTACATTTGCAAGCTGATTATATGTCTCGCCCTCTGCACCGCAGGCAAGCATTGATAATGCCATATGTATGCTTAACGGCGAAATAAATGTATTGTCATTATTATTCTTTAAGCGTGTAAATGCATCGCAGCCAAATGAATTAACAGACGATGCATACGGAGAAAGACTTATCGCTGCATTTATTACATCTTCAGGAGTTTTTGTCGGAGTAACAGGCTTTATCTTTAAATCATCTTTACCTTTTACCGAAACTTTTATTACCGCTTTTTTTCTCATACATTTTACTATTACCTTTGTATCTCCCTTTTTCTTTCCTTTAATAATAATATATCTGCCTTTTTTAGAAGCCTTCGCAATCTTCTTATTTTTAACAGACAGCTTTATTTTTCCTTTTCCAAAATACTTTACTTTAACGCTTTTTCCACATTTCACAGATACTTTTTTCTTTGCAACTTTAAATGACTTTGCCGCACAGACATTATTGCCTCCTTCTGTACATGTTATAAACATGGCTGCTGTAAGTATTATTGCTGTTCCTTTGATAATTTTTTTCATATACTCTTTCCTCCTGTCTATAAATTATCGGTAATATCATCAGTCTGTATAACTGATGGTGTGCTCTCCGGAGATATTGTTGGCTCTGCCGTACTCTGACACCCGGGTGTCGGAGATGCAGTAGGTGTTTCATCTGTGCCCGGATGAAACGGTTCCGGACTCGAAGTTGCTTTCATAGGCGGATATGTTGCAGCCGGAGTATTAGCAGGCGGAGTGTCTACAGACGGAGTCCTCGTAGGTTTAGGCTTAGATGTAACTACTGTATCAAAAAGCACGTCATTATTATTACTACTGTCCCCATTTGGAAATATATTCCCTACCGGCTGACATGAACTTGGAGCGTTTGCTTTCATCTGCAATGAACTCGATAAAACAGAATTCTTTTTCTTTACATTAACCTTTATCGACTTTATTTTACGCTTATATGTAACTTTAATAACCGCCGTACCCGGCTGTACCCCCTTTATTACTATATACTTCCTTTTAATACTTGCCTTTGCCGTTCGCTTTTTAGACGATTTAACCTTTACTTTCCCCGGAGCCGAATATTTCACGCTTATTTTGTTGCCTTCCGTAACATTTACATTACTTCTTGAAAGCGTAAACTTTGCGGCTGCGCTCGAAACAGAACTGTATACCAATGTTACAGCCATACAATATATAATATTTCTTATATATCTTTTACGATTTTTCATATTACAGTACCCCCAATATTAATCATGCCCTGAATCTACAATAACATCTTTTATCTCATACGGATTAACCGGCGTCATGAGTCTGTATATAATTCTGTAAGTATCATCTTCTTCGACACCATAACAGAATTCAACTGACGTCCTTGTGTTATCATTCATTATAACACAAATATCAGAATCCATGATATTATAATATTCATCATTATCATCCACTTCACATACAAGTGTAAGCGCTGAGGCATATACTGTATAGCTGTCATGCGTAAAACTTATCTCTTCATGCGAATAACTGTATGAAATTTTTGCAGTATAACAGCCTTTATACTCTTTATAATCTTTCAGTTCAACATCAATAGTTCCCGAATCTGAAACTAATCCATCTTCTGTACCTCCGATATATTCAAGCGCAATATATTCAGTATTATCCTGACTGTCAAGTACATACATTGCAACTGACGCATCCTGTCCGCCCGAAAAATCCATACCATAATCTTTAAAACCTATACTATCATTAGGAGAAACAATATCACTATTATCCGTTACTTTGAATATAATATAGATTCCTCTTACATCTCCAACTATGCGGACAGGAGTCACATCAATTTCGCTAAAGCTGTTATCTTCATTTATTACGGAAGCATCACAGGAAATTGATTCATATATGCTTTTGGCAGCAGGCTTATCCCATATACTTTCTAACAGCTGTACAATAGATAAACCATTTACTTCGGCATATATTGTAACCGTAGAGCACAATATAAAAACACATAACACTGCAGCGGCACATATTGCCACAGGTGTATGCTTATGCCTGTGAACAGAAGATATTCTCTTGCTAACATGGTCTGCCATATTATCGTTAGAAAGTTTCATATTATCAAATTCCTCTTTTATAATTCTTTCTAAATCGTCCATCTTCTATCTCCCTGCCATTAAATCCATGTCATTCTTCAACTTAATCTTCGCACGCTCATATCTCTTTCTGAGTGTACTTTCCGTTCTTTGTAATATTGCACTCATTTCCTTAAAACTTCTTTCCTCAACTGCAATTCCATATACTAATGCCCTGTCGGAAGGCTTCAGCTTTTGAAGCGCCGCAAGCAATTCTTCAGATATATAATTTTTACTTTTTTCAGGGGATTCATAATATTCTATATATCTGTCATTTACGGCTTTAGCACGTTTTTTTCTTCTTATACAGTCAATACATATATTATATGCAGTTTTATAAAGATAAGCTTTAACCGCACCGGGGTCTTTCAGACTTTTACGCATATAAAATATACGCAAAAAAGCATCCTGAGCTGCATCCTGCGAATCATGATAATTACCAAGTATACTATAACAATACTTAATAAGTCCCGTACTATATTCATTTATCATTTTTTCTAATGATGCTTCGTCCCATGTACTATTATTCATGAAATCCCCCATGTAAACTTTCTGATGTTTACATATTATAGACGAAATGAAAAACGCTTTTGTGACATTTTCACAAAAGCTTAATGAAATTTAGATTGAATTTAGATTATGTCGAAGTTGTTTTTCAATTATTTTTTCAAAACCGCTAACATCCATAGGCTTTGCAAAATAGTAACCCTGCATCATAGAACATCCGACACTATATAAAAACTCAGCCTGTTCCAGAGATTCAACTCCTTCTGATATAACCGGAATATCAAGATCATTAGACATACCGACAACAGCTTTGATAATACTTTGTGCACGTATATCTGTCTCTGCTTCCTGCTGAAAACGCATATCCATCTTTAGTACATCTATAGGTACAGACCTGAGCATATTAAGCGACGAGTATCCGCTTCCGAAATCATCCATCTCAACTACAAATCCACTGTCATGGAGCTTTTGCACTTCATTTATAATAAATTCCGAATTATCTGAGTAAGCGCTTTCCGTAATTTCTATTTTCAAAACATCATGTTCAAGCTCATATTTTTCAAGAAGATTATTAAGAATACAAAGAACATCTCCTTTAAGCAGATCAATACGCGATATATTAATAGAAATCGGCAAAAAGACCATCCTGCCTGAATCAATCCATTTTCTTATATGACGGCATACCTCTTCCCACATAAATGTATCAAGCTCAATTATCTGACCTGTACGTTCTAATAACGGAATAAACTCATCCGGAAAAAGCCATCCGTAAGTATTATGATTCCATCTGCATAACGCCTCTGCCCCTATTATTCTGCGTTGAGCATAATCAATCTGAGGCTGCAGCCATAAAGAAATCTCTCCATTCTTAATTGAATTCGACAGTCCGTTTGATATCTCAACTTCTTTTTTCTGACGCTCCCATATTTCCCTGCTGTAAAATCCAAAATTACTTTTAGGTTCTTTCTTAAGCCTCTTACACACATTATTAGCCATATCAAGCATATATGTGATATCAGTACAGTTCATATCTTCAGGAAGAAGTTTATATATTCCGCATACGTGCTCAATCTTATAATTATTATTGACTGAGTTCATAAATGCATCAAAAAAATCGCATGTCATATTGAATTTTTCAATCAACTCATATTCCTCTGTATATGATGAAAGAATAGCAATACGGTCTGCTGAAACACGTCCTAAAGTTTCTCCTGATTTTAAATGATTTAAAATAAACTGAACCCAATTTCTAAGAAGCTTGTCACCCATAACATAACCAAATGAATCATTAAAGAACTTAAAATTACGGATGTCACAATACCATAAAGCATATTTGGTATCAGGTTTAGAATTTATAATATGCAGCGCCCTTTCTTTAAATCCCGTATAATTAAGCGCACCTGTAACTTCATCTATATGTTCAAGCTGATTACTCTTCTTTTTTCTTATATCTGCCTGAGCCCTCATAAGCTCAATCATTCTTCCGTGTTTTGTAAATAACGCAACAGTATTGTGGATACGTTTATATATAATATTACTTGCAAAATCCTTCATTATATAATCAACTGCTCCCAATCTTATACATTCAGAAGCATTAGCAATATTTTCAGGCTCTATTACCGCAATTATCGGCAAAACACTTAAACCGTCACAGCACAAATCATTAACAGTATCCATATTATCTTCAGCTATTATAATAAGTTCAACACCTTCATTACTGTTAATATTCTCTTTAACTGACATACTATTATTAGCCGAATATATTATATTATATTTATTATTCAGAATTGAGATAAGCGAATCATATTGATATATATCATCGCAAGCAAAAATAATCTTAATCCTATTATTACCCATATATCATATACTCCCTTAAGATAATTCATGATATCACACATTTCCCATATATTAATAGAATTTTAACACAAAACACATATATTTTCAATTATCTTACTGTCAAAATGTTATTTAATTTATGTCATTTTGTGTTGTATCAACCGTAAAAGTTCATCAAATACATAATCTGCGCTTGCATTTCTCACTGCATTCCTGTCTATATTTGAAAAATGCTTTGTAACTGCATATGTTTTCTCCCGGACTTTAAATCCAAAACATACTGTTCCTACCGGCTTATCTGCACTGCCTCCGGTTGGTCCTGCAATACCTGTCACACCTACGCCGACGTCGGCATTATTTTTTAACGAAACGCCTTCTGCCATCTCAAGCGCAACTTCTTCACTTACAACACCAAAACGCTCTATTGTATCAGGATTAACTCCAAGATAATCCGTTTTTGACTGATTAGAATATGTTATAACCGAAGCATCAAGAACAGCGGAAGCGTCAGGAACGCTTATAAGTCTTGCTGCACACAGTCCTCCTGTACAAGATTCTGCAAATGATATATGAAAACCGCATCTTTTAAGCTGCATTACCACCTTATACTCAGATGAATTATTACACATAAAACCACCACCTGAATATTATTTTACAATATCTTATTTTTTATTACAAGTTGACATATGTATTCTTCTGAAATAGAATTAATCAAAAGTTACTATTCACAGCTTAGCTGATTTAGACAAAGTCTCGTCATGCTTGTATGAATGTGATGTGGCGGTTCCGTAAATAGTAATAACCGGAGGAGTTGAAGAATTATATGTTTCTTATAAAATATGCAGGTATACATAACATTAACCAGCATTATTTTGAATCAAATATGCAGGCAGGAATAGATTATGATTTTCTGCTTTTTTTCCATACGCCATACTGCTTTGGCGCAAATAAAAACGAAACAACAGAATACTCTCCTAATACAATAGTATATATACCGAAATTTACGCCTTACTATTACAGTCCTGTTAAAAACACCTCAAACGAATTATACGAAGACAGTTATATACAGTTTTACAAAGATGATATTTTTATGAATAATACTATTATACCGCCTATGAAGCCTATATACATTTCTGATGCTTTCTGGCTGATACGACTATTAGAGTTTGTTTCTTATGAAAATTATATAAAAGCACCAAGCAGCGAAGCCATTATAGACAACAGCATGCGCGCTATCTTTTTTTTGCTCCACGATGCATTAAAGTTTAATAATGCCACTACTCTTAATTATCAGAACAAGCTGCAAAAAATAAGAAAAGAGATATATGAACGGCCTGACCTTTCATGGAATATGGATATGATTGCAGAACATTTACACTTAAGCACAAGCTATATCCATAAAATATATAAAAAAATGTTCGGAACTTCATGTGCACAGGATATAATCAACAGCCGTATCCAGAAAAGCAAATATCTTCTTACTTACAGCAATCTTCCGGTATCGAACATATCCATTGAATGCGGTTACAATAATGTTGAACATTTCAGCAGGCAGTTCACAAAAATTACAGGCTATACTCCTTCAAAATATCGAAACCGCAACAAACAGTAGGTGAGGTTTTCGGGGTGAGTTTACTATTCACGAACCGCCACTCCTCATTCGCACTCGTCGCCTTAACAGGCTCCAGTTTCGTGCTGCGCACTAAGACTGCTCATGTGGGTGGCGGTTCCTGTTTCACAGGCTCTTAACTGTTTTAGACAAAGTCTCATTCATGCAAGCATGACGAGGCTTTGTCTAAAACAGCCACGCCGTGAATAGTAACCGGGTGATTAATCATACTTGCCTGATAAGCAGCTCCAAAGCCATTATCAATATTAACTACGCTTACTCCGCTTGCACATGAATTAAGCATTGAAAGAAGCGCTGAAAGCCCGGAAAAATTAGCGCCGTAACCCACGCTTGTCGGAACAGCAATAACAGGGCAGTCGCAAAGTCCTCCTATGACACTTGCAAGCGCGCCTTCCATTCCGGCAATTGCAATAATAACACTAGCGCTCATAATTTCATCAAGATGTGCCATAAGACGGTGCAGTCCTGCAACACCTACATCATATATACGGACTACTTCATTCCCGAATACCTCGGCTGTAAGCGCGGCTTCTTCAGCGACAGGAATATCACTTGTTCCGCCTGTTGCAACAACAATCTTTCCAAGCCCCGACTTCTTCGGAATATCCCCTATAATACATACTTTTGAAAGTGAATCATAGAACAAATCAACAGACTGCCTGAGATATTCAGCCGCATCTTCTGATAATCTTGTTATTAGAATTGTTCCGGTATTATTATTCATCATTTCGTGTACTATACATGCTATCTGCTCTTTTGTCTTGCCGGCGCCGTATATAACTTCCGCCATTCCCTGACGTATACCTCTGTGTGTATCTATCTTTGCAAAATCTATATCCTTAAACGGCTCCTTTTTTAATGCAAGTACCGCATCATCAATTGTTATACTGTTATTCTGTACTTTAATAAGAAGTTCTTTTAATTCATTTTGCTTCAATTATGCTTCCTCCCATAATGATCTTCTTCCACGCCTGAATAAGCTTCTCATTATTCCATGCAGCGTTAGCAGGGCTTGTTGACGGCAAACAAACTGCTTTAATACCAACATCATTTAATATATATCTGTTATACAGTTCTTCAGCTTTTTTCCCGTTTACATAAATATGTTTTACATCTGAATTATTAAGTATCAGTTTAATATCATTAACACATACATTTTTAATGCTGCTGTCTGAAGAACCTTCGATATCACAGGATTTAATAACATCCCACACTGCTATATGATGCTTTAACAAAAAATCTTTTTTCTCGTTAATAGTACATGGAATATTATCTTCAAAAACAGAAGCTGTAACTAGCCAAAATCTGTTTCTTGGGTGTCCGTAAAAAAATCCGCTTTCCCTGGATTTTACCGACGGGAAGCTTCCAAGAATAAGTATCTTGGAAAATTCATCATATACCGGGTCTATATTATGCTCTTCCATAATTTCCCTCCCATCTGCTATCCTAATGCCACATCGAGAATCATCATTACAGTAAATCCTGCCGCAAAAAATATTGTACCTATATTCGAATGTTTACCCTCAGACATTTCGGGAATAAGTTCTTCTACAACAACATAAATCATAGCGCCTGCTGCAAAGCTCAAAAGATACGGCAAAGCCGGGATTATAAGACCGGCAGCACATATTGTAATTAACGCGCCTATCGGCTCTACGGCTCCTGATACTATACCATAAAAAAATGCCTTTCCCTTACCTGTTTTCTCTGAGCGTAACGGCATGGATATAATAGCTCCCTCAGGGAAATTCTGAATAGCAATTCCTATTGATAATGCAAGCGCTCCCATAACAGATATTCCGGCATTACCTGAAATATATGCCGCATATACAACTCCTACTGCCATTCCTTCGGGAATATTATGAAGCGTTACTGCAAGAACCATCATAACGTCTCTCGACAGATTACTTTTCATTCCTTCTGCCTGATTGCTTTTGTTGTGAAGATGCGGAATAATTTTATCAAGAACAAGTAAAAACAATATTCCAATCCAAAAGCCTAATGCAGCAGGGAAAAAAGACCATTTTCCCATATCCGACGCATATCCTATAGCCGGAATTAAAAGACTCCAGATTGACGCCGCAACCATAACGCCGGCAGCAAAACCTGTCAGCGCCCTCTGCATTAAATCACTAATAGATGATTTTACAAAAAATACACAAGCGGCTCCCAAAGATGTTCCTAAAAACGGAATCATCAAACCATATAACACCGTCATAGTCATTTGACCACTCCCTTAAAACATTTTACTTTATCTGTTGATTTTCTGCATTTTCTTTATGATAGCCTGCCAATACATGCGGTCTTTTAAAACTCGAATAACTGTGATTGTAGAATCTTCTACAACAAAAAAGATTAAATACGTACTGTAAGGTTTAAAATATATGTTCAATCCCTCAATGACATATCCTGTTGATTCATAACCTTTTGGAAAAGAATCCAGCTTTTTAATCGCTTTTTTTATTTTCTTCGAGAAATTTTCAGCATATTCACGATATTTAAATGTATCCAGAATATATTTCTTTGTTGACTTAATGTCCAAAAGCGCATCTTTTGAAATAGTGATCTTATACTTCTTTGATTTATCCATATGCATTATATCTTATCAATTTCCTCCCAAGCTTCATCAATCGTATAAACATCGCCTTTTTTTATGCTTTCAATTCCTTTGGAGAGTTCATCATATAATGCGCCTATGGCTGTTTTTTCAGAATATTCTGTTTTCATAAGTTCATTGGTTTTAACAACCTGTGTTGCAGGTGCCATAATATCACTTCCTTTCATTTTCTGATTTTATTATACGATATTCAGCGTCGGCATATCAACAGATTTTTATTCTTTTAACCACAAATAAAACAATCTTTTCTGCATATACTAAAATTATTAATGTTATTACGAATCTTTCAAAGGAGTCTATGATATGTGCACAGCTGCCGTTTATAAAACAAAAGACTTTTATTTTGGACGTACTCTTGATTATGATTGTTCTTATGGAGAGGAAGTTACTATAACGCCGCGAAACTTCTGTTTTCGTTTTAAAAATGAAGGTATTATAAGCAATCACTATGCAATAATAGGAATGGCGCATGTTACAGAAAATTATCCTCTTTATTATGATGCTGTGAACGAAAAAGGACTCGGTATGGCCGGTTTAAATTTTGTTGGAAATGCAGATTATAAAGATATTAAAAAAGACAAATATAATATAGCATCTTTTGAATTAATTCCCTGGATTCTAAGCCGGTGTTCTTCTGTAAAGGAAGTAAAAGCTCTGATAAATTATATGAATATTACAAATATTCCGTTTAATAATGAACTGTCGCCTGCACAGCTTCACTGGATTATTGCGGGACATGAAGAAGCCATTACATTAGAATCAACAAAAACCGGTATACATGTCTATGATAATAAGGCAGGAATCCTTACTAATAACCCTCCGTTTAATGAGCAAATGTTTAATCTGAATAATTATATGTCCTTATCTGCAAAAGAACCGCAGAATAATTTTTGCAGCAGTCTTATGCTGCACACTTACAGCCGGGGCATGGGCGCTTTAGGCCTTCCGGGAGATTTATCCTCTCAGTCACGTTTTGTAAGGGCTTCATTTGTAAGGGCAAATTCGGTTTCCGGCAATTCAGAAGAAGAAAGCGTCAACCAATTCTTCCATATACTTGGTTCGGTTGAACAGCAGCGAGGCTGCTGTAATCTTGGATATGGCAGATATGAAATCACTTTGTATACATCCTGCTGCAATACAAATAAAGGATTATATTATTATACTACTTACGAAAACCATCAAATAACAGAAATAAATATGCATAACGAAAATCTTGACGGTTCATCTCTGATAACGTACCCTTTAATACACAACGAACAGATAAAGCTGCAGAACTGATATTTTATAATCAGTTCTAAACTTCATCCATCCTTGTTATATACCAGTTTCCGTCTATTTTTTCGCATCTGTATCTATATTTCTGCTTTACAATTTTTTCTGACGCATCTGCATAAAATACGTTAATTTTTTCTTTTGAAATTATCTCGACCTGCTCCGCGTTTTCGTCAGATATATTATTAACGGAAGCAATTGAGCATGATTTTACTTCTTCTCTTATTCCGCGTGAATAATAATTGTTTGCCATATAGCACTGCTGCTCATACACATCGCTTCCGGCGGCAAGTACCTGGTCGAGTTGGTCAATATTCCCTGTATTTACTGCATTGATAAACGTGTGTACATAATTTTCAAACGCTTCCTCATAAGTATGCGAATATATACGGTCTTCTGCATCCGAAGCCGTATCTCTGATATACGGGACATTATCAAGGTCAATACCCACAACATGTTCTAACCCGCTTATTGTATTATAAATACCTTTAATTGTGGCATCCTCTTTTACTGAATCAGCAAGCGAAATCACGCCCGTACTGCATGTAGACATCACTACAAAACAAACTCCGATTATAAGCGGAATAATAAGCCATCCGGAATAATGTTTTCTATTGCTTATAGCATATATTCTTTTCTCTAATTCCCTGCCTTTTCTGCTCATCGCCATCACTTGGCAGAAAAACTCTCCCGGTACCGGGTTGCGCGCCATTTTTATAAGAGTTGCTCCATAACAGAAACGGTTATCCTCACCAATATAACTTATTACAGTCTCATCACAAAAAAGTTCAGCGTCTTTTTTTGAACAAAAAGCTGCAATCCATAAAAACGGATGAAACCAGTATACTGATATTAATATTATCCTAAACATCGCCCATATATGGTCTTTATGCATATAATGTACATACTCGTGAGTTATTATCTGTTCTATCTCTTCACTATCCGCATAAATTTCCTTCGGGAAATATATTGCAGGATGGAAAAATCCATACAAACATGGTCTTTTAATGCATGAAGCAGTATATATTATTACTTTTCCACAGCTTCTATATAAAACTCTGTTTCTCTTTAATTTTCTGCTCATACAGATATTGGACATAATAATCCATGCAAAAAGAATTACCGAAATGACTGACGAAGCAATTATCAAATGGCTTTTTTTCAGTTTTACAGCATGAAATCCATTATTTCCGTCATTTTCCGGTACATTTATACCATGATATACTTCTGAAGCATTTTCAGTCTCGGTTACTTTTATAGTATTATTTTGAGATAAATTACCGGCAGTATGCACATCCGTATTATCTGAATGTTTATCCGATGATATTTCTGATAATATGGCATCAGAAATAATATTGCCGACGTTTACAGGCGCCGGTATAATATTTACGGGAATAAGAAAACGAAGCAGCACAACTGCCCAAAGCGCATATATTGCTGCATAACGTACCTTCCCCATAAAAATTCTGCGAATACCAAGAATCATAATTACTAATAATGATGATTCAAAAAACCAAGCCAAAAAACCTTCCATTGCTTTTCTTCCTTATTTACTGTTCTTTGATTTTTCTTCTGCAGCCTTTAATATAGCCTGCAATTCTTTAATATCTTCATCCGACAAGCTGTCCTGGCGTACTAACGCACTCATCATCATTCCTATGCTTCCATCATAAATACGCTTTAAGAAATCCCTTGTCTCTTGTACCACAACGTCTTCTTTCTTAACCTTGGGATAAAAATATTTGGTTTTTCCCTCCATTTTATACCCTATTAATCCTTTTTCACTCATCCTTCTTAACATAGTTGCACATGTGCTTTTGCTCCAGCCAACATTTTCACTAAGTAATGGTACTATCTGCATTAGTGACCGGGGATTCTTCTCCCACAAACAATTCATTACATACCATTCACTATTGGTTACACGAATTTCCTGTTTCACAATGGCCTCCTTAAAATGCGGTATTGTTAATCATTTAACCTTAGGAAACGCTGATTAATCCATGCATTTCCTCATGATTTTTGGTACAATATAGGTAT